>Ga0207851_100286_pt1 | contig 31274 bp, 42 predicted proteins | sample A23E3SouthBayCA_FD_187747 | JGI IMG/M metagenome (GOLD analysis project Ga0207851, IMG submission 187747) | Aerobic enrichment media microbial communities from Eden Landing Ponds, California, USA - A23 E3 (SPAdes) | ecosystem: Environmental > Aquatic > Marine > Unclassified | place: Emeryville... | reverse complement strand
AGCGCGGTCGACGAACTGGCGAAACTGATGCCAGACACCGCCGAGCGTATTACCGACGACGGAGAAACCGAGGAGGTTCCCGTCAGGGAGCTCTCGGAAGGCGATCTCGTGCTCGTCCGGCCGGGCGCGAGTGTCCCTGCTGACGGCACCGTCGAGGAAGGTGATTCGGACGTCAACGAGTCGATGATCACCGGCGAGTCGAAACCTGTCTCGAAGGAGCGCGGCGACGAGGTCATCGGCGGCACCATCAACGGCGACGGCAGTCTCCGTGTTCGCGTCGGTGCGACGGGCGAGGAGACAACACTCGCGGGCATCATGCGCCTGGTCGAGGAAGCTCAACAGAGCAAGTCCAAGACGCAAGTGTTGGCCGACCGCGCGGCCGGCTGGCTGTTCTACGTCGCGCTCGGGGCGGCAGTCGTGACCGCGATTGCGTGGACGGTCGCAGTCTCGTTCGACGCGACGGTCATCGAGCGAGTCGTGACGGTGCTCGTCATCGCCTGTCCGCACGCCCTCGGGCTCGCAATCCCCTTGGTCGTCGCGATCAACACCTCACTTGCAGCGCGCAACGGGATGCTCGTCCGCGACCGAATTGCGATGGAGGACGCGCGGAATTTGGACGCCATCATCTTCGACAAGACAGGGACGCTTACCGAGGGCGAACACGGCGTCGTGGATATGGCGACCGTCGACGGCGTCGACGAGGACGAGGCGCTCGCGCTGGCGGCAGCCGTCGAGAGTGACTCCGAACACATGATCGCCCGAGCGATCCGTGAGGCCGCCGACGAGCGAGATGTAACTACTCCTGACGCGACAGCCTTCGAGGCGATCAAAGGACGAGGGGTCCGGGCGACCGTCGACGGAAACGAGGTGTACGTCGGTGGGCCGAACCTGTTGACCCAGCTCGATAGCGAGATCCCCGACCACCTCCAGCGCTTCGCTGACGAGGCCGGCCAGAACGCTCAGACCGTGGTATATCTCGTTCGTGACGGAGAGCTAATTGCCGCCTTCGCGATGGCCGACGTGATCCGCGAGGAGAGTTTCCGCGTCGTCGACGCGCTCCACGATCTGGGCATCGAGGTGGCGATGCTGACCGGCGACTCCCAGGATGTCGCCAACGCCGTCGCCGACGAACTGGGCATCGACACGGTGTTCGCGGAGGTTCTCCCCGAAGACAAGGACGAGAAAGTCCAGGAACTCCAAGACCAGGAGAAGCTCGTGGGGATGGTTGGCGATGGTGTGAACGACGCGCCGGCGCTGACGCGAGCCGACGTCGGCATTGCGATCGGGAGCGGCACCGACGTTGCGGTCCAGTCGGCCGACGTCATCCTCGTCCAGAACAACCCGATGGACGTCGTTCGGCTGGTGAAGCTCAGTAAGGCGAGCTACCGGAAGATGCAGGAGAACATCGTCTGGGCGGCGGGGTACAACGTGTTCGCGATTCCGCTCGCAGCAGGCGTGTTGGCACCGATCGGGATTCTGCTGTCTCCCGCCGTGGGCGCGCTCCTGATGTCACTGAGTACGGTCATCGTTGCCATCAACGCTCAGCTGCTCCGCCGCGTGGACCTGTCCATTCCCGAGCTTCCGGGCGGGACACCAGCGACTGACGCACAACCTGCAGACTGAAACGCTCCCGAACGCTTCGGAGCTTCTTTCAATTGAGTCCGGTTGGTGGACAGCAAATGGCGACACTGCGTAATTTCGGTGGGTATCGCTACGCGGTCACCGGTTCCACAGTTTTCCCGAAGGGTGCATAGTTCGGTATACACAGACGCTCGTCTGATGGGCTACATTGCTGCGTCAGCACTAGGTTTATACCGTTAGACGGGTTTCTTTCCAATATGAGCCTCGAAGAGACGGTTGACTACCTCGCCGAGGAACTCGACCTCGAGCGAAGTGAACACGTCCGTGAGGTTGGTCAGTCAGTCGCCGAGCTTCGCGACTGATCAGAACATTTCTCTGAAGTCCCGTTCGACCAGTCCGTCCTCCAGATACGTGATGAACTCTTGTTTCGTTGGTCCTTGACGGTCGAGCAGATCGTCCCGCTCTGCTCGTTCGAGAACTGACTGTGCAAAGTCCGTACAGTGGGATTCGTGCTGGTCAGCGTACTCTGAGAGAGCCTCTCGCCAGTGCATATCCAGCTCAAACTCGGCTAATCGGATTTGGATCCCGTCTTTCCGTTCGACGACGTCGACGTCTAGGTCTTCGAGTTGCTTGAAACGGAGGTTGTTCCGACGGACCGTGATGAGCCGCTTAGAATCAACAATATAGGGATCAACCCACTCTCGCCAGGTATCGTCGTCGACGTGCGTTCGTGGCATCTCAAAATCCGGCTCCACACTCTCAATACAGAACTGCAGCATCGCGATGCCAGTTCGGTGATTCGCATTTGGGAGGGAATGTCGGAGGATCAAATTCGACATCACCTCTCCAGCGACGGTCGGCAGTGGTGCTCCCCAGGAGACGTGATCGAGTGCCTGCTGGATCTTTTGCGGTTCGAACTCCTTGTAGAGCCGGAACTCATCCTCATCTCGAACATCGACCGCGGCTTCGAGCAACTCTACTAATCGGAATGCGACAACCTGCCCAGCACGGGGAAGGTCACGAATACGGTCGCTCAGCCATTCCTGATCGAAGTCGATGTCTTGGGCAGATTCGATCTCTGAATCGCCTTCGTAGAGCACATAGACCGGTGTTTCAAAGGGGTACCCGATGAGCTTTGTCGACTCGTCGGATTGCTCTCGCTGAGACCGGATTTCTGCTACCGATGTCGAGCTATATTTGAGTGAGAAATTCTCGGCCTGTGGGTGATGATAGAAGACGAGCCGAGCCATCTCAAGATGTATTCGTGAGAAGTGGGTAAAGCAGTCCCGATTTTATAGGGTTCTATCGAGTAGTAGCGAGTATGCCACTCGGCACATCCACGGGAGAACATTGGCCACGACCGCCTAGCTGACGAAACGCAGCTTGGTGGGAGTATCGCGGTTAGACTGACTGGTAGGCTCTGCGACGACTGGTCTGCCCCGTCTCGACCCGGGTAGGGGAAAATCGTGACGGGGAATCAAAATGGAACTCGAAACAAAGAACGAAACCTACGCTGAAGGACACGCACTCACGAACCTCTTCGGAGAATCGGCGAAGCCGAAGATCATCGCAGCGCTGCTCAGCGAGAGTGACGTCGACGTGAACGTCACCGATATCGCTGACCTTGCCGGCCTGCACCGCACGACCGTCTACGACCACATCGACGACCTCGAAGCCCTCGGCGTCGTCGAACAGACTCGAACCGTCAGCGGCAGCCCTATGTACCAGATCAATCGGGACAGCGACGTCGCAGAAGACATCGCGAAGCTCCACTGGGACCTCCTCGACGTCGTCGCCGAGGAGTGACTTGCGGACATTTCGCAGTTACTACAGTGAAGCTACTCGGTGTGCTCGTTAATTTTCGGCGGTGGAAGTTCGTTGAGTGCCAGTTTTCTTGGCTAACCAACCACCAACCTTCGCGCCGAGCAGCCCGACGATGCCAGCGAACCCTAGTAGTATTGTCGTGAAGGCGACGATTAACATCGAAACTGCAACAATGCGGAACCAGAGCGGATTGGGCAGCGTGATTGCACTCTTGAGCAAATCGACCACCTGCCACAGTCCTGGCAAGCCGCCGACTACGCCAGCTCGAAATCCGACGCTGGAACCGTCTGTGTCTGTAGCTGCCGCTTTAGCGAGATAGCCGGCTAGGAGTCCGCCAAAGAATACTATATTCAGCGAGAACTCGTCGCCCATTCCCGACAGCCAGTATAGACTAATCGTGAACGGAAGAGAGGCTAGTCCACCGATGAGGGCGTACTTCCACGTCTCAGTCACGCGGGGGAGGGGACCAATTTGGACCACAACCAACACTTCATAACTCAGTGACAAAAATATTACCGTAAGGCGACCGTCAATCGGGTGGAATACTCAAAAGCCATGCTGGATACGCATCTCTACTTACTGGCAGCCGTCCTCTGATGGAACACAGCGTGGTACGCAACCACGTCAGCTAGTCTTGAGAAGATCCACGACCAAAGTGCACGTTTGAATGTCCCTCACCACTTTATCAACCGGTGTCTTTCGTTTCTGTATGAATCGGCGACGGTACCTCGCGGCGGTCTCGGCTGCTGGCGTCGCGGCGACGGCGGGCTGTAATGCAGTTACAGGGAGTCAGACCTTCTCTGACCCGACTGTGAACCAGGATTCACCAGGCAGGAAGGCAATCATATTCACCGGAAATGATGGTGAAGTTGGCCATTTCGGCGTCGATGGGCGCGTCGAATCGAACCGAATCGGTCTCTCAACCGAGATTTGGCATCAAGAGGGGACGCGTGTGAACTCCATCAAGTTGCGACTCTGGATGCCAGAGATAGCAACGGAATCTCCTGCGGAGGTCGCTGTCTCCTCCCCTGTTGAGGGGGACAGCTCTCCGCCTCCATCAATCTCTCTCTACACACCTAATCGAGATCCCGGAACAGTCATCGAAATTACGGATATAGACGACCTCGCAGATGAAACCATCAGCACGCTCAACCTTATTGTTATTCCGAGGTCAGAAACAGCCACCAATCTCAATATCCATACAACTATCAAACTCTCTGGTAGTAGCGTTCTCAGCAGTGACTACACGCTTCGTGGTGAGCTCCAGTTGGCGTTTCCAGAACTCACACATTCGTAGTGGACGTTTCCGAGTATCCCTGTAGGGGAAATCGAAAGATGACATGGAATTGTATGGGATTTTGTGACCAACGGCTCTGTTGAAACCTTCAACGGCTACCAGAGTCTGGCATAGATCGGTAAGTACAGTATTGATATTACCCATCAACGCGCTTATTAAATTCCTGATAGACGGTCTCCGTATGCACCGATTCATTCGGTACAGTATCGCATTGGCCGTGGCTAGCGCGATCACCGCGGGCGTTGCGACCCAGTCTCATTCCATAGTTCTTCTCGCCGGAATCTTCCAGGTATTTGCCCTCACCGTCGCAATCGGGCTTCGATACCCTAAGCTCATGCTGGACAGCGAAAATGAGAATCGATGGGCATCAAGTATATTTGCCGGTGGACTCACGTTTGGGTTTATCTCCCTCACGCAAAGCCAGGGTGACGAGTTCCAGATCGGCGCCGGCATCCTTGGATTCGGACTCGCGTTATTCGGCGTCGCAACGGGGTTCTGGATGGCTGATAGCAACGCGATGTGAACCGTACGAAGTTGGCTGTCTTCCAGCGCCACGAATCGGTTCTCACGTATATGAGTCTCCAAATGAACGGCATACCTTAGTGAGACAAGCTTTGCATCTATACATATGCTTCCAGCACCCCGTATGCGTGATTTAATCGTTGTGGGCGCAATTCTTCTCTATGTAGTCGAGACTGGAAACCTCATTATTGGACTTGGAATGGCAGCAGTTCTCCGGCTACTAGAGTCGTGGCAGAAACGACAACGGCCAAATTAAGGCTGAAAACGCTAAACGGGATGATCTGGTCCGGTGTATGGGTTTTGTCATGCGGTATGCCAAATGCGCCGATCCGATACCTCACGAAAACAGTGTACTGGACTTACTACGTATCTAATGGTTGATTTTCTTTCTTAGCCACTTCGAGACGCTCTCTCAAACCCTTCAGGGTTGATCAGAGGCCGGAGGACAACCGTACCATCCGTCTGCTGATCAATTCGTAAGACCAGGGCCGTACTGACCACTGTCCGCAGAATACTATCACCACAGTTTTCAGAATTGGATTGGAAATACAATCGATGCCCTCCAACAAAGCGACAGCCGCGGCCCCGATAGCAACTGGGATCCTTCTCGCCGGGACGGCTACACGAGAAGTCGCACAGCACGGACTCGAACTCTGGACGACGCTGGCACTCGCCGGTGGCCTCTCCGCGGTCGCTGTCGGTCTCAGCGTTCTGACCGGTCGTGGGTTCGACTCCGACGACAACGTCGACGGACATCACGACCGGACAACAGTCGCGCTCGTCGGCCTCGCACTGACGAGTCTCGCCGTCGGTGCCGGGATTGCACTGGCGTGAACCGCGGGGTCAAGCCCCGAGGCGGTTCACGTTGGATAAACGCCTGCGGATGGGTAAACCCCCAAATTTACCGAGCGAAGAACAAACAGTCCCGCAACTGCCGTTTGCCAACCTGTCTGTTGCTCACTTGGACGCTACAGCCAGTCACTCCCCGCTCACATAGAATTTGCAATCCATCCCTCAAATCAGGGTACAAACGGAGACTAACTAGTAAGACGGATACAACTTCACGCACGAACAAAGAGTATGACCGGTGACGATGGACCCCGCCCGGATTCGACATTCCTTCCGGATGCGAAGACCGTCGAAGTCCTCCACATCGATGACGACTCGAGCTTTGTCGATCTCGTTGCGACGTTTCTCGAACGTGAACACGATGCGTTCACCGTCCACACTGAGACTGATCCCAGAGATGCCCTTGCAGTCCTTGAGACGAGTGAGCGTTCTGTTGATTGTGTCGTCTGTGACTACGATATGCCGGGCTTGGATGGACTGGAAGTCCTCGAACGTGTACGAGAGACTCACCCGGGCCTACCGTTCATTCTCTACACCGGCAAAGGCAGCGAGGAGATTGCCAGCGAAGCGATTAGCGCAGGTGTCACCGATTACCTCCAGAAAACCGGTGGCACGGAACAGTATAGCGTCCTCGCCAATCGGATTCTGAACGCTACCGAGGGATATCGGGCTGAGCGATACCTGAATCGTGGCCTCGAAGCCATCGAAACCGCACAGGACGGCATCAGTATCCTCAACGAAGACGGCTATATCGAATACGCGAACACTGCCTGTGCAGAAATGCTCGGCTACACGCGGGAGGAGATTATTGGTCTCCACTGGGAGACGTTCTATCCCGACGACGATGTCGATGCCGTCTACGACGTGCTCCTCCCGGAAGCACGCGACGGCCGCTGGCACGGGACCACGACGTTCGTCCAGAAGAACGGCGAGAAAATCAATATCGAACACACGCTCTCGTATACCGAAGACAACTCGCTTATTTGTACACTCACTCCACCAACAGCGACTGACACAGACGCGACGAATCTGGCGGCGAAAGAGCAAGCGATGGACGAAGCGCCTATTGGGATCCTCCTGACCGACCCCCATCAAGAGGATAATCCAATCATCTACGCGAACGACGAATTCACGGAACTCACTGGCTACGAGAAACGCGACGTTATCGGTCGTAACTGTCGGTTCCTCCAAGGCGAGGCGACTGCGGATGAACCAGTCCAAAAATTGCGGACTGCAGTTGATAATCGGGAATCGGTGACCGTCGAGTTACGGAACTGCCGGAAGGACGGCACTGAGTTCTGGAACCGCGTCCGCGTCGCACCGCTATTTGATGACGACGGAGAGATAGACCTCTTTGTTGGGTTCCAGGATGACATTACGGAACGTAAACAGTACGAGGAACAATTGCAGTCCCACAGCGCACGACTGGAGGCGGTGTTCGAACACTCGCCGGACATGTTTGCAGTCCACGACATCGACGGCGTGATTCGGGATGTTAACCAGCGGATGTGTGACGAACTCGGCTATACCGAATCAGAACTTCTCGGACGAAAGGTCTGGGACATCGACCCGACAGCGGACCCCGATCGGGCGTCGTCGTTCTGGGAGACGCTCCCACCGAATACCCCACACCGCTTTGAGGGCGAACTCGAACGAAAGGATGGGTCGACGTTCCCCATCGAGGTGCATCTCATCCGTCTCAACTTGGACGGGAAAGACCGGTTTGTGGCGATGGACCGCGACATCAGCGACCAGAAGCAACGCGAACGCGAGCTCGTCCAGCAGAACGAACGCTTGGACCGGTTCACGAGCGTGGTGAGCCACGACCTGCGAAATCCATTACAAGTCGCGGAGGGACGCCTCGAGTTACTGCGTGAGGACTGCGACAGCGACCACATCGACGAGATTGACCACGCGCTAGGCCGCATGGATGCGTTAATCGAGGATTTGCTGGCGCTCGCGCAAGCAGGCGAAGAAGCGATGGATCTTGAACCCGTCTGGTTGCCGGAGCTTGTCGAATCCTGCTGGGAGACACTCCCGGAGACGACGGCAACACTAACAATTGAGACGGAACGGACTGTCAAGGCCGACCGCGACCAACTCCGTCAACTCGTGATGAACCTCCTTCGGAACGCGATTGAGCACGGCGGTTCAGATGTGACAGTAACGGTCGGTGATACAGATGACGGGTTCTACGTTGCCGACGATGGAGTTGGACTCCCTGAACCAGTGAGTGGAAGCGTGTTTGAAGCAGGCTATACAACTGCTGACGACGGAACGGGATTCGGGCTCAGTATTGTCGCGGAAGTTGCCAGTCGACACGGTTGGAAGATTTCGGCAGCAAACGGACGGAACGGCGGTGCTCGCTTCGAAATTACTACTACTTGCTGATTCGACGGTCTTGGTGAGACAGACGAGAAAACGAGTTCAGAAACGTCGTTCACTCACGAAGCCTGACACCCCGCTGGGCTAATAATACTGTGAGGTGCTATCTATCAAGGGCCATCCATCGGCTCTTTCGATGTCGTAATGTCCGATGACTTGCATCATGTTCGTTTCTCTCGGATTCCTTCGCGGCTGCGAGTCATGTCTTCGCAGTTCGGACAGACACGTGGCTCGTCGATAGAGTCCGGGGTGAATACACGGACGTAGACGTCTGTGACGTGGCTGCCACAGTTCTGGCACTCCGGCATACCAGTAGCAGTCATCTTATCGGTCATAGGCTTTCTGTCAGCGACGAAACGACCGAGTAGAACTGCAGAAGCGTCCACAACCGTTCCAGACTTAGTCTTGGGAAGCTCACAACTCAATACCTTGTCGCATAGATCGCCTGGCTATGGAGTGACACATTTGGCGCTGTTGAAATCCTATTGGTCAGATACTATGTGCGGTGAAACAGCCGGTAAGTGAGGATGCGAACGTACTACCGAATCTTCTGCTGAGTTCCGTTGATGTTCTCTGCATACACTGCGTTGATGTTCTCTGCATACCACTGAATACAGGGCGCGCATCTCGCAGGGGATTTATGGTTGGATTCTGGCTCTAAGAAGGGGTGGGAGGATGGGATGCTAATCCTTGAAATGAACAGTCGTGCCGCCATCGGACATTGTGAATTTAAAGTATTTCCCACACTTCCCACACTTCCGCCGAACCGTAGTATTCTGAGCAGCTTTGACACCATCGGCATCTAGTGTATACTCCAAATTACAGTGAGGGCAGTCGAATGATCTCTCACCGAGATTTTCTGCCAGCCTACTAAAGAATCCCATATCGCTTGAACGAATTACATTATTATAGTTATTGGGTTGGGATTATTTGCAATAACAATTATCCGATGGGTCTAACGGAGGGTAATGGATCAGGCCTCTATATTCAGCAGGCAACTAATGGCATTGTTCGGACGTATCAACCTCCCGCTCCGGTAACTGCTCACCCTGTACTTAGCGAGAATTACACGCTAGCTCCTTAAGGCCAATAGCTGGGACAACCGTCCGTAGACTGGGCTGAGATGGATATCAGGGACTGGGAAACAGTTATACCGGCGAGCGCGTAGGTTTAGTTGAATTATCTATCGCTCATCGTGGGCGACAAAAGCCGTCGCCAGATCTCTTCTGGCGAGTAATCAAATCCACCAGTCCCAACCCACGAGTAATGCCAGCATTCCCAACCAATTCTCCGCCGTCCAGAGCTACGAGTATCCACCCGGTCAGTCTACGTGGAGTCAGTACGCCACTACGTCGCGTCAAGCGACGTGAGGCCGCTACTGGGGACGCAATTGCTCGCCAAGAATTCGGTTTCACTGACGTTGAAGCCCTTGACGACGTGACAATCACCCACTACGGCCCCGGGACAAATCAGGCGATCAACTCGATTCTTGTCCCAATCGCGGGCGGCCCGAATAGCGATGCTGCTGTGACGCTCGCCAGCAGTATCGCCTCGGAGTGGGCCGCGTCAATCACGCTGCTGACAGTCATTCCCGAAGGCGCAGCCGATACTCAACGACAGGCAGCCAACAAGCGACTAGAAACGTACGCTGAGAGTATGGCTGACAGTTCGGTTGTGACAACTCTCGTTCGTAGCGACGATGTCGCCTCGGCAATCGCAACGGAAAGCGTCGCGCACGAACTCCTTGTCATCGGAGCGTCCGAACGGTCACTGTTCAAACGAGTTTTTCGTGGGACAATCCCCGAACAACTCAGGCACGAAACACACGCACCCATATTCGTAATCAGTCGGTAACCCACCACCGCTAACCACTGCCGAACGAATGGGGCCCCCAAATATTCCCCTCGTTAGCGACAACCCCTTGGTATGGTTGAGTACTGTGATAAATGTGGGACGGAACTTGACTCATCTCAGGAACGCCACCAGCGGTACCGAATCGAGCATCCGTCGGATTCGGTCGAGACACTGGAAGGGCGTCTGTGTTCGGATTGTTTCTGGGAACTCAAGGAGTGGCTCGAAACGGAGGAGGTCACGTAACGGCGTTCCACTGATTGAGCGATACAGCGTCTGTCCTTACCAATCTACGCTCGGATCTAGTAGCCGTTGAGGGTCTCACCAGCGCCACACATTCCCACCCGCCGTACTTTAAGTGACTTGTCCGACGAATACTCTGTATGAGCACGCTCGCGGACACGATTCATATCGAGAACGTTGTTGCATCCAGTGATCTCAACCAAGAACTCGCCCTCGACCAACTCGCCACAGACCTTCCCGGCGCCGAGTACAACCCCGAGGACTTTCCGGGAATCGTCTACCGCCTTCAGGAGCCGAAGTCAGCCACGCTGATCTTCCGATCGGGCAAAGTCGTCTGTACCGGCGCGAAAAGCGTCAATGACGTTCACGAAGCTCTCGGCATCGTTTTCGATGACATCCGCGAGTTAGGGATCGATGTCGCGAGTAATCCGCCGATTGAGGTGCAGAATATCGTCTCCAGTGCCGATCTCAAGCAATCGTTGAACTTGAACGCGATTGCGATCGGTCTGGGGTTGGAGCAAATAGAGTATGAACCCGAACAGTTTCCTGGCCTCGTCTACCGCCTTGAGGACCCCGACGTCGTCGTTCTCCTCTTCGGGAGTGGGAAACTCGTGATTACTGGCGCAAATGAATCTGAGGACGCCCAGCACGCGCTGGCACACGTCAAAGACCGCCTCACTGAGCTCGGCTTGCTTGAGTAATCCCCCGTTTATAGAACGACTACCACGCGAAAGGAACTGTGTTGCTGGGGCGAGTGGCATCGACCTGTCCCTGATCGCTGAGAACAGGGGTGTTACTCGCTGAAGTCCACGTACTGGGATTCCCAGTCACGACGAGCAGCAATTTCACGGCGGCCACGCTGTGTGAGCGTGTACACGTTCGTGCGCTTGTCGAGTTGTCCCTTCTCGACGAGGCCTTTGTCGACGAGGCCGTCGAGATTCGGATAGAGTCGGCCGTGATTGATGTCTTGCTCGTAGTAGTCCTCAAGTTCGTCCTTAACTGCGAGCCCATGTGGTTCGTCGAGCCCGGCGATCACATACAAGATGTCCCGCTGGAATCCTGTTAAATCGTGTATTCGTCTATTTCTCTTCTTTTCGCGGGTTGATTAAGTGTTCTCTGGTGCTCGGAGGGGAATATTCGAGACTATTTGGCGGGAATCCACGGTGAGAACTTTCGAACCTTTATCTGGTGGGCGGGCGAAACCTGCGATGGAATGTCTGACCTCATCGTCAAAGCAGCCGTAAAGGACGAACTTTCGGAGCACAACGTCTCGGCCGATTTCTACGACGCCCTCAACGAGGAAGTCGCTGAACTGCTCGATGACGCCGCCGACCGTGCCGAAGCGAACAACCGGAAGACGGTCCAGCCTCGCGACCTGTAGGCCTGTGTAACGCAGCCAACCCGGCACTCGAACGTAGCTTTTTGAGGTTCCTGTTCAGAAGTTAGGAAACGGAGATGGCGGACGCACCGGACACCGGCCGGTAGGCGGTCGAACCCGATGCGAGAGAGATCCTTAGCGTGCCCCAACTGAACGACCGGATCGCGTCGGTTGTCCAGGACACGCCTGCCCTCAACGGCGTCCGCTGTATCGGGGAGGTCACTGACCTCCATCAGAACAGTACGGCGCTTTACTTCACGCTCACCGACGGCGACGCCGAGCTCCCCTGTATGATTTGGGCGCACCGCTACCGGGAGATGGACGCCGACCTCAAGGACGGGACCGAAGTCATCCTCGAGGGCGATATCGACTACTGGGTCGAAGGTGGGAAGATCGACCTCAAACCGTGGGAGGTGATCGTCGTCGGCGACGGCGACCAGGCGGCTGCCGTCGAGCGACTGCGAAGCGAACTCGAAGAGCGTGGCTGGTTCGACGACGACAACCATTAGCGTTCTCAGAACAGGGTGGCGTCGTCACGTCCCTCCGAGGGGACGCCCGGTACGACATCCAGAGCACGACCATTCCAAGGCTGTCGGCACCGACGTCCGTTACGAACGGTATCTACTAATTCAACTCTCGCTCTTGTCGGGATGAGGAGGGCGATCGTAAGGAGACCAGATATTCAGCGCCGAATGGACCACGCCGTTGAGATTATTTCTCTGCGCGGCGGTCTTCGATATCTGCGATAAGGGCTTCTGCTCGTTCTTCTGCAGTTTTGGAGTGCTCACTTGTGGGCTCTGTTCTCTCATCTCGATCGATACTGGGCACTTCCTGTTCCCAGCCCTGCTTGGCGTAGGCGTCGTCAGGCGCCTTCTCAAAGAGTTGAACGGCTGAATCGAGCGATACAAGTCGTTGCTTTATCTCGTCGGCCCGATGCGGATCGATATAATAGATTGTTTCTACTCGTTCGACGAGCCGATCCTCGAAGAGGCGAGCCATCGCTTTTGATGCGCTTGCCTCGCTGAGGTCTGTTCGAGCTGCGATTTCACTGGGCGTGAAGCCGTACTTGTGGTGTGCGACGAGGAAACTGAGGACTTCGTACTTGTTCGTATCCGGCTTCACCGGGAATGGGTCGTTATTTGTGAGCTCGTCGACGGGAACTGGCATCCTTGCTATTATGTGTTACTAGTTGCCATTACGGTTTTCGGAGCAGATATTGAATCGGATACTATTACGTGATTCTCGATGTTCCACGTCTCACGACACTTAATGACCGGCAGCGGGATGCGTATCGTCATCCCGATCACTCTCAATCGGTTCATAGTCGGCGTCTTTGCCCACGGGGGTGAATCCTGGGACGTAGCTGAATCGTTTCCCTGGCTCGTTGTAGAACATCCACGGGATTGAACCTCGGTCGTCGCGAGCGCGGTACTGTGGCCGCCATTCCCGGAATTCTGCCGTTGGCCTGGCAACCTGTGGGGTAGGCAACTCAGCACGTTCGAGATCCGTTAAATCCAGGATTCGCACTTCGAACTCACGGGCGAGTTGCTCGGCTCGCGGCGTTAGCTCGGTTGTGTGGCAGAGCACTGGCATCGCCCGGCACGCGAACGCCACGGTACACAACCGGAAGAGGACTGCTGGCGTGATCGGATCGCTCGTCCAGTCCTTACATTGGGCGACGATCCAGTCGCTTGGCTCCTGTTGTTTCTCCCTCCGCGTGGCGACGATGTCGACCTCGAGGCTGAAGAGGTGTTGGCGGGTATCTGCACGGTATCCCCACCGTCCTAGTGCTCGCTCTAGTTGGTACTCGAGCCACCGGCCGTCACCATCACCACGCCCGCCAACGTGTGGGTCGACCTCCTTGAGACTGAGGTCCGCTTGGTCGGCAAGTACTGGGCTGTCTTCTGGGACTGATGGGAGGATGTCTCTGAGTGCGGTAGCGTACTCAAGGGCTGTTGTGAACTTCTCAGCGGGTGGTTCGTCGTAGTGATGGGCTGCGGGTTGCGTTGCTTGCAGTGATCGAATTAGCCAGCACAACTCCTGTTCGATCTGGGTGACCAACTCCATGTAGTCGCTTGCCGAACTCGAGGACCGTTCGTCCGTCGCTGCATCAGCTTGGTTGGGCTCGGGGAGGAGAGATTTGGCCTCCTTGATTGGCTCGTTCGCTAAGTACAGGAGTCGGCGGGCGAACATCTGCTGGTCAGTGGTGAGCGTATGGTCGGTCTTGAGGGTGTCACGAACGGACTCGATCGCTTTCGTGAGCCCGCGCAGGTGTTCGTTGTACCCATCTGGGAGTGGGGATTTATCCGATGTCATCGTGTGAGTGGGCTGGGAGTGAAGTGCTGTCGCGTCAGCGGCGTCTCTGAGAGCGACTGGAGCGTCGGCTGGCCTTGCTGTTGGAGATGGTGGTAGAGTTCGTTTTCGTCGGTGACGGTGACCCATCGGTGGCTGTCGGCTTCTCGGTACCGGAGTTCACCGTCGACAGCTACGAGGACGCCCTGTTCGGTGGTTGCCGTTGCATCGAAGACGAGGACGTCTGGATCTGGATTCGTCCACTCGCCTCGAATCCACTCAAGCAGCGTGTCGATCAACGGCGGGTCCACAGGATTTGGGTAGCGTCGTTCCGCCGGGGCGCGTATCGCGACGTCGTCGACGGTGTCACGACTACAGACACGCCAGCCGTCTCCCGTCCATTCGAGTTCACGGCGAGTCCAGGTGTCGCCGTCTTTGGGATCGAGGACGAGCTGTCGGGGTGGTGTACCGGGCGGGTTCCACTGAAGCACACACGTTCCCCCGTTTGGGAGTGTTCCGTCGTCGGTTCGATGCTGGTGTTCGAGTAGTGCAGCGTCGATCTGAGCGCGAGCGCGCCGCAACGTGGCAACTGGATCTCTGACTGGTGTAGCTGCTGTCTCGTCAGCGGTGGCGACCGCTTCTAGGTGCCGGTGGAAGCTAGCGTTGATGTCTCGAAGCGCCGCGAGTGCGTGCTGGTTGTTGTCCGTCATGTGGTTTCCTCTGATTCTGGCTTGTAGCACGCTGTTTGGAGCCGGCGGATGTATTCGGCGAGCGGCTCGGTGGCATCCGTCGCGGTCGCAGTCTTCGAACGGCTATCGTAGTCGATGGCACCGCACTCATCGAGTGTCTCAAGATGCGATTGGGTAAGCGTGATGTAGACCGACGTCCGGTCGTCACTGCCGACTTTGCTGGGGTCGATTGAATTTTCGATGGCCGCGATTTCGACGGCGAGTTCGTTGGCAGTGAGCTCGCCGTGAGTGCGTGACAGCGACAATACGACGCGGCGACGTCGACTGTTTGAGATTGCGTTGAACGCGGCGTCAGGATCTATTGGGATGGCGAGCGACGCCGTGTCGCCGGTTGTATCGTCCATTCAGACCGCCCCCGCAGTGGGTATGGTTCGTCGATGCGCTTGACGAATTCTCGACGGGGTGTCTTCGGGGCGGTGTTCGCCGGTGCCGTGCGGGTGCCATGGTAGATACTGTGATATCGGTTCGCGTAGCTGGGTAACTGTGGGACTGCTGTCGTCGGCGGTGTCAGTTCGCTGGTGAGAGAGTAATACGACTTGGTGCGTCAGTGGGTCGTGTTCAAGAGTGGCGCTCTGTGAGACAGAGTTATCACTGTTGACCCTGGTAATTTGGCTTGCTGTCATCGGTGTGGCAGCACGATTCCTCCGGCGTCCCTGCACCGGGGAGATTCCGCTAGAACCGTGCTATTCTGGGGTAAGAACGATTATGACTTTTATATATGCGTCACAAATCGCTCCTATTGAATTCGCGTCTTTGAATGCCTTTACCGCGGGAATTAGTCTGTATCCTTAATGGCCTTTTAAGTCACACTTCACTACCAACGGTAGCTAAAAACAAGTCTCTCACAGCTCCCACTCCCCGCGGTACTTCACGTTGGGGTTGCGAGTCTCGTTGTGTTGTGAGGGTGCAGTCTGTTCCGTTAGGATGGCTCGGGCTGTTCTGAGTATAGTTGTAGAGATTAAAATTGCGTATCTTAGTGCCTACTTGTTTGGCGGCCGTAGATAATTTGGTTTATTTTCACCATTAGATGCGAACTTAAATAGGGTCGACTGGTTTTCGGGATGGTTTTCCAACCGGTTATGAAAGGTTGTGTGTTCACTGTGCGATAGCAACTCGAGATTATTTGGTCGATTATCGAATCCGATCTTCGTTTGGTGGTGGACGTCACGGTTATACATCGCTTCCGTCCCATGTTCAGCGACCATGACTAGCTGATGAATGTCGACTGATCTATGTGATCCAGAGGCCTCTTCGTTCCCATCAGTATTCGTTCGGAAGGTACTGTGTGTGGTCCTTTGCCCGGGTCCTCGAGTTGGGAGCATGTAGTCTTTCATTCGGCGATGGACCGTTGTTATAGATACCCCGGCCTTGATTGCGATTTCTTTAAGCGTCATTCGGTTGTCCCAATACATCTTTTTTAGCTGTTCCTCCGTGTCCCAAATCCAGATCTTACGATCCATCTGGAGGGTCTGTTGTCGTGGATCATCCGGTTCCATGTTATTCTCTCTTAGAGGTCAGTGACGAGATAGTATAATATTTCCGCCATGTTCCAATCGATTGATGGGTATTCCGAGTTATTTATTGAAATTGGACTGTTTCCTACAAGATATATTCCTATAATGGATTAATACGCAGAATCCCCTCCCGATCATCCACTCCCTTGCGATATGAAATCCCCGGTAATTAGGTTTCTTAGACAACAATACCAAATTCCAATACAGACCCGACCCACCCCATTACGATTTGAACTATGCCGTTATGACCACTAATACAAAAACTTCCTGACATTCAAAATCCTGTCCAGCGAGAAACCGCGTCGCTCGCGGCACCAAAGACGTTACAAACGAACCACAGGTGATTCGCCAGTATAGACCACGTCTCTCGATCGTGAATTACACCGCACGCTAATCTGAGGGTGGTTTGTGAGCCGGTTCGTAATTGCACTCTCGTACTGGTGAATATCCCTGAAATCAACGATGTCGTCGCTCAGCTGCTTCAATTTGGTCCGAAGGGTCGTCCCCGTTAACTCCCCATCTTGAATGAGTACCCACAGGATATCGTGAACGAGTGACTCCAGGGCCAGTTGCTCTTCGTCCGTCCCAGATTGACAGACACGTGAGGCCACGCTCGGAACATCGTCAGTGCCGAATTCGATACGTAGCGAGGATATCTCAGACGGGACTCCATTCGCAGTGGAATCGTATTGACTGGAATCTTCACACGGGGAAACTAACTCCGGTGGCTCACACGATTCTACTAGGTCATCGGCCGAAACGTGAGATGGGTCAACTGCGGTAAGTCGGTACAATCCTCGATGCACGCGATCAACGTATCCTTCATCTTGGAGATGCCGTAACCGCTGACTTACATACGACTTGTTTCGGGTAAGCTCATCTGCTAAATACCGCGGGGTGCACCTACCCTCTCTGAGCTTCGCTAAAATCAGCTGGTCTGTCTCATTCAAATCCATACGGTAACGTCCCCACCATGAACTAATGACTAATTAGTCATTAGATATTGCGGTCCTAGAGTTGCATCTAATAGATAGTTAGAAGAGACGATAGAGGGTATAGGAGCCCGCAATTCAACGTCAATCCGCATTTCTATGAATGATTCACCAATAAACAGAACTTACGCGACCGCGACTTCCACGTAACCGAGGCTGGGCGCGTTAGCCATAAACCCGTAATCTCTGATGACACTGAAAACTCCGATGAGGGACTGCTGGTTGAACGAGGATCACAGATTTCGTCTGTCCACTCTTCAGTCGCACCAACTCAGAGACCAGGACAACCACGATAGACGTCTAACGCCTCTACAGAGTCGTACCGGAATATCGTCAAAGTCATCACGAGCGTCCCCCGATTCGGCCCCCTGTAATCATCACATTGGACCGAGGCCTTGCTGTTGTCTCGGTCCGCAGAGCGTTGTAAACGATATGGAGAACACAGACCATCCAAATCAGTGTCCCCGGCGAGCAAAAGCGCCTGAGCCGAGGCCACACGTATTAGCCACGTGCCTGACTTGGCCGTGGGACCTGGGTTGACAATCCCGTTCGCTGAGTCGAGGCTCCCTCATTTTGTCTGCCGACCCAGTCTTGTTCCAGTTGTTGTTTGTCGACCCCGGCTACTCCCCGCCGCCGCGCCCATCACTTGGCCCCGCCCCGACCTCCCTCTTGGCTCCGCCCTGAACAGTCCGCCCACGGCAACGCGGGGAAACCATCCACCCCGCCCTCTACACCAACCCCCACCCACTATCCTTCTCGCTCCCCTTCTCCCGAGTCAGAGAAGGGGTCCGCCGCGCCGACGTCTAGTGCCGTCGCCCGTCGAGAGCTGTCCCTCCTGCTGTCGCTGTCTGCTGTCGCCGTCGTTGTCGCCCTCCGCTCCCCACCCCGCCAACCGCTGCCGTCTCCGTCGCCGTCGCTGCCGTCGTCGCTATCGCTCCCGCCCAACCCCCACCTTCGACTACCGCCATCGCCCTCGTCGTCGACGCCGACGTCGTCGCTGTCGCTGTCGCCGCCGCCCCCGGACCCCAGTGCTTCCGCTGTTCTCGCCCCCGCCCAAATCCCATCGTCTCTCGAGACACCACCCCCTCCCTCTCGCTACACGATATCGCTCCCCCCTCCATGCTGCCGTCGAAGCCGCCCCCTACTCGTCGCCCCGAACCCCGCCTCGTTCTCCGCCGCTGTTCGCCGCGATGTTGACCCCCCATCCTGCCGAGCCCAGACCACTCCCCGAATCGCCGCCCCCGGCGCGACCCAACCAGCCCCCCGTCCATGCCGAGCCACGACGGACCCACCACCCCGCCGACCCGCTCGCCAGACATCCACCTCTGCTGTCGGACTCACCAGACGACCTCCTCCCGCCGCTGCGCTCACCAGACGTCGCCCACCGAAGCCGCCAGTCGCCTCCTCGCCTCTCCTCGCCTCCTCGACCCAGTCCAGTCCATCGCCAGTCCCCCTCACCCGAGCTCGCCCACGCCACACCTCGCCGTCGACGCCTCCAGTCCTCCTCGCCTCGCCGCGCCTCTGCCCCACCCCCACTCCTGCGCCCCCCCAGGGTTCCCACCAGTATCAACAATCTGGTAGTACCTCCATCGCCTACGCTCCCACTCCACCCCTCACCCTCGCCTGCTCCTCGGCTCTGCCTGAATCATCCGCCACGCGACTACCCACTGGAACTTCAACTCCCCTGAACCCTAATTGTGTAATTTCGGTTCGGTATGTGTGACAGCATTAGCAGTCTCGATAGATTCTCTAAAGCACTCTCGCACCGTGACTCATTATGTGTACCCGTTTTTGCGTGGGGTAGTCTAAATATAGAGAGGGTGAAACCCGCTTCCGTATGGTAATTACAGGAAATGGCGGGGGGAATACATAAATAAATATGGATGGCTCGAATTCGGTAGCCGTCTGGTAATTAGGCAACGTGGCAGGGGCTGTTTTCCGAGTAAATACAGAACGCCCCAATCACGACGCCGTATGGTAATTATTGGTCTAATGACGGGGGGTACTAAACCGAGCGCCTTCTGGTAATTAGCCTTGTCTCGTAGCCAAATCGGGGGCGTGGTTTCGCCTAAGTACAGCACCGCTGAAATCCAGCGCCGTCTGGTAATTACGGCTCTAAATATGTCACCCCTGGATTCGACCGCCGTCTGGTAATTAGATGGTTGGAGGCTCTCGGAGTTCTGGTTGGTGGACCTCTAAATAGCGACCTTCGGAATCTCGCCGCCGTCTGGTAATTACGGTTCTAAATACGGAGGGGTAGAATCGGAGCGGCGTCTGGTAATTAACTACCGGAAATAGCGGCTGAAGTATACAGAATCTGGTACATCTGCCAAGTCGGAGGTGTATCTCGAGGCGACATCGCCGATCAAAGCTGTGGTGTAGGCGTATTGAGTTGGCGGCGGAGCGAATGGTGTAGTCAATTGCATCTCATCGGCTCCTGCTCTGCTGTAATTCGAACTGATTAGTCATCGCTGAGGGTTAGAGCAGTCGTCGTTGTTTCTCACGTCAGTCGTTGTTCAGTGCTGGGTGATTTCTTCGTCATTTGTGCTTCCGTTCTCGTTCCGGGGCGGTTGTGCTGGCGCTATTTCCCCTGAAACAACAATCTGTCCCGCCACCCAAGACAACCCCCGTTCCAAATCGTAGATCTCCAGTTTGTAGTCCTGCGCTCTCTGTTGTGACTCTCGATCTATGCGAGCTTGAGGAACGGACGAGGAGTAAGTCACTGCTGCTCCCCAACAGTCGTATGCGGGCGATAATTGAGATTCTGTTATGATGTAGCCGTAGCTGGCTTCTCCATCTGTGCGTCGTATAGAATGGTTACGGCGTTCGTGAGGGGACGACGAGTGCTTGCCTCCGCGAATGAACAGAAACGTTCCAGGCGCTGATCGTCTCGGCAGTGGTCGTTGATGATGCCTGGAACGTTTCTGAGATGGTTTTAGTCTGTGGTAGCAGTATCGTCGTCGCTCTCGTTCATGCTTCCGTCGTCTCCAGAGTCCATGCTGACGATTTCTCATCTTGGTCAAGATTGATTCGGAACCCGCCGTCGATAGCATCACCGCCAAGGTCTTCGTCCCACTCCGGCGCGTATCGTGTCGTCTCGTCGGGCATAATGCCGTTGTTCTTGAGGAAGCCTCGCGACGAGATCGTATGAGTATGGCAGTCGAACCTGAGGAGTTGGATACGTTGCCACAGGTCCTCCACAAAGAGCACCGAGAGCTGCGGGAACTGGAGAGTGACCAGCCTGGGATTAGTCTTGGAAAGCGACCGATGCGTGGCCTCGATTTACTGGACGGGAAGGGGTTGCGACTGACCAGGAGGTAGGCTTCTGTATTGGCTTCTATCGATGTCGCGTGGATATCATTATCCACAAGTCCAGTGACACCCCCGACGCCGCTACTCGCTTGCCAACCATCCACCCTCGCCATTCGACCACTGATTCCTCTTACCTCTCACTTTGATACCCATCCGTTCGCCGTTCCTCGCCAAATCCATTCGCCGTCACCCCTCGCCGTCAACGACCCTACTCCCTTCCCACCACGAATCGCACTCGGCCTCTGCTACTCAGTGCGCTCCCTCCAGTATCAACAATCTGGTAGTCTACTCTCTATCCGCTCCCTCTCCCCCTGTCTCCGCCGCCGGCTTCTCGGCTCTGCCTGAATCGTCCGCCACGCGACTACCCACTGGAACTTCAACTCCCCTGAACCCTAATTGTGTGAATTCGGCTGGTCGTGTTCGAGCAATAGAGATTGCTTTAGAAATGCTATCGAGCTCTCTCAGTTTGTGGCTGAACGTGTTCGCTCGATTTCGGGGCCCTCCCGAGTAATGACTCACCCCCGCGAATTCTGCCGCCGTACCGTAATTAGTGTAAATGTAGGCCCAAACGTATAAGATAATATGTGTGGGCCGGATTCGCTTGCCGTCTGGTAATTAGGGGTGTTCTGAGCCGCTGGTTGATGAGTCATTACGACCACCCCGAACCCCGCCGCCGTCCTGTAATTAGCCATCTAATGAATAGGTATGTCAACCCTACCGCCGTCCTGTAATTACAGTTGCTGTCGGTGGTAGTAGACGCCGAAAATCCCGGTAATCACGAACCCCCGGTAATCCGCGTCCCGTGGTGTAATTAGGGGTTTGATTAGGAACGGGCGCAATTCGGACGCCGTCCTGTAATTACGGCTTGGCTTGGGGGAGCTGTCGATCTAGTTTCGGGTGTAATGAGAGAGCATCCAAACTGGGGGTGCGTCCGGTAATTACACGTCTAATGAGGCGCTTCGATGATTCGGCCGCCGTCTGGTAATTAGAGCGTGTTCTGACTGCCGTTAGTATAAGAATCGTGATACGGGTGGTTTTATCCGAGGAGGCTCAGAGCTCGATTGACGGCTGGTACTGGTTTAGGATCATGCTCACGCGAGGAGCGCGCCACCAGTTACGTGGTATCGACGTGACCCCCGAGGTTTGTCGTGTGTATGCCGACGCGGAGGCGTTCTCCACCCGTTGCGAACAAAATCTGCGAAGACTGCGAGTAGTTCGCGTACAGATTCTGCGACGATTGCGAAAACGCCGAGGGTGGGAGGCACCAGCGGTCGCGTGCCGAGGCCGGGGTGACGGCTATGGCGGTGCGGTGGCTACCGGCACCCGAGATCCTGGCGTGTCCGAAAAGAATGCCTGTTGTGGAGTGTCGTTGAGCTTCGCGTCCACGGAGTTCGAGCAGATGCTGGCCGAACTGTAGAGCCAGCCCAACGACTCTGGTTACGCTTCCGCTCCGTCAGCTTCCTTGTCCGCCCCGTCGTTCACTGCCGGAGAGACCTCGCCTTCTTGGTCAAGGTCAATGACGAGCGCACCGGGGACTTTCTCGCTGCCGATGTCTTCGTCCCACTCCGGCGGGTACCGAATCGTTTGGTCTGGCTTGATGTTGTGCTGCTTGAGGAACCCGCTCACCGACATGGAGACACGGTCATCGTTCCACTAGAGCGAGTAGACGTTCGTCCGGTCGTAGTCTTCCTCCAGCGGGATGATTGCGATCTCGTTGTCGTCCTCGTTGTACGCCAGGATGACTGCTTTCTTCCCTTTGAGGTACTGCTTGGACACCGTGGAGTTCGGCGCGAGCTGGCCGTTCTCCCGAAGCGAGACGAACTCCAGCCTGTGGAAAACTCCGTAGCCTTCGTCACTGAGCGCGTCCGAGATTTCGTCGAGGAGTGTCTACTGTTGTCGTTATTAATCGCGAGCCATCCCTGGGCAGTCGTGTGCTTGGATTCGCTCTGGCAATCCGACTCGCCCACAGACAGGACACTCGACGAGCGGCGTCGGCGGGAGGTCACGACACTGCCGCAACGCGGCCTCCAGATGGGCATGGACGACGGCTGACTCGCAGCGAGTGAGTGCTTGTGCGAGGTGCATCTCGAGTGCTTCGCGCGTGGTCTGTCCCTGTTCGGGATGCGTCCGCCGCGTCATCGTGGGCCTCGAAACAGCACGGGTTGGGCCAGGAGTTGATACAACTTGGTGGCGGTGTGTTGCCACTGGAGGAGGTATTGCATATGACTCAGAGGCGAGAGACGATGAGGCGACCACGCCAGGACAACACCGTGCTGGGTCGTGGCCGTCACATCCCTTTTCAACCCCACCTCACCCCACTCGGGAGTTACAAACTACCTGTCTCGAACCGAACCCTCTCGATCTCTCTTAACGACTTCATGACCAACATCAGCTCTTATCCTTGCTCTTCGCTGCTGACTGTGGGTAATATAGCAGACTAAACACCTATTGTGAATTTCTTCCGTCGCCAGCAAAATGGGGAATCGGCGGCCTCACGGCTGGGATGGTAGCTACAGTGTTGCTCACTATCGACGGAATTTCTCCGCCGGCATCCGCCTCGGAGCCTCGTAGTTGGTGGTTCCGAGTGAACCATGTACTCCAGATTCCTTTGGCAGCCGATCGGAATTCGGGTGTCCGCCCCCTAATTAGAGCGGACAGCCCGAACCGCGATGACGGCCTGATCGCTTGTTAGGCGACCTACATGGGTTGCAACCTTTGATATCTTCCACCTGCCGCATACGACAGATGGCTTCTCCATGCTACCAGAGCTTACTTGTTCAATACTGAGCCCCATCATCGGATAAAGGCTCGCAAAATTTCTTTAAAAGGCAGTTCGACGCCTTTAGACGCCGTAGCAACTATCCTTAACCAACACCACCGGCTAATACCGGCACAGTGTTGGTTAACGCAGGGGTTAGATCCACTCCCTTGCCCCACCCACCGCCCGACTCCTCGAGTGAGTGTATCCTGGCGACCGGTGGGCTCGAACGGCCGTCGCGACGGGTTTTATCGGGCCACTGTTCGTCGAGAGCGAGTATGGTCGTCGTCGAGGAGGTCACAAAACTGAGCGAGCGCCGTACCCAAACCTCGTCCGAGGTATTTCCGGATGATTCGTTGGCGTCGATTCGGGAAGCCGTCGAGGCCGTCCCAGCAAGTGTCTTCGACGGCTCGACGAAGCATACAGAGGTCGGTGGGTTCGATGCCGCGATCGCCGACCGGCTCTCGCAGTACGAGTACGAAGGGAACGCCGCCGGCGGTTACAACCCGAACTGTAAGCTCTGGTCGCATCAGGGGTTTAACTACAGCGTCGACCTCTACGACGGCGATGCCCGCATCGCCATCGAGGTCGAGAAGAGCGAGCGGAAGAACGTCAGCGACGATCTCCTGAAGTTCCAGAAGGGGTACCGCACCAAGAAGGACGGCCGACCGAAGATCGAGTTCGGCTGTCTGGTGGTGCCGGTGAACTACCTTGGCCGGCATAACCTCTACCAGCACAGCCTGACCAAGCTCGACTTCATGAAAGGCGTCCTGTTCATCGACGACGTCGCCGTCATCGGCTATCGCGACCCGCGACCGGACTGACGCTGTCACTTCTGACTGTTTATCGGCGCCGGTAGGCTGGAGCACGCGACAGTGTGCGCTGCGTGACTCACTATGCATGGTCCCGATCCTCACGACGACACGAGTCGCGACTACGAACAGTTCGAGAAGGAACAGCTCGCCCAGGGCCGTGACGCCGCCGGCGTCGACACGGCGGACGTCGACGACGCGACTACCCAGCGCCTGGTCAGCGACCTCGTCGACGCGGACGTAGTCACTCCGGTTCCCGAGGACCAAGTTCTGGTTCACGAGCCGAGCGGTACCGTGTTCGACTCATCGACACAGTTAGCTGTCTTCCACCGTGGCTGGACGGCCAACCGCGACGCCGACGCGGAGGGAAAGTGATGCAGCAGACGATCACTGGCTGTGCGTTCTGTGAGGCCCCGGCTGGTACCGAGACTGGCGAGGCCCATACCTGGGGGCAGGACGAACGGGTCACCCACCCGATCTGTGTCGACTGCGCGATTCAGACGGAGCCGGATCCCGACGAGCGCGATCACGTCGCCTGTGACGGCTGTGGACTGGTCGTCGACACGCTCGCGGCACTCACCCGGTTCCGGGTCGAACTGGGGCACCTGGAAGGCCCGTTGCAGCTGTGCGCCCGCTGTAGTCCGGGTGGGCTCGCGACGTACTGGACGCGCGATCTCGAGGAGCATCTCGTCGCGACGCCGGCGGAGTGACCCAAACACTCTTTACTGTTTCGCTGTAAACTGTAATCAAGAACGAATCGTGTCACGCACCTCAAACCGCGCCGACGGCGACATCGTCCAGGACTTCCTCTCGGTCGCCGACCTCCTTGAGGAGCCACAGCTCGCCCAGCTGTACGCATACCTCGCTCGGGAGGGGGAAGCGACCGTCCAGGACGTGATGGACGACCTCGAACTCGCCCAGGGGACGGCCTACAGCTACGTCAACCGGCTCGTCGACGCCGGCGTCGTCGACGTCACCGACGACGAACAACCACGCCGGTACGCCGCCCAGGAGATCGACCTGACCGTGACGACGGCCGCCGGCGACCGCGAGTACACCATCACGCCGGCGCTCATCGACGCCGTCGGCCGCCGCGAGACGGACGCCGACATCGACACCTACATCGACCGCCACGGCGTCGCCGGCCTCGCGACCGCGCTCACCTACGCCGTCGCCCGCGAGCGCGGCGAAGTGACCCACCGGCTGATGGCGGAGGATCTGGACATCTCGCCGTTGGCTGCGGAGATGATCCTCCAGGCGCTCCGGCCCGTCGTCCACGAGCACTACGACATCGAGGAGTCAGGAACGGGACTCGACGAGTTGGACATCGACGACGGCGACGGCGCTGACGACGCGTGAGCCGGCTCCACATCGCCGACACCGGCCTGTTCGTTGCGATGGGGCAGCCGTCGAACAGTCGCTATCAGGCCGTTCGACGGTTCGCTCGCCGGAACGACGTCACCTTCGTCCTACCCGAACGGGTGTACGAGGAGCTGACCGTCGACGAGCCCGACGTCGAGGCGCCACCTATCGACGCCGCGATCGACGAGGATTGGGCGACGGTTGCGGCGCCACTGGAGTTCTCCGAGCCGGTCGTCTCGCGGGTGATGGACGGCGTCCAGCGGTACATCGCGAACGCCGACGACCGCCCTGCCGACGAGGTCGAGCGGGCCGACGCCGCCCTCGCCGCCCTGGCTGTCCAGCACCTCAGTGCGGGGACGGCGACTGACGTGTATATCTACACGACCGATGTCGCGGCCGGCGAGGGAGCCGAAACCGTGCTCGCGAGCGAGGGGTACGGTGACTCGGTGACGTTCGTGAACGGGTTCCAGTTTATCGAGGACCTGGTCGACGGCGACAGCTGACGCTATTCGGGGTCGAGGTCACGAGCGTCGAGGTCGCCGGCGAGATACTGCTCTCCCGTTCGCGTGATATCGTAGACGCCGTTGCCGAGGTGGACGAGGAGTCCGTATTCGACCAGCGTCTTGCAGCGGGCATTGATGTGTTGGCGGGAGAAGCGGACCCGATCGCTGTCCGCCATCTCCTTCGGGGTGTCGGGGCCGGCTTCAGAGAGATGCTCTAGAATGCGGTCATCAGCGCGAGACATCCAGTCGGCGTCAAAGCGCATAATCGCTTCTGGTTGCGCCGACGCTATCCCGAACGCGCTAAGTCAAGTGGCGAAGCGTAGCGCTTCTACAGTTGACTCCTTACGTTTTAAACGCCTGCCACCCTAACTCCCGAGCGTTCAGATGCATTCCCCTCCATCGGACAGTTCGGGCGGATCGAATGACCTTCTCGTAGAGATTATTGAGACGCTGGAGACGTGTGGACTCGAGGACGATTCCTACCAGCTCCACGATTACGTCGACCCCGATGCGCTCGAACAGGTGATCGCCTCCGCCGATGAGAACATCACCGTTCAGTTCACTGTCGAGGGGATCCCACTCGATGTATCACCGGACGGTGTGGACGTCATCGTCGAGGACGAATCGCAGTCCGTCGGCGAATAACGACGTGCGGGTCCGAGATAGGGATCGTTCCTGAAAGCCCTCGGCCGCTCGACGTCCCGCGACCACCGCTGCGCGCCTCGTCCCTGCGGTGCTTGCGGGGTCGGGGGACGGCCGAGGCGGCCTCGCCCTTTTTGAGTCCGCCAGGACAGTGGATGGCCCACCGAGCGACGTAGCCGGCTGAACGGGTGCGTACGTGACGGCTCGCCCCTCTCGCCGCTGCCGCCCTCCGCGTCGCTCGCGACCATAGATATGTCAAAATACAATCGTTATAACTTTATGCCGTGAAGGTTGAATTGCTTAGCAAGGAGAATCAGGGAGCAGATTCCCATCTCGTTCCCACTGCGTTCACAAGCCGAAAAAGGGGTCAAAATGCCACAAGAAATCGTCTTTGAGGAAGAAAGGCGCGAATACGTCCTTGATGCACTCAATAGGGGTGTTGATGACGAAGGGTTCGTCGTCGATTCCGAGGGAGAACGAGTTTTAGCTACTGACGGAGAACCGATCAAAGCAGAGGATATTGGATACATCGGGCACGGATCTACCGACTTCGTTCGCGACGATATCTCTCAAATTCGAGAATATCTCCACGAATCGGACTAATCTGAATGTGCAGCTGGGACAATTTTCTGGAGAACCTCTTCTCAGGTAGTGATGACAGTAATGACACAGAGGATGGAGATGAGGACCAATCCCCAATAGCCGATGACGACTCTCCGTACAAGTACTCAACTGGAGAAACACTTGATGCGGATCAATCGCGAGAAAGGCCGGAAGATCTTCCAGATCAATCGCAGTATGATGTCGTCGCTATCGCAGCACTAGACGACGGTCGAATTTTTGAAATCGATACAGTAAACGAGCGAGAAGTCTTGTTCATTGATCCCAAAAACGCAGGTGCTGCGCGTCAATCCGACGCCAAAGCTGCCATCCGAGATGGTAAAGAACAGACGGGGGGACTATCGCCGCCGGAGTCACATCCACTTATCGCGGCATATCACGGAGGGGGTGAAGAATATATGGACTCGCTCGAGGAGTTCTACGAACGAAAGGTTCCTACCCGCTTCGTGGAAATGATCAAAGACGCTGCGCTATTACGCTATGCCGAGACCTACGACAATCTCTCACTCTTAGACGTCCGCGAGCGGAAGGCAGAGATGACTAAATACGGTGATGAAGCTTTAAACGCTGCTTCATTCTGCTCAGCAGGATTCTTCGACTTTGACGGCCTGTTCCAAGAAAAATACCGAGAGCGTGTTCTCAACGGTTCGGACACAGAAGACGATTATCGTGATGCCTTCATCCAGACTGTCCGAGCGGCCCCTTTCGTCGTATTTGTAAAAAGCGACCAACAAGGAGCCTATTACACAGATGACGAACTGGAACCGTACGAACAAGTATACGACGATGCCCTCCAGAAGTCTCGACACATCGATGAGTATACTTGGGACTTCGAGTACATGCAAATTCGAGGTACTGGGCCCAGTACACATCCCACTGTTAGAGAAACCTGCCGATATTTTAGGGATAATCACGAGAACCTCGATTACAGCCTTGAAGAAGAAGAACGTGATCTTGTATTCAAATTCGATCCGGAAACGCTCTAACACATAATGTCGTATCTTCGAGATGCACTTCAGATTATTAATGACGATACACCGGTCTTTGCCTTTCTGCCGGTGGCCAACGTCACATATCTACTCATTCTCGAATACGAAACGAAAGTGTTCGTGGGAGGACTTATTGTAACATTCCTCTCGGCATTTCTCTATTTGCTTATTGATCAGGACCCAACGTATGATGACTATACAAATGGAGTCAGAGCCATTTTCGTAATCTGGCTTATTCTCTATGCCGAGAGCATCCGCAGGCTCTTCTTAGAATTTGAACACAATCTCGTTTTCCCAGAGATTCTTGTTTTCATCTCCACGACATTCATTAGTCTAGTCGTTTGTGATAAAATCCTCAAAAATAGGCTAGATGATTATTCTGGAGTGATTTGACATCACGGCCCAATAGAGGTGTTTTTGAGCGCCTGCAAAGGGTGCAGGCGCACTCGGTCGTGCCTGCACAACACAGGTGATTCGAGATGCAACACCACCACCAGCGACAGGTGTCCCGTCAACCGGAGGCGCGATGACCGATGGCGGTCGAACTGAACGAGATCGAGGAGGCTGAAGTCGAACTTGAGGAGTGGTTAGTCGAACAGGCCGAGAACGGTGTTCCGGAAATCGTCCTGATCGGGCTCCTCCGGGATTACGCGGACGACATCGAACAGCTCGGCTACGTGCCCCGAATGTGGGGTGAGTCAGAGCGGTGAGACGGACCAACACCTTCGAAGTCGTTCCACAATCGGAACAAGACGAGGCCGTCCTTCGACGCCTTCTCGATGCGTCAGCGAGCCTCTGGAACCAGCTGACATATGCGCGCCGGCAGCAGTTCTTCGCCGGCGAGAGCGTCTGGGACTGTGAGAACTACTACGACGAGTACGTCGACGTGTTGGGGTCGGCGACGACCCAGCAGGTCACCCGCGTCAACGACGCCGCTTGGCGGTCGTTCTTTGAGACGGTTGAGGAGGCCGACCAGGAGGTCAGTCCCCCCGGCTACTGGGGCAATCAAGCCGACGGGCGCGACCTGCGGACCTACATCCGCAACGACGCCTACACGATCAGTTGGGGCGAGCGCTCCCGGCTCGAAGTGCCCATCGGCAGCCAGCTCAAAGACGAGTACGGCTTCAGTCGGTTCGAGCGGCTCCGTGTTGCCGTCCGCGGTGAACCACACTGGCAGGGCGAGCAGGGCCGCCTTCACCTCACCTACGACGACATCGACGAGACGTATCGCGCCCACCAACCCGTAACAGTCTCCGAGGCGGAACAGGCGACGCCGACGGGGACGGACGTCGCCGCGCTCGATATCGGCGCGAACGTCCTCGTGGCGTGTACGACGACGATCGGCGACCAGTACTGGTACAGCGGCCAGGAGCCGTTCCGACAGTTCCGTGAGACGACCCAGCGCATCGCCGACGCCAAAGCGAAGTTGCCGGATGGACAGCAGACCAGTACGCGGATCCAGCGGCTCTATCGGAAGCGGTCTCGCCGGCGCGATCACGCCGTGAACGCGCTCCTTCGTGACCTCGTTGAGCGACTCCACGACGACGGCGTCGAAACCATCTATCACGGCGATCTCACCGGCGTCCTTGGCGAGTACTGGTCGGTCGAGGCGAACCTCAAAGCCCGCACGTTCTGGGCGCACCGGCAGTGTCTCGACCAGCTCGCGAACGTCTGCGAGGAGTACGGCATCGAGGTGGCCTCACTCTCCGAGGCGTGGACCTCCCAGACGTGTCCGGAGTGTGGCGAACGCGAGCGGACGCGCCGACATCGCGAGACACTAAGGTGTCCGTGTGGCTTCGAGGGGCACGCCGACCTCGTCGCGTCGCGGACGCTGCTCGAACAGGCGACGAATACCGCGGTCAGGCCGACGGCACGGCCCGTGCGGTTCCAGTGGGACGACCACCTGTGGTTCCCCGTCGAGGGGGACGTGGTGGGGCCCAACGAATAGCGCACAGACCCGCAAGGTGCCGCCGTGGTGTCACCGTGACACCAGCGAGCGGACGCTCCGTGACTTCGGAGTGGATGTCGATCCGCTGGTCGCTCGCTTTTCGTACCACTACGCAGTTGATCGACCCCGAAGACTTTACCTCAAAACATTTGGTTATCCCGTGATTCAGACAGACTATGAGCAGTAAAACCGTCGAGACAGCTCGCTGGCTTGCCTATTTCGATAGGGTTGCCCGAGGGGTACTGCTACTTGGTGGTGCGTTTATTATTCTACGCACGATTGTCGCAAGCCTCCAGGTCTGTACTGCTGGTGAATCATGCCCCCCAATCATCACTTCTGAAGTCGTCGTCACAGCACTGTTCGGTGTGATAGTAGCTTACGCGGGATATCGATTTCAACCTGAGTAACGGAAATCGGGATCGGGGTTTGCTGAACAGACTTTGATAAGGCGCTAACGTCTCGATTTTCTCCAGTATCAAGCGTTTACGGCTCGCACCGCTCGCCGCATTCCGCCCTCCGCGTCGCTCGCGACCGACCATTCCGGGCGGTCTGCCTGCAGTAGCGGGCGGACTGCCGGGCTAAAGTGCATGTGCCCTCGACGCCAGCGGGAAAGCGCGGGGGGCTGCGCGGCGTGGCTGCTCACCCCCCACGCTTTCTCCGCTGGTCGCTCGCTCCGGGCGGGTCGGCGCGCGGTGCTGGTTGGGGCCACCTTATGCAGGCGCGCTCTCGCTCGCGCCCGGTAGGGCGCTCGCGAAGGCGCGAGCGAGAGCGCGCAGATGGTTCTGTCGGTCGTTGTCGTCGGAAAACCGCGATGTAGGAGCATCGCGGTGTCGGCGCGTGAGCGCCTTCG
>Ga0207851_100282_pt1 | contig 31390 bp, 39 predicted proteins | sample A23E3SouthBayCA_FD_187747 | JGI IMG/M metagenome (GOLD analysis project Ga0207851, IMG submission 187747) | Aerobic enrichment media microbial communities from Eden Landing Ponds, California, USA - A23 E3 (SPAdes) | ecosystem: Environmental > Aquatic > Marine > Unclassified | place: Emeryville... | reverse complement strand
GGCCGACTGATCATCGGTCCGCGACGACGACCCTCTGGAGTTCCGAGGCGCACCGGAGATATCAGTCGATCGGGGGTTCAAATCCCTCCGGCCCCACTCCTTCATCTTACGGCCAATAATCCCCGTACAGCGATGTGGTTCTTCTACATGACTCTGAACTTGCAGTCTTTCGTTGAACCAACTCTCGTATGCTGGTCGTCGCTATCAGGCGATGCGATTTGTGACGTCCGTCTTCAAAGAATTACCGACAGATGCTGCTGAGTAAGGTTTTTATTGACAGTACTTACCGCCCGGCGGCCTTATCGAGGTCTAACTTGGAGCTGGAATCCTCGGTAAAGATTGATTGGCCAACAGTTATGGAGCCAATCAATCTAAGAACGCTGTATGGACCAGCCGAGTAGTTGGGAACTGTTCCAGAATATCGTCATTGGGATTGTAGCGGGGGTAATTGCTTCAGGAGTTGTAAATCGGGGAATGTTCTACGTAGCTGGAATGGCCCTTGTTTTCTGGGTTGTTCTCGTGGTGACGTTTTTCCTTGCGCAGCCTCTGTTTGAGTGGATAGAGGATGAGGAAGTCGGTGAAGGCACTGACGGCCGTCCCTACCAAGACACAAGATACGCATCCTGAGATTGCAGGTACTAATTGTATCCTTTGAACACATTAGACACAGTCGACTCCTTATCGGTACTCAAGATTGGAAGAATTGGATTTCAGTTGATTCCTTCTTCCGAGTAGCTATGCTCTCATAACCTGTCGAGAATCTGCCTCCGGCCCGCTGCTCGCTCGTCTTCAGTTCGAGCGTCGTAGTGCTTCTCAAGTACACTCACGCTTACATCCGCTCGTTCACTCACTTTCTCATTTGGTACGTTCTGGTTCAGGTAGTACGTGATTGCTGACCGGCGGGGCGGGTGCGCGCTTATCGAGGACGGACATTTGGATGCTTGCTTTGTTGGTCGCCTCGCACTCATCGAGGTCGCGGCCGTGAGGACATTCCTGACAGCACAATCACGCGCTGAGACCCTATCTTGTGCAAATTTGTGCGACCACGTTTCCGGACGCGAAACCACATAACCTCCAACGTCGGACCGAAATTTTACCCGTTTAATCTCGTATGCCAGAGCATGTCCCTTCTCGACTCGACTCGGATACTCGCTGGACAGGGCTTCGCGCTGTTCGAGGTCTCACAGGGCGCGATCACTGGGCTGGGGATTCTCGCAGTCGTAGTTCTGATTTTGTTCTCGGCGTTTTTCGCGTCTGCGGAGATCGCGATTTTCTCGCTGGAAGACCACCGAATCGGGACCCTGGCTGCGGAGAACACCCCTGGCGCGGCGACGCTGTCGGCACTGAAATCAGACCCCCGACGGCTGCTGGTGACGATCCTCATCGGGAACAACATCGCCAACATCGGGATGTCCAGCATCACGACGGGGTTGCTGGCGTTCTACTTCACCCCTGGGGAATCCGTCCTGGTGGCGACGTTCGGAGTGACGTCGCTCGTGTTGCTGTTCGGTGAGACGGCACCCAAGTCGTACGGGGTCGAGCACAGCGAGTCGTGGGCGCTCCGGACTGCCCGGCCGCTGCGAGTGGTGCAGACCGTGCTCTACCCGTTCGTGGAGCTGTTCGACGTGCTCACTCGCGTCGTCAATCGCCTGCTGGGCAGCGAGGGCAACCTGGAAACGGCGTACGTCACGCGAGCGGAGGTCGAGGAGGTAATCACGGCCGGCCGACGAGCGGGCGTGTTCACGGACGAGGAACACCGGATGCTCCAGCGCCTGCTGCGGTTCCGCAACCGCGTCGTCAAGGAGACGATGGTGCCGCGGCGTGACGTGGTCGCGATAGCGGCTGACGCGGACGTCGACGCGGCCGTCGATACGTGTCTGGACGGTGGGTTCACGGAACTCCCCGTGTACGAGGACGTCCTGGACACGGTGGTCGGAACCGTCCACCTCCTGGACCTGATTGATGCACGCGAACGGGACGAAGAGACGTCACTTCGCTCCGTCGCCGCGGAGCCGTACGTCGTTCCAGAGTCCAAGGAGGTAGACGACCTCCTGGACGAGTTGCGTTCCGAGCGGCGACGCATGGCGATCGTCGTCGACGAGTTCGGGGCGACGGCCGGGATCGTGACCATCGAGGACATCGTTGAAGAGATTATCGGCGAAGTACTCACCGAGACGGAATCGCCGCCGATTCGCCGACTGGACGACGATACCGTGATCGTTCGAGGCGAACTCAACGTCCACGAAGCGAACGAGGCACTCGGGACGGAGTTCCCCGAAGCCGGGGAGTTCGAGTCCGTCGCTGGGTTACTCATCAGTCAGACCGGCCGACTCGTCGGGGAGGGCGAGGGAGTGACCTACGACGGCGTCCGGTTGACCGTCGAAACCGCCGAGAACAACCGCATCCTGGAAGTGCGGGTCGACCTTCCCGGCGAGACGAGCGAAGCCACGGAACCATCGGGCGAGGAGTAGCCGCCCTAATCGCTGCTCCGTCTCACTGACCCACAGATTCGTACAGCCCCTGAACCACATCGTACAGTCCCGTGGACCACAGAGACGGTCACCTGAACCACATCATACAGTCCCGTAGACCCCAGCGACGGTCACGTGGACCAATACGACAGTCATGTGGGTACGCAGTTCACGCGGCGTCCGCTTGCATGTCCTCGATAGCGAGGGCCAGTCGGGTGTACACACAGACACGTCCATCCGACGAGGCTCGACAGACCGAGACCCCCGAATGACCTCCAAACCGCCGAGCAGAACACCTATGCCGCCCGGCTTTGTTTGTTGGTACCATGGACCGACGGCGCGTCTTCGGCGTTCTCGCGGTGGTCGTCCTCGTCACCCTCGGCGGGTGTAGCGGGGCGATCAGCGATAGTGCCACGACGCCGGGGACGACGGACTCGCCGACCGGGACACCGGGCCCCACTACCGAGGCGACGACGACGTCGACAGCGGGTCCCAACGGCACGCTATCCGTCCACTTCCTGAACGTCGGACAGGGCGGGAGCACGCTCGTCGTCGGGCCGACGAACGAGACGATGCTCGTCGACACGGGCGACTGGTCCGACGACGGCGAGGACGTCATCGCGTATCTCGAATCGCACGACTTCGACCGGATCGACTACCTCGTGTCGACGCACGCCGACGCCGACCACATCGGCGGGCACGCGGCGGTCATCGACTACGTCGAGACGGAGGGCGACGGCGTCGGCGCGGTCTACGACCCCGGCATCGCGTCGAGTTCGCAGACCTATCAGGACTACCTGGACGCCGTGGAGCGCCACGACGTGACGCTGTACGAGGCGCGTGCGGGCGACCGCATCCCCTTCGAGGGCGTGGACGCGAGCGTGCTCGCTCCGCCCGCGGACTACATCGCGAACGGCGACCGCAACGAGAACAGTCTGGTGTTGCATCTGGAATTCGGCGCGTCGTCGTTCCTCCTGCAGGGGGACGGCGAAACAGCCAGCGAGCGGTACCTCGTCGACGAGTACGGGACCGAGCTGGCGGCGACGGCGCTGAGCGCGAGCCACCACGGCAGCGAGTCCAGTTCCGGCAGCGAGTTCCTGGACGCCGCTGACCCCCGCGTCGCGGTCGTGTCGAGCGCGTACGACTCACAGTACGGTCACCCCGACGAGTCGGTGCTCGAGCGCTTCGCCGCGCGGTCGATTCCGACGTACTGGACTGCGACCCACGGGAACGTCAGGATGACGAGCAACGGCACCGCGCTCACCGTGGCGACCCAGCGGGACGCGCCGACGGACCCGCTGGCGCTCCGCGACGGCGCGCCGGTCGAACCGGGGACCGACGACGAGGTGCAGGTCCGCACGGTCGTCCACGTCGACGGTGGGACCAGCGACCCGGCGACGACGGGCGAGCCGATGACGACGACCGAGCCGGCGACGGCTGAACTGACGACCGCCGAGGCGGCGGCGCTATCGGTCGTCGAGATCCACGCGGACGCCGCGGGCGACGACAACGAGAACCTGAACGACGAGTACCTGGTCTTCGAGAACACGGACGACCGGTCGCTGGACCTCGGCGGCTGGACCGTCGCCGACGAGGCTGGGCACACCTACACGTTCCCAGCAGGGTTCTCGCTGGACGCGGGCGCGCGGGTCACGCTGTACACCGGCGCCGGAGCGGACACGGCGACGTCGCTCTACTGGGGCGCCGGCAGCGCAGTCTGGAACAACGGCGGCGACACGGTCGTCGTCCGAACCGAGGACGGCAGCGAAGTGCTCCGGGAGGCCTACGAATGACGACTGATGGCACGTACACGGCCGTGATGGACCGGTTCGAGGACGACCTCGCAGTGCTTCTGCTGGAGGACGACGGGGAGACGGTCGGCGAGGTGGCCGTCGATGCGAGTCGGCTCCCCGAGGACGGCCGGCACGTGGACGCGGTGCTGGTCGTCGAACTCGCGGACGGCGACCTGGTCGACGTCACGTACGATGCGGCCGAGACGGTGGACCGCGCAGAAGCCGCCCAGAGCCGGTTCGACGAACTCTCCGGGCGACCGCCGTCGACGGACGCGGATTCTGACGTCGACTCGCCGTGACCCAGAAACCAGGATAGGGCCGCGAGCCTCAGTCCTCGTCGGTGTCAGGACGTGCGTCGCGGGCGGAGAGGCTGCCGCCGCACCCGCCGCAGCGGTACTGGTCGGGATTCTTCACGAGCTTCGATTTCCGGTAGCGCGGCATCTCGCTGCCGCAGGACTCACACACCACCCACCAGTTCGGGTCGGCGAACCGCTCGCAGGTGACCGTGGTCTGCAGTTCGTCGGCCCACGTTTCGAAGCGGTCACCGTGACTGGGGTCGTCGGCTTCGTTGAGCAGGTGGACGTGGATGAGTTCGTGCCGGATGACCGACGCGGTGGCGGCCCAACCGTGTTCCTGGAAGTACTCCCAGGTGAGCGAGACGGTTTCGGGTTCCTCGTCGCGGTGTTTGACGGCGCCGGCGCGTCGCTTCGCGCGCTTGCTGACCTCCCACTCGAGGTCGCTGACCGAGACGGTGAGGTCGTACTCTGCGACGACTTCGCGAGCGTAGACCTTCGAGACGGCGAGGAACTCCGGGACGGACGTCTCCGCGTCGACGGCGTAGAAGTCGGTGTCGAGCGAGAGGGGGTCCGAGGACATGGTGGCAGTGAGTTGTGTCGTATCGGGTCTGTCTCCGGTCGGTCGGTCGGAGGCCACCGACAACGTGGCGGGGTCGTGACCTGACGACGACTGTGGTTGTCCTCCTGGACGATGCTCCTTGCCTTTAATCTTCGAGTTCCGGGCTGCTCGTAGCCAGCCTAACAGAGTCTCCGGTTGTGGGTAGCCCGGGAGATATATTGACGCCGTCCCTGGTGCGATGAATCAGGGACGACACTGACCCCCTCCCAGCACCAGTGTTTCGACGTCGTCGCAGTCGCAACTGTCGCCGTCGGTGTCGGCCGGGCGCGTTGAGGAAGTCGATACCGAATTCGGCCTTCTCGCGGACGTGAGGCCAGCGTGGTCGTCAGTCGGTTCGAGGCGACGAGTATCGCACGCCGGGTCCACTCGCGGCAGCGGCCTCGAGACGCCGCAGACACTCAGAAGATCTGCGGCACCACGTCCGCAGTCCTGAGGTAGTCGCGGACGACGTCGTCGATGCCCGACGTGATCGCGTCCGCGTCGGTGTACCACCAGTCTCCGTCGCTGTAGGCGGCGACGAACGGCAAGTCCGGGTAGGCGTCAATGCGGCCGCGAAGCGACGGGTCGATCGCGAGGAACTCGCGGCCGCCCAGCGTCAGCGGGTCGACGTCGTAGGGCAGGGCCGGGACGTCCTCGATGTCGACGCCGAGGAAGAGGTGGCCCGTCTGGAACAGGAGGGTCGTCTCGCAGTCGACGGCTGCAGCGAGCAGGCCAGCGAGCAGGTACGTCCGGTCCTTGCAGTCGCCGACGGCGGCGACGAGCGTCTCCTCGTTCGTCCTGTGGTAGTCGTACGCTTCCAGCGTTTCGGAGTCCGGCGCGTACTGCAGCGCCTGAACGAACTGGACGAGGACGTCGAAGCGACGACCGGCGTCCAGGGAGGCCGGGGTGGTAGCCGTCCGTGCTCCGTCGTCGCCGTCGGACAGGTCGTCGGTGGTGGCCCGCTGGAGGAGCGTCGTGGCGAAGTCCTGCGCGATGGGACTCGACAGCGACTCCTCGTACGTCGTGGCGTACCCGCGTCCGCGGGCGACAGCGGCTTCGTGCGTGGAACGACGGAGCCGGTAGTCGAACGTCCAGGTCGTTCGGTTGCTATCCGCCCACCGGTAGGACAGCATGTACTCGTTGCCCGCACGGCGACGCGAGAACGCGGCGCCGTCGACGGGCGGTTTCGGGTCCGAGACGCGCTCGCCAGACAGCACGCTGTCACTTCCCCCGGAGTCCCACCGGAGCGGCGCCGACTCGCAGAGGAAGCCCTCGACTCCCTCGTCTGCGTTCGACCGCACGTAGACTTCGTAGAACCACGCGCCGGATTCGCCACGCGTTCGCGGTACCGTCACCGTGACCGTCCGCGTCTCATCGGGATTGGCGGCGTGTATCTGCCCGCTGGCAGCGCTGCCCAACACCGCTCCGTCCGGGTACTGGCGCCGGCGGACGAGCACCTCGAAGGAGTCCCGCGCGTCCGGCCAGGAGACGTCGAGCGTCACAGCGGTCTCGGAGACGCCGAAAACCTCACCATGGACTCCGTCAGCGCGCGAGAGTACTCGATCCGGAGACCCCGTGTCGGTCCACGGCCCCAGGTTCTGCCGGGCGAACCGGGACGACTTCCGCCCCACGAGCACGCCGCCCACAGCGGCACTCCGAGCGAGGAACTGGCGGCGTTCCATAGCTACGGACTTGCTCGGAGCCGAATAAGTTTTCTGTTCACTCGACACACCTTAATTTTACAAGGTGTTCTCGAGTGTGCCGCCCGGCTGCTGTGACGAATCGCTGCGGGAAATCCGGCTGCGGAAACCGCCGGGTGGGCGGTGTCGTGTGATACGGTCCCGGTCTAAACTCCTGTCGAATGGTTTGACCGTCCAGATCGGAGGACACTACCGCGCAGTCCGGTCCGAGTGACTGCACAGACCGCGGGGTGCTACCACTCAGCCGGGTTCAGGCGTCCGCTTCGACGAAAAACAATTCACGTGTCGGTCCGGAGGACCGTCGGCAATCGACGGCCGTCAGCCCTCGATCGGGATGGTTTCGCCGCGGGCCGTGGCCTCCGCGGTGATCGGAAGCGTCACTTCGAGGACGCCGTTGTTGTACGACGCCGAAATCTCGTCCTCGTCGATCTCCTTCGGGAAGCGGAAGCGGCGGTGGTAGGTTTTCTTCCGCCCGCGGCCCTCGTCGACGTGCTCGGCCGAGACGTTCAGGACGCCGCCGTCCCAGGCGACCTCGATTTCGTCCGTCGCGAAGCCGGGCATGTCCACGGAGAGGACGAAGTCGTCGTCCTCCTCGTACAGTTCGTAGTCGCTACCACCGAACCCGCCCTCGCCAAACAGCTGGGAGGGCAGGTCGAGACCCTGCATCCACGAGTTCGGGCTTGTCGCGGGCAGTGGCATGGTTCTCACCTCGCTACACGTGATACTATCCTCGCGGTTCGTAAAGAAACCCACGAATCCGACAAATTTAATATAGATTTTTCTTGTCATAGGGTATCACGCCCCGGCCTACGGAACATATTTGGAACGCAATCCACAACCGATATACCGGTGTGGGGCAGAGTGTCGATAACCGTGACGAACACGCAGGTCACTCTCGTCCAACTGGACAACTACGGGCCGTGGACGGTGACGCCGTCGCCGCGCCGCGAAGTCGACCTCCAGACGATGCAGTCGCGCATGTACGCCGACCTCTCGCAGGCGTTCGGCATGCGCGACGGCTACGTCTTCTTCACGCGCTTCGACAACATGATCGCCGTCACCAACGGCCTCGACCTCGAAGACCACGCCCGAATCCAGGAGTCAGTCCGGAACCGCTACCCGGTCACCGTCAGCCTCTCCATGGGGACCGGGCCGTCCCCGGCGGACGCGCTCGTCGACGCCACCGCCGCCCTCCAGGAGCAGGGCAGCGCGCAGGACGCCGACCGCCGCGAGGCGCTGCTCGGGCAGCCGATTCCCGAAGCCGAGCGAACGGACGACGACGTCCAGATCGCGCACTTCGACGTCGTCGACGCAACCGGCACGTACACGGACGAACTCGACGCATTCTCCTCGTTCGCCCACATCGAGCAGGGGTACGCGACGCTCATGCGGTACATGCACGACGCTCACGACTCGCTGTCGTTCTTCGTCGGCGGCGACAACATCATCGCGGTCTGCCCGGACCTCTCGACGACCGACTACGCCGACGCCATCGACCACGTCAGCGCCACCGCGGGCGTGGACGTTCGCGTCGGCGTCGGCCGCGGCACCTCGGCCCACGACGCCGGCATGGGCGCCAAACACGCCCTCGAGGACGCCCGCGACCACGAAAGCGACGTGGAAGTCCTCCCCGAACCCTGAGACTCGCCGGCGAACTAGCAGCGTAGTCGAGCACCGGCCGACGTGATGCGTACTTTTACGGCGGTCCCCGCCCGTCGTCTGGACAACTCTAGAGAGAGTTTGCCCAACGCCCATACGGGTGGCCACCCGAGTCGCTCACGAGGCACCCGAATGCGGTCCCGACACCACACGACGAAAGGATGGAGAAAGCGCTCTGGTACCTGTTCGTGGGGACGCGCGGCGGCGCGAACCGCGCGCGACTCGTGCGAGCCCTCGACGAGCGACCGCGGAACGCGAACCAACTGAGTGACATGCTCGACGTCGACTACAACACCGTCCGCTACCACCTCGACAAACTCGAGGACCACGACGTCGTGGAAGCGGGCGGCGAGGACTACGGCGAACTGTACTTCCTGACCGACCGCTTCGACGCCCACCGCGACGCCTTCGAGGACGTCGTCGAACACCTGGACTGACAATGGCAATGGCAACCGAAACGATGGCGGCGACCGCACTGTCAGCAGTCAACCTCGTCGTGCTCGTTTCCCTGGCGGGCGTCTGGATACGCAACTACTTCGAGTTCCGCACGCCGCTCGTGCTGGGACTCGTCGCGTTCAGCGCCGTGCTCGCCGTTGAGAACGCCGTCGCCGTCTACTTCTTTTTCAGCATGCACATGCTGTACTCCGGCGACCCGGTCGTCCAGACCATCGTGTTGGTGATGCGGCTCCTGCAGTTCGTCGCCGTCGCCGCGCTCGCCTGGGTGACGATGCGGTGACGCCGCCGCGACCAGTCGCTTTTTGCCCCGCGGTCCGTAGCCCCGAGTGATGGTCGACGGCGAACGGCTCCCCGGCGCACCCGACACCGCGGAGCGCATCGTCCTGCACGTCGACATGGATTGCTTCTACGCGTCCTGCGAACGCCTCCGCGAACCCGAGTTGCGTGGGGAGCCCCTCGTCGTCGGGATGGGGTACCAGGAGGGCCAGACCGTGGGCGCTGTCGCGACGGCGAGCTACGAGGCCCGCGAGTACGGCGTGGAGAGCGCGCAAGCGATCAGTGCCGCGCTCGACCGCCTCCCGCGGAACGCCGACAACCCCGAGGACCCGGACGCGGGCTACTATCGGCCGGTCGACATCGGCTTCTACCAGGACGTCGGCAGCGACGTCAAGGACATCCTCTACGACCTCGGAGACACCGTCCGCGAGCTCAGCATCGACGAGGCGTACCTCGACGTCACCGGGCGGACCGCGTGGGACGTCGCCGAGGGGTTCGCGCGCCACGTCAAACAGCGCATCGAGCGGGAGGTCGGCGTCCCGGCGAGCGTCGGCGTCGCGCCCGACATGAGCACCGCGAAACTCGCCAGCGACCACGACAAACCCGACGGCCTCGTGGTCGTGAAACCGGGCGAAGTACGGGAGTTCCTGGCACCCATCGACGTCGCTGACGTCCACGGCGTCGGGCCGGTGCGCGCCCGCGAACTCCGCGAGATGGGCATCGAAACCGCCGGCGACCTCGCCGCCGCGGACCCCTACGAACTCGCCGAGCGGTTCGGTGACCGCGGCCGGGAACTCCACCGTCGCGCTCGCGGCGAAGACAACCGGCCCGTCGAACCGCGCGGGAAACCCAAGAGCCTCTCCCGAGAGTCGTCGTTCGACGGCGCGACCGACGACTTCGAGCGCGTCCGCGAGCAGGTCCGCACGCTCGCCGACGCGGTCGCGGACCGCGCCACCCGGAAGGACGCATTCTACCGCACCATCGGCGTGAAGGTCGTGACGCCGCCGTACGACGTCCACACGCGAGCGCGCTCGCTCCCCGGCCCGGTCGACGACCCCGAACTCGTCGACGACGTCACGCAGGACCTGCTGGGCGAGTTCGAGGACGAGTCGGTGCGGAAGGTCGGCGTGCGCGTCTCGAATCTGGACTTCTCCGAGCGCGAGCAGGCCAGCCTCGACGGCTACGACAGCGAAGCCGTCGACGCGGACGCGGACAGTGCGGCGGACTCGGACGCCGCTTCCGACAGCGACGAAGACGCGAAGGGCGGCCGGGTCGGCGACGACTGGCGCGAGCAGCGGGGCCAGGTCTCCCTCGAGGACTTCGAGTAGGCTTTTGCCTCCGGCGGTCGACCCTCCGCTGTGAACAAGCTTCCGCCAGTGAACGGCGATACCTGGAAGCTCGCCCCGCACGCCCACGTCATCGTCTACGAGGCGCTGGACGGCGGCGAACTCCTCACCATCTACGACTGCGGCGCCGCGCAAGCACCGCCGTCCGCACAGATTGTGGGGAATCTCGTGCGCACGGCCGCCGACCACGAACTCGAGCGTCAGCCCACGGGCTACATCGTGAAGTTACGAGAGGACGCCGTCCTCCACCGGCAGGACGACGACCACTACGTCATCGAAGCGCGGTGACGGCCACGCATCTCACACTGATTCAGTGAGGCCGCCGTCGACGCGGAGGTTCTGGCCGGTGACGTAGCTGGCGTCCGGCGAGACCAGGTACGCCACCGCATCCGCGATTTCCTCGGTCGCAGCCGGCCGCCCCATCGGAATCTCCGCGCGGGTCTCGTCGTCGACCTCGTAGCTGTCCGTGAACCCGGGGAGCACCGCGTTCATCCGGATGTCGTCGCCGGCGTGCTGGTCGGCGTACAGCTTCGTGAAACTCCCGAGCCCCGCGCGCAGGACCGACGAGACGGGGAACTGCGCGCTCGGTTCGAACGCCGAGAACGTCGAGATGTTCACGATGGCGCCGCCGCCCTGCTCGCGCATCACCGGAGTGACGAGGCGCGCCATCCGCACGACGTTCAACAGCACGAGGTCGAGGCCGTCGTGCCACTCGTTGTCGCTGATGTCGAGCAGGTCCCCCGTCGCTGGGTGGCCCGTGTTGTTCACGACGGCGTCGATGCGACCGTAGCGCTCCTCGGCCGCCTCCACGAGCGCCGCGAGGTCGTCCGGGTCGGTCACCGACCCTTCGAAGCCGACGCCGCCGAGGTCCTCGGCGACATCCACTGCGGCGCCGGACTTCGACAGCAGGACCGGCGTGTATCCGTCGTCGGCCAGGCGGCGCGCACACGCTTCCCCGATGCCGCGACCCGCCGCGGTCACGATGGCGACGCGTTCTGAGTCCATGCCGGAACGTCGGCCGCGTCGGCGATAAAGTGTGGTGTCGCGTCAGGCCAGGGGTTCGACGAGGTCCTCCAGCGCCGCTCGCGGGTCGTCGGCCTTCGCGACGCCGCTGGCGAGCAGCACGCCGGTCGCGCCGAGGTCCCGCGCCGCAGCGAGGTCGTCGCCCGTGCTGATGCCCGCGCCGCAGTAGACGTCGACCGTCGGGTCGACGCGCTCGGCGGCGGCGACGGCGTCCTCGACGATGTCGGGGTCCGCCTGCGAGACGGGCGTTCCCGTGCCGATGAGTTCCGGCGGTTCGACGGCGACGGCGTCCGGGCCGAGGGCCGCGGCCGCCGCGACCTGCTCGGGGTTGTTCGCGCACACGACCGTGTCGAGGTCGACGCGGTCGGCGGCCTCGAGGCTGCCGTCGATGTCCGCGAGCTTGCGGCGGTGCTCGCTGTGGTTGAGGAGCGTGCCGACCGCGTCGTTGTCCGCGACTGACTCCGCGAGCGTGCTACCCGTGTGGCTGCCGTGTCCGACGGGACTGACGTGCTGGGCGTACGTCGTGGCGCCCGTGTCCGCGACCCGCGCGAGGTCCGCGGTCTGCGGGGCGACGGCAATCGTCGTGTCTGTCGCGTCTGCGACGTCGCGCGCGGCCGTCGCGACCGCGACCGGGTCGCAGGGGTAGGCCTTCAGGTTGACGAGTACGAACACGTCACAGAACGCGTGTCCAGGCGCGAAAAAAGTTCCTAGGTCGGCGGCACCTGCCGTGCGGTCGGTCGCCTTCCGAGTGCGGCGTCGCTCCCCGGGTGCGCGCGTTCAGTCCTTCCGGCGGACCTTGTCGCCGAGCGTCAGCCCCGCGCTGTCGCTCTCCGAGGACCAGTCCTCGTCGGCGCCGCCGTCCCCGGACTCGGTCAGCGAGATGCCGAGTTTCTTCTCGAGTTTCTCCCGGACGTCGTCGCTCGGGAGGCTGTCGCCGCGCTCGAGCTTCCGGATGACGCTGGCCTTCTCGTTGAGGTCGTCCGCGAGCTCCTCCTGGCTGAGGCCGTCGCTCTCGCGGGCCTTCCGGATGCGGTCGTCGTAGTCGCTGACGAGCTCCTCCATCTCGTCGAACATGTCACGCCGGCGTCGGCCGCCCGAGGACGATCCGCCCGAGGCCGACCCGTCGGACCCCGAGGACGTGCCGCCGGAGGAGGACGTCGAATACTTCGTGCTGGTGGTACTGGAAGTCTCCGTCTTGACTTCCGTGCCGAAGTCGGCGCAGTCGTCGCAGACGTCGAGCTCTGCGCCCTCGACCTTCACGGTCTTCGGGTTCGGCACATCCTTGCCACACATCTCGCACTGAACCATACACGTTGGTAGCCGAGGGCCACGCTTAAAATGCACGCCGTCGCCGTCCCGCGAGCCGGCCCCGCGGCGTCACGTGAGTTGCCGCCACGCCGAGACGAACCGCTGGACTGCAGTGAGGTGGCCGACGGCCGCGAACAGTGCGAGCAGCCACGCGACCAGCGAGAACCCGCCGACAGCGGGAACGACGACGGAGAGCCCGCCCGTGAACCCGATGAGCGCGAGGCGGTCCGCGCGACCGAGGACGCCGCCGTACACGCGGTCCAGGCCGACAGCCTGGGCTTGCGTACCGAGGTACGACGTCAGGAGCACGCCCGTGACGGCAGCGAGGCCGAGGTCGTAGCGCCCGATTCCGGCTGCGAGGCCGGCGACGATGACGACGTCGGCGTACCGGTCGAGGACGTGGTCGAGGAGGTCGCCGGCCTCCGAGTCAGTCCCCAGTTCTCGCGCGACCGCGCCGTCCAGGAGGTCGAGCCAGCCGTTCGCGACGACGAACAGCGCGCCGACGGCGTACGCCAGCGGCGTCGCGACGTAGAACGCGGCGGCCGCGCCGATGGCGAACACGAACGCGACGACGCTGATCGTGTTCGGCGTCGCGCCGACGGCGACGGCGCCACGCACCCACGGCGCCATCAGTCGCGTCGCCAGCGGGCGGAGTCTGTCCAGCGTCATGGCGACTGGCTGTGGGTGCGTGTCATAGGTAATCTGTGAAGTCCACGTCGCCGGCCGACGGGTCGCGGTCCCCAGCAATCGCGGCCGCGATCTCGTCGGCGACTTCGCCCGGGTCTCGGTCGGTCGCGTCGATCTCGTAGACGTTGCTCTCCCCGTGGACGCGCACGGCCTCGGAGAGAATGACGTCCAGCGCCTCGCTCTCGGCGTTCTCCTCGGCTTTCGACGCGGGTTCGCCGCGCTCGATGAGGCGTCGTTCCAGTTCCCCGGGCGCGCACCGCAGTACCACCACGCGGTCGGCGTCCAGGAGGTGGGCGAGGTGCGACTCCACGAGCACGTTGTCGCGGCCGTCCAGCCACTCGCGGACGGCTTCCAGGTCCGCGACCTTGCTGTCCCTGGCCTCGTCGACCTCCGTGTACAGTTTCTCCGCCTCGATGGCGTCGTTGAGGTGGGTGACGTCGAGGTCCGTGTCCAGTCGCTCGGTGGCCGTGGTCTTCCCCGTGCCTGGCGTCCCGGTGACGGCGACTTTCATCGCGTCACCTCCCGGTTCGTCGCGGTCATTCCGCGACCACCTCGTCGAGCACCTCGTTTAGAACCTCGACGGCGCGTTTGGTCTCCTCCCGGGTGCCACACGTCACGCGGACGTGCTCAGGCAGCCCGAAACTCGAGCAGTCACGGAGCAGGACGCCCGCCCGCTTTGCGGCCTCCGCGACCGCGGACGCGTCACCGACCTCCACGAGCACGAAGTTCGCGTGGCTCTCGTACGTCCGCGCGTCGAGTTCGTCGTGGACGTACTGCCGCGACCACGCGACGGTGTCGACGGTCTGGTCGACGTGGTCGTCGTCCTCCAGCGCCGCGAGGCCGGCGCGGCACGCGACGGCGCTCGCCGCGAACGGCGTCTGGACGCGGGCGTACGCGTCCGCCCACGGCGACGGCGTGACTGCGTAGCCGAGGCGGATGCCCGCAAGCCCGTAGGCCTTCGAGAACGTCCGCAGGACAGCCACATCGTCGCGCTCGTCCAGCAGCGAGACCGCGGACGGTGCGTCGGTGAACTCGCCGTACGCCTCGTCGACGACCACCAGCGTGTCGTCGGCCGTCTCGTCGCCGACCCGCTCGACGGCATCCAGCGTGAACCGGTCGCCCGTCGGGTTGTGGGGACTCGTGAGGTAGACGACGCGCTCCCCGTCGTAGGCGTCCAGCACGGTGTCGGCGGTCAGAGCGAAGTCCGCGCTATCGTCAGTGGCGGGAGCAGCACGGATGTCGTACTCTGCGACGTCGCCGTGGTGGAACCGCGCGCTCATCCCGTAGTACGTGAACCCCGGCGTCGGCACGAGCACGCGGTCCCCCGGGTCGAGCGTGGCTCGCGCGATGTAGTCGAGCGCGCCGTCGCCGCCGTTGGCGACCCACACCTGCTCGCCGGTGACGCCCCACTTGGACGCCAGTGCGTCCGTGAGGTCGCTGTGAACGGCTTTCGGGTAGCGGTGGACCTCCGACGCGGCGTCCCGGATCGCGGCTTCGGCCTTCGGACTCGGGCCGTGGGGGTTCTCGTTCGAGGACAGCTTCACGAACTCCTCGGGGTCGCGCCCGAGTTCCCGTGCGACCTCCTCGATGCCCCGACCGGCCCGGTACTCCACGTGGTCGGAGAGGTCCCGTAGTTCCATGCCCGAGGCAAGTGCGGCGCGGGCCTTAAGCGTGCCTTCACGGGCCCGGCTGCCGGAACCCCCGCGTTTTACGGCCAGTCACTCCCAAGGCGCCGCTATGGCAGCCACCGAGACCGTCGTGTACGCGCTTCACCTGTTGTTCGCCGGGCTGTGGACGGGCAGCGTGATGTACGGAGCCGCGACGCTTCCCGGGGTCGCGAACAGCGTCTCCGTGAGCGACCGGGACTCGCTGGTCGGCACGCTCCGGACCATCTCGCGGGCGAGCGCCGCCGTACTGCTGTTGACTGGCGGCTACATGCTCACGCTGGCAGGCTACACCGAGGGGAATGCGCTCACCGGGACCGGACAGGGCCACCTCGTGTTGGCGATGGTCCTCCTGTGGTTCGCGCTCGCGGGCCTCGTCGAGGTCGCGGGCGGCAAACTCGAGGACGGCGAGGACGCTGCCGGCCTCCTCTACGGCGCCGCCATCGTCGCCGTGCTCTTGCTGCTGGACGCCAGCGCGCTTCTCACGAACGCGGTCTGATTCGACGGTTCATCGAGAGTCGGCGCTGTGCGGTTTTCGACTGAAGCTATCGCGCAGGTAGTTACCGGTGGTCGTCAATCCACTCACACCACTCGTGGAAGTCGTTAGTGCCACACTGCTCGGCGATGCTCTGCAGCGTGCCGACGCGGACCCGGTCGTGGAGTGGGACAGTGACCGTTCTGGATTCACCCGTCTCGGGATGCGTGTATTTCAGCACCGCGTGGTCACCCCGTGTGCGGTCGTGTCGGTAGCCGAATTTTTGAAGTACTGAGACGATCTCGGCCCCTGAGAAGTCGCGCGCCGCCGTCACGCATCGAACCAGGGGGCGTCGGGCTCTGGTGCGGCGGCGTCCTCGTCACCGGCGGCGGCAGCGAGTTCGACGGCTTCGTCGAGGTTCGCGAGCGCGTCCTCCCGCGTGGGGCCCTGGCTAGCCACGCCGGCTTCCTCGTCGATAGCTGACCACCAGCCGTCGTCTTCCTCCACGAGCCGAATTTCGCGTCCCGCGCTCATGGCTGAACGTACGCCGGTATCCCGTATAAACTTCTGGCCCGTGAACGCCACCGTGACACGTAACTGGCTGGCTGTCACGGAGAAGCGTATGTCGAGTCGCTACCGATTGACGAGCGTCGACGCGGTCCGCGAGGAGGGGTCGTGGGCGTTCACAGTGCGGGACGAACACGGCACGGACGAGGAAGTGTTTCTGGTACCCTGTGACGGCGAGGACGGCGCCGCCGTCGAGGCGTGGGTGAATCGCTGCACGCACGAAGCCCAGCGACTCTACCGCGACGGCATCGGCGCTATCGTGCGGAACGGCGAAGTCGTCTGCCCGAAACACGGGTCGCTGTTCGACGCGTGCTCGGGGTATTGCGACAACGGCGACGCCGCGGACACGACGCTCGTCTCCGTGGACGTGGCCGTCGACGAGGGCCAGGTGTACCTGACCGACGAGGACGTGCGCTTCCTCTACGAGGGGACGAAACACGACGACGGGGACGACGACGACCCGAGTTCGACGTCTCACCTCCAGTTCTGAGCCTGCGACCAGAGCGTGCGGTCGACGTCCCCCAATTCCAGTTCTGATTCGGGAGCCAGAACGATGCCCCGAGCGGTGCGCTCCCCGCTCGCAGTGCCGTTCGTCAGACCATGACGCGAGCGCAGGTCGTATGTTGCTCAGTGTCCTGTGTACGTGTAAGATGGAATCCGTCAGCGTCATCGGTTGCGGAAACATGGGGGGTGCGTTCCTCCGCGGGCTCGCGAAAGCGGGCTACGACGTGACAGCGATCGACCTGGACACGGACGCCCTCGACAGGGTCGCGGACGTCGCCAGCGAGACGACCACCGACGTGGAAGCGGCGAAGGGCACCGACCTCGTCGTGCTCGCAGTCAAGCCACACATCGTGGAGTCCGTCCTCGACGACGTCGACCTCCGCCCGGACCAGACGCTCGTCACGCTCGCGGCCGGCGTCCCCCGGGAGTTCGTCGCCGAGCGAACCGACGCGTCGGTCGTCCGCGTGATGCCGAATCTCGCCGCAGAGACCGGCGACATGGCGGCCGCGGCGACCGAAATCGGCGTCACCGACGAAGTTCGCGTGCTGCTCGACGACCTCGGCGAGTACGTCACCGTCGAGGAGGAGTACATGGACGTCGCGACGGCGGTCAACGGCAGCGGCCCGGCGTTCGTCTTCTACCTCATCGAGGCGATGAAGGACGCCGGCGTCGAATCCGGCCTCGACCCGGAGGAGGCGGAGGTCATCGCCGCCCAGACGTTCAAGGGCGCCGCGGAGACGGTCCGCCAGGACGACCGCAGCGTCGACGAACTCATCGACGCGGTCTGCTCGCCGGAGGGCACGACCATCGAGGGCATGGAAGTACTGTGGGGCAGCGACGCCGACGAAGCGGTCAGGGACGCCGTCGAAGCGGCGCGGAACCGGTCGCAGGAACTCTCCGAGGCGTTCGACGATGCGTGAGGCGACAGACCTCCACGCGGTGAACGAGGAGACGGTGACGAGCGCGCGAGAGCAGGCAGCGGCCGCCGACCGCGTGGTCGTGAAAGCGGGCACGAACTCGCTGACGGACGACGAGTCCCGCCTCGACCGCACGAAAATCGACAAACTCGTGACGGACATCATGGACCTGCGCGCGGACGGCACGGAGGTCCTGCTCGTGTCCTCGGGCGCCATCGGCGCCGGAAAGGGGCGCCTCGACAGGAGCGTCGAGGAGACCGTCGAGCAGACGCAGGCCCTGTCGACGCTCGGGCAGAGCCACCTGATGCGTCACTACACGCAGAGCTTCGACCGCTACGACCAGAAGATCGCCCAGCTGCTGTTGACGGAGGACGACCTCTCGACGCCCGAACGGTTCACGAACCTCCACAACACCATCGAGACGCTGCTCGACTGGGGCGTCGTCCCGGTCATCAACGAGAACGACGCGGTCGCAACCGAAGAGGTCCGCATCGGAGACAACGACATGCTGTCCGCGTCGGTCGCGATGGGCGTTGACGTCGACCTGCTGGTGACCCTGACCGACGTCGGCGGCGTCTACACCGCGAACCCGAAAGACGACCCGGCCGCGCAGCGCGTCGAGGCCGTGGGCGCGAACTACGACGCCGTCCAGGGACTCGTCGACGACACGGCCGCCGAGACGTTCGGCGGCATCCGGACGAAAGTCGAGCGGGCGCGCGCCGTCAGCGAACACGGCATCCCCGCCATCATCGCGGGGTCGACCGAACCGAACGTGCTCGACCGCATCGCGAGCGGTGACGCCGTAGGAACCATATTCGTGCCCGTGAATGGTGAGGACAATGAGTGACCGAAGCACGGACGAACGGGTCGGGGAGGCCGAGCGCGCGGCGCTCGAACTCGCGAACGTCGACGAGGCCGCCCGCACCGACGCGCTCCACGCCGTCGCGGACGCCCTCCGCGACCGCAGCGACGAGATTCTCGCGGCGAACGAGACGGACGTCGAGGAAGCCGAGGCGATGCTCGAGCGCGGCGAGTACACGCAGGCGCTGGTCGACCGCCTCCGCCTCGACGACGCGAAAATCGAGGACATCGCGGGCATGGTGGAGTCCGTCGCCGGCCAGACTGACCCGCTCGGCGAGACGCTCGAAGCCCGAGAGCTCGACGACGACCTGGAACTGTACAAGGTCGCGGTCCCAATCGGCGTGGTCGCGACGGTCTTCGAGTCGCGGCCGGACGCCCTCGTCCAGATCGCGGCCCTCGCGCTGAAGTCCGGGAACGCGGTCATCCTGAAGGGCGGCAGCGAGGCCGGCGAGTCCAACCGCGTGCTCTACGAGATCATCCGGGACGCGACCGCCGACCTCCCGGACGGATGGGCGCAACTGATCGAGGCCCACGAGGAGGTCGACCGCCTGCTCGAACTGGACGACCAGGTCGACCTCGTGATGCCGCGCGGGTCCTCGGAGTTCGTGAGCTACATCCAGGACACCACCCAGATTCCCGTACTCGGGCACACCGAGGGCGTCTGCCACGTCTACGTCGACGAGGCCGCGGACCGGGAGATGGCCGCGGACGTCGCGTTCGACGCGAAGGTCCAGTACCCCGCGGTCTGCAACGCGGTGGAGACGCTGCTGGTCCACGAGGCAGTCGCCGACGAGTTCCTCCCGGACGTGGTCGCGCGCTACGAGGACGCCGGCGTGGAACTCCGCGGGGATGCGGCGACCCGAGACGTCGTGGACGTCGGCGAGGCCACCGAGGAGAACTGGCGCACCGAGTACGGCGACCTGGAACTGGACATCAAGGTCGTCGGGGACGTCTACGAGGCCGTCGACCACGTGAACACGTACGGCTCGAAGCACACCGAGTCGATTCTCACGGAGGACGAGGACGCCGCTGCGGTGTTCATGCAGGGCGTCGACGCCGCGAGCGTGTTCCACAACGCCTCGACCCGGTTCGCCGACGGCTACCGGTACGGGCTGGGCGCGGAAGTCGGCATCTCGACGGGGAAGATTCACGCGCGCGGTCCGGTCGGCCTCGCGGGCCTGACGACGTACAAGTACTACCTCGAGGGCGACGGCCAGTGCGTCGCCACGTACAGCGGCGAAGACGCGGTGCCGTTCACGCACGAGGACTTCGGCGGCGAGTGGACACCGGGGCGGCGAAGCGACGAATAAGCGGGCCGAACGCGTAGCGGGGACCCGGGTTCCCGGGCCCGCGGCGGCGGGTGGAGGGTGGACAGACACTGACAGTGGATGGCCGCCGCGGTACCCGGGGGGAGCGTCTGGGGCCCTCAGTTCGCCGGGTGTGCGTGGCGGAGTGTCCGCTCGCGCACCCGGGTTCGGTACGTTGTGGTGAGTCGCTGTGCGCCAGTGACTGCGACGACTGTGCCGGCGACGGTCAGCGCCGTGGCGGGCGCGCTGGCGGCGGCGACTGCTGCGAGGAGCAGTGCGACGACCAGCAGTGCGGCGGTAACGGTCGCGGGGAGGTCGTGCGCGTCGAGTGGCGCCAGATTGGTTGTCTCTCTCATCACGTCTAGTTCCACGTGCGCAACCACCTTAATGGTAATCTGAATGATATTTCTGTAAGCGAATTTGCTGAAATTCGCTTCTGTAGTGAACCGGTACCACGCCGCTACAGTCGGTCGTCGACGTGGTCGGCGGCCTTCAGCGCGAGCGCGGCGATGGTCAGCGTCGGGTTCATCGCGCCGCCCGTCGGGAACGCGCTCGAGGACGGAATCGTGAGGTTGCGGAGGTCGTGTGTTCGAAGCTGGGGATTCACGACGCTCTCCTCGGGGTCGTCGCCCATGCGCGTGGTTCCCATGTGGTGGAACGCAGGACCCGTGTTCTCCGGGCCGACAGCCCACTCGACGTCCGCGCCGAGCGCTTCAAGCACGTCGCGCTGAATCTCGTTCGCGCGCTCGATGGTCCGGCGCGTGTAGTCGCCCAGCGACCAAACCACGTCGGGCACCGGGTTACCGTGGTCGTCCGTCCGCTCCGGGTCGAGGCGCACGCGATTCTCCGCCCGGGGTGGCTGTTCGACTATCGCGCCGACGGCGACGTGCGTGCCGTAGTTCGCGCGGATGCGGTCGAGCAGCTCGTCGCCCCAGTCGTCGCCGTCCAGCGCCATCTCCACCGGGGACGGGCCCGCGTAGTTCAGGAACTCGAGTTTGATCGCGCCCCGCGTGTCGTCCGCCCTGTCGTAGAACTGGTGGCTCTCGGTGGTGTTGAAGCCGACGTGGTTCTGGCGGGTCGGCTCGTCGAGCGTCCCGCCGACGCCCGCGAACAGGTGGTCCATGAAGAACCGACCGACCAGCCCCGAGGAGTTCGCGAGGCCGTCCGGGTACTGGTCCGTCGCAGAGAGCAACAGGAGGCGGGGAATCTCCACACCGCCCGCCGCCAGGACGAACTCGCGGGCTTCCTGGCGGTGCTCCCTGCCGTCCGGTGTAGCGTACACCGCGGCAGTGACGCTGTCACCCTGGTCGTCGTGTTCCAGGCGCTGGACTGGCGCGCGGTCGACGACGCGGACGCCCCGGTCCTCGGCCCGCTGGGCGTGGATGGTCGCGTCGTACTTCGCGCCCGAGGGACAGACCGGCTGGCAGGTGCCGTACCCGACGCAGGCGCTCCGGCCGTTCCGCGACTCGGAGAGCCGAGCGTTCGGCACGCTGTGCGTCGCGATGCCCAGGTCCTCGCAGGCCTCGGCGAACAGCGAGTCCGAGTGACTCGGCGGGAACGCGGGCAGCGGATGCGGCTCCTCGCGGGGCGGCGCGAAGGGATTGTCGCTGGCGCCGGCGACGCCGAGTTCCTGCTCCGCGGCCGCGTAGTACGGCCGCAGGTCCTCGTAGTCGATTGGCCAGTCCGCGCCCACGCCGGTCGCGGAGTCCAGTTCGAAGTCCTGCTCGTGGAGGCGCATCACCATCCCCTGCCAGTGCAGCGTCGACCCGCCGACGCCCTTGACGCGCGCGGCGTTCAGCGGGTAGTCGCGGTCGCCCGACGACGAGTAGTCGTCCCGGTCGCCCCCCATCTCCCAGACCGAGTCCGGCCCGTGGGCGGGCCGGATGTCGCGCTCCATGCGGCGCTCGCGGGCTCCGTCGTCGAATCGCGGGCCTGCTTCGATCACGACGACGTCGTGGCCCGCCGCGGCGAGCCTGTCCGCGACCAGCCCGCCCGCCGGTCCGGCGCCGACGACGCAGACGTCGACGCGGTCGGAGGGCGTCCGGTCGACGTCGTCCGCCTCGTTCGCCGCCATCACTCCGGCCCCCGCTGGTAGGACGAGGTCCCGCCCGGGTGCCCCTGGGGGTTCTCGATGCCCGCCAGCTCGCCGCCAGTCGGCGTCGTAAATAGCGCGTAGAGAAGGTCGTTCACGAGGTAGTAGCGGATGCGTTCTCTGTCGGAGCCCCCGGGATCCGGGTTCGCGTAGTCGACGTCCATTCCGGAGAGCGCGCGCTCGCGAGTCGCGGCGTCGAGGTCGGCGAAGTCGGCGTCGTACCAGTCCCGCGTGTACTCGTCGAGCGCGTCGACGGCGTCCGCGACGCCAGCGGCGTACTCCGGCCGGTCGCGGACCCGGGTGACGCTGTACTCGCTGACGAACGATTCGACGCCCTCGACCGCCGACGGGTAGACGACTCCGGCAACGGCGACGAGCGTCGCTACGTCGTGGTCGCCGATTGGGCTGTCCTCCTCGGGTTCCGGTCGGAGAACCGCTCCCGTCCCGACGGCTACGCCGGTGGCCGCGAGCGCGGCGAGGACGTCGCGTCGCGTCAGCTCCATGCACCCCGTTCTTAGGTAAGCCTAATCTTCAGGGTTGTGTTTTCAGGGACGGCGACAGCGACCCGGGCTTTACGTCGACTGCCGCTATGGAGCGATGCATGGACACACGGCCGGTGCTGGCAGTCGCGCTCGCGGCCCTGTTCGTGACCGCCGGCTGTCAGGCACCAGTGACGCCACAGCAGTCGCCCGCGGACGTCGCCGCGACGACGCCCGCGGACACGGACGAGCCCAGTGACTCGTCTGCCACGACTGGGACAGCGGCATCTGACGCCGCGGACTCGACGACGGCGACCGACACCACGACCGCGACCGAATCGACGACGTCCACTGATACGACCGACTCCGGGGACGCCACCGAGTCGACCGAGTACCTCTCGGTGAACGACGAACTGGCCTTCGAGGTGGCCCCGATCTACGAGCGCGTCGGTCGGATGCTCGACGTCACCGAGTCGGACTGGCCGTTCACCACGGTTCGCGTCAAAGACCCACCCGAGAGCGGTACCACAACGCGCGCGTCGACGAGCGGGTTCACGGAGTACGTCGGGATCGAACCGCTGCCGGCCTCTGGCGAGGGCGGCGGCGTCCAGACCGGTGCGTACGCCCGCGGGACCAGCGTCACGCTGTTCGACCACGAGAACGCCAGCGAGACGTTCCAGCGACACGTCCTCGCCCACGAGTTCGTCCACGTCTTCCAGTTCGAAGCCGGGTTCGACGGCCTCCAGCCGGAAGCAGACGTCGACGACCTGGACCTCCGGCGTGCGCGCCCGTTTCTCAAGACAGCCATGACGGAGGGGTCCGCGGAGTACGTCCAGGAGCGTTACCGCTTCCGTTACCAGAACGCCTCGCTGAACCAGACGCGACTGGGCGACGACTGGAAGGCGGCATCCGCCTACGTCCGGCACCGCATCGCGCCCTACGAGTACGGGTCGCGGTACTTCGCGATGCGCGTCCAGAACACCAGTGGGGTGACCGACGTCTACGACGACCCGCCGCGGACCGCCGAGCAGGTCATCCACGGCTACGACCCCGACGAGGAGCGAGCCCTGCCGCTGACGGTGGACGCGACGGACGGCGAAACCGGTTTCGAGTCCACGGGCGCGGTCACCAAGGGCGAACTGTTCGTGCGCCTCGCGCTGTCCTCGGAACTGGACTGGGAGCGCGCCGCGGACGCCTCCACGGGGTGGGGGATGGACCGACTCCAGTACTTCGCAGGGGGGAGCGGCACTGACGGCTACGCGTGGACGCTGCGCTGGGACGACGCCAGCGAGGCCGCGGAGTTCACTGAGTCCTTCCGGACGTACGACAGTCGCAACGACGCCGCGTTCCGCGTGGAGACCGTCACCGACGAGACGGTCGTCGTGTTCGCCGGCCCGGAGACCTTCGTCGAGGGCGCGTCGGCGACCGGGAACAGTTCAGCCGTGACGATTCACGCCTGACGGCCCGACCGGTCTCTCCGGGACTGCTGACCCTCGCCACACTTATGCCGCGTTCTCCCTGTCATTCCACCAATGGAGCGACGACGCGTCCTCGCGACGCTCGCGGTCGTAGCGCTGCTCGTCGTCGCGGGCTGTCAGTCACCGGGCGCCCCGCAGTCATCCGACGGCGGCGCCCCGACCGCGACTGCGACGACCGACCCGGCGACGACGCGAGCGACGACAGATTCGACGACGACCGAATCCGCGACGCCCACGGCCAATTCCTCGGACGGCCTGGTGCGCGTCGACGACGACTTCGGGTTCGACGTCCCGCCGATCTACCACCGGGTCGGCCGCATGCTGGAGGTCCCCAGAACGGACCGTCCGGAGGTCCAGGTCCGAACCGAGGACCCGCCGGACGACGGCGGCTCGGTCGTTGCCAGACCGCAGGGGTTCGTCGGTCTCGTGGGAATCGTCCCCCAGAATCCTGTGGGCGGTGACGAGAGCGTCGGGACCGCTGCTGTCGCCCGCGGCACGCTCGTCACTGTCTACAGCGACGGCGACCTGAACGCGACGCTCACCGAGAGCACGCTCGCCCACGAGTTCGTGCACGTGTATCAGTTCACCGTCCACGACCCCAGAACAGCAGTCACCGCGCTCGAGCCGAACCGGAACAATGCACGTCTCACCGAGGTGGTCGTCGAGGGGAGCGCGGAGTACGTCCAGGAGGAGTACGAGATTCGACACCAGGACCGCGACGACGACCAGACGGAGTTCTCTGCCGCCTGGAAGCGCGCGCCAGCGTTCCAACGGTGGACCGTCGCGTCGTACGTGTACGGGTCGCGGTACGTGGAACTGCGCATCGACGACCCTGCGAACGTCACCGACGTCTACCAGAACCCCCCGCGGAGTACAGAACAGGTGATACACGGCTTCGCTCCGGACGAGGAACCCGTCGCGGACCTCACGGTATCTGCGGACACGTCGGGCCCGTTCGCGTGGTCGAACGCCGCGACGAAGGGCGAGTTGTTCGCGCGCATCGCGCTGTCGACGGAACTGGACTGGGAGCGCGCCGCGGCCGCCGCCGAGGGCTGGGGCGCCGACCGCCTGCTCACGTTCTCGGACGGCGACCGGGCAGGCTACGCGTGGGCGCTGCGCTGGGACGACGACAGCGAGGCCGACGAGTTCCGCGACGCGTTCGCCGACTACGACGACCGCAACGACGAACGGTTCCGCCTCGAAGCAGTGAGCGACGAGACCGTCGTCGTGTTCGCCGGGGCGGACGACTTCGTGGAGAACGCGACCGCAACCGGGGACAGCTCCGGCGTCACCGTCAGCACGTAGGAGGCACCGAGAATCGGCGATCGGACGGCCACGTGACTGGTCGCGCGTCGCCGACGCGACCCCTACTGCCGCTCGATGCCGTGTTCGAGCGCGCCGACGCCCTCGACCTCGACTTCGACGCGGTCGCCGTCCTCGACCTCCGCGACGCCTTCCGGCGTCCCCGTGAGAATCACGTCGCCGCGCTCGAGGGTCATGTACTCCGTGATCTCGGCGAGTAGCTCGGGCACGGTGAAGATGAAGTGCTCGATGGACGACGACTGGCGGGTCTCGCCGTTCACGCGGAGTTCGATGTCGGCGTCGGCCGGGACCTCCTCGGGGGTCGCGAGCGCGGGGCCGATCGGCGCCGCGCCGTCGAATGCTTTCCCGCGCACCCAGTTGCGTTCCTCGGACTGGTCGTCGCGGTTCGAGACGTCGTCGGCGCACGCGTAGCCCGCGACGACGTCCAGCGCGTCGTCCTCGTTGACGTGCCGGCACTGTTCGCCGATGACGACCGCGAGTTCGGCCTCGTGCTCGATCGTGTCCTTGCCGGACGGGACTGTGACTGTGTCGCCGTGGCCGGCGAGCGCGTTCGGCGGCTTCAGGAACAACATCGGCCGGTCGGGAATCTCGGAGTTGCGCTCCTCGGCGTGCGCCGCGTAGTTGCGTCCGACGCAGACGATCTTCGACGGGTCGCTCGGCGGGAGCACGTCGACCTCTTCGACGTCATACGTCCGGCCGCCGAACGAGACTGTGCCGTCCTCGTACTCGCCGCGCCGCACCGCTCCAGCGGGGTCGCGGAACCGCATCAAGTGCATGCCCCGGCATTCCGTCGGCCGCCGCGTAAGGGTTCCGGGTCCGGCAAGCCGCCGGTCGCACTCACGGTTGAGAAGCAACCGACCTGGTCGCGTCCCGCTACCAGCGGTGGTGGACGTGCTCGAAGACGTACTTCTCGTAGACGTCGCGCACCGCGCCGTGGACGCGGTGTTCGAGCGGCCGGGCGTTCGACGCCGCGACGTTGCTCCGGATGTGCTCGGGGCTCGTGGACCCGGGGATGACCGTGCTCACCGCGTCGAAGTCCAGAATCCAGCGGAGCGCGAACTGCGGGAGCGTGATGTCCTCGCGCACGTACTCGCGGAGTTCGTCGACGGCCGCAGCGCCGACGTCGAGGGGGACGCCCGCGAACGTCTCGCCGACGTCGAAGGCTTCGCCCTCGCGGTTGAAGTTCCGGTGGTCGTTCTCGGGGAATTCGGTGTCGGCGTCGATGGTCCCCGTGAGCAGGCCCGAAGCCAATGGGACGCGCACGATGACGCCGACGTCCTCGCTGGCGGCGGCGTCGAGGAAGCGCTCGGCGGGTCGCTGGCGGAACGGATTGAAGATGATCTGCACCGTCTCCACGCCGGGGTACTCGATGGCTTTCAGGCCCTCCTCGGCGCGTTCGACGCTGACGCCGTAGTGGTCGAGTTTGCCGGCGCTCCGGAGGTCCGCGAGCGCGTCGAACGTCTCCGGCTGGTAGTAGGCGTCCGTCGGCGGGCAGTGCAGTTGCAGGAGGTCCAGGGACTCGACGCCGAGGTTCTCTCGCGAGCGGTCCACGAACCGTTCGAGGTTCTCCCGATTGTAGCGGTCGGCCTCGTGGGGGTCGAGGCGTCGCCCCGCTTTCGTCGCGACGACGGGATCCTCGTCTCGCTCGCTGAGGACCTCGCCGATGAGTTGCTCGCTGCGGCCGTCGCCGTACACGTCCGCGGTGTCGAGGAAATTGACGCCCGCATCCAGCGCCGCTCGCAGCGCTTCCCTGCCCTCGCTTTCGGTGACGTCGCCCCACTCGCCGCCGATCTCCCACGTGCCGAGGCTGACTTCGCTGACCTGGAATCCCGTCGAGCCGAGTGCGCGAGTCTTCATACTGGACCTCCGCTCCGGACGTACCTAACCGTGGGGGATTCTGCAGGGCTGTCCGGTTGGTCGCTCGCGGCGTCGTCCCTGCGCCGTCAGCTTTTTTGTGGGATTCGGGAGTAGTTCCACGTGCTATGGACTTGACCTGGCACGGACACTCGACGTGGCGCGTCGCCGTTGGGGACACGACACTCCTGGTCGACCCGTTCTTCGACAACCCCCACACGGACGTGGACCCCAGCGACCTCGACCCCGACTACGTCCTGCTGACGCACGGACACGCCGACCACATCGCCCACGTCGGCGAGTTCGCGGACGCACACGTCGTCTCCACCCCGGAACTGGCGGGGTACGTCGCCGACGAATACGGCGTCGCGGAGACGACGGGCATGAACCTCGGGGGCACCGTCGAACTCGGGGACGCGTACGTGTCGATGGTGCGCGCCGACCACACGAACGGCATCGAAACGGACTACCAGTACTCCGCGGGGACGCCCGCCGGCTACGTCGTCAGCGATACGAACCCGACGCAGGTCGCCGACGAGGAGAGTGAGACGTTCTACCACGCCGGCGACACCAGCCTCCAGACGGAGATGCGGGACGTCATCGCGCCGTTCCTGGAACCCGACGCCGTCGCCGTTCCGGTCGGTGACCACTTCACGATGGGGCCGCGGCAGGCGGCAATCGCCGTCGACTGGCTGGACGCTGACGTCGCGTTCCCGATGCACTACGACACGTTCCCGCCCATCGAAATCGACACCCAGGACTTCGTCCGGGAGGTCGACGCCACCGGGAGCGACGCCGACGTCCACGTGCTGGACGGCGACGAGACGGTCGACCTGAGCGACGCGCTGTACTACTGACAGCGGCGACTCAGTGTAGCCGCGAGCTGCGGAGTGCGTCGGAATACGGCAGAGTGCGGCAGAGTGCGGCAGAGTGCGGCAGAGTGCGGCGGAGTACGGCAGAGTGCGGCGGAGTACGGCAGAGCGCGGCGGTACCGGGCCGCCGCGACCCCCGCCGAAAGAACAACGCTTACGGCGCGGGCGCGATTTGCTCCGCCTGCAATGACCATCGAAGTCACGAGTACGTCGGAGGAAGGCTACGTCACGCGCTCCCGAGTGGGCGACTTCGAACTGACAGTCGACGCCACCGAAGAGGAGGGGCCGAGTCCGAACGGGACGCTGCTGGCCGACTACGCGTCGTGTTTCATCCCCGCGTTCCGCGTCGGCGGACAGAAGGAGGGCTTCGACGACCTCGGCCGCGTCGACATCGACGTCGAGGGCGACCTCGACGAGGACGACGACCTCGAAGCGATCCGCTTCCACATCCTCGTGGAGGAGGACCTCGAGGACGACGAGTTCGACGCGGTCGTCGAACGGGCCGAGGGCATCTGTCACGTTCACAGCGCGCTCCGCGAGGAACTGCGCGCGGAGATCACTGGCGAAACCGGCGCCTTCTGAGGAGTTTCTCGCACCCGTCCCGTCGACGCGGTGCGTTTCATCGTCGTAGCATACAAGCACACCCACCGCGTAGCCGACGGTATGACTACAGACTGGCAGGAGAAACTGGTCGGAGCCCGGATGACCGTCGACCGCAAGTTCAACGACCGGGTTCGCGGGTCGTCGCTGTCGAACTCCCAGTGGGGCCTCGTGATGACTGCCGTCGAGTTCGACATCGAGAACGCCGACGACCCGGAGTCGGCTCGCATCGTCGCGGACACGTCGAAACTCAAGCACGTCCTCCCGGAACTGGAGAACGTCGACGACCAGATGGGGGGCATGGGCGCCGCGCCCGACAAGAGCAAGGACGGCGACGGCATGCTCGGCGGCATCAAGAGCGCGCTCGGCCTCGGCGGTGGCGGCGACAACACGGACGAACTCGAGATGGAGGCGAAACAACTCGCAGACGAGTACGCCAGTGAACTCCAGTCCCACCTCGAATCCGAGGGACGCTGGGAGGACGTCCGCGAGACGGCGGCGGACGACTAACTAGCAGCGTCTCTCAAGTACTCAGCTAGCGGCGCGAGCCGAACAATCCCACGCGGAACGCGTCCCGTCGCTGTGCTGGCGACTACGCGTCGCCGGAGTGGAACAGCGTCAGTTCTTCGGCCTCGTAAATGTTGAGGAGTTCCTCGACGAGTTCGTCGTAGGACTCGTCGCCCTGTCGGAGTGCGTCCAGTCGCTCGACAGTCTCCTCACTGAGGTGGACGTCGGGCATACCAGGATAGACGGCCGCTGGTAGCTTAAATGCACGGGGGAAACCGGACGCAGCGGGGGCGTAGTCCGGGCGCGCCACGATTGGAGCGTTGCCGGGATGCAAGCGCGACCCAGGCGCGAAGGTTTTTGCCGCGCGGCGTCCACGCTACGAGTATGTCTGACGGCTTCAACCTCGACCTGCGGAACGCCGAGGAGGAAATCGACGTCCCGGAGGAGTTCGAGGGCGGCGTCGTCCTCGGCGTCCTCGACGGCACCACCCCGGATGGCGAATGGCTCGCGGAAGTCGAGCGCGGGAACGTCCTCCTGCTCGCGGTCGACGGCGACCTGAACGAACTCGCTGCGGGGTTCGCGGGCGACGTGAAAGACGACGGCGGCACGCTCATGCACTTCCGGGAGTTCCTCGTCGTCGCACCGCCCGGGGTCGGCGTGGACGCTGACCGCCTCTGAAACGGCGAACGGCCACTGCAGAACGGCGTACGGCTTTTTGTGTTCGACCGACTCGCCCAGGTCAGGCCTTCGGACGTGATTCCGTTCCGAAACTGGGCTACGTGTCGGCTGCTCCCGACTACGGGCTCGGCCATGGCGTCGAATTGGTCGCCGAGGACAGCGAACCCGTCCCAGCCCGTAACGGCGAGCGCACCAATGGCCCCATAACGGGGACCGCGTCAACGGCCCCGTAACGGGGAGCACGCCAATGGCGCCGTCCAGGGGAGCCGTCGTGCTGTCCGCGAATCCAACGTTAGCGCCGCGGTCAGGCTCGGCTTTCGAAAATGGCGTCCGCGGACGTGCCGTTACGGTTGAACGACGTGACCGTCGCGCGAATCACGTCGCCCTCGGAGACACTGTTTGGCACGTCCTCCGTGAACAACACGAATCCCTCCACCTTCCCGACGGCGACGCGCTCCCCGGAGTGGTGGTCTGCGAACTCCGTGACGCCGAACTTGTACGTCTCCCCGAGGTCGACTGGCGCGTCCCGCTGTTGAGCGTTCTCGTGTGCGCGCTGCGACGCTGCTGCGCCCGACGACCGACGCCGCCAGAGCACCAGCACGACCAGCACAACGACGGCCGCGCCGGCGCCCGCAGCGACTAGACGATAATCCATGTGCAGTCCCTCGCGGCCGATTCCCTACAATCCATCGACTAGCCGCCGCACGTCGTGTCTACAGTCGTCCACTTCGAGGCTGCCTGCAGAAGCCACGCTCGGGCAGGGGGCCGACAGTCAGTCAGGCCTGAACGTGAGGTAGTGGCCGTCGGGGTCGCGGACGCGCACAGCGCCGTCGAGGTCCGTGACGCTGCACGCGCGGTCCCGGACCGCCGTGGCGGCGGCCTCGGGGTCCGGCGTCTGGAAGGCGAGGTCGGCGTGGACGCCGCCGCGGGCGTCGGCGATACCAAGCTGTGGCTCCCAGAGTTCGAGGTCCACGGGCCCCGTCAGGCGAACGCGGCGGCGCTCGTCGCCGCGGTCCGAGACCGCGAACCCGAGGTCGCGGTAGAAGGATTCCGCGTCCGCCAGTGACTCCACCTCGAGGACGACCTCGAAGACGCCTGTCAGGGGCTCGTCACCGTCTGCACCCCCGGTTCCGATTTCCACGCAGTGACCGTCCGGGTCGTCGAAGTACAGCGACCGCGCGGCCCCGAACTGGAACTCCGATAAATCGAAGTCCTCCCCGAGGCGGTCGCGCCACTCCTCGTAGTAGTCCTCCGTCGTGGAAAACGCGTAGTGGACGTGCACCCCGCCGCGCGGCACGCCCTCTGGGTGTGGTTCTCGCAGCACGACGGTCGTGTCGCCGACCTCGTACGCGACTTCGTGGCCATCTCGGTCGTCCCGGAGATCCAAGTGGGTCTCGTAGAAGTCCGCGGCGCGGTCGAGGTATTGGACTTCCAGCGCGAGCGAATCCAGCACAGAGAGCATACCACTGGGTTTCCCGGCGAGAACTAAAGGCGTACCCCGTTTTTTGGTGTTGGGTCCCGACGTGGACGTATGCCGATGAAAGCCAGCGGACGGGCCACTGATTACGCGGAAATCGACCGCTTCGACGGCGGGGCGGG
>Ga0207851_100281_pt1 | contig 31444 bp, 37 predicted proteins | sample A23E3SouthBayCA_FD_187747 | JGI IMG/M metagenome (GOLD analysis project Ga0207851, IMG submission 187747) | Aerobic enrichment media microbial communities from Eden Landing Ponds, California, USA - A23 E3 (SPAdes) | ecosystem: Environmental > Aquatic > Marine > Unclassified | place: Emeryville... | reverse complement strand
GGCCGACTGATCATCGGTCCGCGACGACGACCCTCTGGAGTTCCGAGGCGCACCGGAGATATCAGTCGATCGGGGGTTCAAATCCCTCCGGCCCCACTCTTTCGTCGACTTGAACCGCCGAGCCCGGGCTATCACCGCGTTGTAGCCTACTCGACGCGACGGAGCGCTCTCGACACTATTCCGCCTCGGCCTCCCGAACGGACAGAGGCCCGCCACAGTCTCGACACCGGTACGCGTCAGGCTGTTTCACGAGCTTCGATTTCCGGTAGCGCGCCAGTTCGGTCCCGCAGTCCTTGCAGACCACCCACTAGTCGGGGTCAGCGAAGCGCTCGCAGTGCACGGGCGTCCGCAGTTCTGCCGCGAGTTCGCGGAAGGCGTCGCCGTGGGTGGGGTCGTCGGCTTCGTTGAGGCGGTGGACGTGAATCAGTTCGTGGCGGACGACCGCGGCGGTGGCGGTCCACCCGCGCTCCCGGAAGTGCTCGAACGTCAGCGAGACTGTCTGGGGGTCGCCGTCGCGGTACTGGACCGCGCCGGCGCGGCGCTTCGCGCGCTTGCTCACCTCCCAGTCGAGCGTGCTCACGGCCGCCGAGAGGTCGTGGGCGTCGACGACGGCGCGGCCGTAGACTTTCGCGGCGGCGAGGAACTCCGCCGCGGTGGCGTCCCGGTCGACGGCGTAGAAGTCCGCGTCGGGTGTCGGTAGCGCGGGCATCGATATCGCGTGTTCGCGGCTTCGAGCGGAGGGGTGGTAACGCTGTGGGTCGGCACTGCGTTCGGGATGCGTCGGCCGAGCGCGTCAGGGATTTGACCGGCCTGTGGAGCTCTCGGAAGCGGACGGGTAGCGGTCAGTCTCGCGCACCCATTGACACAGATTTGGAACGCAATCCACAACCGATATACCTCCGTGGGGCCGAGTGTCGGTAACCGTGACGAACACGCAGGTCACCCTCGTGCAGCTGGACAACTACGGGCCGTGGACCGTGACGCCGTCGCCGCGGCGCGAAGTCGACCTCCAGACGATGCAGTCCCGCCTCTACGCCGACCTCTCGCAGGCGTTCGGGATGCGGGACGGCTACGTCTTCTTCACGCGCTTCGACAACATGATTGCGGTGAGCAACGGTCTCGACCTCGAAGACCACGCCCGCATTCAGGAGTCGGTGCGGAACCGCTACCCCGTCACCGTCAGCCTCTCCATCGGCACCGGCGCGTCGCCCGCGGACGCGCTCGTGGAGGCGACCGCCGCGCTCCAAGCGCAGGGCAGCGCGCAGGACGCCGACCGCCGCGAGGCGCTGCTCGGCCAGCCAATCGACGAGAGCGCCCGCACCGACGACGACGTGCAAATCGCGCACTTCGACGTGGTCGACGCCACCGGCACGTACACCGACGAGCTCGACGCGTACTCGTCGTTCATCAACATCGAGCAGGGGTACGCCGCGCTCATGCAGCACATGCACGACGCCCACGACTCGCTGTCGTTCTTCGTCGGCGGCGACAACATCATCGCGGTCTGCCCGTCGCTGACGCCCGCCGACTACGAGGAGGCCATCGACTACGTCCACGACACCGCCGGCGTCGACGTGCGCGTCGGGGTCGGACACGGCGTCTCCCCGCACGACGCCGGCATGGGCGCCAAGCACGCGCTCGAAGACGCCCGCGAACACGAGACCGACGTGGAAGTCGTTCCCGAGCCCTGACCGGACCGGCCGTTTTTTGCTCGCCGCGCCCGAACTGCGCGTGATGGTCGACGGCGAGCGACTCCCCGGCGCGCCCGACGGCGAGGAGCGCATCGTCTTGCACGTCGACATGGACTGCTTCTACGCGAGCTGCGAGCGCCGCCGCGAGCCCGAACTGCGCGGCGAGCCGGTGGTCGTCGGGATGGGCTACGAGCCCGGCGAGACCGTGGGGGCGGTCGCCACCGCCAGCTACGAGGCCCGCGAGTACGGCGTCGAGAGCGCGCAGGCCATCGGCGCGGCGTTGGAGCGGCTCCCTCGGAAGGCCGACGAGCCAGAGAACCCCGATGCGGGTCACTATCGGCCCGTGGACCTCGACTTCTATCAGGACGTGGGCGGGGACGTCAAGGAGATTCTGTACGAACTCGGGGACACCGTCCGCGAGGTGAGCATCGACGAGGCGTACCTCGACGTGACTGACCGGACCGCGTGGGAGGTCGCGGACGGGTTCGCGCGCCACGTCAAACAGCGCATCGCCCGAGAGGTCGGGGTGCCCGCGAGCGTCGGCGTCGCGCCCGACATGAGCACCGCGAAGCTCGCCAGCGACTACGACAAGCCGGACGGCCTCGTGGTGGTCGAACCCGACGAAGTCCGGGAGTTCCTCGCGCCCATCGACGTAGCGGACGTCCACGGCATCGGGCCCGTTCGCGCGCGTGAACTCCGCGAGATGGGCATCGAGACCGCGGGCGACCTTGCGGACGCGGACCCCTACGAGCTAACGGAGCGGTTCGGGGACCGCGGTCGCGACCTCTATCGGCGCGCCCGCGGCGAGGACAACCGCCCGGTCGAGCCCCGCGGGAAGCCAAAGAGCCTCTCCCGTGAGTCCGCCTTCGACGGCGCGACCGACGACTTCGAGCGCGTGCGCGAGCAGGTCGCCACACTCGCCGAGGCCGTCGCGGACCGCGCCGCGCGGAAGGACGCCTTCTACCGCACTATCGGTGTGAAAGTGGTGACGCCGCCGTACGACGTGCACACGCGCGCCGAATCCCTCCCCGGGCCGGTCGACGACCCCGACCTCGTGGACGACCGGACGCAGGACCTCCTCGGGGAGTTCGAGGGCGAGTCCGTGCGGAAGGTCGGGGTGCGCGTCTCGAATCTGGACTTCTCGGAGCGCGAGCAGGCGAGCCTCGACGGCTTCGCGGGCGACGCCGACGGCGCGGCGGCCGACCGCTCACTGCGGGACCGTCGGACCAGAACAGGGGGCGGCCACGACGGCCAGATTTCGCTGGACGAGTTCGAGTGAGCGCCGCTCTACTGCCGATTCTCTCGCACCTAATTTTACAACGCTGTAATAATTAATCGTAATCCCAATAAAAACTTTTTTGATGTGCTGAATTCCCCTGATTAATTGGAATATATGGCAATCGAATTCGCACACAGTCCACTGCTCACGTTCGCGGTCGGACTGGCCGTGGTCGTGTTACTGCTGGTCGTACTGGACCTCCCCGCGTTCGTCGGGCTGACGATTGCGGCGTTCACCGTCGGCCTCGTGAACGCCGTCTTCGTCCCCGACTTCGCGGTGGCGGACGCCGCCTCGCAGACCGCGACCGCGTTCGGGAACGGCATGGCCGGCATCGGTATCCCCATCCTGATGGCCGCCATCATCGGGAAGTCGATGCTGGAGAGCGGGGCCGCCCAGCGCATCGTCCGCGGGTTCCAAGGCCTCGTCGGCGAGGAGCACTCCGACATCGCGCTCTGGGGGAGCAGTTCCGTCCTCGCCATCCCCGTCTTCTTCGACAGCGTGTTCTACCTGATGGCGCCGCTGGCGCGCTCGATGCGCGCCCGCGTCGGGAAGAACTACGCGCTGTACCTCGTCGTCGTCGGTGCCGGCGCGGCGACCGCGCACGTCTTCGTGCCGCCGACGCCCGGCCCGCTGGCGGTCGCCAGCGAAATCGGCGTCGACCTCGGCACCACCATCCTCGTCGGCGTCGTCACCGCGATTCCGGCGGCAGTCATGGGCGGCCTCGTCTACGGCCGCTGGATTAACGCCCGCCTCGACATCCCGCTGCGCGACGCGATGGGCACCACCACCGAGGAGCTGGAGGAGCGCGCGCAGCGCGACACGCGGGACCTCCCGGGCGTCCTCGAAGCCATCGCGCCCATCTTCCTCGCGGTCGTGCTCGTCGGCTCCGCGACCGCCGTCGGCACCTTCGAGGAGTGGTTCCCCGTGCTGGAAGTCGTCCAGCCGTACGTGGCGTTCGTCGGCGACAAGAACGTCGCGCTCACCATCGCCGCGCTCGCGGCCGCCGTCACCTACCTCCGCTGGAGCGACCTCTCGCGGTCCGTCTGGGAGGACGAACTCACGGAAGCGCTGAAGAGCGGCGGCAACATCGCTGCCATCACCGCGATGGGCGGCGCGTTCGGCGCGCTGCTCGCCGCCTCCGGCATCGGCCCGTACATCGCCGACGCGCTCCAGCAGTTCGGCATCGGCCTGCTGGTGACCGCGTGGCTGGTCGCCGCCGTCGTCCGCATCGCGCAGGGCTCCGCGACCGCCGCGATGCTCACTGCCGCCGGCATCATGGCGCCGCTGGCCGGCCAGCTCGACGTCAGCGCCGCGTACCTCGTGATGGTCATCGGCGCGGGCGGGAACATCTGCTCGTGGTACAACGACTCGGGCTTCTGGCTCGTGAAGGAGATCGGCGGTCTCACGCAGGCGGAGACGCTGAAGACGTGGACCGCGCTGACGACGGTCATCTCCGTCACCGGCTTGGTGACGGTGCTGATTCTGTCGTCGCTCGTGCCGCTGGCGTAGCCCGCATCAGCCACCGACCACCCACATTCCACACTACACACTCATGGACCGCGCACTCGCAGTCATCGACCCGACCGACGCAGCGAAAGACCTCCTCCGGGAAGCCGGCGCGCTCGCCGCCGGCGTCGGCGCCGACCTCGTGGTGATTCACGTCACCACCGAGGACGAGTACGGCGGCCGCCGCGAAGCGATGGAGGCGATACCGAACAGCACCGCCGACTACACGCCCGACGACGCCGAGGCCGGCGCCGCGCAGTTCGCCGCCGACCTCGCCGACGAGATTCTCGGCGACCTCGACGTGGAGTACGAGACCGCCGGCTACCTCGGGAAGAAGGCCGAGAAAACCCTGCGCGCCGCCGACGAGTACGATTGCGACCACATCTTCCTCGCGGGCCGCAAGCGCTCCCCGACCGGGAAGGCCATCTTCGGGGACGCCACGCAGAAGGTCATCCTCGACACCGACGGCCCGGTTACCGTCGTCACCGCGTAACCCACTCGCTCGTTTTTTCGCCGCGTCAGTCGCCGCTGGACGCCAGCGTGCCGAGGAGCGCGAGACCGAGGCCGACGAACACGCCGAAGTAGACGATTGTGGTGCTCTCGATGCCGCGGCCCCCGTACCGGAGGAGGTCGTGGACGAGGACGAAGCCGCTTGCGAGGATGACGGCGATACTGAACAACAGGAGGTCGCGGGCGGCCATACCGGCGCGTCGGCCGTCCCCGACTTCAGCGTTCCGCGTTACGCGAGGGGCGCGACGAGGTCTTCGAGCGCTTCCTTCGGGTCGTCGGCTTTCGCCACGCCGCTGGCGAGCAGGACGCCGCTGGCGCCCAGTTCGCGGGCGGCCTCAAGGTCGTCGCCCGTGGTGATGCCCGCGCCGCAATACACGTCCACGCTCGGGTCCACGGCCTCAGCGGCCGCCACGGCATCCTCGACGATGTCCGGGTCGGCCTGCGAGACCGGCGTCCCGGTGCCGATGAGCTCCGGCGGTTCGACGGCGACCGCGTCTGGGCCGAGGGCGGCGGCGGCCGCGACCTGCTCGGGGTTGTTCGCGCACACCACCGTGTCGAGGCCGACGCGCTCGGCGGCGTCGAGGCTCCCGTCGATGTCCGCGAGCTTGCGGCGGTGCTCGGAGTGATTGAGGAGCGTGCCGACCGCGCCGTTGTCCGCGACTGACTCCGCGAGCACGCTGCCCGTGTGGCTGCCGTGCTCGACGGGGCTGACGTGCTGGGCGTACGTCGTCGCGCCCGTTTCGGCGACCCGCGCGAGGTCGGCCGGCTGCGGGGCGACGGCGACGGTGGCGTCTGTCTGTTCGGCGACGTCGGCGGCGGCCTCCGCGACTGCGACCGGGTCGCAGGGGTAGGCCTTCAGGTTGACGAGTACGAACACGTCTACAACGCCGTCCTCGGGGGCGAAAAAACTGTAGGTTCGGTGGGAATCTTCGGCGGCCGCTCGGCGTCGCCTGCCGCGTCAGTACGAGCGCTTAGTTGCCGTCGCCCTTCCGGCGGACCTTGTCGCCGAGCGTGAGGCCCGCGCTGTCGCTGCTCGACGACCAGTCCTCGTCGGCGTCCCCGCCGGTCTCGGTCAGCGAGATGCCGAGCTTGCGTTCGAGCTTCTCGCGGACGTCGTCGCTGGGGAGGCTGTCGCCGCGTTCGAGCTTCCGGATGACGCTGGCCTTCTCGTTGAGGTCATCCGCGAGCTCCTCTTGGCTGAGTCCCTCGCTCTCGCGGGCCTTTCGGATGCGGGCGTCGTAGTCGCCGGCCAGCTCCTCCATCTCGTCGAACATGTCGCGGCGCCGGCGGCCGCCCGAGGAGCCGCCCGACGAGGAGGAATTAGAGTTGCCCGAGGACGAGCTAGATGAGGATGTCGAATACTTCGTGCTGGTGGTGCCGGAGGACTCCGTCTTGACTTCCGTGCCGAAGTCGGCGCAGTCGTCGCAGACGTCGATCTCCGCCCCCTCGATTTTGACGGTCTTCGGGGACGAGACCTCCTTGCCACACATCTCGCACTGAGCCATACGAACGGGTAGCCGCGGCCCACGCTTAAATGGCACGCCGCCGGCGCTTCAGGTCAGCTGGCGCCACGCGGAGACGAACCGCTGGACCGCGGTGAGGTGGCCGACGACGGCGAACAGCGTGAGCAGCCACGCGGCCGGCGAGAATCCCGCCACGGCGGGGACGAACGCGGAGAGCCCGCCGGTGACGCCGACGAGCGCGAGGCGGTCCGCGCGCCCGAGCAGCCCGCCGTACACGCGGTCGAGGCCGACGGCCTGCGCCTGCGTCCCGAGGTAGGACGTGAGCAGAACGCCGGTGACGGCAGCGAGCCCGAGGTCGTAGCGGGCGATGCCAGCCGCGAGCCCGACGACGACGACCACGTCCGCGTACCGGTCGAGCACGTGGTCGAGGAGGTCCCCCGCCACCGAGTCCGTGCCGAGTTCCCGCGCGAGCGCGCCGTCCAGCAGGTCCAGCCAGCCGTTCACGACGACGCAGAGCGCGCCCACCGCGTACAGCAGGGGGGTCGCGCCGTAGAACGCGGCGGCGGCCGCGACGGCGAACACGAACGCGACGACGCTGACCGAGTTCGGCGTCGCACCCACCGCGACGGCGGCGCGGACCCACGGCCGCAGCAGCCGGTCGGCGAGGTCGCGGTACCCGTCCAGCGTCATAGGTACTCCGTGAAGTCGACCTCGCCGGCGGACGGCTCGCGGTCGCCCGCGAGCACCGCCGCGATGTCGTCGGCGACCGCGTCCGGGTCGCGGCCGGTGGTGTCGATTTCGTAGACGTTCGACCGGCCGTGGTCGCGCACTGACTCAGAGAGAATCACGTCCAGTGCCTCGCTCTCGGCGTTCTCCTCGGCCTTCTCGCTGGACTCGCCGCGGTCGAGGAGGCGACGCTCCAGCTCGCCGGGCGCGCACCGCAGCACGACCACGCGGTCGGCGTCGAGCAGGTGCGAGAGGTGCGACTCCACGAGCACGTCCTCGCGGGCGTCCAGCCACTCCCGGACGGCGTCGAGGTCCGCGACCTTGCTGTCCCGGGCCTCGTCGACCTCCGTGTAGAGGTCTTCGGCCTGAATCACGTCGTTGAGGTGGACGATGTTGAGGTCCGTGTCGAGGCGCGCGGTGGCGGTCGTCTTCCCTGTCCCGGGCGTCCCGGTGACCGCGACCCTCACACGTCCAGCACCTCGTTGAGCACGGCGACCGCGCGCTCGGTCTCCTCGCGGGTGCCGCAGGTGATGCGGACGTGCTCGGGGAGCCCGAAGCTCGAACAGTCCCGAATCAGCACGCCCTCGCGCTTGGCCGCCTCCGCGACCGCGGTGGCGTCGCCGACGTCCGCGAGCACGAAGTTCCCGTGGCTCTCGTAGGTCCGCGCGTCCAGTTCGTCGTGCATGTACTGGCGGGCCCACTCGACGCTCTCGACGGTCTTCTCGACGTGCTCGTCGTCGTCCAGCGCGGCGGTGCCCGCGCGGCACGCGATGGCGCTGGCCGCGAACGGCGTCTGCACGCGAGCGTACGCGTCCGCCCACGCCGTCGGCGTGAGCGCGTACCCGAGGCGGACCCCCGCGAGCCCGTACGCCTTCGAGAACGTCCGTAGCACCGCCACGTCGTCGCGCTCGTCAAGCAGCGAGACCGCGGAGGGCGCGTCCGTAAACTCCCCGTACGCCTCGTCGACGACCACGAGCGTGTCTTCGTCGGTGCCGTCGGCGACCGCCTCGACTTGGTCCAGCGTGAACCGCTTCCCCGTGGGATTGTGCGGGCTCGTCAGGTAGACGACGCGCTCGCCGTCGTAGGCGTCCAGCACGCTGTCAGCGGTGAGCGCGAAGCCGTCGTCGGTCCGCACGTCGTACTCCGCGACCACGCCGTGGTGGAAGCGCGCGCTCATCCCGTAGTACGTGAAGCCGGGCGTCGGCACGAGCACGCGGTCACCGGGCGCGAGCGCGGCCCGCGCGAGGTAGTCGAGCGCGCCGTCGCCGCCGTTGCCCACCCACACCTGCTCGTCGCTGACGCCCCACTGCTCGGCGAGCGCCGCGGTGAGGTCGGCGTGGACGGCCTTCGGGTAGCGGTGGACCTCCGAGGCGGTGTCGCGGATGGCGGCCTCGGCCTTCGGACTCGGGCCGTGGGGGTTCTCGTTCGAGGAGAGCTTCACGAACTCCCCGGGGTCGCGTCCCAGCTCCCGTGCGACCTCCTCGATGCCCCGACCGGCCCGGTACTCCACGTGGTCGGAGAGGTCCCGTAGTTCCATGCCCGAGGAGAGTAGCGCGCGGGCCTTAAGACTGCCTTCACGGAGCCGTCCGCCGATACCCCGGCGTTTTACGACGACCCAGTCACTACTGGCGGGCATGGCAGTCACCGAGACAGTCGTGTACGCCCTGCACTTATTGTTCGCCGGCCTGTGGACGGGAAGCGTGCTGTTCGCCGCCGCGACGCTCCCCGGCGTCGCCGGCGGCCTCCCCGCCAGCGACCGCGACTCGTTCGTCGGCACGCTCCGCAACGTCTCCCGCGCGAGTTCCGCCGTCCTCCTCCTGTCGGGCGGCTACATGCTCACGCTCGCCGGCTACACCGACGGCGGCACGCTCACCGGCACGGGCCGCGGCCACCTCGTGCTGACGATGCTCGTGCTGTGGCTCGCGCTCGCCGGCCTCACCGAAGTCGCCGCTGGCAAGCTCGAAGACAGCGAGGACGCCTCCTCCATCCTCTACGGCGCATCCGTCGTCGCCGTCCTCCTCCTGCTGGACGCCGGCGCGCTCGCCAGCGGCATGTTCTGAATCGCTCCTTTCTGCGCTGGCCGCCGCGACCGTGAGAACTAACGTCGTCGCCGCCGGCCGTTCCCGTATGAGTCGTTATCGCGTGACGAGCGTCGCGGACGTCCACGAGGAGGGCGGGACGGTGTTCACGGTGCGGGACGAGCACGGCGGCGACGAGGAAGTGTTGCTGGTGCCCTGCGAGAACGGCGTTGAGGCGTGGGTGAACCGCTGCACGCACGAGCCCCAGCGGCTCTACCGCGAGGGCGTCGGCGCGGTCGTCCGCGACGACGAGGTCGTCTGCCCGCGCCACGGGTCGATGTTCGACACCTGTAGCGGCCACTGCGACAACGGCGAGGCCTCGGGCACGACACTCGTGGACATCGAAATCACCGTCGAGGACGGCCAAGTCTACCTCACGGACGACGACGTGCAGTACCTCCACGACGGCCTCAAGCAGGACGACGACGGCGACGACGGCCCGAGTTCGACCTCCCACCTCCAGTTCTGACCCGCCGGGCGCGCGCGGTCAGTCCCGCCACGCCGCCCGGAGGAAGACGAGGACGCCGCCGAGCATGGCGAGGTTCCCGAAGAACGCGAGGCGCTCGCCGCTGGCGTCACCGTCCTCGTTCCAGAAGTCGTGCATCGTCGCGGTGACGGCGGTGAGGAACCCCGCGGCGGCGGCCGTCGCGGCCCGCGGGAGCCGCCACAGCGCGATGGCGACGCCCGCGAGGACCATCGTCGCGGACGCCAGCGGCGCCAGCACGTCGGGCATCGGCACGCCCGCGGACTCGGCGTACTCGACGGTGTCCTCCACGTCGCGGAAGTCCTCGCTGGCCTGTGCGGCGAGCCCGAGACCGAGCGCGACCCGGCCGAGCGTGGACAGCGAGCGGTCGTCGTCGGTGGTGTCTGTCATCGTTGCGTCGTTTTCGCGGCGGCGACAAAAGCCTGCCTGCGGGTCGCGGCGCTGTCGGAAGCGCAGACGGTATGACCCCCAGCCCCCTCTGTGGGGGTAAGATGAAACACGTCAGCGTCATCGGCTGCGGGAACATGGGCGGGGCGTTCGTCCGTGGGCTCGCGGCCGCCGGCGGCTACGAAGTGACGGCAATCGACCTCGACCCCGACGCGCTCGACGGCGTCGCCGACGCCGCCGACGCGACGACCACGGACAGCGCGGCCGCGCGGGACGCGGACGTCGTCGTGCTCGCGGTCAAGCCCAGCGTCGCCGCGGCGGTGCTCGACGACCTCGACCTGCGCGCCGACCAAACCCTGATTACGCTCGCGGCGGGCGTCCCCCGCGCGTTCGTCGCCGCGCAGACGGACGCCAATGTCGTCCGCATCATGCCGAACCTCGCCGCCGAGACCCGGGACATGGCCGCGGCGGCCACCCAAGAGGGCATCACCGACGAAGTCCGAGCCATCCTCGACGACCTCGGGGAGTTCGTCGTCGTGGACGAGGAGTACATGGACACCGCGACGGCGGTCAACGGGAGCGGCCCGGCGTTCGCGTTCTACCTCATCGAGGCGATGAAGGACGCGGGCGTCGCCAGCGGCCTCACCGACGAGCAGGCGGAGACGCTCGCCGCGCAGACGTTCAAGGGCGCGGCCGAGACCGTGCTCCGCGACGAGCGCAGCGTGGACGAGCTCATCGAGGCGGTGTGCTCGCCGAACGGCACGACCATCGAGGGGATGGACGTGCTGTGGGACAGCGACGCCGACGAGGCCGTGCGCGCGGCCGTCGAGGCGGCCGAACGGCGCTCCCGGGAACTCGCGGAGGAGTTCGAGGATGAGTGAGCAGGTGCAGGTGAACGCGGCCGACGCCGACGCCGTCAAGCGGGCGCGCGAGCGAGCGGCGGACGCCCAGCGCGTCGTCGTGAAGGCGGGGACGAACTCGCTGACCGACGACGACTCCCAGCTGGACCGCGAGAAGCTCGACAAGCTCGTCGACGACATCATGGACCTCCGCGAGCGCGGGAAGGACGTGCTGTTGGTGTCCTCGGGCGCGGTCGGCGCGGGGAAGGGCCGCGTGGACGAGGACGTAGAGACCGTCGAGGAGAGTCAGGCGCTGGCGACGGTGGGGCAGAGCCACCTGATGCGCCACTACACGGAGAGCTTCGACCGCTACGACCAGAAGATAGCGCAGCTGCTGCTGACCGAGCACGACCTCTCGAACCCCGAGCGGTTCACGAACACCCGCAACACCGTCGAGACGCTGCTGGAGTGGGGCATCGTCCCCATCATCAACGAGAACGACGCGGTCGCCACCGAGGAGATTCGCATCGGCGACAACGACATGCTGTCGTCGTCGGTCGCCATCGGCGTGGACGTGGACCTGCTGGTGACGCTGACCGACGTGGGCGGCGTCTACACGGCGAACCCGAAACACGACGAGAGCGCCGAGCGCATCGAGTCCGTCGCGGAGAACTACGGCGCGGTCCAAGAGCTGGTCAGCGCGAGCACGCCCGAGGAGTTCGGCGGCATCCAGACGAAAGTCGAGCGGGCCCGGGCGGCGGCCGAGCACGACATCCCCGCGGTCATCGCCAAGTCCACGGAGCCGGGCGTGCTGGAGAAAATCGCTACTGCCAAGCCCGTCGGCACGCTATTCGTCCCCATGCCCGGTGAGAGCGATGAGTGAACGCGACACCGACGCCCAAGTGACCGAGGCCCAGCGCGCGGCGCTCGACCTCGCAAACGTCGACGAGGCGGCGCGCGACGACGCGCTCCAGTCGATGGCGGACGCGATTCGCGCTCACGAGGACGAGATTCTCGCCGCCAACGACGAGGACGTCGAGGCCGCCGAGGACCTGCTCGCCGAGGGCGAGTACACGCAGGCGCTGGTCGACCGCCTCAAGCTCGACGGCGCGAAGCTGCAGAGCATCGCGGAGATGGTCGAGTCCGTCGCCGAGCAGGACGACCCGCTCGGGGAGACCCTCGAAGCCCGCGAACTCGACGACGACCTCGAACTGTACAAGGTCGCGGTCCCCATCGGCGTGGTCGCCACGGTCTTCGAGTCGCGCCCGGACGCGCTCGTTCAGATTGCGGCGCTCGCGCTGAAGTCCGGGAACGCGGTCATCCTGAAGGGCGGCAGCGAGGCCAGCAAGTCCAACCGCGTGCTCTACGACATCATCCGCGAGGCGACCGAGGACCTCCCGACGGGGTGGGCGCAGCTAATCGAGGCTCGCGAGGACGTCGACCGGCTGCTGGAGATGGACGACAAAGTGGACCTCGTGATGCCGCGTGGCTCCTCGGCGTTCGTCAGCTACATCCAAGACAACACCCAGATTCCCGTGCTCGGCCACACCGAGGGCGTCTGCCACGTCTACGTGGACGAGGACGCCGACCTCGGGATGGCCGAGGACGTGGCGTTCGACGCGAAGGTCCAGTACCCCGCGGTGTGCAACGCCGTGGAGACGCTGCTCGTCAGCGAAGCAGTCGCCGAGGACTTCCTCCCGGGGATGGTCGAGCGCTACGAGGATGCCGGCGTCGAACTCCGCGGCGACGAGGCGACCCGCGACATCGTGGACGTGGACCCCGCGACCGAGGACGACTGGGGCACCGAGTACGGCGACCTCGAACTGTCCGTCAAGGTCGTCGAGGACGTCTACGACGCCGTCGACCACGTGAACGCGCACGGCTCGAAGCACACCGAGTCCATCCTCACCGAGGACGACGACACCGCCGCGGTGTTCATGCGCGGCATCGACGCGGCGAGCGTCTTCCACAACGCCTCGACGCGGTTCGCGGACGGCTACCGCTACGGGCTCGGCGCCGAGGTCGGCATCTCCACGGGCAAGATTCACGCCCGCGGCCCAGTCGGCCTCGAAGGCCTAACGACGTACAAGTATTACTTGGAGGGCGACGGCCAGCTCGTCGCGTCGTACAGCGGCGAAGACGCCGTCCCGTTCACGCACGAGGACTTCGACGGCGCGTGGAACCCCGGCCGGCTCCATGACGAGTAGCGGCACCCGGCGCTGGGTGAAAACAGACACAACCGTCTTCACCTGTCGCCAGTTCTTCTCGGTATGGTCGTCTGCTCTCGGGGGTCTCTCCGTGCCGTCCTACTGGTCGCGGTCGTACTGCTGGCCGGCTGTTCGGGACTTCCCGCCGCGGATTCACAGAGTGGCACCGACACAACCGTGGCGGACTTCTCGTATCCCGCGGGGTGGTCGCAGGCGGGGATTACAGACGCTCGAAATCTGACTGTTGCGATGCGGACGCACGACGAGACCGTGGAAAACGTCTCCCGGACGAGTCGGTTGGCGGTCGTCCAAGGGGGCGAGAATCGCACGATGGTCAGAACGGTCGACACCGACGCCGGCACCGGCTCGCTGCGGTTCATCGACACGGAACTCGGCTTCGACGTTCACACCTACTACAGCCCGGATGGCGTCTTCGAGTACGACCGGACAACGGGGGAGCTGACTCGGATGCCCGGCGAGAACTGGACGATTGAAAGCGTCGCCACGCAGCCGGGGTTAGAACGGCCGCTCCGCCATCTCGAACTGAACGCGGTCGAGACCGTCACCGTCGGCGGGGAGGCGGCTGTCAGGTACAACGTGACCGGCATCAGGAACCCTGACCGGGTCCCGTCCAATACCGCGTCCGGACACGTCACCGTCGCCGAAGCGGGATACGTTGCCGAGTACGACGTCACGAGAGGAAACGACGCGTTCACGCGCCGGACGCGGTACAACCTCTCCGAGTTGGGGAATGCGACGGTCACGCGGCCGGCGTGGCTGCCCGAGGAGTAGCCGCGCCCGTCGAGCCGGCCGTCGCCGTCGGCTAGAGCACCGGAGCGTCCCAGCGGAGCGCGGTAGGCGGCGACGGTGGCCGCGGTCCGGGCGGACTACAACCGCTCGGCGACGTGGCCGGCGGCCTTCAGCGCGAGCGCGGCGATGGTCAGCGTGGGGTTCATCGCGCCGCCGGTCGGGAAGACGCTGGAGGACGGAATCGTCAGATTCCTGAGGTCGTGGGTCCGCAGTTGGGGGTTCACGACGCTCGTCTCCGGGTCGTCGCCCATGCGCGTCGTGCCCATGTGGTGGAACGCCGGCCCCGTCGCGTCGGGCCCGACCGTCCACTGCACGTCCGCGCCGAGTTCCTCCAAAATTTCGCGCTGAATCTCGTTCGCGCGCTCGATGGTGCGGCGCGTGTAGTCGGAGAGCGACCACACCACGTCCGGCACGGGGTTCCCGTGGTCGTCGGTGCGCTCGGGGTGGAGGCGGACCTGGTTCTCTTCTCGTGGGGGCTGCTCGACGAGCGCACCGACCGCGACGTGGTTCCCGTAGCCGTCCCGGATGCGGTCCAGCATCTCGTCGCCCCAGTCGTCGCCCGTGAGCGCCATCTCGACGGGCGACGGCCCGGCGTAGTTCAGGAATTCGAGCTTGATAGCGCCCCGCGAGTCGTCCTCGCGGTCGTAGAACTGGTGGCTCTCGGTGGTGTTGAAGCCGACGTGGTTCTGTCGCGTCGGCTCGTCGAGCGTGCCGCCGACGCCCGCGAACAGGTGGTCCATGAAGTACCGGCCGACCAGCCCCGAGGAGTTCGCGAGGCCGTCGGGGTACTGCTCGGACTCCGAGAGCAAGAGCAGGCGCGGATTCTCGACGCCGCCGGCGGCGAGCACGAACTCGCGGGCCTCCTGTCGGTGCTCGGTGCCGTCCGGCGTGGCGTAGACGGCGGCGGTCACGCGCTCGCCCGCGGCGTCGTGTTCGAGGCGCTGGACGGGCGCGCGGTCGACGACGCGCGCCCCCCACTGCTCGGCGCGCGCGACGTGAATCGTCGCGTCGTACTTCGCACCGGAGGGACACACCGGCTGGCAGGTGCCGTAGCCAACGCACGCGCTCCGGTCGCTCCGGGGCTCGGAGAGCCGCGCGTTCGGCACCGAGTGCGTCGTCACGCCGAGTTCCTCGCAGGCGTCGGCGAACAGCGAGTCCGAGTAGCTCGGCGGGAACGCGGGCAGCGGGTGCGGGCGCTCGCGGGGCGGCGCGAACGGGTTGTCGCTGGCGCCCGCGACGCCCAACTGTTCCTCGGCGGCAGCGTAGTGCGGCCGCAGGTCGTCGTAGTCGATGGGCCAGTCCGCGCCCACACCCGTCTCGCTCTCGACGTTGAAGTCCTGCTCGTGGAGCCGCATCACCATCCCCTGCCAGTGGAGCGTCGACCCGCCGACGCCTTTGACGCGCGCCGCGTTCAGCGGGTAGTGGCGCTCGCCCGTCGACGCGTACGCGTCCCGCTCGCCGCCCATCTCCCAGACCGAATCCGGGCCGTGCGCGGGCCGAATCGAGCGCTCCATGCGGCGCTCGCGGTCAGCGTCGTCGAAGCGCGGCCCGGCTTCGAGGACGACTACGTCGTAGCCCTCTGAAGCGAGTTCGTCGGCGACGATGCCGCCCGCGGGACCGGCACCGACCACGCAAACGTCCGCGCGGTCGGCGGGCTGGCGGTCCGCCATCACTGCGGCCCCCGCCGGTAGCTCGCTGTGCCGCCGGGGTGGCCCTGCGGGTTCTCGATGCCCGCGAGTTTCCCGCCGGTCGGCGTGGAGAACAGCCCGTACAGCAGTTCGTTCACGAGGTAGTAGCGGACGCGCTCGCGGTCCTCGCCGTCGGGCGCGGGGTCGGAGATGTCGACCTCCATTCCCGACAGCGTCTCCTCGCGGGTCTCGGCGTCGAGGTCGGCGAACGCCGCGTCGTGCCAGACGCGGGTATAGTCGTCGAGCGCGGCGACGGCGTCCGCGACGCCCGCCGCGTACTCGGGGCGGTCCGCGAAGCGGCCGACGCTGTACCGCCGGACGAACGACTCGACGCCCTCGACCTCGCTGGGGTAGACGACGCCCGCGACCGCCACCAGCGTCGCCAGCTCGTGGTCGCTGACGGGCTGGTCGTCGCCGTTCGACTGCGAGAGCGCGAGCCCGCCCGCGCCGACCGCGCCCGCGGCACCGACGGCGGCGAGCGCGGCGAGCGCGTCGCGTCGCGTCAGCTCCATTCGCCCGGCTCTTAGGCCGGCCTAATCTTCAGCGTTGTCCTTCCCGACTACCGGCGCTCGACGTCGTGGGCGAGCGTGCCGACGCCCTCCACCTCGACCTCGACGCTGTCGCCGTCCACGAGTTCGTTCACGCCCTCCGGCGTCCCCGTGATGATGACGTCGCCGGGTTCGAGAGTTATGTATTCGGTAATCTCGGCGACGAGCTCGGGTACGGAGAAGATGAAGTGCTCTATCGAGGAGGACTGGCGGGTCTCCCCGTTCACGCGCAGTTCCACGCTGGCGTCCTCCGGCACTTCGTCGGGCGTGGCGAGCACCGGACCGAGCGGACACGCGCCGTCGAAGGCCTTTCCGCGCACCCAGTTCTGCTCCTCGGACTGGTCGGTGCGGTTCGACACGTCGTCGGCGGCCGTGAACCCCGCCACCACGTCCATCGCGTCCGCCTCGTCGACGTTGCGGGCCTGCTCGCCGATGACGACGGCGACCTCGGCTTCGTGCTCGATGTAGTTGTCGCCCGGGAGCGCCACCGTGTCGCCTTGGCCCGCGACTGCGTTCGGCGGCTTCAAGAAGAGGAGCGGGCGGTCGGGTACGTCCTCGCCGCGCTCCTCGGCGTGGGCCGCGTAGTTGCGGCCGACGCAGACCACCTTCGACGGCTCCGCCGGCGGGAGCACCTCGACGTCGTCTACGTCGTAGGTTCGGTCGCCGAAGGAGACGGTGCCGTCCTCGTACTCGCCGCGCCGCACTGCGCCGGCCGGGTCGCGGAAGCGCATCCAGTGCATGGACGCGGCTTCCCGGGGTGGCCGCGTAAGCGTTCCGGGTGCGGCAAGCCGCGGGCTCAGCTGACGCGGTAGTCGCTGGGGGTCGCGTCCGCCAGCGTCTCCCCGCAGTTCGTGCACTGCCACGTGTCCGACCCGAGCTTCCGGTAGCCGGACCCGAGCCCGCGGCCGTGCCACGTCGTCCAGTCGAACGAGCACGCCGGACACGACTCCGGGAGCCCGCGCGTCGCGGGGTCCGGGGGGTCGCGGGCGTCCGCGACGAGTTCGTCGAGGCGGTCGCCGCGGCGCTTCAGCGCGGCCAGACTCTCGTCGTCGAGGTACGCGCGGAACTGCCGGAGGTAGTGCCGCGAGCGGTCCCGGACCTCCCGCAGGCGGTCGAGTTCCGCGTCGTCGACGGCCGCCTCGTCGGCGCGCAGTTCGAGGTTCCGAATCGTCACCGAGACGCCGTAGTAGCGGTCCAGCGTCGCCGCGTAGTGCGCGCGGACGTAGAGGCGCTTGACGCGCTCCGCGAACGCCTCGCGGTCGACGGGCGCGACGAACTCCACGTCCCGGGGGACCGCCGAGTCCTTCGTGTCGGCGGTCGCCAGCAGGCCGATGCGGGCGTGCGGGGACGCCGCGACGGTGCGGCGGACGCTGTCCGTCAAGCGCTCGGTGGCCTCCGCGCAGGACAGCAGGCCGACGGCGACGTTGGGGGTGAGCGCGTCGTCGTAGGCGTCGGCGTCAGTGAACGTTCGGACGGTGATGTCGTCGGAGACGGCGCCCGGAATCTTCGAGCACCACGTCTCTCCCGCGAGCACGTGGACGTTCGCGCGCATCGGCGGCCGACGGCGGTCGGCCGGGGTGCTCGCACTGTCGTCGCCCTCCGGGTGTGACGGCAGTTCGCCCCTCATGTGTGAACGTTTCTCATGGAGGGGCTTAGTCGTTCGCGCCGCGCTACCAGCGGTGGTGGACGTGCTCCTCGACGTACTTCTCGTAGACGTCGCGGGTCGCGCCGTGGGCCTCGTGGGTGAGCGGCCGGGCGTTCGACGCCGCGACGTTGCTCCGGATGTGCTCGGGGGACGTCGACCCCGGAATGACCGTCGAGACCGCGTCGAAGTCCAGAATCCAGCGGAGCGCGAACTGCGGGAGCGAGAGCTTTTCGGGCACGTGCTCGCGGAGCTCGTCGACGGCGGCGACGCCCGGTTCGAGCGGGACACCCGCGAACGTCTCGCCGACGTCGAAGGCGTCGCCATCGCGGTTGAAGTTCCGGTGGTCGTTCTCCGGGAACTCCATGTCCTCGTCGATGGCGCCCGTGAGCAGTCCGGAGGCGAGCGGCACGCGCACGATGACGCCGACGTTCTCGCGGGCGGCCGCGTCGAGGAACCGCTCGGCTGGCCGCTGGCGGAGCGGATTGAAGATGATTTGGACGGTCTCGACGCCGGGGTACTCGATGGCCTTCATTCCCTCCTCGACCTTCTCGACGCTGACGCCGTAGTGGTCGATTTTCCCCGCGCTCCGGAGGGCCGCGAGCGCGTCGAACGTCTCCGGCTGGTAGTACGTCTCCGTCGGCGGGCAGTGCAGCTGCACGAGGTCCAACGAGTCCACGCCGAGGTTCTCCCGGGAGCGGTCCACGAACCGTTCGAGGTTCTCGTGCGTGTAGCGGTCCGCGTCGTGGGGGTCCAGACGACGGCCCGCCTTCGTCGCGACGACGGGTTCCTCGTCGCGCTCGTCGAGGACTTCGCGGATGAGGCGCTCGCTGCGGCCGTCCCCGTAGACGTCCGCGGTGTCGAGGAAGTTCACGCCCGCGTCCAGCGCGGCGCGCACCGCGTCCTTGCCCTCCTGTTCGCCGACGTCGCCCCAGTCGGCGCCGATTTCCCACGTGCCGAGGCTGACTTCGCTGACGTCGAAGCCGGTCGAGCCGAGTCGTCGCTGCTTCATACCGGACGAGGAACCCGGACGCACCTAACGGTGGGGGAAAGCCGCGAGCCTGACCGGCTAGTCGAACGCCGGCGCGAGGAGGGCGTCGCGGTTGCTCGCGGCGGCAGTTCCGCGGGCGGCATCCATGCCGGACGGCGCGTCGCGCTCTCGGAAGTAACCACCGGGCCGTCAGCTTTTATGTGGGCTTCGGGAGTAGTTGGGGACGCTATGGAACTCACTTGGTTCGGTCACTCGACGTGGCGCGTGGAAGTCGGCGGGACGACGCTGCTCATCGACCCGTTCTTCGACAACCCCAAGACCGACACCGACCCCGAGGAGGTGGACCCCGACCACGTCCTGCTCACGCACGGCCACGCCGACCACATCGCCGACGTGGACCGCTACCGCGGCTCGCACTTCGTCTCCACGCCCGAGCTGGCGGGCTACCTCGGCGACGAGTACGGCATCGAGGACGCCACGGGCATGAACCTCGGCGGCACCGTCGAACTCGGCGACGCCTACGTGACGATGGTGCGCGCGGACCACTCCAACGGCATCGACACCGGCTACGGCACCTCCGCCGGGATGCCCGCGGGCTACGTGATTTCCGACACCAAGCCCACGCAGGTCTCCGACGAGGAGTCCGAGACGTTCTACCACGCCGGCGACACCAGCCTCCACACGGAGATGCGGGAGGTCATCGCGCCGTACCTCGAACCCGACGCCGTCGCCGTCCCCGCGGGCGACCACTTCACGATGGGGCCGTGGCAGGCCGCGGTCGCCGTCTACTGGCTCGACGCCGACGTGGCGTTCCCGATGCACTACGACACGTTCCCGCCCATCGAAATCGACACCGACGACTTCGTGCGCGAGGTCGAGGCCACCGGCAGCGACGCCGACGTCGTCGTCCTCGACGGCGACGAGACGTACGACCTCTCCGAGACGTACTGACGGGACCGCCCGCTCTCGGTCTACGGACGTGGCCGCGACGGCTACCGAAAGAACAACGCTTACGGCGCGGGCGCGAGTCTCCACGGACGTAATGACAATCGAAGTCACCAGTACGTCCGAGGAAGGCTACGTCACGCGCTCGCGCGTCGGCGACTACGAACTCACCGTCGACGCCACCGAAGAGGAGGGCCCCGAACCGAACGGCGTCCTGCTCGCCGACTACGCGTCCTGCTTCGTGCCGGCGTTCCGCGTCGGCGGCCAGAAGGAGGGCTTCGACGACCTCGGCCGAATCGACGTCGACGTCGAGGGCGACCTCGACGACGACGACGACCTCGAAGCGATTCGCTTCCACCTCCTCGTCGAAGCGGACCTCGACGACGACGAGTTCGACGCCGTCGTCGAGCGCGCCGAGGACATCTGCCACGTCCACAGCGCCCTCCGCGAGGGACTCCACGCCGAAATCACCGGCGAGACCGGCGCGTTCTAAACGCGGACTCGACTACTCGTTTTTTCGTCGTAGCATACAAGCACGCCCGCCGCGTAGCCGCGCCCATGTCCAACGACTGGCAGGACTTGGTGGTCGGCGCGCGGATGGCCGTCGACCAGCAGTTCACCGACCGCGTGCGCGGCTCCTCGCTGTCGAACTCCCAGTGGGGGCTCGTGATGACTGCCGTCGAGTTCGAGGTCGCGGACGCCGACGACCCGGAGAACGCCCGCATCGTCGCGGACACGTCCAAGCTCGAACACGTCCTCCCCGAGATGCAGAACGTCGACACCCAGTCGGCGATGGGCGGCGGTGGCGGCCGCGGCCAGTCCGGCAACGACGGTGGCGGCGTCGTCGGCGGCATCAAGGACGCGCTCGGCCTCGGCAGTGATGACGACGACACCGAACAGCTGGAAGCGGAGGCGACCGAGCTCGCGGGGGAGTACGCTGACGCGCTCCAGTCCCACCTCGAAGACGAGGCGAAGTGGGCGGAAGTGCGCCGGGTCGCCGCCGGCGACTAGCGGTCTCCGGGGTGGAACAGCTCGAACTCCTGGGCCTCTCAGAGTGCGTCCGACCGTTCACCGGTACCTCCCGGCATACGCGGAGAGCGCGGCCGCCGCAGCATAAATTGTCGGGAAGGTTTTTGCCCCGTCGCACCCACGCTACGACCATGTCTGACGGGTTCAACCTCGACCTTCGGAACGCCGAGGAGGAAATCGACGTCCCGGAGTCTTTCGACGGGAGCGTCGTCCTCGGCGTCCTCGACGGCACGACGCCGGACGGCGAGTGGCTCGACGAAGTCGACGACGGCAACGTCCTGCTGCTCGCGGTCGACGGCGACCTCAACGACCTCGCCGCCGGGTTCGCCGGCGACGTCAAGGACATCGGTGGCACGCTCATGCACTTCCGGGAGTTCCTCGTCGTCGCGCCGCCCGGCGTCGGCGTGGATGCCGACCGGCTGTAACGCGCGCTACTGTTCTCCGAATCCTACCACTTCAGCCTACGCGGGCCCGTATTAATGTCGTTCGTCACCGACGCCGTCACGTGGTCCTCTCGAAAATCGCGTCCGCAGAGGTCTCGCCGCGGTTGAACGACGTGACCGTCGCGCGAATCACGTCGCCCTCCGAGACCGAGTCCGGAACGTCCTCCGTGAACACCACGAACCCCTCGACCTTGCCGACGGCGACGCGCTCGCCGGAGTGGTGGTCGGCGAACTCGGTGACGCCGAACTCGTAGATCTCCCCGAGTTCCACCGGCGGTTCGCGCTCCTGTGCCGCCTCGTGGGCGCGCTGGGACGCGCCGGCGTCGGAGGTCAGCCGCCGCCACAGCACCAGCGCACCGAGCACGACGACGGCGGCACCGACGCCGGCGCCGACGAGTACGTAGTCCATACCGCGGCAGTCGCGGCCGAGCCCCTACAATCCGTCGACTGTGGGCCCGAACGACGTGTCGCAGTGGGGCTTTGCGGCGGGAACCGTGGGCGTGCCCCGTTTTTTGTGCGTGGTCGCCGTAGGTGTGTGCATGCCGATGAAAGCCACCGGGACGGCGACCGGGTTCGCGGAAATCGACCGCTTCGAGGACGGTGTCGGATGGATTGCTCACCCCGACGAGGAGATGCGACGCGCGAGCCACGCGCTGCGCGTGCCGGCCGGCGAGGGCGACGACGAGGACGGCGTGTTGGTGGTCGACCCCGTGGACGCCGACGGCGTCGACGACCTGTTCGCGGAGTTCGGCGACGTGCGCGGCGTCGTCGTGCTGATGGACCGCCACGGCCGGGACGCCGCCGCGATTGCAGAGCGCCACGACGTGCCGATTTACGTGCCGTCGTTCGTCGACCCCGGCATCGACGCGCGCACCCAGCCAGTGACCGACCGGCTACCCGGCACCGACTTCGAGGTGCTGCGCACCGTCGACATCCCGGGCTGGGACGAGGCCGCACTCTACGACGGTGAGACGCTCGTCGTCGGGGACACAGTCGGGACAGCGAAATACTTCACGACCGGCGAGGAGCGCGTCGGCGTCCACCCGATGCTGCGCGTGAAGCCGCCGCGCGCGCTCGAAGGACTCCATCCCGAGCGCGTCCTCGTCGGCCACGGCGAGGGCGTGCTGCACGACGGTGCCGGCGCGCTGGCGTACGCCCTCGACGGCGCGCGCCGCCGCGCGCCGAAGGCGTGGCTGGGCGCCCTGCGGTCGATGGTCTGACGCCGCGACCGCTACGCATTCGGGGCGCGAGCACGAAAACAGAGCGTGAACGTACTCGTCGCCGGTTCGCACGGACAGGTCGGACAGCACCTCACCGAACTGCTCGCGGACGCCGAGCACCGCGTCCGCGGGATGGTCCGCGACGGCGCCCAGACCGAGGCCGTGGCGGCGCTCGGCGCCGACCCCGTGGTCGCGGACCTGACGGAGTCGGTCCATCACGCCGTCGAGGGCTGCGACGCCGTCGTCTTCGCCGCCGGGTCGGGCGGCGAGGCGGTCGAGGCGGTCGACCGGGACGGCGCGATTCGGCTCGTCGACGCCGCCGCGGACGCGGGCGTCGAGCGCTTCGTGATGTTGAGTTCGATGTTCGCCGACCAGCCCGCGGCCGCCCCGGAGCCGCTGCGCGACTACCTCTGCGCGAAGGGCGCGGCCGACCAGTATCTGCGCGAGAGCGACCTCGCGTACACCGTGGTCCGCCCGGGCGAACTCACGAACGAGCCCGCGACGGGCCGGATTCGCACGGCCGCAGACCTCTCGCAGAAGGACGGCACCATCCCGCGGGCGGACGTCGCGCGCACGCTCGCCGCGACGCTCACCGCCGACGCGACCCGCGGGGAGACGTTCGAACTACTCTCCGGAGACGACCCAATCGAGGCGGCGCTCGCCGACCCGCTACAGGAGTGACGGCCCCGGGTCCGGTTACTGCTCGCGCAGGCGGTCGATACGCTGGCGCTGCTCGCGGTGCAGCGACACCACGATGTCGGCGACGACGCCGAACATCACCAGCTGAACGCCCAACAGCAGCAGGACGCCCGCGACCATCGTGAGCGCCTCGTGGGAGATGCCCTTGGCGAACCAGTCGTAGCCGACGTACGACGCGAGCGCAACGCCCCCGACGCCGAAGACGGTGCCGACGCTCCCGAAGTAGAACAGCGGGTTCGAGGTCTTCGCGAGGCTGTACAGCGTGAAGATGATGCGCGCGCCGTCCGAAATCGGGTGGAGGTTCGTCTCCGAGCCCTCCGGGCGCGCCCGGTAGGTCGTCGGGACGACCTCGACGGGGATGTTGTGGCGCGCGCACTCCACGGCCATCTCCGTCTCGATGCCGAACCCCTCCGCCGAGAGGAACATCTGTTCGAACGAGTCCCGCGTGAACGCCCGGTACCCCGAGAGGATGTCGCCGTAGTCCTCGCCGTGGATGCGGTCGAACGCCCGGTTGATGAGGCGGTTCCCGACTTGGTTGAGCTTCGTCATCGCGCCCGGCTGCATGTCCGCCGTGCGGTCGCCGACGACGTGCTCGGCCGCCCCCGAGACGAGCGGGTCCAGAAGTCGCGGCGCTTGCTCCGGCGGGTTCGTCGCGTCCCCGTCCAGCAGAAGGACGTACGACTCCTCGATGTGCGCGACGCCCTCGCGGACCGCCTGCCCCTTTCCGGAGCCGGACTGCTCGATGACCTCCGCGCCGCGCTCGTCGGCGACTTCGCGGGTTTCGTCCTCGGAGTTGCCGTCGACGACGAGAACGTGGCCGATGCCGACATCGTAGAGGCCGTCTATCACGTCGGCGATGGTCTTCGCTTCGTTCCGCGTCGGAACGAGCGCGCACACGTCCTCGTAGTCGCTCATTGGATTCGAGTGGACGTGGGGGGCGCAAAAGTCGTTCGTTTTGCACGGCGCGGCACCGGACGCCGCCGCAGTCCGTCCAATCGATTTATACCACGAGCCGTCCCGAACGCAACCATGAACTTCCGCGAGTTGGTCGTCGACCGACGGTTCCGTACGCGAGTCGCACTCTCGTTGGGCGTCCTCGCGGGACTACTGACCGTCGTCTTCTACGTGCTGTTCCGCCCGTCCCCGGACAACACCTTCGACGTCTTTTACGCCGCCGCGAAGTCGAGCTTTTCCGGCGACATCGTCTACCACACCGAGCACGGCCTGTTCGTCTACACGCCTGTCGTCCTGCTCGGCTTCTACCCGTACGCGCTGCTGTTCGAGTTCCAGAACGCCCTGCTCGTCCACCGCATCCTCACGCTCGTGGCTGCGACCGCGTACGGCGGGACGCTCGCTTGGTTCCTCGGCGAGCGCGTCACGTTCTCCCGATACGACCGCGCGCTCGTCGTCGCGTTCGTGGCCGTCAGCCTCTACCCCATCGTCATCACCGTACTGGGCGGCGTCGAGGTGTTCCTCGGCGCGGCGCTCGGCGTCGGCTGGCTGCTGCTCGAACACCGCCGCGACGCCGCCGGCGGCGTCCTGTGGGCTGGCGCCGCGCTGGTGAAGGTGTTCCCCGCGCTGTGGGGGCTGTACCTGTTGCGTCAGCGGAACCTGCGGGCCGTCGCCGGCGCCGTCGTGACAGGCGTGGGCGCGACACTCTTCGGCGCACTGGTGTTCGGCGTCGATGCCTACACGCGGTACTTCGAGATTGCGACCGGAAGCCGGGTCCGCGTGGACATGTTCGCGGGCGGCGCGAGCCCAGACAACGAGGCGGTCACGCCGATTCGTCCGCTCGCGCAGCTGTTCCCGAACGTCGACCCGCACGTCTGGCCGCCGATAATCGCGGCCGTGACGGCGCTGCTCGTCCTCGCCATCTACGTCCGCGTGCCGACCGACGAACTCAGCGACCGCGCGACGATTCTACTGGCGACGGTCGTCGGCGTCACGTTCGTCATGCCGACCTCACAAGACCTCGACATGTACCTCGTGTACGCGCCGCTGGTCGTCCTCCTCTACACCGAACGCCGGACGCTCGTCCACGTCCTCTACTCTGTCGGCGCGGTCGTCCTCGTCTACAACTTCAGCCAGAACGAACTCCAGCCCGTCCTTGGACGGCTCGGCGCGCCCGGCGACGCCGCTATGGCGGTTGTGGACCCCGTGTTGACGTTCGCAACGATGCCGTTGTACGGGCTCGCGCTGCTGTTCGCCGGCTGCCTGTTGCGTGCGTGGCTCGCCGACTGGGAGCAGGCGGCGGCCGTCCGGGAGCGCCTCGGCTGACCTCGGTAGCGCCGACCCGCAAGCCGGGGGAGGCGCAGGTTCTAAACTCCCCCGTTGCCAACTTCGCCCCATGTTCCTACTCTGGGCGGCGCTCGCGCTCCTCGCGGTGACGGCCGCGCCCTACGTCGCGTTCCTCGCGCTGTACGCGTGGGTACAGCCGTCGGGGTCGCCCGCCGACAAGCAGGCCGCCGAGCCCTCTGTTAGCATCGTCCTCCCGACGTACAACGAGGCGAAAATCGTCGAGACGAAACTCGACGACGTCCTCGCGCTCGACTATCCCATGGAACACGTCGAACTCGTCGTCGTGGACTCCTCGACAGACGAGACGCGCGACATCATCCGCGACTACTTCGCGGACTTAGACGCGCCGGAGCTCGTGCTGTTGGAGGAGGACGAGCGCCGCGGCCTCGCGCCCGCGCTCAACGACGCCTACGCGGCGGCGTCCAACGAGATGGTCGTGAAGACCGACTGCGACTCGAAGCTTCCGCCAGACGTACTCCGGGAGGCCGCCGCGAACCTCGCCGACGACGATGTCGCCGCCGTCACCGGGCGGAACGTCGAAGTGCTCGGCGGCAGCGAGGTCGAGTCGGGCTACCGAGGCGTCCAGTCGCACATCCAGCAGCTGGAGTCGCACCTCGACTCGACGCTCATCTTCCACGGCCCCTTCTCGGCGTTCGAGAACGACGCCCTCCTCCCCATTGACCCGAACTCGCTGGCCGACGACACCGAGCTCGCGCTGAAGATTCGCCGGCAGGGCGGCCGCGTCGTCTTCGACCCCGCCGTGCAGTACATGGAGGCGAGCTTCTCGGACTTCGTGAAGCGCCGCAAGCAGAAGGACCGCCGCGGCATGGGGCTCATCCGCCTTCTCGTCCAGCACCGGGACGCCCTCGGCAAGTACGGGAAGTACGGGAAGGTCGTGCTCCCGTTCAACTGGTGGTTCATGATCGTCTCCCCGTGGCTGCTCGCGGTGACGCTCGTCGTCGGCACCGCCGCCGCGCTCTCGCTGTTCGGCGTCGGCGGTCTCGCGCTTCCTGCCGCAGTGGCGGCGTTCGCGTACCTCGGGCAGAACGACGTGCTCGGGCCGGCGCAAGCGCTGTACTCTATCTTCGACACGCAGGTGTCGCTGCTGCGCGCGAGCGTCGAACTGCTGCGCGGGAAGGGCGACGGCACGTGGGAGGTCGACGCGGAGCTGCGAGAGGCGTTCGAGTAACTGTTTAGTGTGCCCCCCTCGTTCGAGCGAGTATCATGCCGAGCGCAGATTTCTGGTCCTCTATTGCGGTCGCTCACGAGCATTACTACGAGCGCGGCGGTGGCGAGTACGTAGCCGAGGAGCTCGCACGAACGTTCGACGCGCCTCTCTACACGGGGTTCATCAACGACGAAGCTCTCCCCGAGGAACGCGATGTCGAGTTCCACGACCTGTTCGGGGACGGTGTGACCGGCCAGCTGATTCGGCGGTCGACGTTCTTCCGGGACTTCTACTACCAGTTCGCGTGGCAGTACGTCCCCGAGCTCACGGACTACGACGTGCTCGTGCAGAGCGGGAACAACCCCGGGTGGTACGTCCCGCCGGACGAACAGGTTCTCGTCAAGTACGTTCACAGCCCTCCGCGGACGGCCTACGACCGTTTCCACGAGCGCGGCGACAATCTATTGACGCGCCTGTACGCGTATGCTTCTCGGGTTCTCTACCAGCCGAACATCCACTATCCGGACGTCTACGTGGCGAACAGCGAGCTCGTCGCCCGACGTATCCGGCGTTACTGGGGAATTGAAGACGTCGAAGTCGTCTACCCGCCGACGGCGACGGAAACGTACGAACCGGCGGCCAAAGAGGACTTCTATCTCAGCTACAGTCGACTCACTGCGAACAAGCGCTTCGACGAAATCATCGAGGCGTTCCGTGAGCACCCGGACAAGCGCCTCGTCATCGGCGGTTCCGGCCCGCAGGAGGCGCACCTGAGGGAGCTCGCTGACGGCATGGACAACGTCGAATTCCGTGGATACCTCGACGAAGACGAGAAGCGCGACCTCCTCGGGCGGGCGAAAGCGCTTGTCTACGCCGCCGAGAACGAAGACTTCGGGATGGTGCCCATCGAGGCGTTCGCCAGTGGTACGCCCGTCATCGGCGTCGAGGACGGATACACGAAGTATCAGGTGGAGGACGGCGAGAACGGGCTGCTCTATCCGCGCGGCGTCGACTCGCTCTCGGACGCCATTGGGCGCTTCGAGGCGAACGGCGTGTCGCTCGATGCGGCGGAAATCGCCGAACGTGCCGAGAAATATAGCATGGAACGGTTCCGTGAACGGATGCGTGAGGTCGTCGAGAACGCCGTGGCCGACGCCTCAATCGAGGTCGGGGTGTCCGAATGATATCCGTCGTGATGTTGGCTTATGAGGAGGAGGACGTTATCCGTCGGTCGCTGCAAAAGGCTACTGAGCTTGCGGACGAAATTCACGTGGTAGACTCGTACAGTGACGACGCGACCGCCGAGATTGCCGAGTCCCACGGTGCGACCGTGCACCAGCGCGAGTGGCAGGGGTACGCCGACGCGTGGCAGTACGGGTTCGACCGCGCTGAAGGGGATTGGATACTTCAGCTCGGCGCCGACGAAGTGCTCAGCGACAGACTGATTCGGGAGCTTCGCGCTATAGACGACGACGGAGCAGCCCATGACGGCTACCGAATCAATCGCGTGAACTACGCCTTTGGAGAGCCGGTCGAGCACTGGCGGAACTGGGCCCCCATATTCTTCGAGCGCGAGCGTGGGCGGATGACAGACCGGGCGGTCCACGAGCACGTCACGCTCGACGGCGAGTGGGGCCGCATCGACGCACCACTCCACCACTACACCTACGATTCCGTGAGCGAATACCTCTCCAAACTCGACCGATACACTCGCCTCGAGGTCGAGGAAATCGACGGCAAACCGAGTATGATTCGCCGCTACGCTAGCCCCCTCAAGAAGACGCTCTCGTTGCTGTTCCGTGACCGACTCGTCCTCGACGGTACGGACGGAGTATTCATCGCCATCATGGGCGGCGTCTACCGGTACATCGCCCTGTATCGAGCGTGGCTCGCCGCGACAGGACGCGAGGACGCTGCAGTCGCAACGGAGGACCGGAAATGAGTACGAAAGCCGACACCGTCACGCCGACACCGCCCTTCGACGACCCCTGCATCGTACACCGACCGATGACGTTTCACGGAGGCGGCGAGGCGTACGTCTTCGAACTCGCACGCGCGCTCGACGCGCCAATATACACGTCAGTCTGTGAAATCGATATTCCCAGTGACGTCTCGGTGACCGAGTTCGGACGGAACGGGCGGCTGGCGGACGCAGTCCGTGATGGGCCCTTCAACGACTTCACGACGACGCTGGCGTACGAGAACTTCGCGGTTCCGGAGCGCCACGACGCGGTCGTGACGAGCGGTGACGTGGCCATCTCTGTGATCCATCTGCCGGAACAACGACGGTATCACGTCTTCCACGGAGCAGTTCGCTGGCTGTACAACCGTGCGCCCGGTCAGTTCGTTGGCGGATTGCCGGGCGTCCGATTCGTGAAGCAGATATACCAGTCGGCAATGCGTCTGCACTATCAGTCAGCGACAAGCCGCGTCGACGACTTTCTGCCCACGTCAGAAATCATCGGTCGTGAGCTGGAGACGTACCACGACCGAAAGCATACAGCTGTGATGTACCCGCCCGTAGAGACTAATAATTTCTACCACGGATCCTCGGAAGATTACCTGCTGTACGTCGGGCGGCTCGAGGAGCGCAAACGGGTAGACCAAATCGTCGAGGCAATCAATGGCACGGACTACCGGCTCGAGGTCGCCGGAACTGGCGAGGAGGAACAACGCCTCCGGGGGCTGGCGGACGAGAACGTGACCTTCCACGGATTCGTCTCCGAGGAGCGGAAAGTCGAACTGCTGGCGCGCTGTCGTGCGCTCGTGTTCAACAGCGAACGCGAGCCGTTCGGCATCGTTCCGGTGGAGGCGTTTGCGAGCGGGAAACCGGTCGTCGGCGTGAACGAAGGGTTCACCGCGCTTCAGGTCGAGGACGGTGTCAACGGCGTCGCGTACGACCGCGGCGTGGAGAGCCTCCGCGACGCGGTCGACCGCGCGTTCGCCACCGAGTGGGACCCGGACAGAATTCAGCGAACCGCCGAACCGTACGACGTCGAGTCGTTCACGCAGCGCTGGCGGGAGGTCGTTTACGGAACGTGACGCTGGCTTTCGCACGAATTATTAGGCGGAGAGCGAAATCGAGGACTGTGCCGGCACACGACAGCCAGCGAACGGGCTGTTCGCCACGTACGCTTGGCTCGGGCATGCGACACGGACAGGGGGACACCGTTCTGGATTGCGTTGGCATCGCTGGCGTCGACTTCGGCGTTCGACAGGTGTCTCCCTAACGATGGACGTGAAACGCGGAAGCATCGTCCTCTTCGGCTCGCGGGTCGGCATCAGCGTCGTCGGGTTCGCCGCCACGGTCTACTTCGCACGGACGCTCGGGCAAGCCGCGCTCGGTATCTACTTCACGTTCGAGGCGGTCATCAACGTCCTCGGACTGTTGTCCCGGTTCGGCATCACGACGGCCGTCGAGAAGCGAATCAGCGAAGCGGCGACGCGCAACGACGAGTACCTCACCGGGGCGCTCACACTCGCAACGCTTCCGTTGGTGGTCGTCATCTGTGCGGCGGTTCTGCTGTCGGGCCAAATCGACGCCTACGTCGGGGCCGCGGCGACGCTGGCGCTCGTCGCCGGACTCGTCAGTACGAACTACTCGTCAGTGCTGCTGGCGGCGCTACGCGCGGAAGGACGGGTCGCGGAGAGCGCGACGCTCGAACTCGCCGCTGAAGCGGTGCGAGTCGTCGTCAGTTTCACGTTGCTGTTCGAGGGCGTCGGCGTCTCGTCGCTCATCTACGGGTTCGTAGCAGGAATGGCGATGCGAGCGATTCTTGCCGGCGTTGTGTTGAACGCGGGACTAGACGTTCCGTCCCGGGAGACGTTCGTCTCGCTGGCCTCGTTCTCTCGGTACACCATTGTCTCGAACGTCAGCGGGCTGGCGTACTCTTGGCTGGACACCTTGCTTCTCTCGTACCTCCTCACGAAGAGCGTCGTTGGCGTCTACGAGTCCGCGTGGAAAATCAGCGTCGTCGCGCTCATGGCAAGCACGGCTCTCGGTACGGCACTGTTCCCCGCGTTCAGCCGGTGGTTCTCTGAGGGGCGCGTCGAGTATATCGAGGACGCCATCACCGAAGCGCTCACGTTCACGCTCGTGCTCGTCGTCCCGGCGACAGTCGGCGCATTCCTCCTCGGGGGAGATATCATGCGAATCGTCTACCACTTCTCGACCGGAGGCGCGGTTCTCGCGGTTCTCGTCGGAGAGAAGCTGTTTCAGGGCACCGTGGAGGTGCTCCAGCGAGCGCTCCTCGGCATCGACGAGGCGAGATCGGTGTTCTACATCAACGTGTCCACACTCGCCACGAACGTCGTGTTGAACGTCGCGCTCATCAGTTCGATGGGAGCGATTGGGGCCGCAGTCGCCACGATGACGTGTTCGTTCGTCGGTCTCGGGCTGACCACGTGGCGACTCCACCCGCACCTCTCGATTCGTCCCAACTGGCGGGCGCTGAGTTGGGAGGTCGTCGCAGCGCTGGTGATGGGCGGCGCTATCGTCGCGCTCGATCACATCGTTCAGCCGGCGTCGCTGCCGACGCTCCTGTTCGTGGTCGCGGCTGGCGCAGGCATCTACGGTGGCCTCGTCCTGCTGAACGCTGACATACGTTCCTCGGTTCGGTCACTCGCCTCGTAGCCGGTCGCCACGATGGGGTGTGCTGTCGGGTTTCGTATCGGTTCACGGTCGGAGTTACAGAACTTCACAAGGCTTATTCGCGCGCTGTCAGTCCCTACCACCAATGAGCGAGAAGAACGAGAAGTCGGGGACGCCCTCCACGACGTCCGATTCGGTCCTC
>Ga0207851_100279_pt1 | contig 31807 bp, 32 predicted proteins | sample A23E3SouthBayCA_FD_187747 | JGI IMG/M metagenome (GOLD analysis project Ga0207851, IMG submission 187747) | Aerobic enrichment media microbial communities from Eden Landing Ponds, California, USA - A23 E3 (SPAdes) | ecosystem: Environmental > Aquatic > Marine > Unclassified | place: Emeryville... | reverse complement strand
GGGCCCGCCGATCGACTCCGCGAGCGCGACGTCGGCGTCGTTCCAGAGACCGAGGACGTGGTAACCGACATCCGCGCGCTGAAGACGCCCGCGGAGATCGAGCACATCCGCGAGGCACAGCGCGCCAACGAGGCGGCGATGGACGCCGCCGAAGCGCTCATCGGGGAGGCAGAGATCGTCGAGGGCGGCGGCCCCGACGGCGGTGACGTGCTCCGTTCCGGCGGCGAGGTCCTGACGAGCGAGCACGTTCGAGAAGAGATCGAGGTGACGCTCCTGCGAGAGGGCTGCGCGCTCGACGAGACGATCGTCGCCTGCGGGGCCGACGCCGCCGACCCACACGACCGCGGGAGCGGGCCGCTCAGACCCCACGAGTCGATCATCGTCGACATCTTCCCGCGCTCGAAGTCGACGAAGTACCACGCGGATATGACCCGGACGTTCGTGCGGGGCGAACCGAGCGCGACTATCGAGGAGTGGTTCGACCTGACGCACGAGGCGCTCGACGCCGCGATCGACGCGATCGAACCCGGTGTGACCGGAGCGAGCGTTCACGACGTCGTCTGCGACGTCTACGAGGACGCCGGACTGCCGACGCTACGCTCCGACCCGCGCGCGGAGACGGGGTTCATCCACTCGACCGGCCACGGCGTCGGTCTCGACGTGCACGAACTGCCGCGGCTCTCCCCCGACGGTGGCGAGTTGCAGCCGGGCCACGTCGTCACGGTCGAACCGGGACTGTACGATCCCGACGTCGGCGGGATCCGCATCGAGGATCTCGTGGTCGTCACCGAGGAGGGTCACGAGAACCAGACCGAACAGCCGATCGAGCTCCGGCTCTGAATCGGGCGAATCGAGGTCCGGTTTTAAAACGACCGAAGTGCAAAAATATCGGAGCTGTTGGACGAGGTCGGCGTCAGACCGACGATTCGCCCGCGCTCTCGGAGCCGTTCGACTGCCGACGTTTCTCGTCGCGGTAGCCTTCGAGCAGCGATTCGAGCGCCTCGCCGGTCTCGGGCGTGAGGACGCCCGCGGCCTGTCGGACGACGAAGTCGTCCTCGACGAGGAACGCGTAGATCGTCTGCTCGCCCAGGATTCCGAGTCGGCGCTGGAACGCCTGCTTGTCTACCGAGAGAAAGATCGTGTTGTCGTGAACGCGCTGTCTGGCGTTCGACGGCGACATTCCGCCACTGGCACTCGGCGGCAACATCCCCCCGGGGCTGCTGACGACGAGTTCGTGGTATCCGAAGTGTTCGAAGCGGTCGCATAACTCCTTGGCGAACTGCCGCCACGAGTTGACGAGCGACCGTTGTCGTAAGTGAAAACTGACGACGAGAAGCGTCTGCTCGCCGTCGAGGTCGTCGGGTAACGTCAACCGACGGCCGTGCGTGTCTCTCCCAGGGACCGTGGGAAATTTCATCAGTAACTGCTGTCCTTACACTCGTATTGTTATAGGGCGGTTACGCGCGCATACCTCCGCAAACTGACCGGATTTGGTAATCCGTACGCCAGCGGAGGGCCCCCTCGATTCGATCGACCGTTCGGTGTCGTTGCGGTGCAGATTCCTTCCCCCAGTACGGATAGGCTTACCACCGGGGTTAAACGTACGTATCAAAGTATCAAAATAGATAATTCAGTGTCGGTCTCCTAACACTACGCGGATCGCGACCGCGATCGCGACCGTGGCTATTGCAGTTCGGTCCGCGCCGAGTCGCATCCGGTCGCGTTGCGCCTGAGGATCGCACTGTGACAGAGGGTCGCATTGCGACAGATGATCGCACCGCGCCCGGCGATCACACCGCGCCCGACGACCGCACCGAACCCCTTTTGAGTGCGGCAGCGCGTAGTCCGCCGCGATGGAGGTACTCGTCGTCGGAGCCGGCGCGATGGGGCGTTGGGCCGGCGAAACGCTTGCGACGGAGTTCGACGTCGCGTTCGCCGACACGGACGCGACCGCGGCAGCCGCTGCCGCGGACGAGGTCGGCGGCCGCACCGTCGCCCTCGACACGAACGAGGCGTTCGACGTGGTCTGCGTGGCGGTGCCGATCACCGCCACCGAGGCGGCGATCGAAGCGCACGCTAACCGCGCCGAGCGCGCGATGATCGACGTGACCGGCGTGATGGAAGGTCCCGTGGCCGCGATGCGAGCGTACCTGCCGGACCGCGAGCGGGTGAGTCTTCACCCGCTTTTCGCGCCGGAGAACGCGCCGGGGAACGTCGCCGTCGTGACCGACGCCGATGGGCCGGTGACGGACACGATACTCGGCATCATCGCCGACGCCGGGAACCACGTGTTCCAGACCGACCCCCACGAACACGACTCGGCGATGGAGACGGTGCAGGCGGGCGCGCACACCGCGGTCCTCGCCTACGCGCTCGCGGCCGAGAACGTCCGCGAGGAGTTCTCGACGCCGATCTCGGAGGTGCTCTCGGATCTCGTCGGCACCGTGACCGACGGGACTCCCCGCGTCTATCGCGAGATTCAGGAGTCCTTCGAGGGGGCCGACGCCGTCGCCGACGCCGCGCGGCGCATCGCGGATGCGGACGGTGAGGCGTTCGAGCGATTGTACGAGGAAGCCGGAAGTCGCCATCGCGGTGACGGGGACGCCGACTCGTGATCGACCGCGACGAGGTTCGCGCGAACGCGAAGTACCTTCGCAGCGTTCGGCCGATCGATCCCGAGGAAATTCACGAGTACATAGACGGGACGCCGCATCCCGCCGTCGTCAGACAGACGCTCAGAGAGGAGGCGTTCGATCTCCGGCTCCGCGAGCGCGACGACGGCACCTTCGTCCCTGCGAGCGAGGATCCCGCGCCCCAACCCGGCTGGAACCCCGACTCGTTCCCCGAGGAGTACGCCTTCGCCGTCGAGGACCTGCTCGTCGAGCGCTACGGGGCGAACTGGCACCGCGGGGAGAGCGGCGACCGGCTTCGAGAGACGATCCGACGCCTGAAGGAAGACTACTACCGACAGAACCCCGTCGAGTACGACGAAGTGGCCGCGCTGGGCTACGCGATCTATCACCTGCCGGATTACTACGCCGCGATCGGGTACGTCCTCGACGACCTCGCCGAACGGGAGTTGCTGCCGCGGACGCTCCGCGTCCTCGACGTCGGCGCGGGGACGGGCGGCCCTGCGCTCGGACTGGTCGATTACCTCCCGGAGGACGCCGTCGTCGACTACCACGCCGTCGAGCCGTCGGCGTCGGCCGAGGTGCTCGAACGGATGCTGGAGGAGACGGGTCAGAACGTCCGGACGACGATCCACCGCGAGACCGCCGAGTCGTTCGAGCCGAGCGAGATCGCAGGCGAGGGTGGGATCGATCTCGTCCTGTTCGCGAACGTCTTGAGCGAACTCGACGATCCGGAGGTGGTCGCGTCGCGCTATCTCGACGCCGTCGCCGAGGACGGCTCGTTCGTCGCGATCGCGCCCGCGGATCAGAACACGAGCATCGGACTGCGCGAGGTCGAACGCGCGCTCGTTCCCGCCGACTCCTCGCGCTCGGTCTACGCGCCCACACTCCGCCTGTGGCCGGGCGAAGCGCCGACTGACCGCGGCTGGTCGTTCGATCGTCGCGACGACGTCGCGGCTCCGGCGTTCCAGCGGCGACTCGACGAGGCGGGCGATGCGGACGAGACGGACGATGCTGACGGGACGAAAGACGGCGAAAGCGACGGTTCCAAACATGCCAGCCAACGCAAACCCGGCGACGGCACCTTCACGAACGAGACGGTGCAGTTCTCCTATGCGATCGTCCGCCCGGACGGCGCGCGCCGCACGGACGTCCGCGCCGATCCCAGCCGACACGCGAAGATGGCCGAGATGGAGCGGCACGTCACCAACCGGATCGACCTCCTCGCAGTGAAATTGAGCCGTGATCTGACCGACGCAGAGGGGCGAAACCCACTGTTCAAGATCGGCGACGGGAGCGAGGCCGTCGAGCACTACGCCGTCTCGACCACGCGGGACTCGCTGAACGAGGCGTTGCTCGTCGCGGACTACGGCGACGTCCTCGCCTTCGAGAACGTGCTCTGTCTGTGGAACGACGACGAGGGCGCATACAACCTCGTCGTCGACGACAGTACGTTCGTCGACCGCGTGGCCTGAGGCAGAGAGGAGTCGCCCGCGGGTTCTGAGCGGTACACATTTCTTTCGTCACGCAAAGCACCGCGTATGAGCGACTCACTCTCGGTTCTCCTGACCAACGACGACGGGATCGACGCCGTCGGGTTCCGCGCGCTGTACGACGCGATCTCCGAGTTCGCAGACGTGACAGCCGTCGCACCCGCGGACGATCAAAGCGCCGTCGGGCGGAAGCTCTCCGGCGAGTTCAGCGTGCGCGAACACGAACTCGGCTACTCCGTCGACGGCACACCGGCGGACTGCGTCGTCGCCGGGCTCGAATCGCTCTGTCCCGGAGTCGACGCCGTCGTCGCCGGCTGCAACAAGGGCGCGAACCTCGGCGCGTACGTCCTCGGCCGCTCGGGGACCGTGAGCGCGGCCGTCGAAGCGGCGTTCTTCGACGTCCCGGCCATCGCCGCGTCGCTGTACGTGCCGGGCGGCGGCGACACGCCGTGGCACGAGCAGGCCACGGATCCCGAAGACTTCCGAAACGCGACGCGGGCGACGACGTATTTACTCCGCCACGCGCTCGGCGCGGGCGTGTTCGAGCAGGCGGAGTACCTGAACGTCAACGCGCCGCTGACCGAGGGCGACGACCCCGCGCCGATCGAGATCACCGCGCCCTCGACGCTGTACGAGATGACCGCCGAGCACGACGGCAACGGCACGGTGACGCTCCACGACCGCATCTGGGATCGGATGCGGTCGGGCGAACTGCCCGATCCCGAGGGAACCGACCGACGCGCCGTCGTCGAGGGCCGCGTGTCGGTGTCGCCGCTGACCGCGCCGCACACGACCGAACACCACGAGGCGCTCGACGCGCTCGCGGAGACGTATCTGGAGACGCAGGAATAGAAAAACCGATCGACGCCTGCGGTTCAAGTGACGCCTACGCGTCGAGCACCGCGACGAACCGAAGCCGACGATAGTCGGCCGTCCAGACGCCGGCGTCAGCGTCGTAGAGGTCCTCTCGCAGTCGATCCTCCACGGCGTCGACGACGGCCGGACGCTCCGAGTCGGGGACGTCCGCGAGCAGCCGGTCGCCGAACATCCCGATCCACGCGGCCATTCCGTCGTCGCCGTCGTCGAGTTCAGTCGGTCGGTCGAACAGTCGAGCGTAGCGGACCTCGAAGCCGTGCGCTTCGAGGGTCGTCGCGTGCTCGCCGACGGTCGGGAAGTACCACGGCTCCGTGGCCGGCTCGTACCCCCGCTCGGCCACTTCGGCAGCGACGGCGTCGACGATGCTGGCGACGTTCCCGCTGCCGCCGAGTTCGGCGACGTAGCGACCGCCGGAGACGAGCGCGTCGGCGACCGCGCCGGTGACCGCGTCCTGCTCGTCGATCCAGTGCAGCGCCGCGTTCGAGAAGACCGCATCGAACGGCTCGTCGACGTCGAAATCTCGGGCGTCCGCCTGTCGGAATTCGAGGTCGGAATACGTCTCGCGCGCGGTCTCGATCATTTCGTCCGACTGGTCGATCCCCACCACCTCCGCGCCGGCGTCGGCGAGTCGGTCGGTGAGATGTCCGGTTCCGCAGCCCAAATCGAGGATTCGTTCGCCCGGCTGAGGATCGAGCAGACCGACGACGTCGGTCCCGTACTCGTAGACGAACGAGTGCGAGCCGTCGTACGCGTTCGAGTCCCAGTCGTCGGGGCTGTCCCTCTCGTCGGGATTATCCCTCTCGTCCGGATTATCTCTCTCGCCGGGGCTGTCCGTCCCATCGGCACGGTCCTCAGTCGGCGGCGTCATTGCCGAGAGATGCGATCGGACCGACTTAGAACGTGCCGATCACGGTGAACTGGGAGGACCGAACCGAGAAACGAGAAGGGAAACGCTCTTTTCGGGTACGGACGGATATCAGCCATATGAGCGACGGGGACGACGAGACGGCCGCTGATTCCGACGCGGCGGCGTCCGACGAGACCGAAGACGCGACGCCAGACACCCTGAACGAGCGCCTCGACGGCGTCGAATCCGCCTTGGAGGACGCCGAGACCGAGGCCGATCTCGACGACGTCGAAGCCGACCTCGACGAGATCGAATCGGATCTGGAGGCCACAGACCTTCCGGAACCGGACGAGGACGACGAGGACCCGCGCGAGGAGCTCGAATCGCGCGTCTCCGAGATCCGCGACGACCTCGAATCGAAGCGCGGCCCCTACGCCGCAGACGTCGTCGACGACGTCGAGGCCGCACGCTCGAAGATCACCGACACGCGCTGGACCGAGCAGGGCGCGGGTGAGATCATCGACGCCGTAGCGGCGTTCGCCGACAGCGTTGGCAGCACGCTCGACGCCGACATCGCCGTCGACGAGGGTGACGCCGATGCGGACGGCAGCGGCGAGGAACAAGAGGAAGCGCTCGTCGACGCGCTCGAAGCCGCGATCGCGGCCGTCGAGGACGCGGATCTCGACGCCGACGACGACGCCGATACGATCGCGTCGCTGATGGAAGCGACCGAAGATCTCGAATCCGGTCTCGAAGCCGCCCAAGAGTGGGACGATCTGGAAGTCAACGAGCAGCTGATGGCGGAGGGCTTTTACGACGTCCTCGGGCACTACAAGGACTACCCGCCGGAGCTGTCGGCGCTGAAGGAGTGGGAGAAGCGCGATCGGGTCGATATGATCCTGCTCGCGAAGGACAGCCTCCAGTCGGAGTTTATGCAGGAACACTGTATGGACGCGCTGATCCGGATGGCCAACCCCGAGGCGTTCGAGGAGATGCACGAGCTCGCCCAGCGTCGAGACAAGCCCGCGATCAAGGCGCTCGGTCGGATGGGAGACGGTGCCGAGGAGGCCGTCGAGACGCTCGTCGAGTACGTCGACGCCGACTCCGATCCGGTGTTACAAAAGGCGACGCTCCGCGCGCTCGGTGAGATCGGCTCGACGGAGGCGACGCAGGCGATCGCCGACAAACTCGAGATGGAGAACGACAACGTCCGGCCGTACGTCGCCCGCGCGCTCGGGCTGATCGGCGACACGCGCGCCGTCGACCCCCTCGTCGACACGCTCGCCGAGGACGACAGCGAGACGGTCCGAGCGGCCGCCGCATGGGCGCTCCGACAGATCGGGACCGAAGCGGCATTGGAAGCCGTCGCCGAGTACACTGACGAACACTCCTATCTCGTCCAGCACGAGGCACAGCTCGCGGCTGCCACTTTGGGCGAGAACGACGCCGAAGCACCGACCGCGTAATACTGTCGGCTGTAACTGTTTCAAACTATTCGCGCCCGGGGTCGCGAAATTCTTCACAGACGTACAGCCGACAGTATAACGAGACGGTCGTCTTCTCCGATCCGGCGAGGGTTTATATCCGAATAGGGGCCCAGACGCCCCGTGTCACGCCGAGCGCGACAGCGCCGCCCCGAGTCCGAAGCGACACCGAGCGGCCGCTCAGCGCGTGCGCTCATCCTCGTGGTCGTCGTCGCGCTCGCGGTGCTCCCGCCTGCGGGCGTCGCTACAGCCGAATCGGAGTCACAGACTGCCGTCTCCGCCGCCGGCCCTCGGATCGTCGCCGTCTTTCCAGATCCGGTCGCGGACGATGACGTCGGTGAGTACGTTGTCGTCGATACTGCGGGCGCGTCGAACCTCACGCTCTCGGACGGCGAGTCGACAGTGCGGATCCCCGCGGGCGGCGTCGTCGCTCTCTCGTCGACGCCGAACGCGACGCGCGAACTGGTCGACGTCCCCGTGGTCGAACCCGGCCTCGCCCTCTCGAACGCGGGCGAGGCGCTCGTCCTCCGTCGCGGCGGATCCGTCGTCGATCGGATCGATTACGAGCGGGCTAACGAAGGCGAGCGGCTGAACGCCTCCACGGGCGAGTGGACACCGCGGGGGTTGACACCGCGGTCGGTCGTCGCGACCGGCCCCGCGAACGCAACGGCGTTCGTGCTCCCGGACGCACCCGGCGTGGCCATCGAAACGCTGGAGGGGGCCGACGAGCGAATCCTGCTCGCGGGCTACACGTTCACCTCGCCGCGGGCGGCCGACGCGCTGCTCGCCGCCGTCGACCGCGGCGTCCGTGTCCGGGTGCTGCTGGAGGGCGGCCCGGTCGGCGGGATGACGACCGCCCAGCGCGACCAACTCGACCGACTCGTCGCGGGCGGCGTCGACGTCCGCGTGATCGCCGGCCCGAGAGCGAGATTCGTCTTTCATCATCCCAAGTACGCCGTGGCCGACGACAGGGCGCTGGTGATGACGGAGAACTGGAAGCCCGCCGGGATCGGCGGGCGAAACAGCCGCGGGTGGGGCGTGCGCGTCGATTCCGAAGCCACGGCCGACGAGCTAGCCGCCGTCTTCGCCCACGACGCCGACGGCGTCGACGCGGTGTCTTGGCATCGGCATCGCACGAAGGCCGCGTTCGTCGAGGCGTCGCCCGCGACCGGCTCCTTCGACCCCGAATTCGAGCCCGAGACCGTCGCCGTCAGCGAGGTTCGCGTCCTGACTGCGCCCGGCAACGCGGGTGGCGCGGTTCGGAAGTCGATCGCGTCGTCCGAGGATAGCGTCGACGTGCTCACGCCCCGACTCGATCCCGACGGTGCGTACTTCGCTGCGCTCGTTTCCGCGGCAGAGCGCGGCGTCCGCGTTCGGATCCTGCTCTCGAACGCGTGGTACGACCGGGACTCCAACCGGGTCGTCATCGAGCGGGTGGATGCACTCGCCGAACGCGGTCTCCCGATCGAAGCGCGCATCGCCGTGCCGAGCGACCGATTCGGGAAAGTCCACGCCAAAGGTGCGGTGATCGACGATCGCGCGGTCCTCCTCGGCAGCCTCAACTGGAACGCGCACGCGACAACCGAGAACAGAGAAGTCGTCCTTGCGCTTGATGGGACTGAACCGGCCGCGTACTACGGTGAGACGTTCGAAGCTGACTGGAAGGCATCCGCCGCTAGCGGGCGGTCGGGTGCGCCGGAATCGGATTGGAAGACGCGGACGACGCTCGCGCTCGGGGCGCTCTCGGGCGTCGCGATCGCGGGGTCGCTGCTCCGACGGACGGTGACGTTCGAGTGAAACGCGCGAGCAACGGATGAAAAGTGAATCGAGCGGAACGCAGCCTGTGGAACGGCCGCCTCAGACTTCGGTGTCGACGATCGCCTGCGAGGAGAGCTCCTCGTCGAGTTCGGCCTCGGCCATCTTCTCGACGAGGCTGTCGATGACGTCCTCGCGCATCCCCTTGACGAACTTGATCGAGCCGACGACGAGGTGGCCGCCGCCGGAGACGCCGCCGCCGACGACCTCCTCGTTCAGTTCGGCGACCATCCGCGGGATGTCGAGTCGGACGCCGTCCGAGCGGAGGACCGCGAAGTCCGGCCCGTAACCGATCGTGATGACCGGTTCGCCGTGTTCCTTCACTTTCCGGTCGTGGAGCTTTCCGGTGGTCTTCCCCGGTGCGGGGTAGGTAAAGCGGTGCGCCCACTCGTCGAGGTCGACGGTGTAGAGGTGCGCGTCGGAGTCGAGTCGCTCGTGTTCGAGGTGCGACGCGGCAGCGTCCATCTGTCGTTCGACGTCGCGCTCGGCGCGGGTCGCGAGGAACTCGACGAGCTCCTGATGACGGGATTCGTCGTCGCAGCCGACGTTCAGGGCGTCGTTGACGAGCGACTGGCCGTCGTTGTAGCGCAGCCAGTGGGCGGCGTAATCGAGCGCCTCGCCGACGTCGAGGAGGCGTTCGCGGTCGTAGCCCTCCGCCTCCGCCAGCGCGATATACTTCTCCATCGCGTCGGCCTTCGAGCGGTCTGCGAGTCCCGCGACCGCGGGGACGTGTCGCAGTTCGTCGGTGAGGTCGGGATCGATCATCCGCGCGAGTTCGACGCACATCATCCCGGTCGTGATCCGGTAGTCCTCGTCGTAGAGATACGGGTTGACGTGCGCGTCGAGGAGGTCCTCGACGGCTTCGGGGTCCGGGTGGTGGTGGTCGACGACCGCGATCGGCATATCGTAATGCGCGAGATTCTGGTAGGCGGGAACGTCCTCCTCCGTCGAACCGTTGTCGAGCATCAGCAGCAGCGGAAGCCGCTGGCCATGTCGCGCCCGACCCTCCAGTGCGAAGTTCAGGTCACGCGTGACGTCCTCCATCTCGTAGAACGGCGCTTTCGAGGGGAGTCGCTTGACGAGATGTCGGGACGCGCCGTCGTCGTCGTGAACGGACTCGATGAAGTTCTCCAGCGCCAACTGAACCGGTACCGACGCGCACATCCCGTCGCCGTCGGCGTGGTGGCGCACGCGGATCGGCCGCCCTTCGAGGACGGTCCGGCGGAGCAGTCGGGCGAGCGATTCGAGGTCGTCGCGGAGTTTCTCGAAGGCGGGCCACTCGACGAGCGGCTCGACGCTCGCGGGGGAAGCGCGCTCGTCGAGCGCGGCGTCGAGACGCTGGCGGGCTTCCAGAGCCGCTTCGTCGTCGAGGCGGGTCAGCGAATCGACTTCGATCTGAACGGAGCCGTCGTGCGACTCGACCGTGCCGCCGACGCGAACGACGTCGTCGACGTCGACAGCGGGGAAGGCGCGAACGCCGGCCTCGCGGAACGCCGCCGCCGAGACGATACCGGTCTCGTCGACGACGCGGAAGAGCGTCGGGCCGCCGGTCTGTTTGATCTGTGCGACCTGCCCCTCGACGTGGACCGTGTCGCCCGCGCTGAGGTCTTCGATGGGCGTGATGTCGGGTTCGTGATCGACGACCACCGTCTGGTAGGTCGACTCCTCGAACACGTCGAACGCGATATCGCCGTTCCCCTTGACCTCTTCGAGGGTGACAGTCAGGCGGTCGCCGACTTCGTACGAGCGGTTCAGGTTCGACTCGTGGACGAGCCCCGACACCTCGTCGGAGACGTCGACGAAGATGCCGTACTCGACGACGCCGTTGACGACGGCTTGGTAATGTGCGCCCTCCTCGGCGTCTTCCAGCGTGCAGTTCGGTGCGAGATCGTAGACGACAGGTCGCGAGTCACCCTCCGAATCCGGAGCGGACTCGACGCCGGAATCCCCGGCGTTATCGGCAGTCATACTGGCTGAAAGTGGTGCGTCGCGGTTAAGACTTTACAATCGCCGGCGGCGCGCGTCCGCGGTCGGACGCGGGGGAGCTGTCGGCGGTCCGCCCTCGTCCTCGAAATTTTCTGCGTCCGCCTTCGCCCTCGAAACCTTTAGAAGGAGACGACTCCGAAATCCGGCTATGCGACTCTTCCGGTCGAGCGGCGTCCTCGGCATCGCACGGGACGCGCTCGACTTCGCGCGGGAGGCCTCACAGGAGACCCACCCGGACGAGTATATGGGCTTTCTCCGCGGCGAGGACGCCAGTAACTTCGATCTCGACCGCTCCGGCACGATCGTCACCGAGGTATTGATCGTCCCGGGGACGCGCTCGAATCCGGTGAGCGCCACCGTTGACAACAATATGATCCCCAATGACCGGCGCGCGGTGGGCTCGATCCACTCGCACCCGAACGGCGTCCTCAGACCGAGCGACGCCGACCTCGATACCTTCGGGCAGGGCGAGGTGCACATCATCCTCGGCCACCCGTACGGCCCGAACGACTGGAAGGCGTTCGATCAGAACGGCGACGTCCGCGAACTCGACGTGCTGGATGTCGACCTGCCGGATCCCGAGGAGTTCTTCGACTTCACCGAGGACGATCTCGACATCGATTACACCGAAACCGACTTCGGAGGAAACCGCTTTTGACCCGTCGGATCGTCGCGCAGGGCACGTTCGATCTCATTCATCCCGGCCACGTACACTACCTCTCGGAGGCCGCGTCGATGGGCGAGGAACTCCACGTCATCGTCGCTCGGCGGGAAAACGTCACCCACAAAGAACCCCCCGTGCTCCCCGACCGACAGCGCCGAGACGTACTCGACGCCCTCGAAGTGGTGACCGAAGCGCATCTCGGACACACTGAGGACATCTTCGTCCCGATCGAACGCATCGATCCCGACGTGATCGTCCTCGGCCACGACCAACACCACGACGACGACGCCATCCGCGAGGCGCTCGCCGCGCGTGGTATCGACTGCGAAGTTACGAGAGCCACACCCAAGGAGAAGCGGTACGAAGCGGAACTGCTCTCGACCGGGCGGATCGTCGACCGAATTCTCGAATCGCGCGAGTGTGACGACTGAGGTGACGCGTTCGACTGTACGACGGCAGTAGCCTCTGGAAGCGCCAGCTCTGCAACTGCAGTCAGATACGGCGACTGATGTCGGTGTCAGGAGTGGCCCGACCGATTCGAGAATGAACTCGTCACTGGATTTCAACCCCGGAAAACTCGAAGCGCGCGCCCATCGATTCGCTTTCAGTCAGCGTGATCTCCCACCCGTGCGCTTCAGCCAGTCGCTGAACGATAGCCAATCCAAGCCCAGTTCCATCCGCCGCGGACGAGTGTCCTGGATCGAAGACCGCATCCCATTCTTCTGTCGGCACACCAGGGCCGTCGTCTTCAAAATAGATCGTTTGGTCGTCCGCTTGGCCGATCCGAACGGTCACACCGTCCCCGCCGTGTTCGACAGCATTGCGAAGCAGATTCTCGAAAATGTGCCGAGTTCGATCCGGATCCGCTCGGATCGTGATGTCGTCTTCACTCTCTAACGAAGCCGCAGACGTATCGACCAACTTCCAACACGTGGCAATCGTATTCACGAGGTCGACCGGTTCCATTTCGCCGACTCGTTGGCCGTTTCGAGCGAGTGTGAGTGTGTCCTCGACGATCTCTTCCATCCGGGTCAGTGCGGTTTGCAGTGGTTCACTGTGCTCGCTCTCGCACTCCTGCGCAAGGAGGGTTGCGCGGCCGAGCGCGACATTCAGCGGGTTCCGTAAATCGTGTGCGATGACGCCGGCAAACTCGTCGAGTCGTTCTTTCTGGCGCTGGAGTTTTCGTTGGCGTCGAAGTCGTTCCGAGATGTTCCTGAAGGCACCGTGTAAGAGTGGCTTATCGTACGCTTCGTCTTCGATGGCCCAGGCATTGATTTCGATGGGGATGCGGTCACCAGCAGCTGTGACTGCGAACACCGGCGAACCGTCTCCGAATTGTGAGATGACAGCCGGCTGTTGCGCAAAGTGCGCCTCGAAGAGGCGTTTGTACCGCTCCCGTTCGTCAGCCGGGTGGAGATCGAGAATCTCCATCGAGCGCAACTCCGCTCGCTTGTAGCCGAAAAACGCTTCAGACGCATTGCTTACCTCTACGATCTCTCCCGTCTCGGGGGCGGCAATCACAACTGCATCTGGGGAACTCTGGATGAGCCCCCCAAGATTCGTGTCTCCGCTTTCGCCAGCCGGCATAGTGTGTACCCGTAATGAGCGATGACCTATAAATTCGGAGGAGCCCACCGGTACGCACGGCATCGCCGACTGAGGACCCTGTATGCAGGACGTTCCGAACACTGAGTACCCATTTCAGCAAGAGCGGTGAGCTCGTTTGAGACGGATCAGCCGCTCGTCACGGGGAAAGGAAGAAGAAAGCCGACCGGGTCCGCGGTTTGCGTCGTTACTCGCTGCTCTGTTGCTCGTCGAGCCAGTCTTGGTACTCGTCTTCGGAGACGACGTCGACGGTGAAGTACATCTGCGAGTGGGCGACGCCGCAGTACTCCGTACAGTAGCCCTGATAGGTGTCCTCCTCGTACGCGACGGTCCTGATCGTGTTCACCTGACCGGGCATCGCGTCCACCTTCAGCGCCAGTTCCGGCACGTGGAAGCCGTGGATCACGTCGCGTGAGGTCACCTCGATGACGACCGGGCGATCCTTCGGCACGACGATCTCGGTGCCGGTGGTGAAGTTACCGTTTTCGGGGTAGGACATCTCCCAGCCCCACTGGTACGCCTCGGCGTGGACGACGACCGGATCGCCGGAGGCGTCTTCGACCTGCGGCGGTCCCGCCACGTTCTCGTTGGCGAGCACGCCGTAGGAGGCGACGCCGACGAATAGCAAGATGACCGCCGTCGCGATCGTCCACGTGATCTCGAGTCGGCGGTTCTCCCGCGTGGGCGATGGGTCGTCGTTGTTTCGGAACCGTACAATCGTATAAATCAGAATGCCCTCGACGAGCAGCGTCACAGGAACGGCGATATACAGGAGCTTCCCGTTCAGCCCGTTAATGAGCTCCGCGCTGGCGGACGCCTGCGCAGCCACCGGGTCCGCAACGAGGCCCGCCACGAGGACCGTGAGCAGTGAAACGAGTGCCAAACGCGTCTTTCGCATCAATCCGAGGTTAGGAAGAGGTACGTAAATAGTTGCTGACTTTCGCCATCAGTTGCCGAGTCCGAGCCGCTCGGTCGCCGTCGAAAGCGAGGTTTCTAAGTACGGTGATTCCTAACGTCGCGTAGGTGTATTTCGTGGCGTCGATCACAACCCACAACCGGTTTCACGCGCTCCTCGCCGCGACAGCTATCGGCGTCTATCTCCTCTTGCTCGTCGGCGCGACGACCGCGCTGACGGACGCCGCAGCGTCGTGTGCGGCGTGGCCCGCCTGTGGGAACGGGTGGACGACGCCGGACTCGACCGTCGGATGGCTCGCGCTCGGGCACCGACTCGCCGCCGTCGCAGTCGGGCTGCTGGGCGTCGCGACGCTCATTGCGGGCGTCCGCGCCGGCGTGAGTCGTCGCGTTCTCGGATCGATGTTGTTTGCTGGCGTGCTCTACCCCGTCCAAGCCGCCCTCGGCGCGTTCGTCGCGGTCGGCGGATCGAACGCGACGCTTTCGGCGGTCCATCTGACCGTCGGGATGGGTATCTTCGTCTCGCTCGTGGCGGCGCTCGCGTGGACGCTCGAATCTGAGACCGGCGATCCGAACGAGGAGTCGGTCGACAGCGTCGATCTCGCGCCGCCCGTCGAGACGACCTACGAGCCGGAGATTCCGACCAATCGGCGGGAGCGGCTGATGGCGACAGCGAGGGCGTACGTGCGACTGACCAAGCCCCGACTGATGTGGCTGCTCTGCCTCGTCGCGGCCGCCGGGATGGCGTTGGCTGCGACGACCACGGGCGGGCTGACGATCCCGGTCGTGCTCGCGACGCTCGGCGGCGGCGTGCTCTCGATCGGCGCGTCGGGGACGTTCAATCACGTCTTCGAGCGCGACATCGATCGACGAATGCAGCGGACCAGCGACCGGCCGCTCGCGACGGATCTCGTCCCCGTCCGCAACGCGCTGGCGTTCGGGCTCCTCCTCGCTGCCGGGTCGATCGGGCTGTTCGCGTGGGTCAACGTGCTCGCGGCCGTCCTCGGCGTCGCCGCGATCCTGTTTTACAGTGTCGTCTACACGCTGCTGTTGAAGCCGAACACGGTCCAGAACACCGTCATCGGCGGCGCGGCCGGCGCGCTCCCGGCGCTGATCGGCTGGGCGGCCGTCACCGGTGAGATCGGACTCGGCGGGCTCGTCCTCGCGGCGGTCATCTTCCTGTGGACGCCCGCGCACTTCTACAACCTCGCGTTGGCGTACAAAGACGACTACGAGCGCGGCGGCTTCCCGATGATGCCGGTCGTACGCGGCGAGACGGAAACGCGAAAGCACGTCCTGTGGTACCTCGCCGCGACGTTGGTCGCGGCGGGCGCGCTGGCCTCGATGAACGCGCTCGGGCTGCTGTACGCCCTCACGAGCGTCGTCTTCGGCGGCCTGTTCCTCTACTTCGCGGTCCGCCTGCACTACGAGCAGGACGAGTCGGCCGCGTTCCGCTCGTTCCACGCGTCGAACGCCTATCTCGGCGCGCTCCTGCTCGCCGTCGTCGTCGACGCGCTGGTGGTGTAAATGTCGGTCTCCGCCCGGGCACGCCGGCTCGACACGCGCGATCTCCTCTACGGCGCGCTCGTTGGCAACACCCTCGCCGCGCTGGCGATCGCGTATCTGCTCCTCGCGGAGATCACGATCACCCAGCCGCGCTACGCGCTGTACGGCCTCCTGTGGATCTTCGTCGGACTGCTTGTCTTCTGGAAGACCGATCCCGCGACGACGGACGAGCGGACGCGGCGGCGCGCGATTGCGATCGCCGGGCTGTACTTCGTCGTGCTCGCGGTCGCGGGCGGGGTCGTCGTCACCGCGATGCGTCCCGGGGCGGGCGAGTTCGGCGTCCGACTGGCGACGCTCGCCCCCGGCTGGGGCCCTGCACCGATCCTTTCGACACCGTGGGCAGCGCTCGTGTTGATGCCCGCGCGCGTAATCGGCTACCTCGCGCTGGCGTATCTGGTGTACGCGACCGTGATCGACGCCGCGGGTGCCGCCGTCTCCGGGATCGTCGGCCTCTTCTCCTGTGTCTCCTGCTCGTGGCCGATCCTCGCGTCGCTGCTGTCGGGGATCGTCGGCGGCGGATCGGCCGTCGCCGCCGCGACGTTCGACTTCTCCTACGACATCTCGACGGTTGTCTTCCTCCTCACGGTCGCGCTGCTGTACTGGCGGCCGCTCCTCGGGAGTCGTCTCGGGACGGCGGAAAAATAATCGGTGGGGTCGACGTCGAACCGGACGATCTCAGGCGAAGCCGACCGGTTCGGGACGTTGCATCCGGTTTACAGCCGGGTCCTCGTCGTGGTGCTCTTCCGCGGGATCCCGAACGTCACCGTCGCGGGGCTCCCGCTCAGCGATTCGGTCGTCGTTCGCCTCTTTCAGGCCAGTCTCGTGTTCCAACCTCGCCAGCGCCTCTCGCCGCTGGGAATGGTAACACATACCAAATTAATTGTTAGCATTGTACGAATAAAAATCTACCTGCGTTTCGCCGTCGCCGAGCACAACGCATTTACTACGATTTGCTCCCAAGAGCGGACGTATGACCGCCATCGAAATCGAGTACTGCGTCCCCTGCGGATTCCTCGACCGCGCAGTGGAGATCCAGCGCGCGCTGCTCGAACAGTTCGGCGATCGGTTGGGCCGCGTCGCGCTCGTGACCGGCGATCACGGGGTGCTGACGGTCGCCGTCGACGACGAGATCGTCTGGGACAAATCCTCCGACGACTACGACGTCGACGAGATCACGCGTCGGGTTCGCGACACGATCTGAGACCCGAACACGGACTGGTGGGGGCGACGCTGCACCGGCCCCTTAGTCGTCGTGTCCCCAACGCCGACCCTCATCGTCGTAGCGAGCGTTGAAAATGCGGTCCCAGTGATCGTCGGACAGTTCGACGTCGGCCGCGCCGAGGTTCTCGTCGAGTTGCTCGACCGTCCGCGCGCCGACAATCGGAACGACCGTCGCGTCCGGGTAGTCCATCAGCCAGCGGAGCGCGACTTGGGCGGGCGACGCGTCGACCTCGCTTGCGACGTCTCGGACGGCGTCGAGCACCTCCCACCCGCGCGCGGAGAGGTAGTAGTCGCTGAACTGCTCGTCCATCGAGCCGCGCGAGCCATCCGGCGCGAGAACCTTCGTCGGGTCGTCGGGGTCGGCGCGCTCGTACTTCCCTGTAAGGAACCCCCCGGCCAGCGGCGAATACGGACAGACCGCGAGCTCTTGGTCGCCGCAGACGTCGAGGTACGCTTTCACGTCCTCGTAGTAGCCCGCGTGGAACAGCGGTTGCGTGACCTCGAAGCGCTCCCAGCCGTTCACGTCGGATTTCCAGAGGGCCTTGGTGAGTTGCCAGGCCGCCATCGTCGACGCCCCGAGGTAGTTGACTTTTCCCTCCTCGACGAGCCGATTCAGCGTCGACAGCGTCTCCTCGATCGGCGTCTCCTCGTCCCAGCGGTGGATGTAGTAGAGATCGAGGTAATCGGTACCGAGTCGGTCGAGGGTCCCCTCAATCTGGTTGCGGATGTGCGTCCGCGACAGTCCCGAGCCGTTTGGGTTGTCCGGGTCGAAGCCGAAGTAGACCTTCGAGGCGAGGACGACTTCGGAACGGTCGCGGTCGGCGAGCCAGTCGCCGATCCACGACTCGCTGCGGCCGTTCGGGTCGCCGTAGACGTTGGCCGTATCGATGAAGTTGCCGCCGCGCTCGACGAACGCGTCGAGGAGGTCGTGCGCCTCGTCTTTCTTCGTCTCAACGACGCCGTCGGTCTCGCGGCCGAAGCGCCACGTACCGAAGCACAGTTCCGATACCTTCGTGCCGGTCGATCCGAGTCGCCGGGAGTCGAGGCTCATATCGGAACCGACGCACGGCGGTTGCAAAAACGTGGGTGGTGGGTAGAATCGACAGCGCGAACTACTCGGTCGGCTCGAAGCGGAAGCCGTCCCACTCCTGACTTGCTGGCTCGCGAATGCCCGCGCCGGGTTCGCGAAGCTCCTCGCAGTAGACTGGCTGAACCTCGTCACCGACGTCGATGTCCTCTGTCGTCACCTGACCGATTGCCCGGACCGGCTCGCCGTCGACGTCGAACTCGACGATTGCGAGCGTGTTGGGCTGGCGGACGCCGGGCGGCGTCGCCGTCGACGTCGTCCACGTGATGACCTCGGCGACGTACTCGCTGAGGTCGACGGTGCCGGTCGGCTCCTCGCCGCCGGGGCCGAGCGGGTGGCCCGGATAGGTGATACTCCCGTCGGGGTAGCGGTACGCCTCCATCGTCTGGTCGCTGTCAGAATCTGGTTCGTCGCTCATTGCTGGCCCTCCAAGATTGCGGTCGTCACACAGTTCCCGAACCCGCCGACGTTGCAGGCGAGCCCCGTCTCGGCGTCGACCTGTCGCGCGCCTGCCTCGCCGACGACCTGCTTGTAGATTTCGTAGACCTGTGCCACGCCGGACGCACCGAGCGGGTGCCCTTTCGACTTGAGTCCGCCGGACGTGTTGATCGGCAGGTCGCCGTCGCGGTCGGTGATTCCGTCCTCAACGGCTTTCCATCCCTTGCCCTTCTCGAAGAACCCGAGGTCCTCCGATTGGAGGAACTCCAAAATGGTGAACATATCGTGGAGTTCCGCGACGTCGACGTCGTCGGGGTCGATGTCGGCCATCTCGTAGGCCTGCTCGGAGGAGTTGACGACGCCGCCCATCGTCGTCGGATCCGCGCGCTCGTGGACGACGTGGGTGTCGGTCGCGCCGCCGATTCCCGAGACGACGGCGTAGTTGTCCGTGTACTCGCGGGCGACGGATTCGGGACAGAACATCAGCGCCGCCGAGCCGTCAGTGATCGGACAGAAATCGTACAGTCGCAGGGGATCGGCGACGATCGGTGATTCGAGCACCGTGTCGAGGTCGACTTCCTTTCGGAACTGCGCGTGGGGGTTATCGACGCCGTTTTTGTGGTTCTTGACCGCGACCTTCCCGAGCGACTCGCGCGGGGCGTCGTATTTGTCGAGGTAATGGCGAGCAGTGAGTCCCGCAAAGGAGGGAAGCGTCACGCCGTGTTTGTACTCGACGGGATGCGTCAGCGACGCGATAACGTCCGTCGCTTCCGTCGTCGAGCGATGGGTCATCTTCTCGCCGCCGACGAGAAGGGTCATCTCCGAGGCTCCGGAGGCGACCGACTGCCACGCGGCGTAGACGCCCGCGCCGCCTGACGAGGACGTCTGATCGATTCGGGCCGTGTAGGCCGGGACCGCTGCGAGGTCGTGTGCGAGGGCGTTCGGGACTCCGGTCTGGCCCTCGAACTCCCCGCTGGCCATATTCGAGACGTACAGGTGTTCGATCGCGTCGGGTGCGACGCCAGCGTCCTCGAGGCAGGCTTGACCGGCCTCCGAGAGCAGCCCTCGGATCCACTCCTCGCGCTGCCCGAACTGGGTCATCGACGCGCCGATGATCGCTACGCGCTCCATAGTTGCACACGAGGGGGCGGTATCTTACCGGTTTCCCTTTCGGAGGGACCCCGTCGGCGCCGACGATGAACCCATAATAAACGTCGCCGCCGACGAGGAACTAACAATAAACGTCGCCGCCGACGAGGAACTAACAATAAACGTCGGCGACGGTGAACCGACGATGAACGTCGACGACGCTCTCGCCGTCTCTCGAAGCGCTTACACTCCCGCCGTGTGGACATCGGGATATGAACGCGGATATCGATTCGATCGCCCCGAAGTTCGGTGCGGTGGCATGTTTCCTCCTCGCAGTCGCGGTGTTCGCCCCCGCACTCGTGATTACCTCCCCGGGACCGGGAGTGGCGGCGTACTACGCTTCCGGGCCCTTCGGCGTCTCGATCGTCGGGGTGCTCGCGCTGTTCACCGTCGTCGTGCTCCTCGCTGGCGCACAGGAGCGCTCGGACCCGATCACGCTCTCGGGCGTCGCGCTCGTCGCCGGGGTCGCGATGGTCGTCTTCTCGCTGTTCTGGGCTCTTTCGATCGACTCGACCCTTCTCTTCAGCTTTCCCGCCGAGTACGCGTGGATCGAACACCACCGCTGGATCGTCGTCGCGGGTGCTGTCGTCGTCGCGGGCGCGACCGGCGTGTACGCGCGTGCGGTGCTGAATTGATCGACTGATCGGACACCTGAGCGGGCTGACGCCCGGTGCTCCCGATCGCGACCCGGACGGCGTCCCCCGATCACGAAGTCACTGAGTCGAAAGCCCCTTATGTTGCCCCGGAGTATCTTAGTGTGGACTAGGTCGGGCAGCTAGGCCCTGCTCTCCACCCGCATCTTTGGCCTTTAGCGGGGACCGAACCCGGGGGCGTCCGGTCTGACCGACGCGGGCCCCGGAAGCCAACGTCGAAACCTCGTCCTTCGGGGACGGCGGTTCACCGACACCGGCCGCAGGGTCGGCTCGAGGTGATTCGTCGCCGGCACCCCGCCAGGCGCGGAAGCGAGCAGCGGACCAGCGAACGTTCGTCGCTCGGAGGATCGCGGGGTGGAGGAGGCGACTGGGATTCCCCGTGCCGGAACGCCGGGCAATCTCGCTGTCCGCCATTCATACCGTATTCACGTCGCCAGCGGCGGTGCTAAGTCGGCAGATTACCAGCGCAGACGCATCTCACATCATCGGATCAGAAAAAAAGAGCCGATAAGAGTCAGCCGACCGTGTCGGAGTTAGGCGCTCGCGGTCGACTGCCCTGCCTGATCCTGCTCAGCCTGTTCGTCGGTTTCGTCGTCTGCGTCATCTTCCTCATCCTCGTCGAACTCGAACTCCAACTCGGTCTCCGCGCCCTCGTGGGTGACCGTTACTTCGAGCTCCTCGGCGTCGTCAGGGATCGAGACGACGTACTCCCCGTTCGCGTCCGTGGCTCCCGTCGCTCCGCCCTCGATTTCGACAGTGGCGTTTTCGACCGCGGTTCCGTTATTCATCACGCTCAGCGTGGCGTTCTCGCCGGGCGCGACGTCATCGAGGAAGGTCGCGTTCAACGCCGACTCGTCGCGGTCGTCGTCCTCACGGTCGTCGTTCTCACGATCGTCCTCGTCGTCATCGTCGTCAACGCGTTCGATTTCGACGTCGGTCCCCGATTCGGAGATGACCGGCTTGAGGATGTACTTCCCGCTCTGGCCGGCCTTGACCGCGGTGATGTCGAAGACGAAGTCGACGGACTCGCCGTTCCCAACCGTGAATTCGGAGTTCAACTGGAGCTTACCGCTCGGGAGTTTGACGCGCTGGTCGCTGCCGTCTTTCAGCGTCCCGTTGACCTCCGAGACATAGACGAACACCTTCTCGTAGGTGCCGTTCGGGACGTCGAGCGTCGAGAGTCGCGTCGCGTTCGCGCCCTGCAGGCGCGTCAGGTCGACCGTCCGGTTGTCGACCTCGTACTCGACCCACTCGCTGTCCTCGGCGTCGTCTGCGTCGTCTGCGTCATCATCAGATTCGTCGTCCGCGCCATCATCAGATTCGTCGTCAGCGTCGTCGGCTTCCTCGGCATCGTCCGTTTCGACAGCGGTCGTCGTGACGTTTCCGTCCGCGGTCTCGTTTTCATCGTCGGCCTCGGCGGTCTCGTTGCCATCGTCGGCCTCGGTGGTCTCGTTGCCATCGTCGACATCGTCCGATTCGTCGTCGGCGTCGTCACCGTCTTCCGCATCGTCATCAGCGTCGTCGGCGTCGTCACCATCTTCCGTATCGTCACCGTCTTCCGCATCGTCGACGTCACCGGCGGGCTTCAGGCCCACTTTCGAGATGGTGACGTTGAGGTGTTCGAAGTCACTGATCGCGTTCTGTTCGTCGCTGATGTACAGGTTCACTGTCCCCGTCGATCCGTCCGCGGTGGTGGCCGTCGACGCTCCGTCCGTGGTCGAACCGTCCATCGCGGTGGAGGGCGACCCGTTGATCCCGCCGGAGCATCCGGCTAGGAGGACTAGGGCCGCGACGAGCACGCTCGCCATAGCGTTTCGGTTCATTACACGCTGACGCAGGTACGCTGACCTTATTTATACGACAGTCTCTGATCCCGGATTTAGCTGATTTTGTTCGAATTGCTCGGGGTTACTTGTTCGAACTCGGGATTCAGCCCCACGCGCCGAGGCTCGCCTGCAGGTCGCGTGTCGTCGCCTCGGCGGTCGCTTCGTAGCCGACGAGGTCGCGCAGGTCGACCGCGTAGGTACTCCCGGCGTGATCGAGGACGAGCAGTCGACCTTGGACGCCTCGGACCGTCCCGGTCGCGATGGTCTCCGCGACAGGACGATCCCGGAGGTCGAGGTCGTACTCGAAGTCGAAGCGGTCGGTGTCGTCAACCTCGAACCGGTCGAGGAAGGCCGCCCACGCGTCGTCGTCGACGTCGAGATGGAGGCCCGCCCGCTTCGTCGGGACGCGGATCCGGTCGGAGACCTCGGCGGCGATCTCGGCCTCGCGCTCGCGGGCGATGCGACCGTCTGGAACCGTCTGGAGGAGCGCGCCGCGGTCCGCGCCCTGCTCGCGGAGTCGCGTCTCCAGTCGCCATTCCTTCGTGACGCCCACTTTGAACACGTCGGGCGCGAACGCCGCGAGGTAGATCGCGTGGGGTTCGACGCAGTCCATCTCGTCTTTGAGACACGTTCCGGTGCACTTCGCACAGACCCACGTCGATCGGTGCTGCGGGCAGTACGGCGCACTCGGATTCGAGCAGGCGATGTGCCCCGTCTCGGTGATTGTCCCCGCGCAGTGGCGCTCCCCGAGCGTGTAGGCGATTTCAGTCCCGGCATCGAGTGCGACGAAGTCGACGTCGGTTGGGTCGTCGGCCGCGTCCGCGTTTGCTTCGTCGGCCGCGGACGCATCGCTCACGTAGAGTCCCGGGCCCCCCGTGTCGTAGCCAACGAACTGCACGCGAGATCGTAGTCGATCCGGGGTAAAAGCGGTGCCGCTCTGCGGTTGAACTGACGAATCCGCCGCGCCCTACTCGCCCGACTCGTATTCGGCCTGCAACTCCGCGTACAGTTCCTCGGCGGCGCGGCGGACCGCGTCGTCGCTGGAGGAGTCGGCCTCCCAACCGAGTCCGGAGAGCTTCTCGACCGAGAGCCGCATTCGTGGGACGTCACCCTCCCAGCCGCGGTCGCCGCCCGTGTACTCGTACTCGGGGTCGAGGTCCATCACGTCGGCGACGATATCGGCGATACGGGTGACCGAGGTAGTCGTCCGCGTCCCGAGGTTGTAGGTGTTCATCGCGCGGTCGGCGGTCGCGACGACGTGACAGATCGCGTCGACGCACTCGGTGACGTGGAGATACGACTTCTCTTGGCGGCCGTCGCCGAGGATCTCTAAGGTGTCGGGATCCTCGAGGAGCTTCTCGATGAAATCTGGGATGACGTTGCCGCGCTGGTTCGGACCCACGATGTTGGCGAAGCGGAAGCACCAGACGGTGAACTCCTTCGAGTGCGCGTACGTGGAAAGCAGTCCCTCGTCAGCCAATTTCGACGCGCCGTAGACGCTGATCGGTTCGAGCGGCGCGTAGTCCTCGGGGGTCGGCCGCGGGGCCTCGCCGTACACCGTCGACGACGAGGTGAAGGCGATGTTGACGACGCCGACTTCCGCCATCCGTTCGAGGACGTTGTACGTCATCTCGGTGTTCTCCTCGAACAGCTTTCGGGGCTCGGCGTAGTTGGTGTCGGTGTAGGCGGCCAGATGGAAGACGAGATCGACGTCAGCGGTGATAACGTCGGCGACGTCGGCTGGATCGGTCATATCGGCCTTGACGAACTCGACACCGTCAGGAACGCGGTCGCGCGTCCCCTTCGAGAGGTCGTCGGCGACGACGACATCATTGTCCTCGCGGAGTCGACGCGCGAGATGCGAGCCGACGAGGCCCGCGCCGCCGGTGACGACGATCCGTTTGTCGCTGAGGTGCATACTGGCGATGCATCCGGCGGGGGTAAGTGCGTTCTCCTTTGAGAGCGGTCCGTCGTCTCCCCCCGATCGCAACCCACCGCGAGCGCAACCGACCGGAACCACAACCGAAGCGAAGCGCCTTAGCGCGCGCCGGGTCTGGAGAGAAGTATGCACGAGGAACGCGAGGTGGCCGTCCTCCGCTACGGCCACCGTCCCGGTCGTGACGACCGGATGACGACGCACGTCGGCCTCACGGCGCGAGCGCTCGGCGCGGATCGGGTGATCTTCCCCGACAACGCCAGCCAGTCGTTGGAGACCGTCGAGGACATCACCGATCGGTTCGGGGGCCCCTTCGAGGTCGAACTGAGTGACGAACTGGACGCGACGATTCGGAACTGGGACGGCTCAGTTGTCCACCTCACGATGTACGGCGAGCGGGTGCAGGACGTCGAGGGCGACGTCCGCGAGGCCCACAGCGCAGAGCCGCTGCTCGTCGTCGTCGGCGGCGAGAAGGTCCCGTTCGAGGTGTACGAGAGGGCCGACTGGAACGTCGGTGTCACCAACCAACCCCACTCGGAGGTCGCCGGACTCGCGGTCTTTCTCGATCACCTGTTCGAGGGCCGGGAGCTCGAACAGGACTGGGAGGACGCCGACCGCCGAGTCATCCCGCAGGCGCGAGGGAAGCGCGTCGTGGATGGCGACGCCACGGAGGGCGCGTGAGCGCGGCCGTCGACGTCGCGTCACCGGGACGGCCATCCGCAACTTTAAAACGACTGAGCGGCGCAAGTGTTTATAATGGCTTTTGAGGAGCTGCTGAACGACCCTGTTATCCAGAAGTACCTCCACGAGCTCGTCGGCCCGACGGGGATGCCGGTGGCGGCGGCCCCTCCGGACGGCGAGGTGACCGACGAGGAACTGGCCGAGGAGCTGGGTCTGGAACTCAACGACGTCAGGCGGGCGCTCTTTATCCTCTACGAGAACGATCTGGCCGAGTATCGTCGAGTTCGCGACGAGGACTCCGGCTGGCTCACGTACCTCTGGACCTTCCACTACGAGAACATCCCGGAGAACCTCCAAGAGGAGATGCTCCGCCTGCTCGACGCGCTCGAAGAACGACTCGAGTACGAACGGAACCACGAGTTCTACCTCTCGGAACCCGCGGGCATCCGCTTCGAGTTCTCCGAGGCGATGGAACAGGGCTTCCAGTGCCCCGAGACCGGTGCGCCGCTGGAACCGATGGAGAACGACGATATGGTCGAAGCGATGGAGCTTCGGATCGAGGAGCTTCGCGACGAACTCAACGTCGACGTGGGTCGAGACGACTGATGGTCGTTCTCGCAACCAAATGCTACGTCGGCGGCGACGCCCGCGAGCGCGCCCTCGATAGCTTCGATTCGCTCGTCCGCAACGACGTCGGCGACCTCGACGTCGAGTGGACGATCGACGTGCGCGACGACGACTTCGTCGCCGTCGACCTAGAGGGAGAAGACGCGACCGCCGCCGGCAACGTCCTCGCGGAAACGTGGGGCGAAATCGCGACCGACCACGAGGACGGCGAGACGTACGTCGGAACGCTCGATTCGTGGGACGACGACGGCTGGGTGCTCGACGTCGGGAACGACAACTCCGTCCGGGTTCCCACCGACGAACTCGGTCTCGGAACGGGCAGTCCCTCGCAGATCCGCGATCGCTTCGGCGTCGTCCAGCACACGCCGCTGCGCTTCGTCGCCGGCGAGACGCCGCGGCTCGCGGACGAGACCCGCGACAAACTGTACGACTGGACGCGGGAGGAAGGACGCAGCGGCCGCGTGAACGTCAACAGCGCGACCCGCGGCGAGGTCCGCGCGACGGTCAACCGGGCCGGCCACGCCGACGACATCATCACCGTCGAGCGCCTCGGACTGCTCGAACAGAGCATCGTCTGCCCCGAGAGCACCGACCCGCCGGGCCTGCTCGCCAGCATCGGCTCGTACCTCAGGTCGGAGCTGAAGTGCGTCTTGACGTCCTGAGAGCTCGAAACCATTCCCCGCCAACATCCCCGCCCACCCCCGCCCAAATCAACGTATGAACCGACGACTCCTCCTCGCTGCCGGTTGCCTCGCTCTGCTCGCAGTCACCAGCGGCTGCCTCGGGATCGGTACAGGTCCTGTCGACGCCGAGCGACTGGACAGCGACCCCGCCGCCGCCTACGAGTGGGAGAGTAACCGAACCGCCCACATCACCGTCCAAGAGAACACGCAGTTCCGCGCGGTGTTGGAAACGAACAGCACGACGATCGAGTTGTATCGGGAGGACGGATTCGGCGGGACGAACCCGATCTCCGTCGAGTCGGTCCGCTATCGCTACCCCGACGGGACGGTGCTCACGGGGACCGAAATCCGGGACGAGGGCGGCGAGATACGCCGGACACGCGACGAAACCGTCGTTGAATTACCGGACGATGCACCGGCGAGCGGCGGGGCGCTGGCGTTCACGAGCAGTGGGTCGCCGAAGCGGTTCACGCTGCCGACATACGTGGAGGGCACCTACGAAGTCGTCCTGCCGCCGGACCGCCGAATCGACTTCCCGGTCTTCGGGCAGGTGTCGCCGCGGAACTACGACGCCGACATCGACGAGCAGAGTCGCGTCCACATCGTCTGGGCGGAGCCAGTGACGCGAGACACTATCTCGGTGCGGTTCTACCTCCAGCGCGACCTCTACATCTTCGGCGGTATCGCCGCGCTCGTCGGCCTCGTCGGTGTCGGTGGGCTCCTGTACTACCGGCGGCAGATCGACCGCCTGCGCGAGCAACGTCGCGAGATGGGCGTCGACGTCGAGATCCGGGACGATGACGACGACGGGCCGCCGCCGGGTATGCGCTGACTCCGTCGGCGACGCCCTTCCTTCGTCGGTGACGCCTCTGCCTTCGTCGGTGAGGCCCCCTCGTCGCCTCCGAAATGCGCTGAGCTTTTGTCCGTTTCGCGGCTATATCTCCTATGCGAGTCGCACTCGTCACCGTGGGAGACGAACTGCTCTCCGGCGACACCGTAAACACGAACGCCGCGTGGCTGAGCGAGAAATTGACCGACCGCGGCGTCAGCGTCGAGCGCGTCACGACCGTCCCCGACGACGTCGCCGACATCGCCCGCGTCGTCAACGAGTACCGCGCCGAACACGACGCGGTCATCGTGACGGGCGGACTCGGCCCCACCCACGATGACGTGACGATGGCGGGCGTCGCCGCGGCGGTCGGTCGCGACCTAGAGCCGCACGCAGAGGCCCGCGAGTGGCTGACCGGCGAGGGTGGCTACTCCGCCGACGGACTCGTCGACGGCACGACCGACCTCCCGGCCCGCGCGCGAATGCTCCCGAACAGCGAGGGCGTCGCGCCGGGCGCGGTCGTCGAGGGTATCTACGTCCTCCCGGGGGTGCCGAGCGAGATGAAAGCGATGTTCGAGCAGGTCGCCGAGGAGTTCAGCGGCACGGAGACGTTCACGACTGTCGTCGACGTCGACGAACCCGAGAGCGAACTGGTCGACCGCCTCGCCGAGGTACAGCGAAAATTCGACGTCACCGTGGGGAGCTACCCCGGCGACTCGGTGCGGGTGAAGTTCACCGCGACCGACGAGTCAGTGGTGGAGGAAGCGGCCGCGTGGCTCACGTCGAAGGTCGATCTCGTCGACGGAGCATAACCGGCGTCGTGTCCGGCTATCGGTAGAGGTAGTAGAGCCAGCCGGCGGCCATCGCGACGCTCAGGAGGAGAATCACCGCACCGGTCTCTGCGATCGGAAGGGACGCGCCCTCGGTTGCGAGTGGGAGCATACACGTCAGTTCCCAGACGGAGTTCTTAAGCGTTCATACTGCCGGCAGCGATCCGGGACCGACAGACACCTCGCACCGGCGGGCTTTTGCGCGCGCCGCCGTTGGATTCGAGTATGCGAATCGGGTTCGTCGTCAATCCAATCGCGGGGATGGGCGGTCGCGTCGGTCTCAAGGGCACGGACGGGAAGGTCGAAGAGGCGCGCCGCTTGGGCGCGGAACCGCGCGCGCCGGAACGAGCGACGCGGGCCCTCGACAGACTCCGCGACTTGGACGACGGGATCGAACTGCTCACCTGGGGCGGACAGATGGGAGCCGACGTCGCCCGCGACGCCGGCTTCGATCCCGAGGTGCTCGGCGAGCCCGACGAAGGCGCGGATTCGACGGCTGAGGACACGGCTCGTGCCGTCGACGCGTTTCTCGCGGCCGATGTCGACCTCGTGCTCTTCGTCGGCGGCGACGGGACCGCTGCGGACGTTGCGGAGGTAGTGGAGGGAACGGAAACCCCGATTCTCGGCGTTCCGGCGGGCGTGAAAGTGTACTCGTCCGTCTTTGCGGTCTCACCGGAGGACGCCGCCCACGTCGTCGCGACGTTCGAGCGGACCGAACGCCGGGAGGTACTCGATATCGACGAGTACGAGTATCGGGAGGGGGAGGTTCACCCCGAGTTGCGAGCGATCGCGCACGTCCCCGTCGCCGAGGAGTTGCAGTCCTCGAAGCAACTCGGCGGCGGCAACGTCGAAGCGCTCGCGGCAGGCGTCGCAGACGACATCCGCGAGAGCGACAAGACGTTCGTGTTGGGCCCCGGAAGCACCGTCGGCGCGATCAAAGCCGAACTCGGCTTCGAGGGCTCACCGCTCGGCGTCGATGTCTGGCGCGACGGCGAAGTACTCGCCCGCGACGCGAGTGAATCCGAGATCCTCGACGCGCTCGGCCCAGACGGCGAGAACGTCGTCGTCGTCTCGCCGATCGGCGGGCAGGGGTTCGTCTTCGGCCGCGGCAACCCGCAGTTATCGCCGGACGTGATCCGTCGCTGCGACCTCGAAGTCGTCGCCTCGCGCTCGAAGCTCGATACGATCGGGGAGCTTCGGGTCGACACCGACGATCCCGACCTCGACGCCGAACTCGCGGGGTGGACGAAGGTCCGAATCGGCCGCTTCGAGAGAAGAATGATGCGAATAGCATAAGAAGCGTTGTAAGATAGTGCATCGGAAGCATAGATGTGCAGTATAATTTTAATATGCCGTCATAATTTCGAGAGAGTAGACTTCAATGTAAAATATATTAGCCCCATATAGTGAGGATTAAGGTCACTGAAGGCTAGGGTGTGATATGGAAACACGTAAGGTACAGCGGTTGGGGCCGTCGACGCTGGCGATGACGTTGCCCGCCGAGTGGGCCAAGGAGCACGACGTCAACAAAGGCGACGAGGTCACGCTGCGGATGGGCGGAAAGGGGACGCTGACGGTGCTCCCGGAATCAGCGAGCCAAGAGGATTCCTCGGCGGCGATCCGGGCGGACAATCTGGACGCGGATTCGCTCGAACGGGCGATCGTCGCGCAGTACGTCCTCGGCCGACGGGTGATCCACATCGAAAAGAGCGAGGGGGCGCTGGACTCCGAACACATCAACGCGGTCTACAAGGCCGAAACGCAACTGATGGGCCTCGGCGTGATCGAGGAGACGCCCGACAGAATCGCCATCCGCTGTTCGGTCGATCCCGAGGACTTCACCCTCGACAACCTCCTCGAACGGCTGGAGAACACCGGCAGCACGATGCGCGGCGAGGCGATCAAAGCGCTCGCCCACGGGAACACGGACCTCGCTCAGCGCGCCCTGAACCGCGAGCGTCAGGCGAACAAGATCTTCGTCCTGCTGCTTCGATTGATCTTCACGGCCTACCAGAACCCGAATCTCGCCCGCGCGGTCGGATTGGACTCCGGGTTCCCGCTGATCGGCTACCGCTCGGTGGCGAAGAACCTCGAACTGACCGCAGACAACGCCGAGGACATCGCGAACATCGCGATGAACGCCGAGGGTCACACGCTCGACGTCGACTCCGGAACGATGCGCCGGATCAGGGAGTTCACGGATCAGGTCGACGAACTCACTCGGACGGCGGTCCAAGCGGTCGTCGAACGCGACTACGACAAGACCGTCGAGTGCCGCACGCGCTTCAGACAGCTTCGAGACCGCGAACAGGAGATCCTCGGCGACCTCCCGGAGATGGATAACGAAGAGCTCTTAGAGGTCCGCGAAGTCCTCGTCAGTCTCCAACAGACGGCTCAGTACGCGATGCGGAACGCCGAAATTGCGGCGAACCTCGCGCTCAACGAGGAATCCGAGCACGTGACTATCGGGTGAGCGAGTTCATCGATCGATCCCTCATCTGAGCACGCCAGCAACAGTATCCGAGGAGTCCGCCGGCGACGTCAGCCGAGAAGTCCGCCGTCGTCGGTCGTCGTTCCCCCGTCTGTCGACGTCGTCGTCTCGTCAGATGCCGTCGTTGTTTCCTCGGCAGTCTCGGTTTCGGTTGCGGTCGGCGGGCTCGACGTCGACGTTTCAGTCTGGTCCGACGACGCCTCGGTCGTCGTTGCCGTGCCGGTCGATCCGTCCTCCTGCGTCGAACTCTCGTTCGTGTCGCCGTCGGCCGGCTTCGTCCCGAAGATGTCGGTCTCGATCGTTTCCGTGTACGTGAGCGAGTCGAGCGGGACGGTCACGGTCGTCTCTCCGAGGTCCAAGCGGGCGTCGAAGTCGATTCGGAGGTCCGTCACCTGATTCCGTTCGAGGTGCGTCACCCACCACTCGTCGATCTTCTCGTTGCGGATGTAGACGGTCGCCTCGATGGTCTCCGTCGACTTCGGGGGGATGACGTATTCGGATTCGGTGGAGCCCTCGCCGACGCCGACGTCGTTCATCGTGATGTTGTACCCGAGTTCGCTCACGCCGATCGGGTACGACTTGGGGTTGTACACGACGAACGTGAGCTCCATTGCAGTCCGCTTGTCGGTCACCTCGCCCCACTGCGCGCTTGTCTCGTTGACGTAGAGCACGGGATCGGAAACCACCGCTCGGTCGGCGTTGACCGGTCGTGTCTCCGTCGAGTTGAACTGCGAGAGCAGATCCGTCTCTACCTGCCGGGTGACGTTCGGTGGGTCGACCGTGCGCCCGAGCGTCCCGGAGGTGACGGCGGTATCGACCGTGACGGTCGTTTGCTCGCCGTTCCGGACGTGTGAGACCCACCACGGCGGAATTTGGTCGTTGTCGGCGGCGGTCGTGAAGTTCAGCGTCGAGTTGCCGGAGCCGACAGCGACTCCCTCTTTGGTGCCGCTCGCGAGCGCCACGTCGTTCATCAAGACGTCGTAGTCAACGCTGACCCCGCCGAGTGAGGCACCGACCGGATTCGGATTCGAGATCGTCAGATCCGTATCGATGACTGTCGTCGTCTCGTTTACCGGGCCGAAGGAGTTCTCGACGCCTGCGACGGAGGGAACGCCGAGGATGCCGGCCGCGAACGCGCCGCCGCCGAGGAGGCCGACGGCCACGATCGCGACGACAACGGTGCGAAGTCGACCGCCGAACAGTAGTGAGGACAACATCCTGTGTGTCGAACATTCTGGGAGATATATATCCCTCACGGCTGCGAACCGTTCGTATCAGTTGAAAGTAATGAACGTCTCGTGAGATCACCCGCAGTGAAGCAGCGTCAGGCAATTCGTATGAACTAAGTCAGAACCGGCGTATCTCAAGGTATGGATACCGCAGCCGCCAGTTCGGATACGGGAATCGGCCTGACTGTGCTCTTTTCGATCGTCGCGCTCTTCGGTGTCGTCGGGATGTTCGTCGCGGGACTGACCGGC
>Ga0207851_100278_pt1 | contig 31811 bp, 40 predicted proteins | sample A23E3SouthBayCA_FD_187747 | JGI IMG/M metagenome (GOLD analysis project Ga0207851, IMG submission 187747) | Aerobic enrichment media microbial communities from Eden Landing Ponds, California, USA - A23 E3 (SPAdes) | ecosystem: Environmental > Aquatic > Marine > Unclassified | place: Emeryville... | reverse complement strand
GCGGATGCCACTTTGCGTGGGCCGCTCACAGCAGGAGAATCGTCGCGGTCTCGTAGAGGACGTAGCCAAGTATCAAGAGAATGAATCCTCGAACGAGATAGCCCGCGGCGTTGTCGGGGGTCTCTTCGTACAGTGTGGCTAATCCGACGCCCGACTGTTGTACGGGCGGTTGGCCGACCGACGGCCCTCGGGAACTCCCCGCGAACACGTCCTCGCCGAACATCTGCTCTAATTGCTTGTCCTGCCGGTCCATCATCGCCTCCATGTGGTCGTAGTCGTCGAATCGGTTCTTCACTTGGCTCACGTACGACGCCGAACAGTCGCACGCGTCGGCGATTTCACGGTTCGTCGCCCTCGGGTTCTCGTACCACGTAAGCAGAATGTCCCGCTGCAACTCCGTTTTCTCCGACATGTTCGTGGGCAATGCGAGGAAGAGGAAATATGTTTCCTCGGTTACGTGAAATCCGGTTGCGCGCGAACACGGCTACGGGAAGACTCCGAAACAGTCAGTCTAGCTTCTCGGCGGCGTCCTTCTCGACGAGCGGCTTCGCGTTCTCCTCGGGGAGCGTCACGATGTCCTCGGCTTCGAGCGTGTACGGGCGTTCGTCCACGCCGAAAATCTCGCCGACGTCGTCGGTGACGCGAACCTTCGTCCGGGCCACGTCGGCGTCCCCTGCGTCGGTCTCGTCGGCGTCTTCGTCCTCGGTGACGCGTTCGAGGTCGTCCGCGACGGCCTCGGGTGGGTCCGGGTCCGCGGGCACGCGGTCGGACGCCGGCTCGGCGTCGCTGGCGTCCGGCTCCGCCGCTGGCTCGGTGTCCGCGGCGGGCTCGTCGTCCGCATCGTCCAGCCCGCCGCCCATCGCGGCCGCCGCCGACGAGTCCGCCGGGGATTCGTCGGTCGGCTCGGGTGCGGGGTCGGTCGGCGTCTCCGGCGTGGCGTCGCCGAGCGGGCCGTCGTCGTCGGCGGCGTCCGTCGGTTCGGCGTCGCCCGCGATGACGTCGAGGACGTGGTTCTTGTTCGCCTCGATGCGGTCGACGAGGTCGCCGTAGAGTTCGCGCTCCTCGTCGGTGAGCCCGCCCGCGTCGTCGGGCATCCCGGCGGCCGCCAGACTCGCCTGCTTGACGAGCTTGCCCATGCGGCGCTCGTAGATGGCTTCCGCGACCTGCTCGGCGGTCTCGATCTTGTCCGTGAGCTCTTGGACCTCGGGGTCGCCGAACGGGTCGTCGGCCGCGCTCGCGGCGGCCTCCCGCTGCTCCTTGAGGTCCGCGATGTACGCCGCCACGTCGCCGTAGAACGAGTCCCGAAGCTCTTGGAGGCCGTCGGTCGCGCGCTCGCGGGTCTGGGCCGCGCGTAAGTCTTCGAGGTTCATTGTTTGGCTTTCTCGGCGGTGCCGCGGGCCATCAGGAAGACGCCCGCGTACTCTGGGACCGAAACGACGCCGGGTTCCACCGTAAGCGTTTCCCCGAGCAGTTCCAGCGTGCGCGCCTCCGTGACGTCGACGGTGATGTCGTGGCCGACGAACGTCTCCGGGACGGCGTCCACCAGCGGGTGGAAGTCGTCGAGCTGCTCGCGGGTGAGCCGCTGGACGTGCAGGCCGCTGCCGCCGTGCAGCGTGCCCGGCAGCCGAATCAGGCGGTTCGTGTCCGTCGTCACGGGCTCGTCGATGGGCGCGTTCTCCGCTTCGACGGTCTCGGCGACGTACCGCCGCGCGACCTTGAGGAACGCCGGATGCACGTCCACGTTCCCGCGCTTGACCGCCGCCGTGTTGTTCGCGACGGCGTTGTAGATGGCGCGCGCGGACTTCTCGCCGATGCCGTCCATCCCGGAGAGGTACTCGACGGCGTCGTCCTCGCCGCGCTCTAAGAGGTCGTCGGCGAACTCGCCGAGGCGCTCGGTGACCCGCCGCCCCCAGCCGCCGTCCGCGGGGAGCACGCGCTTGTTCGTCGGGTTCTTCAGCCCGAGGCCCTCGACGGTCTCCTCGCGCACCAGCGAGTCGAGGTCGAGCTCGTTCCCGCGCACGTAGTCCACGATTTCCCGGCGCTGCTCGCGTTCGAGGTCGTGGACGCCCTCGTCGCGGACGTGGACGTGGTAGCCCCGTCCGCCGGAGAACGTCACGGTCAGGTCCTCGAAGCCGAAGTCCCGTTCGAGGAAGTCCAGCAGCCGGTAGAGCGCGTCCTTGCACTTCGCCAGCATCTGCGCGTACGAGTCCTCGCCGAGCGTCACGCTCGGGAGGTGGTCGGCGTCGAGGTCGAAGACCAAGTCCGAGCCCAGCCAGTCCTTCTGCTCCATCGTCGAGGCGCCCGGCGTCTCGTAGAACCCCGCCGAGAAGTAGACGTGGCGGGGGCGCTGTCGTTCGAGGAACGCCGACGTGTTTCCGAGGTCGAGCGTGGACTTGTGGCGGACCATCGTCGTGTCCGGCCCCGAGGTCCACGGGATGTACCCCCACTCGCGGTCGTCGGCGCGCGGCGGGAGCTGTACCTCCGAGCGGCGGTAGAAGTCGCCGAAGCGCCCCCGGAGATACGCGCGGGTCCGTTCCTCCATAGCGGGAAACGCGTACGCCGACCGCCGGTAAATGCGTGTCGTCTCTCCGGTCGGCGCGCGATTTCGGGCGTCATCCAGCAGTGCGCTACAGCGCCGACCGGAGGCGCTCCCTGATGCTCGGATTCCCGTAGAGACCGACAGCGACGACGAGCACGCAAACCGCGAGGGCGACCGCGGAGCCGACCAAGCTCGTCGGCGCAGTTCCGCCGGCGAGTCGGAGAAGGGTGGCGGCGGCGCCGAGGGTGCCCAACAGCACGAGCACCCAGCCGAGCGCGCCAGCGAGGACGCGACCCCCGAGTTCGATGGCCACGACGCCAGTCGATTTCTCGCTCATGCCCGATAGTATCAACGGCGCGAAATATATTTTCTGGGGAGAACAGCGCGAAACGTGGCGCGAAGTGGCCGACTACCGGCCGCGCAACAGCTCGGAGATTCGGTCGCGGATGCGGGCGCGGTCGCCGAGCCGGAGGTAGTAGGCGCCCTCGCCGTCCTCGTAGTAGTTTTCGATGTCGCGCTCGACGCTGAACCCGAGGTGCTCGTAGAACGACACCGCGCTCTCGTTGCTCTGTCGGGCGTGACAGGACGCCTTCCCGGCGTCCTCGGTGACGCGCGCGACGAGGCGCTCGCCGTAGCCTTCGCCGCGGTACTCGGGGGAGACAGCCAGAAACAGGATGTAGCCGTCCGAGCGCGCCGCCGCGAACCCCACCATGTCGTCGCCGTCGAGGAAACAGTAGACCGTCGACCGCCGGTACGCGTTGGCGAAGAACCCGCGTCGCTGCTTGAGGAGGTCCTCCTCGGCGCGGATACGCTCCTTGAGGTCCCACGCCTCGTCGAGGCACTCGTCGCTGCCCGGCGGGACCACGCGCTCGTCGACTGTGACGCTCACTGAGAGGGGGTAGCAGGCCAGCAAATATAATTCCACCGTCGCCGGACGCCGTAACGCTTTCACGCGTCCTCGGCGTCTCGGCGAACGATGCTATGCTAGGCGGCAGCCCCGACGGCGAACGGATGCAGCGCGCCGGCGAGTCCGCGTACGACCGCGTCCGGGAGGCCGCGCTCACGGGCGTCACCGTGGTCGTCCCGCTGCTCGTGACGCTGTACGTGCTCTCTATCGCCGTCGGGGTCGTCGAGAACCTCCTCGACCCGCTCGCGCGAGTGCTTGCGAGCACGAACGTCGCGCCGAACGCCTCCGAGGCCATCGTCGACGTCGCCGGCGTGCTCGTTGTGGTCGCGATAACCCTGCTCGTCGGGTTCGTGGCGTCGTTCCGCTCGGGGGAGCGCGTGCTCGCGTACTTCGACGCGGTGCTCGAACGCATCCCGGGCGTGGGCGCCGTCTACATGAGCTTCCGGCAGATGAGCGACGTGATGGTCGAGAGCGACGCGGACAACTTCCAGTCCGTGAAGCTCGTGGAGTTCCCTCATCAGGACGCGTACACGCTCGGCTTCCAGACGACGGAGACGCCGAGCGCCGTCGAGGACGCCGCCGGCCACGACGAGATGCTGACGCTGTTCCTGCCGCTCGCGCCGAACCCCGTGATGGGCGGCCACCTCACGCACGTGCCCGCCGACCGCGTGATGGACGTGGACATGAGCGTCGAGGAAGGGATGCGCGCGGTGGTGACGATGGGCGTCGCGGTGTCCGACGACGGCGCGACCGACGGGCTCTCGCGGGAGCGCCTCGAACGCCTGACCGGCGAGGAGGTGGCGCCGACGCAGGCGTCGGAGGGCGAGAAATGAGCTACGAACTCCGAGAGCACACCGCCGACGTGGCCGTGGAGGCGACCGCGGACAGCCTCGGCGGCGTGTTCGCGGCGGTCGCGGACGGCATGGCGGCGGCGATGACCGAGGAAACGCCCGGCAGGGGGAGCCGGTTCACGTTCGAGGAGCGCGCCGAGAGCCGCGAGGCATTGTTGTTCGACTACCTCGACCGGCTCATCTACGAGCGCGACGTGCGCAACGTCCTCCCCGTGGACCACGACGCCGCGGTCAGCGCGGACGGCGGCGAGTGGGTCGTGGCGGGGAGCGCGCTCGGCGTCCCGCTGAACGAGGTCCACGCCCGCGACCTGAAGGCGGTCACGTACTCCGAGATGGACCTCTCCGAGCGCGACGGCGACGGCGGGTGGCACGCGTACGTCGTCTTCGACGTTTGACACGCGCTAGCAGACCTTTTTGCGTTCGCGGTTCTTGGAGGGTGGTATGGTGACAGCTACGCCTTGGCGCCACGTCGACTACGTGGTCGACGGCGCCCCGACGGTCCGCGCGGTGGAGTTCCTCGTCGAGGTGTTCTCGACCCCACTGAACGCAGCACTGTTGCTCGGGGGCGCGCTCTCGATTCTCGTGGCCGCCGCCGCGTACCTCAAGTACGAGCCCGCGACGGCGGACGTGCGCGCGCTCCGCGAGACGCTGGACGGCTACCACGCGTTCCTGCCGTGGATGCTCCGGCTCGCCGTCGGCCTGCCGCTGGTCGGCGCGGGGTTCGCGGGCTACTTCTTCTCGCCGTCGGTCGCCGCGCCGACGCGGGTGTTCCAAGTCCTGCTCGGGTTCTTCCTGCTGTTCGGGCTGGCGACCCGCGCGGTCGCGCTCGTCGGCCTGCTGGCGTACCTCGGCGGGCTCGCGCTCCGCCCCGAGCTGGTGCTCGCCAGCGAGTACGTCGGCGGGTTCCTCGGCGTGCTCCTGCTGGGCGCGGGCCGCCCGAGCGCCGACCACTTGCTCCAGCAGGTCGCGGCCGCCGACGGCTCCGTGTACGGCCGTTTCGACCCCCTACACCCGCTCGTGGAGAAGTTCAACGACGTCGTCGGCCCCTACGAGCAGTACGCGCCGACGGTCCTCCGGCTCGGCGTCGGCTTCAACTTCGCGCTGCTGGGGTTCTGGAACAAGCTCGCCAACCCCGGGCTGGCGCTGGAAGTCGTCGAGAAGTACGACCTCACTGCGGTCGTCCCCGTCGACCCCGGCCTCTGGGTCGTCGGCGCCGGCCTCACCGAACTGGCTGTCGGCGTCCTGCTGTTCGTCGGGCTGTTCACGCGCGCGACCGCCGCGGTCGCGTTCGTCGTGTTGACGACGACGCTGTTCGGGCTGCCCGACGACCCCGTGCTCGCGCACATCACGCTGTTCGGGCTCTCCTCGGCGCTGTTCGTCACCGGCGGCGGTCCGCTGTCGCTGGACGAGCGCCTCGCCGCGGCCGTCGAACGCTCGCCGCTGACGACCGCCACCGACTAGCCCCAGACGAAACGTATTCCCGGGCGCCCCGCCCATCGCGGAGTATGAACACGTTTGACGCCGACGGCGTCACGCTCCGAGAGGTCGAAGACGACGTCTGGGAGCTCGAACGCGACGACGACATGCGGGTGCCCGCCCGCGTGTTCGCCAACGAGACGCTCCTCGAAGACATCCAGAACGACAAGACCCTCCAGCAGTTGCGCAACGTCGCCTCGATGCCGGGCGTCGTCGCGCCCGCGCTCTGCATGCCCGACGGCCACCAAGGCTACGGCTTCCCCGTGGGCGGGGTCGCCGCCTTCGACGCCGAGGACGGCTACATCTCGCCCGGAGCAGTGGGATTCGACATCAACTGCGGCGTGCGGATGGTGAAGACGAACCTCACGTACGAGGACGTGCGCGGCCGCGAGGAGGAACTCGTGGACGCGCTGTTCGACGCCGTTCCCTGCGGACTGGGCGGCGGCGGCGTCCACGACGTGAGCCACACGGACCTCGAAGCCGCGCTCGAACGCGGCGTCGACTGGTGCGTCGAGGAGGGCTACGCGGTCCGCGAGGACCGCCTCCACTGCGAGGACGAGGGGCGCCGCCCGGACGCCGACCCCTCGGCCGTCTCGAAGAAGGCCAAGGACCGCGGCGCCAACCAGATGGGGTCGCTGGGCTCCGGGAACCACTTCCTCGAAATCCAGCGCGTCACCGACGTGTACGACGAGGAGACCGCCGAGTCGTTCGGCCTCGACGAGGACCAAGTCGTCGTCCTCATCCACTGCGGCTCCCGCGGGCTCGGCCACCAAGTCTGCTCGGACTACCTCCGGCGCATCGAACAGGAGTACCCCGACCTCACGGAGTCGCTGCCGGACAAGGACCTCGCGGCGGCGCCCGCGGGCTCCGAACTGGCCGACGACTACTACGGCGCGATGTGCGCGGCCATCAACTTCGCGTGGGTGAACCGCCAGCTCATCACGCACGCCGTCCGCGAGACGTTCGCGGACGTCTTCGACACCTCGTGGGAGGCGCTGGAGATGGACCTCCTGTACGACGTGGCGCACAACATCGCCAAGAAGGAAGCCCACGAGGTGCACGTCACGGAGGACGGCTACAGCCTCGGCGGCGACGGCGAGCGCGTCGAACGCGACCTCTACGTCCACCGGAAGGGCGCGACGCGCGCGTTCCCCGCCGGCCACCCCGACGTGCCGTCGGCGTACCGCGACGTGGGCCAGCCCATCATTATCCCGGGGAGCATGGGCGCGGGCAGCTACATCCTGAAGGGCGGCGCGCGGTCGCTGTCGCGGTCGTTCGGTTCGACCGCACACGGCGCCGGCCGCCTGATGAGCCGCACGCAGGCCAAGCGCGAGTACGGCGGCGGCGAGGTGCAGGCGGACCTCCGCGAGCGGAACGAAATCTACGTGAAGGCGGCCTCCGGCGAGACCATCGCCGAGGAAGCGCCGGGCGTCTACAAGGACGTCGACGAGGTGGTCGGCGTCTCCGACGCCCTCGACATCGGCGACCTCGTCGTCCGCACGTTCCCCGTGGCGAACATCAAGGGATAGCTACCGGGAGAACCCGGGGCCGTTCGGGCCCTGCGGGCCGCTCGGCGCCATCCCCTCCGCCAACTGCACGTACTCGGACTCGGGCGACCCCGAGACCTCCTCGCCGTTCTCGTAGCGCACGAAGTTCAGGTAGAACGCCTCCCCGCAGCCCGGCTCGCCGTCCGCGTCGCTCTCGGGCGGATGCGACCAGTCGGCGGCGTCGGCGCCGCAGACGAACCGCACGCCGTCGGCGCGCTCGCCCCCGTAGTCGTCGCTCGGCGAGACGTACGTCCAGCCCTCCAGCGGGAACGGCGTCACGGACTTGTCCGCGAGGTAGGGGTCGCGGTCCAGCGCGGCGACGGCGCCACAGCGCGGGCAGTAGTAGGACACCTCGACCATACCCGGGGTTGGGCGGCCAGCGGTTTGAGTGTCGCGCCGGCGCCCGCTCCGGAAGACATTAGGACGGACCTGCGGATGCATCGGACATGATAGACGAGACTGCCGAGGAGATTCGTGAGATGCGGACCCACTCCTCCTCGGTCGTCGCCGTGAAGGCCGCTCGCGCGCTCGCGGACCTCATCGACAACGACTACCCGACCGTCGAGGAGTACGTGCGGGCGTTAGAGCGCAACAGCAACGCGCTCCGGCGCGCGAACCCCTCGCACGCGTCGCTGGTGACGACCCAGCGGGCGGTCGTCGAGCGCGTGCGCGACGCCGACCCGGCGTCGGTCGCGGAAGCCAAGGAGGTCACCGCGGCGGCTATCGACGACGTAGTGGAGTCCGTCGAGAGCGCGAAGCACGAGGCCGCGGCGGCGCTCGCCGAGCGCATCGAGGACGGCCAGACCGTGCTCACCCACGACTACTCCTCGACGGTGCTGGAGGCGCTGGAGAGCGCCGCGCAGGACGGCAAACACCTCGACGTGTACGTGACGGAGGCCCGCCCCCGCCACCTCGGCCGGAAGACCGCGCGCACGCTGGCGGCCATCGACCGCATCGAGCCGACGCTCATCGTGGACGGCGCATCGGGCTACTACCTCTCGGAGTGCGACAGCGTGCTCCTCGGGATGGACTGCATCGTCGACGACACGTACTACAACCGCGTCGGCACGTACCCGCTGGCGGCGGCCGCCGACGACGTGGGGACGCCGGTGACGGTCGCGGGGTCGAGCGCGAAGCTCGTCGACGAGGGGTTCCGCTTCGAGAACGACTTCCGCGACCCCAGCGAGGTCATCCGCGAGCCCCCGGAGGGCTTCGACGTGAAGAATCCGGCCTACGACGCGACGCCGACGCGGCTGCTGGACGCCGTCGTGACCGACGAGGGCGTCCGCGAGTTCTGAAGGCCGCCGGAACGGCTGACTGCCCGCGACGAGGGGGAGCGGTCAGCGCCCGTAGAGCAGGTACGAGAGCGCGAGGAAGCACGCGATAGCGCCGCCGGCGAACCCCGCGAGCGCGCCGTAGGGCACGTCGGCGTTCCCGAGAACCGCGGCGAGGACGCCGCCCGCGAGCGCCGACGCCAGCAACAGGGCGGCACCGGTCTGCCAGCGCTCGACGAAGGCGACGGTGCTCTCGTTGGGCATGGCGGAGTAGTCGGCTCGGCAGTCACGTAAGTGTACCGGCGAGTCCGCGCGAACGAGAACGCTACTCTCGGGGCGGGCTGTCGCGGGCGAGCGTGATTTCGTGGGCTTCGACGTCCTCGTAGGCGGCGACGCGGCCGCCGACCTCGACGCGCCCGGCGTCGGTTTCGACGACGAGCGTGGCGACCTGCTCGTTCGCCTCGAACTTCGTCTCGGCGACGCGCCCGCGGTCCGTGCGGGCGTCCCCGGAGAGCACGTCGCGGCCGCGGACGGTCGCGTACACGTCGCCGTCAAGCGACCGGATGTCCTTCACGCAGCGCCGAATCGAGGCGTACGTCCGCGGGAGTTCGACGTCGACGCCCTCGCTCGTGTAGAGGGTGTCGTTGGCGGTCGACCAGATGACGGTGCCGAAGAACCCGGAGACGAGGAAGCCAAGCGCCGAGCGGTTGAAGATGACGCCGTACTTCTCGGGATCGTCCCGGACCGCGCCCTGCGTCGCGTACACCGAATACTGGCCGTCGGCGACCGCGACGACGGGCGTCGTGACGCCGCGGCGACCGCGCACGGTGGTGGCGATTTCGCCGTAGTCGAAGTCCTCGGGGTCGGGCGCGTTCCGGACGGGCGTAATCACGAGGTCGACGCTGACGCCGCGGTCGCGGGCGGCCGCGAGGTCGTCGGCGAACCGCTCCAGCAGGCCCGGGGTCAGCGAACAGACCAGTTCGAACTCCGCGCTGTCGATGACGTCGCCGAAGTAGCGCAGAATCGTCGACCGGGACTTCACCAGCGAGACGGCCTCCGTCTCGCGGGCGGGCGTCGTGTACGCCTCTTCGAGGGAGGTGACCATCTCCGCGAAGCTCGACTGGAGGTCCGCGAACGCCTCCTCGGGGTCGATGGCGACGACCTTCATCGGCCGGGACTCCCGGAGCTCCACGAGCCCGCGGTCGCCAAGGCTCCGCACCGTGTCGTACACCCGCGGCTGGGGAATCTCGGTGCGGTCGGCGATTTCGCTGGCCGTGAGTTCGCCGTGCTGCAGCACCGTGAGGTACGCCTCGATTTCGTACTCGCCGAGGTCGAACCCCGCGCCGACTCGTTCGACCGTCTCGCGGAGGTCCTCGTCGCTCATACCGCCACCCACGGTGACCCCGCTCTTTTAGCCTGCGGTCGCCGGTCGCCGCCCCGACACGTTCGAGCGGGTCACATGTACATGCGGTCTTCGGCGCGCTCCTCCTCGGCGCGCTCGACGCGCTCGCTGAGCGCCTCGTAGTGCTGGGCAACCTCGGCGGCGAACGCCTCCAGCGGCCCGGTGTCCACGTCGAGGTCGTACACGTCGCTGACGGCGTCCACGAGCCGAATCGCGGCCTCCACGTCCGGCGCCTGCGCGTGAACCGGCGTCGTGTAGACGCACGCGCGGCGGTCGCTGTCGATGCCGCGCGCGAGCAGTTCGGCGCTCACGCCGTCGAGGAAGCCGTTGCCCATCGGCGGCACGTCGGCGTCTTCGAGGCGGGCGCGCTGGTAGTCGTCGGTGGCGATGTAGAACGTGCGGTGGCCGTCCGGGCCGTGCGCGACCGGGACGCCCGAGAGCACCGCGGTCTCCTCGACGTCGTTTTCGTCCAGCCACGAGCCGAGCGCGGCGCTGAACGTCCCGGAGACCAAGACCGGCACGAACAGTTCGCCGACGAGCACGGTGACGCCCACGTCGGGCTTCGAGAAGAACCGCGTGTGGTGGCGGGGCGTGCCGTTCTCGAACGGCGTAATCGCGGGGAGGCCGTCGACGGCGACGTGGCCGGTCTGTTCGAGGCCGAGGTGGTCGACGAGGAAGTCCGCGGCGGTCAGGCCGGCGAGCCCGAACTCAGAGAACCCGCAGATGAGGGCGTCGCTGGGCTGGGCGTCGTGCGTGAACTCGAACTCGGGCCCGCGGCGGTCCGCGGCGGCCCGCGGCGTGTCATCTGCCATACCGGACGGACGGCGACCACCCCCTTATCGGTTGCCCGTGTCAGTCATCGGCGTGCATCGTCACCCGCCCCTCGATTGCGGGGTCGATGCCGTGCTCGCGGGCGTAGTCGGCGAGCACGCGGTGCTGGACACCGAGGCGGTCGACGCGGTGAGCCTCGTTGAGCGCGGGGAACTCGTCGTCGGTGTAGAAGAGGTAGTCGGTGGTCGCCAGCGTGTACGTCGCGTCGGGGTCGACCGGCTCGCCGCCGACGCGCGCCCCGACGAGTTCGTCCGCGGAGTCGTCCCACGTGAGTTCGGCGCCGGCGACGTGGGCGTGCCACCAGTCGGGCTCCGCGAAGCCCAGCGACCCGCCCTTCGCGCCGCGGAACACGTCCAACAGCTCCGCGCCCGACAGCTCCGCGACCGAGACCGGCTCCTCGAAGGGGACGACGCTGACGAGGTCCGCGACGGTCACGTCGCCCTCGATTGCGGGGCCGTCGCGGACGCCGCCGGAGTTCTGGAGCGCCACGTCCGTGTCGGCGGCCCACCGGTAGGCGTCCGCGACGAAGTTCCCGATGCGGGACTCCCCGCGGAACAGCGTGGATTCGGTGCGCTCCATCGGCTCGGCGACGTGGCCGACGGTGTCGTTGAGGCCGGTGGCGGCCATGCGCTCGCGGAGGCGCTCGGCGAGCGGCTCGTAGACGGGCGCGTCCGCGACGACGTGGCGGGTCACCTCGCCGGCGGTGAGGTCCACTTCGAGGACGACCTCGCCGCCAGAGCCGGGGCGCGTGAGCAGCGTGTCATCGAGGCGTTCGACGCGCTCGGCCGGGATGTGGCCGCCGAGCACGGCGTCCACGTCGGTGGCGGCCGCGAGCTCCTCGTCGCCGCGCCCGAGGTGCGAGAGCACGACCACGTAGTCGGCGCCCGCTTCGCGGAGTTCGGCGGCGGCCTCCCGCGTGGCGGCAATCGGGTCCGTGACGGTGAGGTCGCTGGCCATCGGGTTCAGGGACGGCGTGGCGTCGTCGAGCACCCCGAGGAAGCCGATGCGCGCGCCGTCGGCCTCGACGATGGTCCACGGGGTCGCGCCCGCGACGCGGTCGCCGTCCCGGTAGACGTTCGCGGACACCCACGCCTGCGGCGAGTCGGCGACGATTTCCGCGGTGACGTCGGCGCCGTAGTCGAAGTCGTGGTTCCCGAACGTCTCCACGTCGGGTTCGACCGCGTCGTAGAGGTCCAGCGCCTGCCGGCCCTCGGTCACCAGCGAGAGCACGCCCGGCGCGGTGTTGTCCCCGGAGCCCGCCGCGAGCGCGCCGCCGCGAGCGCGCAGCACGGACGCGAGCCGGCCCGCCTGTTCGGGCGTGTCGTAGACGTTCTCCAAGTCAGAGTAGTGGAAAATCCGGACCGCCATTACCCGAATCGAGGCCGTCGGCGGGCAAGAGCGCTTCGGTGAGCGGCGTCTCCGCCGCGACCGCGGGGACAGCGATAAATGCGAAGGGCGGGCTACGGGAGTGTATGTTCACGGTGACGACCGACGACGGCACGCTGCACGTCGCCGACGACGAGGGCGAGCGCGGCCAAGAGGGCCCGTTCTACGTCGTCTACCGGACGGCCGACCGGGAGCGGCGCTGGGGGTACTACTGCTCGAACTGCGAGTCCGTGGACGTGGCGATGGACTCGATGCGCCGCATCAGGTGCAACGGCTGCGGGAACTTCACGAAGCCCGACGAGTGGGACTCCGCCCACGAGTAAGCCGCGAGAACGTTCGTTCGCCCATCCTACCAAGTATTTCCGGCCGTTCGTCCAAATTCTGCCGCGACCGCAAAACGGCAAGAAGACTTATTACCTAGGCGGGCGACCGTACAGTCGCATGGGGACTGTTACCACCCCTCCCGACGAGCAGGCCCGGTCGATATTCGACGACCTCGGGTACAGCCTCGCAGGAGACGGCGCGGAGTTCTCCGCCACCCGCGACTGGAAGGAGATACGCGTGACCGCCGTCACAGACCGAGTCGAGGCCGACCACGACTGCGGCTATCGCTGTTTCGTGACGTGGGCCGACAACACCGACGCGCTCGAACGCCAGCTGCGTCGGCTCGACCCGCCCTACGAGTGGGCGGTGATGGGCGTCGAGGAGGACGGTGACTACGAAGTAGCGCGCGCCCCGCCGGTCAGCTAGGGCGCGGTTTTTCTATCGGAGCGCTTCCCGCGTCGCCGCCAGCCCGGCGGCCGCGTCCACATCCGCGCCGAGCGCGTCGAAGGCGTCCGCCAGCGCCGCGACCACCAGCGTGACGTTCTCCGGGCGCGCGCCGTGGCCCATACAGCCGATGCGGAACACGTCGCCCTCCAGCGCGCCCAGCCCGGACGCGATTTCGAGGTCGTAGTGGTCCAGCACGTAGTCGATGACCGCGCTGTCCTCGACGCCGTCGGGCACCCGGACGGCGTTCAGGCTCGGCAGCCAGTAGTCGTCCTCGGGATTGAGGCCGAGGCCCATTTCCTCGACCCCGGATTTCAGCGCGCCCGCGACACGCTCGTGGCGGTCCCAGCGCTGTTCGATGCCCTCCTCGGCGACCAGCCGCAGCGCCTCCCGGAGGGCGTACACGTTCGAGACGGGCGCGGTGTGGTGGTACGCGCGCTCGTCGCCCCAGTAGCCCTCCAGCAGGGAGAGGTCCAGATACCACGACCGCGGGTCCGCGTCCCGGGAGAGCACTTTGTCCATCGCTTCGTCGTTGAGCGTCAGCGGGCTCGCGCCCGGCGGACAGGACAGACACTTCTGCGGGCCGGAGTACGCCGCGTCGATGCCCCACTCGTCGACGCGCAGTTCGACGCCGCCGAGGCTCGTCACCGTGTCCGCGATGACGAGCGCGTCGTGCTCGTGGGCGATGTCCGTGAGTTCCGGGACGTTCGTCTGCTTCGCGCCCGTGGAGGTCTCCGCGTGCACGAACCCGAAGACGTCGGGCTGATGCTCGGCGAAGGCGTCCGCCACGTCCGAGGGCCGGAGCGGCTCGCCCCACGGCGCGTCCACGCGCACGACCTCGCCGCCCGCGCGGCGCGCCATCTCCGCCATGCGGTCGCCGAAGTAGCCGTTCGTCGGCGCGAGGAACGTGTCACCGGGCTCGGTGAGGTTGCCGATGGCCGCCTCCATCGCCGCCGAACCGGTCCCCGAAACGGGAATCGTCCACTCGTTGTCCGTGCGGAACGTGTACCGCAGCAGCGCTTGGGTCTCGTCCATGATGTCCACGAACGACGGGTCGAGGTGGCCCACCAGCGGCGTGCTCATCGCCTTCAGCACGCGCGGGTGGACTGGGCTCGGCCCCGGCCCCATCAGCGTTCGCTGCGGGGGGTTCAACTCACCGACGTCTGGCCGCTCTACCATGTGGTGACCGGTGCACGCGGCCCGCAAGAAAGTTCGGAAACCGGCGTGCTGTCCAGCGGAGCGGCTCAGTACGTCCGCTCGTCGACGGTGTCGCCGTCGGCGTCCGAGAGCGTCGCCGTGTCGCCGCCGTCGTTCCAGACCTCGCTCCCGAAGTCCGCGTAGCGGTCGTCGGCGTCGTCGGTCCCGTCACCGGAGTGGACCCAGACGGACGCTCCGGGGTCGAGCGTGAAGCCGTCCGAGAACGTTTGCTCGTGGCCGGCCGCGTCCGAGAGCGTGTACCCCGTCATGTCGACGGCGCTGTCGCCATCGTTCGTAATTTTCACGCGCTCGTCGTTGAGGTCGTCGGCTTCCGCGTACACCCAGTCGATTGACAGCGAGGGGGTTGCGCTCCCGTCGCCGCCGTCGGTGGGCGTCCGGCACGTCCAGAGACCGGTCTCGTTGGCCTGCGCGCCGTCCTCCGCGGCGTAGAACGTCTCGTTCAGCGAGAACGAGGAGTCGTAGACGCGCGCGTTGCCGGTCTCCACGAGGTCGAGGTTGAAGTTCTCCCCGTCGACGTAGACGTACGCGAGCAGGCGGCCGTACGTGCCGCGCCGGTCGGCCGCGCTGTCGAACTTCAGCGTGACCGTCGCGCCCGCGAGCGCCGACTTCGTGTACTGGCTGGCGTTGTCGCCGGCGGCCGCGAGACACTGCTCGCCGGCCCGCGTGTTCGGCACGCCTTCGTACTCGCCGGGCGTGTTCTCGCCGTTGACCTCCGGCGTGTCGACGCCGAGCAGTCGGACCGTGTCCGTGCTGCCGTTCTGGTACGCGATTTCGACGGTGTCGCCGTCCGTGACCGACGTCACGGTGACGGTCACCGAGCCGGTGACGCCGGTCTGCTGCGGCGAGTCCGCGGCCGCCGCGACGCCGGCCGCGCCGACGCTGGTCACGAGGAGCGCTGCCACGAGGACTGTCGCAAGTGAGTGCGTTCGAACCACAGTATATTCCCCAATCTGGTGAATAAAATTAATTTCTAGTTCCTATTCGTAATAGCCTGAGTGGCAACATATCGCACACAAATCCCTGTGGAGAGTGGCGGCCGGCCACCAGCGCTTACGTACCCCCGCTTCGAACGGCCGCTATGTCGACTCCATCTTCGAACATCTTACAGAGCACCGTCGACGAGTTCGTCGGGAACGTCGCCGCCGCGGTGCCGCGCGTGCTCACGGGACTGGTCTTCCTCGCGCTCGCCGCGATTCTCATCCGGGTGGTCGTCGCCGCCGTCCGCGTCGTGCTGCGGCGCGTCTACCCCGACCAGCCGATTTACGTCCAGCTCGGCGGGACGCTGGCGTCAGTCGTGCTGTGGTTCGGCGCGCTGCTGGGGTTCCTGTCGGCGGTCGGCCTCCCCGAAATCGCGGCCGCACTCGGCACCGCGTCGGGCTTCCTCGCGCTCGGCGTCTCGTACGCGCTCTCGGGGATGCTCGCGGACGCCGTCGCCGGCATCTACCTCCTCCGCGACCCCGACTTCAGCCCCGGCGATACCGTCGTTTCCGGGGACGTGACCGGCACCGTCACCGCCATCGAACTCCGGAAGACCCGGTTCCGCGTGGACGGCGACACCGTGGTGCGGGCGAACGCCGACGTCGAGAAGAAGTGGACGAAGAAGGGCGAATAGCTCGAAACGCGCCGTGTTAGCGGGGCACCCGCGAGTTTATCCCGCTTCGCGGAGTATTCGGTGTATGTTCGTAGGGCACGCAACGTTCGCGTTCGGCGCCGTCGTGCTCGCTGCCGCCGCGCTCGGCCAGTCCCGAGAGCGTGCGCTCGCGCTCGGTGTGGCCGCCGGTCTGTTCGCGGCCATCCCCGACGTGGACATGGCGTACGCCCTCGTCGGGCTGGTCGCGGTGGACCCCACTAGCCCGATGGCGGTCGCGCAGTCGTTCTGGGGCGCCTCGACGGTCATCCACCGCGCGGTCACCCACTCGCTGGTGGTGGCCGTCCCGGCGGCCGCCGCGTTCGCGCTCGCGCCCACGCACCGCCGCGTCGCCGCCGTCGCGCTCGCCGCGCTCGTCGGCGTCGTCGTCGCCGTCTCCGGCCCGATGCCCGCGGTCATCGTCGGGCTGTTCGCCGCCGGCGGCTGGGCCGTCGCGCGCGCCGCCCACGCCCACCGCGTCCGCGGCACCGGCCTGTTCGCGGTCGCGCTGTTCGGCCTGCTGAGCCACCCGTTCGGCGACCTGTTCACGGGCCAGCCCCCGGAGCTGTTCTACCCGCTCGGCGTCACCGCCTTCGACGGCCGCGTCGCGCTGTCCGCGGACCCGACGCTGCACCTGCTGGGCGCGTTCGGCATCGAGCTGTTCGCCATCTGGCTGGGCGTCGCTGCGGCGCTCTGGCTGACCGGCCGCCGCTTCACCGACCACGTGAACCCGCGCGCGGCGCTCGGGGCCGCGTACGCCCTCGCGGTGCTCGTGTTGCCGCCGCCGACCATCGACGCGTCCTACCAGTTCGTGTTCAGCGTCGTCGCCGTCGGCTTCGTCGGCGCCGTCCCCGCGCCGAGGCTCGGGGGGCGCTCGATTTCGCTGCCGTCGCTGCCGACCGCGCTGGTCACCGGACTGGCCGCGGTCACGCTCGCCGGGCTCGCGTACGCCGCCGCGTACGCCATCGGCGTCGCGTAATCGTCGCTTCGTTCCGGCGGGTAGCTTTATGCGGGTCGCCGGAAAACTGTCAGGCGATGGTGTTCAAGAAGATCCGACTCATCGGGACCAGCGAGGAGAGCTTCGACGAGGCCGCGGACGACGCAATCGACCGCGCGGAGGACACGCTCAACAACGTGAAGTGGGCGGAAGTAGTCGAGCAGGGCGTCGAAATCGCGGGCGTGGAAGGACGGCAGTATCAGGTCGAAGTCGAGGTCGCGTTCGAACTCGAAGACTAGACTACGTCCGGAAGGACTCGCCGCAGCCGCACTCGCTCTCGACGTTCGGGTTCTGTACGTGGAAGCCGGCGCCTTGGAGGCCGCCCTCGAAGTCGAGGCGGCTGCCGCCGACGTAGTTGAGGCTGGACTGGTCGACGAACAGGCGGATGCCGTTGCTCTCGAAAATCTGGTCCTCGGGCTCGGGCTCGTGCTCGAAGCGCATCCCGTAGGAGAGCCCCGCGCAGCCGCCCTGTTGGACGTACAGCCGGAGGCCGGCCTCCGCGACGTCCATCCCTTCGTCGGCCATGAGTTCGCGGGCCTGCTCGGCCGCGGACTCCGTGGCGCTGACCACCGTGTCTCCGTCCCCGTTCTCGGCACTCGCGCTCATGGCGAATACGTTCGGGGCCCGCAGTCATAAGCGTGGTGCCCTCCCACAGGGCCGCCGCGACTCGCGTCAGGCCGCGCGGTAGGCGCGCCGGCCGAGTTCCGCGAACGCCGCCGCGCCGCCCGCGGTCCCGAGGAACCCGCCCGCGGCGGGGAGGGAGACGAGCGCGTCCGCGAGCACGCCGACCACGACGAGGCCGACCACCACGCGGCCGCGCTGGCCCGCGACGACTTCGTTCGCACGGCCGAGTGCCTCCCGCAGAGTCGCCTGCTCCGCGACGAGCACCGGCGGGACCGCCACGAGCACGGGCAGCACCGCGAGCACGACGACGAGCAGGGAGGCGAGCGCGAGCACGAACTCCAGTTCGAAGACCCACCCGAGCGGGCCGAGCAGGACGCCCGCGCCGACGGCGACGGCGAACAGCCTGCCGTACGTGCGCGCGGTCGGCGGGTCGGCATCTGGGAGGGCGTGCGCGAACGCGCGGCCCGCGGCGACCGCGGCCGCCGCGTACAGGCCGGCGTAGAGGACGAGCAGTTCGAGCGCGAACACGGGCCGCAGGCCCAGCAGGGTGCCCGGCCACAGCGACGCCGCGTGGACGCCCACGGGGAATCCGAGCAGCCGCGCCGAGATTTCGCCCGCGTAGAAGCCCCCGAGTTCCCGCACCGGCACCGGGTCGAGGCGGCGGACCGCGTCGAAGGCCGCGCCGACGACGCCGAGCGCGACCATCGCCGGGAGCGCGCGTAGGCGCTGTCTCACGCCGACCCCTCCAGCGCGTACAGTAGCCCGTCCATCGTCGTGGCGTACGCGGTCGTGTCGACCACCGACAGCGACGCGACCCGGCCGTCGCCGCGCACCCAGCGGCGCTCCCCGGTCGCGGCGTCCAGCGCGACCACGCCGTCGTCGTCGGGGACGTACAGCGTACCGTCGGCGACGACCGGCGGCACCTCCTCGGTGCCGACGGCGCGCGCCCAGCGGTGCGCGCCCGTGTCCGCGTCCAGCGCGACGACAGCGGTCCCGTCGTCGGTGCTGCCGACCGCGTAGACGTGCTCGCCGTCGGCCGCCAGCGGCGTGCGCGTGTCCGAGAGCCCCGCCGCGTCCTCACCGTCGACGCGCCACAGTTCGTCGCCGCTGGCGGGGTCGAACGCGTAGACGAACTCGCGGTCGTGCGTGTAGACACCCTCGCTGGTCGCGGTCGGCGGGTAGACGTGCGGCCCGTCGGTCGGCGCGGTCCAACGGCGCTCCCCGGAGGCCGCGTCCAGCGCGTGGAGGCCGTCGCCGAACGTCGGCACGAACACGCGGCCGTCCGCGACCGCGACCCGGGCGTCGGTGGCTCGCGGCACCGGCGTCGTCCACGCGGTCGCGCCGGTCCCAGCGTCCACAGCGGTGACAGCTGCCTCGCCGGCGCTGGCAACGACGTAGACGCGGCCGTCCGCGGCGACCGGCGGGACGGCGCGCTGCGAGAACCCGAGCAGGCGGTCGATTTGGTCCGTCTCGACAGTGGTGCGCTTCCAGCGCGCCTCGAACGCGCGCTGCCGGCCGGGCACGTCGACGCCGCCCGACGGCGCTATCGCGGCGTACCCGTTCCGGGTGGCGACGACGGGCATCACGTCGCCGTACGCGGGCGCGGCGACGAGCGCGCCGTCGAGCCACTGGCCGTTCTCGCTGAGCTGCCAGCGGCGCTCGCCGCTTGTCGCGTCGAACGCGGAGAAGCGGTCGAACGTGCCGAGGTAGAGAGTGTCGCCGTGCACGAGCGGCGCCGGCACGTCGAACATCGCGCTCGTCTCGCTGCGCCACGCGACCCCGGGGTCGGTTCGCGGTCCCGGGGAGTCGGTGTGGTTCGTGCCGCCGGGGTCGCGGCGGTGCATCGGCCAGCCGTCGGCGCTCGCCGGGGCGAACTCGGGCGGAGAACCGAGACAGCCCGCGGCGACGCCGGCCGCACACGCGGCGAGGAAGCCGCGGCGTCGGAGGGAGGGCATCGAGTGACGCCTCGCAGCCGAGCGCCGAGGGGTTTTCGGTTACTCGTCCTCGAAGCGCGCGTCCACACTGGCGGCGTGGGCCTCCAGCCCCTCGGCGTCCGCGAGCGTCGTCACCGTCTCCCGGAGGTCCGCGAGCGCGCCCTCGTCGAGGCGCTGGACGGTCGTCGAGCGCAGGAACGTGTCCACGGAGAGGCCGCCGGCGACCTTCGCCTTCCCGTTCGTCGGGAGCACGTGGTTCGTGCCGGTGGCGTAGTCGCCCGCGGCGACGGGCGCGTACGGTCCCAGAAACACCGACCCCGCAGAGTCGATGCGGTCCAGCAGTTCCTCGTCGTCGCCGGCCTGAATCGAGAGGTGCTCGGCGGCGTACTCCTCGGCGAACAGCACGCCCTCGCTCATCGAGCGCGCGGCGAACACGCCGCTGGCGTCGCTGTCGAGGGCCTCGCGGATGGTGTCCTCGCGCTCGCGCTCCTCCACGCGGGCCTCGATTTCCGTGCAGACCTCGCCGGCGGTCGCCTCGTCGTCGGTGACGACGACGACGCTGGAGTCGGGGTCGTGTTCGGCCTGTGCGAGCGCGTCGGCGGCGACGTAGCCGGGGTCGGCGGTCTCGTCGGCGAGCACCAGCAGCTCGGAGGGGCCGGCGAGGAAGTCGATGTCCACGTCGCCCCGGACCTCGGCCTTCGCGGCGGTGACGAACTTGTTGCCGGGGCCGACGATTTTCTGCACGCGGTCGACGGTTTCGGTGCCGTACGCCAGCGCCGCAACGGCCTGCGCGCCGCCTGCGGCGTACACGCGGTCCGCGCCCGCGACGTGCATCGCCGCCAGCGTCACCGGGCTCATCTCCTCGGCGGGCGGCGTGGCGACCGCGACCTGCTCGACGCCCGCGACCTTCGCGGGGATGACGCCCATCAGCACCGACGACGGGTACGCCGCGGTGCCGCCGGGCGCGTACACGCCGACGCGCTCGATGGGGCGGAACCGCCGCCCGAGTTCGCGGCCCTCGGAGAACTCCCGGCGCCAGTCGTCGGGCAGTTGGGCCTCGTGGAACTCGCGGACGTTCGCGGCGGCGTCCTCGATGGCTTCGCGGGTCTCGTCGTCGAGTTCCTCGTAGGCGCGCTCGGCCTCGTCGGTCACGTCGACGTTTCCGAGTTCCACGTCGTCGAACTCGCTTGCGTACTGTCGGAGCGCCACGTCGCCCTCCTCGCGGACGCGCCCGACGATGTCCCGGACCGTCGAGCGGACCGACTCCACGCCGGCCGTGCGCTCGAACAGCGCGCGGCGGCGGTCCGGCCCGAGGTCGGCAACGGCTTCGTAGTCCATACCCGCCGTACGCGCGGGCCGCGAAAAGGCGTTTCCATCCGTGCGGGGAAAACACACGCAGACGCCGTCTGGCGGCCCTGCGAGCCCCACAGACGGGGAAACACCAGAGGCATTATGGGGCGAGTGGCCCGAAACGAACGCATGAACATCGACACGCTCCTTTCGGGCGCCGACGGCGGCGCGTGGCAGTCGCTCGCCGAGCAGTTCTTCGCGGACTACCCCGAGCCGCTGTTCGTCGTCGACGACGACGGCCACATCGTCCTGTGGAACGACGCCGTCGAGGAGATGACTGGCCTCCCGCGCGAGGACGCGCTCGGCGTGCCCGCCATCGACGTGTTCGGGACCGAGGGGCAGACGCAGACGCTCGCGGGCGCGGTGATGGAGTCGGGCAGCGGGGTCCGCGAGGACGAGATTCGCTCGGCGGAGGTGGACGGTCGGCAGTTGCACGCGAAGGCGTCGGCGACGCCGCTGCGGGGGTCCGACGGCGAAATCGTCGGCGCGGTCGAAGTGCTGACAATCGTGACCGAGGTGGTCGAGCAGCGCGAGCGCGTCGAGCGCGTGCAGGCGACGCTCTCGGAGGAAGTCGACAGCGCCATCGAGGAACTCCGGGAGGCCAGCGAGCGCGTCGCCGAATCCAGCGAGGAGATACACGACCTCGCGGCGGGGCAGGCCGACGACCTCGGCGAGGTCTCCGGGGAGGTGTCGACGTTCAGCGCGACCGTCGAGGAGGTCGCCGCCAGCACCGACGAGGTCCGCCAGCAGAGCAACGAGGCCAGAGAGCGCGCCCGCGAGTCCCGGGAGGCCGCCGAGCGCGTGCTCGACGCCATCGACGAGTTCGCGGCGACCGCCGACGCCGTCGAGGGGAGCACCGAGGAGCTGCACGACCGCCTCGACGAGATTGACCGCGTGGTCGACGTCATCACGGACATCGCCGACCAGACGAACCTGCTGGCGCTGAACGCGAACATCGAGGCCGCGCGCGCCGGCGACGCCGGCAGCGGGTTCGCGGTGGTCGCCGACGAGGTCAAGGAGCTCGCCGAGCAGTCCCAGTCCGAGGTCGGGGAGATAGAGGCGCTGGTCGCCGACATCAAATCCGACAGCCGCGAGACCGCCGAGAGCGTCGCCGACGCCACGGAACTGGTCGCGGACGCCCGCGAGGCCGCGGAGGCGCTCGTGGAGAACCAGCGGGAGATCGAGGAGCTCGTCCGGGAGACCGCCGAGGGGATGGACGAGGTTGCGAACGCGACCGACGACCAAGCCGCCAGCGCGGAGGAAATCGCAACCGTCGTCGACGACGTCGCCGACCGCGCCGAGCACGTCGCCGACGAGACCGCGGACCTCGCGGCCGCCCACGACCAACAGACCGCGATGCTGGCCGACATCGAGGACGCCATCAGGGACGCCGAGCGCGAGCTCGACGACGGATAGCCGCGGTCAGTCGCCCGCCGAGGCTGTCCCGGGGCCCGCGAGGACGCGAGTCGGAGGAAGATACTTGCCGGGCGCGCCGGCCATCAGTAGTGATGCCCTCCAGAAACGACTCGTGGTTCCACGGCCACGTCGCGTGGTACCTCCGCGCGGTCGTCTGGCTCGCGCAGGCGTTCGCGGTCGGCCTCGTCCTGCGGCTGGCGCTCGGGACCGTCGGCCTGCGCGGAATCGTCCCCACCGCCGCCACCGGCCTCGCCACCGCCCTTCTCCTGTTCAGGCAGGTGGACTTGCACGTCAAGCAAGCGCTGCAGGACTGAGTGCGGGAGCGCCGAAGAGTCGAGGATTACGCGCTCCGAACGCTTCGCGGCCGAGTTCGCTCGGACGCGTCGCTCGGTAATCGGAGAATGTGCGCCCGCGACACTACCGGGCGACAATCTACTAGTAGTCTCGGCAGCCGCGAAGTAGGCCGAGAGCCATGGAGTCCAACGTGATTACGCGTGGCGGTCGATCCAGTTGCGGAACGAGTCGAAGTCGTTCGCACCGGCGCTGTCAGCGATATCTCGTAGTGTTCCCGTCCGAAGTTCGTCGTGCAAGGGAACCGTGACTTGCCGCTGGTCGTCCTCGTTTGTCGGATGTTCGTAGTAGAGTTGCGCGTGGTCGCCAGTAGTCCGCCGCCACTCGAAGCCGCCGGCGTTGACCAATACCTTCACGACCTCTCTTCCCGAGAACGTCCGCCGTCCCATCAGTCGAGTACGTCCGGCGGCTCGTCCTCGCCAGTCGTGTTGTCTGCCGGGTCGATGCCGAGTTCGCGGAGTTCCTCCTCGGTCGGCTCGGTGCCGACGTCGCCATCGTGGAGTGCGACCGCGTCGTCGAGGTTCTCGAGGGCGGCCGCTCGGGACTGCCCCTGCGTCGTGACACCCGTTTCGACATCTTTGGCCACCCACCAGTCGTCTTCACGCCACAGGCGTATCTCGTCGGTGTGGCTCGCCCCGTTCCTGGTTGAACTGGCCATGCTATCTATGAATAGCGGGAGACGCCGAATAAGCGTTTGGCCGGTAGCCGACAGACCGCCGTTCGGAAGGCTATGCCGTCAGAGTCCTCTCAAAGTCCACAGACAGCACTGTCAGAGCGTGAGATGTGCGCCCGCGACACTAACGACCGACCTCATCCGTGGGCGGCGTGCCCCGTTGGCCGGGAAACCCTCGTGGCGGGCGGGCGACCGCGTAGCGGTCGCCAGATGCCGAGCCGGTGAAACCGGCGAGGCGGGTGCTTCCAGAGGAAGCACCGAACGTCGAACCGCGACTGTCGCACGCCGGGGTTCTCCGAGCGGTCATCGCGTCCGCGTGGACGTACTCGGCCGGGGACAAACGGCGCGCGTCGCGTCGTAGGCGGCCGCGTAGAAAGAGGGTTACGCCTCTGCGCGCTCGGTGAGCGCGTACACCTGCTCTTTGGTCTCGCAGAGCCCGCAGACGCACTCGGCGAGGCCGGCGTCGTCGAGCTCCGCGAGCGCGTCCGCGGCGTCCGCCTCCGAGAGGCGCGCCTCCTCGGCCACCTCGGCCGGGGAGAGCGGGCCGCAGTTGTCGAGCACGACGCGCGCGAGCTTCGCCGCGCACGACAGCGCCTCGGACTCACTCATCACTTCGGCGTAGTCGACACGCGTCAAAAACCCTTCGTAAAGCGGCGAGTAGGGCGCCTGTCGCGCAACGCTTACTGTCGTCGCCGCCGACCTGCGAGGCGATGGCAGACATCACAGTCCTGCGGACGGGCGCGCACGGCACGCCGATGTCGGAGTACGCCGACGCGCTCCGCGAGCGACTCCCCGAGCGCGACGTGGCGCTCGCACGGACGCCCGCCGAGGAGCGCGACCTCGCCGCGGACGCCCGGGTGGTGACCGGCGTCGACATCGACGAGGCGCTGCTCTCAGAGGCCGACGAGCTGGCGCTGTTCGCGGGCGCGTACGCCGGCTACGAGCACCTGCCGCTGGACGCGTTCCGCGAGCGCGGCGTCGCCGTGACCAACGCGGCGGGTGTGCACGCGCCGAGCGCCGGCGAACAGGTCGTGGGCTACCTGTTGACGTTCGCGCGCCGCCTCCACGAGGGGTGGCGGCGCCAGCAGCACCGCGAGTTCCGCCACTACCGCGCGGGCGAACTGAAGGGCTCGACGGTGACTGTCGTCGGCCTCGGTGCCATCGGGGAGGGGGTCGTCCAGCGCCTGCAGGGGTTCGACGTGGACACCATCGGCGTGCGGTACACGCCCGAGAAGGGCGGCCCCACGGACGAGGTCGTGGGCTTCGACGACGAGGCGCTCCACGACGCGTTCGCTCGAACGGACTATCTCGTGCTCGCGTGCCCGCTGACGGACACCACCCGGCACCTCGTCGACCGCGCGGCGCTGAACACGCTGCCGCCGGAGAGCGTGCTCGTGAACGTCGCTCGCGGCGGCGTCGTGGACACGGACGCGCTCGTCGCCGCGCTCCGCCGGGAGGACATCCGGGGCGCGGCGCTGGACGTCACCGACCCCGAGCCGCTCCCCGAGGACCACCCGCTGTGGAACTTCGAGAACGTCGTCGTCACCCCGCACACGGCCGGGCAGACGCCGGAATACTGGAGTCGCCTCGCGGGCATTGTGGCGACGAACGTCTCGCGCCTCGATACGGACGAAGACCTACAAAATCGCGTGGCCTAGCCCTCGACGCAGCCGAGCCACGCGAACAGCGCGCCGAAGAACGCTGCGAAGAGAGCGACGTAGCCGCCGACTGCCGTCGCGTCCCCGGATTCGCCGGCCGCGAAGTACGCGAACGCCGCGGCGAGCATGAAGGCCCCGACGGCGAACGCGTACAGCGTCCACGCTATCGCCGGGTTCCGGTCGCGCTCGGGCGGCTCGGCGTCGCTTGATTCGATGGCAGTCTCGATGCTGTCGGCTTGGTGGGCCGGGAGACCAAAGAACCGCGGCGCCGACGCGCCGCCGGCGCCGCCGTGGTAGTGAACCCACAGGAGGGCGACGGGGCCGAGGTCGTAGCGGCGCACGCATTCGACGGCCGACAACGACGCCTCGCGGTTGTTCACCTCGAACAGGCCCGCTTTTGTGTCGACGTACCCCTCGCTACGGAGCGCTGCGGCGGCCGGGAGACAGGCGAACACGGCGACGATGACGACGGCGAAGAGCAGATTGACGGGCGCGCCGGCGGCGAGCAGCACGACCAACGACCCCGCCCACGCGACGCTCGCGGCGAGCAGTTCGCGGGCCGAGAAGGCGTCCCACGAGCCGCTGTCGCCGCGAGCGAGCGCGGCGTGGGTCGCCAGCCGGCGGCCGCCGAGGAGCGCGAACGCCAGCAGGAGCGCCAGCACGGCGAACTCGCCCGCGAGCAGGCTGCCGGCGAGCACGAACAGCGAGAACGCCGCGAGGAAGCCGAACAGGCCGGCGATGGCGCCGAACGCCGCGAGCGCGAGCGCTCGCAGGAGCCGGCTCGTCTCGGCGGTGTGCGTCCACTCGACGCGGGTCACGAGCGGGGGTTCGCGCGACCGGGGCTTAAAACGACTGCCGGCGCCTCAGACCCAGCCCTCGCTGGCGAGCAGTTCGCCGTTGAGGAGGCTGGCGCCGGCGGCGCCGCGGATGGTGTTGTGCGCGAGGCAGTTGTACTGGATGCCCGTGTCCGTCTCTTGGATGCCGCCCGCGGCGACGGCCATCCCGTCGCCGAGCATGCGGTCGAGGCGCGGCTGCGGCCGGTCGGGCTCCTCGAAGACGTGCACGAGCTGGTCGGGCGCGCTCGGGAGGTCCAGCGTCGGCGCGTCCTCGAAGGCCTCGGCGACCTCCTCCGGCGACGGCTCCGCGGCCGTCTCCACGAAGACGTTTTCGAGGTGGCCGTCCAGCGTCGGGATACGGTTGCACGAGGCGGAGACGCTGGCGTCGTGCCACGACACTTCGGAGTCCCCGAGCTCGCCGAGGAGCTTGCGGGACTCGGTCTCCATCTTCGCCTCCTCGCCGCCGATGTGCGGGACCGCGTTGTCGATGATTTCCATCGACGTGACGCCCGAGTAGCCCGCGCCCGAGACCGCCTGCAGCGTGGAGACGTGGACGCGTTCGAGGCCGAACTGGCGCAGCGCCGCGAGCGTCGGCACCATCGTAATCGTCGAGCAGTTCGGGTTCTTCACGAGCGCGCCGTCCCAGCCGCGCTCGTCGCGCTGCACGTCGATGAGGTCGAGGTGGTCGGCGTTCACCTCCGGAATCACGAGCGGCACGTCGTCGGCCGCCCGCGCGTTACTGGAGTTCGAGGAGACGACAAACCCCGCCTCGCAGAGCGCGGGCTCGACGCGCTCGCCGACGCTGGAGGGCAGCGCGGAGAACAGGAGGTCGGTGTCGTCGGGAATCTCGGCGGGGTCGGTCTCGCGGACTTCCACGTCCGCCACGTCCTCGGGAATCGGCGTGTCGAGTCGCCACTTCGCCGCCTCGCGGTAGCGCTTGCCCGCGCTGTCCGGGCTCGCAGTCAGTACAGATAGTTCGAACTCCGGGTGGCCGTCCAGCAACTGGATGAATCGCTGGCCGACCGCGCCAGTCGCTCCGAGTACGCCGACAGATGTCATACCACCCTCTCAGAACCGGGTAGTGAAACCCCTTCGGGTGGTGGAAAATTTAGTTTCGCTTGTGCGTGATGTAGCCCGCGATGCGGTTGCGGACTTCCTTCGACTCGACGTTCGTGAGCTCCGTGACGGCTTCCTTGTTGTGCTCGAAGTCCTCGCGGCTGAACGCGTCGGGGTATCGCTCCATGAGGATGTTCCCCGTCTTCTTGACGTAGTCGGGCTTGATGGCCATACCGTCTGGTTCATTCGCCGCGCGTTAAAAGCATTCGTTTCGTGAGCAGCCCCGAACCGGTGACTGGGGACGAACCGCGCGCTACCGGATGCGCTCTCCGAGGACGACTCCTCGAAAGCCCCGGACCGCTCGCGGTCGCTCGCCAGCATATCGCCTCCTTCGGGTCGGCGATAGCGGCTGCCGAGACGACCACGCAAGCGCGAGCGGTCCACCCCTTTCAGTCCGCCCGCTACCGGCGGACCAACTGGCAGGGCAGGACTGAACAGGGGCTTTCGAGAAGTGAGAACGGACGGTGTCTTCGAAATCGAGCTATTCGGAGTCCCGCTCGAACGCGCCGGCGACCAGCATCGGGAAGACGAGCGTGGCTTCGGCCTCGACCTGCGTGTAGTTGGTCTCGGACTCGTCCTTGATTTTCCCCCACGAGACCGCTTCCTCGGGCGGCGCGCCGGAGAGCGAACCGTCGCCCTCCATGCCCGTGGAGATGTAGACGGCGTACTCGGCGCCGCCGCGGAAGAGGTTCGTCATGATGGCGTGGTGCTTCGGAACGCCGTCGCCGACTGCGATTAGCCCTGTCGTGTCCGCGAGCAGACCCTCCTCGATGAGGGTGTCGTAGTCGTCGACGATTTCGATGCCGACCTCCGAGTCGTAGCCCTGCCGGTAGTAGTAGAGGAAGTTCCCGATTTCGGCGTCCGTGAGCGCCGGACAGAACACGGGCACGTCGTTGTCGGCGGCGTTCTTCAACACGGAGTCCTCGTCGTCTAAGGTCTCCCCGAGTTCCCGCGCGAACTCGGTGGGCGTGCGGACCTTCTCCTCGGCGAAGAAGTCCTCGAAGAAGTCGTAGAGGTACTCCTCCAGCCAGACGTAGCGGTCCGACGGGACGAAGATGTTGCCGAGGCGGTTGATGCCCTCCTCGCGGAGCGCGGCCTCGTCGGCGTCCCACTCGCCCATCTTGAACGGCTTCGCGGTCTTGATGACGTCCTCGGTCAGCGAGCCCGACGTGGTGATGATGACGTCGACGTGGCCCTCGCGGACGAGGTGCGCGACCACCTCGCGGAGCCCCGAGGAGATGATGTTCGACGTGAACGTCAGGTAGACAGTGGCGTCGTCCTCGCGCATGTCGCGGACGATATCGACGCCCTGCGCGAGGTGGGTGGCTTGGAAGCCGGTGGTCGCGTACGAGTCCAGCATGTCGAAGAAGTCGAAGTCGCCGCGGAAGTCGTACCCGCGGACGTCCTCGGTGTCGAGCTCGCCGTCCGAGCCCGGGAGGACGTTCTCGCGTGTCTCGTCGGTCATGCCACCGCATAGTGCCCGCGCGGATTTGAACGTCCCGACATCCGACGACGCGTGATTCGACGCGCCGCGGACGCGCTACTCGTCGTCCGTCTCGCGGTACGTTCAGGCGTCGCCACCGCTCGAACTGCTATCTCCGCTCTCCCGCCGCTCGACGCCGGGCAGCGATGCAAGGTGGTCCGCGACGAACGCCCACCACTCGTCGGCGGAGTCGTAACCGGCGCTGTGGTCGGAGTACGCTTCCTCACGGGGTTCGTCGGCCCCCGCCTCGCCCGCCTCCGAGAGAGTCGAACGCCGCGCGGACCGCCGCGCGCTCGTCGAGCGTGTTGTTCGCCATACCGGAGACACGCGCTTCGCTCCCTCGACGGTGACTGCCGACCTACTCGCCGGCGACGAAGTACACCGTCTGCTCGCGGTCGCCCTGCGCCCAACTGAGCTGGTACTCGCCGTCCGCCTCACCGTCGCCGACGGAGTCGTCGCCGGGGTCCGCGCCGTTGTCGTGCGTGACCTCCCACGACACCGTCTCGCCCGCCGGCACCTCGCGAACCACTCCCGCGACGGGCGCGTACGCTGCCCGGATACCGACCCCCGTCACGCCGCCGACGAACCACGTGCCGCGGTCGGTGTCGTTCGTCACGGTGAACCCGAGCGTCGACTCGCCCGCCGGCTGCTCCTCGGGAACGTCCCAGTCCAGCGACAGCGACGGCGACGGCTGCTCCAGGCGCTCGCGGACGGCCTCCGGGACCGACCACTCGTCGCCGCCGAGCACCAGCGCGGCGTCGCCGGCGTCCCCGGTCTCTGGGAGTTCGAAGACGAGCCAGCCGTCTCCGCGGTCGGCAGTGTAGCGGTCGTCGCCCTCGCTGTCCCGCCAGAGCATCCCGCCCGTGTCGACGCCCGGCGGGTAGCGCTCGCCGTCGAAGCGGAACTCGAACGCCGCGCGCTCGGGCGGGTCGCCGTCGGTCACGTCCACGCGGAAGAAGACGTACTGGTGGCCCTTGGGCCGGACGCCCAGCGAGTCGATGCCGAGCAGTACGACGTTCGGCTGCAGGCGCTCGAAGGACGCCGAGACGCTCGCGTCGTACGGCGTCGCGTCGGTGGTCCGTTCCGTCGTCGGTGCTTCAGTGGTCGCTTCGGTCGTCGGCGCCGCTGTCGTCGTTCCGCCGCCGGAGTCGCCGAGGCAGCCGGCGAGTCCGGCGCCGAGCAGGGTGGCGCTCGACGCGAGGAGGGTTCGTCGTCGCATGGCCCGGGCTTCCGCCGGGCGCGGTAAGTTTCTTCTCCAGACGCAAACGCGCGCACCTACCAGTCGCCGTCGGCGCGCTCGCGGACCCGCTGGATGGCCTCGCGTTCGCGCTCGCCGCCGCACTTGCGCGCGACGCCCTCGAAGAACCGCAGGCGCTCGCGCAGCGTCTCGGTGTCGTAGGCGGGCACGTCCAGCCGCGACGCGGCGACCGTCGCCTCCACGACGGCGTTGAAGCCGCGGTTCGTCGTCTGCGGTGACTCACGGACGACCGCGCTCTCGACCGGCTTGAGTTCCCAGTGCTCGCGGCGCGTCCCGTCGTCCTCGTCCGTATCGACGTGCTCCGCGTCGAACTCGGCCCACGCCGCGGCCGCGTCGAGGACCGGCTCGGGCTCCTCCCGAATCGAGAGCGCGGCGTCCGCGAACACCACGGGGTCGTCGACGAACTGGACGTAGCCGCCGCCCTCGCGGTGGAAGTTCCGGCGCGTGCGCGTGTTCCCCCACGTCGTCGCCGTCGCCGGCCCGTCTCCCTCAGGTGCTCGCACTCCCAGCGCGGCGACGTTCCAGCGGTCGTTCGGGCCGCGCGTCGTCACCACCGTCTCCGTCGTCCCGCGGAGCGCGACCGGCCACTCAGTCATGGACTGTGACGCCGCGTTCGAGCGCGACGAACACCGCCGCCGCGGTGAGGTCGGCGGTCGTTCCGGGGTTGATGCCGCGCTCGACGAGGTCGTCCGCGAACTCCCGGACCTCCTCGGCGTCCGCGCGCTGGAGTGCAAGCGCGCGCTCTTGGACCTCGCGGGCGACGCCCTCGCCGTGCTCGGTGACGACGAGCGTGTCCAGTTCCTCCGCGAGCAGCGTCAGGAACGCCGACGCCGCGCGGTCCGTGAGCGGGCCGCGGCCGGCCTCGATGCGCGCCGCGGCGCGGAACACCCGCGGGAAGCCCTCCAGCCACTCGCTGGCGTTGGCGTCGTGGTCGGCGGCCATCGCCAGCACGTCTTCGAGCGTGAGGTCGCGCTCGCGGAGCGCGGGAATCGCGGCCGCACCGCGGCGCGCGTCCAGCGCGTCGGCGCCCTCCGGTGGGTCGGGCACCGCCACGTCGGCGTGCTCGAATGCGCGGTAGAACGCCTCGGCGTCCGCGACGGTCGTCGCCTCCACGACCTCGGCGACGCCCTCGGGCGTGAGGTCGTCGCGGGCCGCGGCGCGCACGAGCGGCGTCAACAAGAGCAGACAGCCGAACTGCGTGTTCGTCCCGCTGCCGTCGGCCATCCCCGCGACCGCCGTCTCGAAGGCGTCCCCGACCGGGCCGTCCTCGGCGGCTTCGAGGCCGTCGCGGGCGCCGACCGCGCCCGCGAGGAACTGCTCGAAGCGGAGGTCCGCGAGGTCGCGCTCGCGGTCGACGTTCCCGGGCTTGGGCGTGCCCGCAACCTCCACCAGCAGCGCGAGTTCGGCGTGCTCGGCGGGCGTCACAGGAACCACTCCTTGACCGCGGCGTACACCGACTGTACCTCCTCGGGGTCGCGGCTCGGCCGCCCGACGCTGACCGCGTCCGCGCCGTACGCGAGGTACTCGAAGACGTCCTCGCGGTCGCGGACGCCGTTGTTCGCAATCACGAACAGCTCGGTGGCCTCGGCGATGTCGCGGACGACGCGCCGCGAGTCCATCGCGTCCACGTGGACGGCGTCCGCGCCGGCGCGCTCGATGGTCTTCGCCAGCGTCGGCAAGTGGACGCCCTCGACCTCCGCGCGCACCTTCACGGAGACGGGCGCGCCCTCCTCGCTGGCGGCGGTGACCTGCTCGCAGAGGCGCTCGGTGTCCCGGAGCAGGGCTTCGCCGGCGCCCGCGTCGCACATCTCGGCCTGCCGGCAGTGCGCGTTCACCTCCAGTATCGCGTCGTGGTCGGCGCAGACCGCGGCGGCCGCGCGGAGCCGCGGCAGTTCGACCGCCCGGACGTTCACGCCCGCCCGCAGGAAGGCGTCGTCGAGCGCCGCGAGTTCGTCATCGACGAACGCGATGGGGTCCTCGGGGAGGAACTCCTCCCGGTCGCGCTCAACGAGTTCACGGGCGGCCTCCCGCGTCGGTTCGTCCACGGCGATGCCCCCGAGGAACGCCGCGCCGGCGGGGCGAGCGCACGCTTCGGCCCACTCCGCGTCGGCTTCGCCGCTGAGGCTGGCGAGCGCGACGCGCGGCGAGAACATCTACACCACCCCCGCGCTCGCGCGCTGGAGCGCACGCCGGCAGGCGCGAGCGACGCGCTCGGCGTCGCTGTCGTCGTTCATCTCGGTGTCCGTGCGCACGACCAGCCGGTCGAGGCTCGTGTCGTCGGCGTCGTCG
>Ga0207851_100276_pt1 | contig 32097 bp, 28 predicted proteins | sample A23E3SouthBayCA_FD_187747 | JGI IMG/M metagenome (GOLD analysis project Ga0207851, IMG submission 187747) | Aerobic enrichment media microbial communities from Eden Landing Ponds, California, USA - A23 E3 (SPAdes) | ecosystem: Environmental > Aquatic > Marine > Unclassified | place: Emeryville... | reverse complement strand
GGGCGTGCTGTACGTCATCAACCACGACGCCGTCGACACCGAGCCCTGACGACCCCGCGTCTGACGGGCCGCCTGCGTTGCCCGGTAGAACATCCCCTTCGACGCGGGGCGCGTCTCCTCGATGTACGCCATGATCGCGTCCATCATCCGGGAGCCGAGTCCCCGGCGCTGGTGGTCCGGGTGGACGGCCATGTCGCAGATGTGGTAGACGGAGCCTCCGTCTCCGACGATGCGTGCCATCCCGACGACGTCGCCGCTGGACACCTCGACGACCGTGACGCCGTAGACGGAGTTCGGGAGCCCGCGCTCGACGCCCTCCCGGGACCGTTCGGACATGCCCGCGGCGTCGCGCAACGCCTGGAACTGCTGGACGGTCGGCAGTTCCTCGCGGAGTTCGTAGCGCATACTGGTCGGTCTCGTGACGCGATAGAAAGACGTGGCGGTCCGCGTCGAAGCCGAGCCGACCCGCTACTCGAGTGCGTCGCGCAGCAGTTCGTTGACCTGGCCGGGGTCGGCGCTCCCGCCGGTCTTCTGCATCACCTGGCCGACCAGGAAGTTCAGCGCGCCGCCCTCGCCCGCGTGGTAGTCCTCGACGGCGTCCGGGTTCTCCTCGATGGCTTCCTCGACGGCTGCTTCCACAGCCCCGCCAGTCGTTTTCCCGAGGTCCTCGCGTTCGACGATTTCGTCGGGGTCGCGGCTCTCGTCGAGCATCTGCCGGAGGACGACCTCGTCGGCGTTCTTCGCGGTGATCTCGTCCTCGGCGACGAGCTCGATGAGGCGCTCGAACTCGTCGAAGCGCTCAGCGACGTCGCTCACGTCGAGGTCGCGGTAGTTCAGTTCGCCGAGGATGTTGTCCGCGACCCACGTCGCAGCGAGGCCGGGGTCGTACTCGTCGGCCATCTCCTCGAAGAGGTCCGCGACCGCCTTCCGCGACGTGAGCTTCGACGCGGTCTCCGCGCCGAGGTGGTACTCCTCGCGGAAGCGCTCGCGGCGCGCGTCCGGGAGTTCCGGAATCGGAATCTTCGCTTTCCAGTCCGAGACCTCCAGCGGCGGGATGTCCGCCTCCCGGAAGTACCGGTAGTCCTTCTCCTCCTCCTTGGAGCGCATCGAGACGGTGATGCCGCGGGCCTCGTCCCAGTGTCGGGTCTCCTGTTCGACCTCGCGGCCGCGCTGGATCTGGTTGCGCTGGCGCGTGATCTCGTAGGCGAGGGCTTTCTCGGCGGCCTTGTGGCTGGAGATGTTCTTCACTTCCGTGCGGTTCGCTGTCTCGAGCACGTCGTCGCTGACCTCGCCGCCGGACCCCACTTCCTCGGCGTCGACCATCGAGATGTTCGCGTCCACGCGCAGGCTGCCGTCGCGCTCAGCGTCGAAGATACCGAGATATTCGAGGACGTCAGTGAGTTTCGCGAGGAACGCCCGCACCTCGTCGGCGTCCCGGAAGTCCGGGCGCGTGACGATCTCCATCAGCGGCGTCCCCGCGCGGTTGTAGTCCACGAGCGTGTAGTCGGCCGTGTCGATGCTGCCGCCGACGTGCTGGAGGCTCCCCGGGTCCTCCTCGAGGTGTGCACGCTCGATGCCGATCGTGCGGCGCTCGTCCTCGACGGCGACGTCGAGGTGGCCGTCCTGGCAGACCGGCGCGTCGTACTGCGTGATCTGGAAGCCCTTCGGGAGGTCGGGGTAGAAGTAGTTCTTCCGGTGGAAGCGCGTGCGCTCGGGGATGTCGGCGTCGATGGCCTTCCCGAGCTTGACCGCGGCCTCCACGGCGCCCTCGTTCAACACGGGGAGCGCGCCCGGCAGACCGAGACAGACCGGACACGTGTGGGTGTTCGGCTCCGCGTCCCCCGTGTCCGTCGAACACCCACAGAAGATCTTGGTGTCCGTCTCGAGTTGCACGTGGACCTCCAGGCCGATGACGGCCGCGAGGTCCCGCTCCTGGACTTGCTGGCTCATTGCATCCGGGTTCGGGGCACGATGATGAAAGCATTACGTCTGCGTGCCCGCGAACCTCCGGCGCTCGCCGGGCGACGCGCCGCGGCTCCGATGTGCCCGTTCCGCGACTCGCAGACTGCGGCCAGCGCTTTTAGGTAGCGCGATTGAAACGACGGCCGTGAGCGATGCACCGCCGCCCGACGACGCCCTCGCGTTGCTCGGGGACGAGTACGCCCGCGCCATCCTCATCGCCACGACGACCGAACCCATGACAGCGCCCACAGTCGCCGCGGAAATCGACGCCGCGGAATCGACCGTCTACGACCGCATCGCGGACCTCCAGGACGCGGGCTTCCTCACGGAAGTCACGCGCACCGACGACGACGGCAACCACTACGCCGAGTACCGCGCGCGCCTCGAGCGCCTCGCCGTCCGCGTCACCCCAGACGGCTTCGAGGCCACCGTCGACTACGCCGACCGCGACGAGGCCGCCGAACGCCTGCGCGCGCTCTGGAGGGACGTCAAATGAGCACGCACCAGACCCTCATCTGGGTGAACTCCGGACTCGGTTTGCTCGGACTACTGGCGACGCTGTTCCTCGCCGGGAAGTCGTTCGTCGCGTACCGCCAGCACGGCGACCGGTCGATGCTCCTGTTCGGCGCCGGACTGCTGTTGCTACTCGTCGCACCCACCGTGGTCGCACTCGGGTGGGGAACGGTCGTCCGGCCGGCGCTCGGCGACTCGGTCCACGTCACGCCGAGGCTGCTCGTCGAAATCGTCGAACAGGTGTTCCGACTCGCCGGCCTCGCGGCGCTCGTCGCGTCCCTGTACGTCCGCGAGTAATCGCGCAAGCAACCCCGCGCGGCGAGCGTCTGACGCTCGTCCGACCCAGACTTATACGCCTCGCGCCCCGTTCACAAGCCATGACTGAGGACAGCGAGCGCGCCGCAGAACTCGAAGGGCGCGTCGAGGAACTGGAAGCGACCGTGCGCGGACTGACCGAGGAACTCGTCGACGCCAGCGAACGCATCCGGATGCTGGAGGAGGAACTCGACCACTCGCCGAGCACCGAGGAACTCCGGGAAGCCCACGAGCGACCGGTCGGAGAAGCCGACGACGACGACGCGGAGGGAGGCGAAGCGACTAAGAGTGCGGACGGTGACGGGGACGACAACGACGAGTCGGAGATCGACGACATCATCGTCGCGTAACCGGATTCCCCGCCCCCATGTACATAGAGGAAATCGTCCTCGAGAACTTCAAGAGTTTCGCAGGTACCACGAGGATACCGTTCTACGAGGACTTCACGACCATCAGCGGACCGAACGGCTCCGGGAAGTCGAACATCATCGACGCCGTGCTGTTCGCGCTGGGTCTGGCCCGCACGTCGGGCATGCGGGCGGAGAAACTCACTGACCTCATCTACAATCCGAGCCACGAGGGCGACGACGAAACCACGGGCCCGCGGGAGGCGAGCGTGGAAGTCGTACTGAATAACGCCGAGGGCACGCTGTCGCGCTCGCAGGTGGAGGCCGCCGCCGGCTCCGACAAGGTCGGCGACGTCGACACCATCACGGTGAAGCGCCGCGTGAAGCGCACGGACGACAACTACTACTCGTACTACTACCTGAACGGCCGCTCGGTGAACCTCTCGGACATCCGCGACTTGCTCGCGCAGGCGGGCGTCGCGCCGGAGGGATACAACGTCGTGATGCAGGGGGACGTCACCGGCATCATCAACATGACGGCGGGCGAGCGCCGCGAGATCATCGACGAGATCGCGGGCGTCGCGGAGTTCGACGCGAAGAAAGCCGACGCGTTCGAGGAACTGGAGGTCGTCGAGGAGCGCATCAACGAGGCCGACCTCCGCATCGAGGAGAAGCGCGAGCGGCTGGACCAACTACAGGACGAGCGGGAGACCGCACTCGAGTACAAGGGGCTCCGCGAGGAGAAACAGGAGTACGAGAGCTACGCGAAGGCCGCCGAACTCGAGGAGAAGCGCGAAGACCTCGACGCGACACGCGCGGACATCGCCGAGCGCGAGGACGAACTCGCGGAGCTACAGGAGGAACTCGACGACCGACGCGGCGTCGTGTTGCGCCTCGAGGAGGACCTGGAGGACCTGAACGCGGAGATCGAGCGGAAGGGCGAGGACGAACAGCTCGCCATCAAGCGCGAGATGGAGGAGATCAAGGGCGACATCTCGCGGCTCGAGGACACGGTCGAGGCCTGCGAGGACCGCATCGAGGACGCGGAGAACGAGCGCCGCCAGTCGTTCGTGGAGATCGACCGCAAGCAGGAGCAGATCGAGGAACTTGAGGGCGACATCAAGGACCTGAAAGTGGAGAAGGCGTCCGTGAAGGCGGACATCCAGGAGCGGGAAGCCGAACTGGCGGACGTCCAGGAAGAGATCGAGTCCGTGGACACGGAGTTCGACGAACTGAAAGCCGACCTCGCCGAGAAGAAAGAGCAACTGGAGGCCGCGAAGAGCGAGCGCAACGACCTCCAGCGCGAGCAAGACCGCCTGCTGGACGAGGCAAAGCGCCGCTCGAAGGCCGTCGAGGACGCGAAAGACGACCTCTCGGCGGCCCGCGACCGGCTGCCGGAACTGGACGCGGAACTCGAGGACTTAGCGGACGAACTGACGAAAGCCAAGCGCAACCGCGAGCAGATCGTCGACGTCGTCGAGGACCTCAAGCAGGAGAAGCGCGAGCGCCAGGACGACCTGGACGACGTGGAGGACGACCTCTCGGCGGCCCAGGAGGAGTACGCGCGCCTGGAAGCGCAGGCCGACCAGTCCGGCGATAGCTCCTACGGGAAGGCGGTGTCGACGATTCTGAACAGCGAGGTCGACGGCGTTCACGGCACGGTCGCCCAGCTGGGCGGCGTCGGCGAGCAGTACGCGACCGCCTGCGAGACGGCGGCCGGTGGCCGCCTGGCGAACGTCGTGGTGGACGACGACGGCGTCGGGCAGCGCTGCATCGAGTACCTCAAGCAGCGCAACGCCGGCCGCGCGACGTTCCTCCCGATCACGAAGATGCAGAACCGGTCGCTGCCGAGCGCGCCGAGCGTCCCGGGGGTCGTGGACTTCGCGTACAACCTCGTGGACTTCGACGAGCAGTACGCGCCCATCTTCTCGTACGTCCTCGGGGACACCCTGGTCGTGGAGAACATGGAGACCGCCCGCGACCTGATGGGGGACTTCCGGCTGGTGACGCTGTCCGGCGAACTGGTCGAGAAGTCCGGCGCGATGACCGGCGGGAGCCGGTCGGGGTCGCGGTACTCGTTCTCGAAGTCCGGCAAGGGCCAACTGGAGCGGGTCGCCGAGCGCATCCAGCGCCTCGAGGACGAGCGCGCTGACATCCGGGAGGACGTCCGCGAGATCGACAACCGCCTGGAGGACGCCCGCGACCGCCGGCAGGACGCCAGCGAGCAGGTGCAGTCCATCCAGAACGACATCGAGCAGGCCGAAAGCGACCGCGAGGACGCCGAAGAGCGCATCGACGAACTGGAGGAGCACATCGACGAACTGCAGGCAGAGCGGGAGGAGGTCGACGAGGAGATGCAGGCCATCGAATCCGACATCTCGGCCCAACAGGAGGCGATCGCGGACCTGAACGCCGAGATCGAGGACCTGGAGACGGAACTGGCGGACTCCCGCATCCCGGAGCTCACCGCACAGAAGGAGGACATCGAGGCGACCATCTCGGACCTCGAGGACCGCGTCGACGAGGTGGACGGCGAGCTGAACAGCCTCCAGCTGGAGAAGGAGTACGCCGAGGACGCCGTCGAGGACCTCCACGACGACATCGAGGCCGCGCAGAACAGGAAGGCCGAACAGGAGGAACGCATCGGCGAACTCGAGGAGGACATCGAAGCCAAGCAGGACACGCTGGCCGAGAAGGAGGACGCCGTCGCGGAACTCGAGGAGGAGCTCGCGGAACTGAAAGGCGAACGCGAGGACCTCAAGACCGAACTGCGCGAGGCCAAGGACGCTCGGGACGAGCAGGCCAACGAAGTCGAGAAGGTCGAGAACCGCCTGAACAGCCTTCGGAAGGCCGAGTCGCGGCTCAGCGAGGAGATCGAGGACCTGGAGGAGGCGGTCGGCGACTACGACCCCGAGGAGGTCCCGGACCTCGCGGAGGTCGAGCAGAACGTCGCGCGCCTCGAGCGCCGCATGGAGGCCCTGGAGCCGGTGAACATGCTGGCCATCGAGGAGTACGACGACGTCGAAGCGGACCTCGAGGAACTCGAGGACAAGCGCGGGACGCTCGTGGAGGAGCGCGACGGCATTCAGGAGCGCATCGACACGTACGACAAACAGAAGAGGTCGACGTTCATGGACGCCTTCGAGGCCATCAACGACCAGTTCCAGCGCATCTTCTCGCGGCTGTCCGCGGGCACCGGGGAGCTCGAACTGGAGGACCCCGAGGACCCCTTCGAGGGCGGGTTAACGATGAAGGCCCAGCCGGCGGACAAGCCCGTGCAGCGCCTGGACGCGATGAGCGGCGGGGAGAAGTCACTGACCGCGCTGGCGTTCATCTTCGGCATCCAGCGGCACAATCCGGCGCCGTTCTACGCGCTCGACGAGGTGGACGCGTTCCTCGACGCGGTGAACGCCGACCGGGTCGGCGAACTCGTGGACGAACTCGCGGGGGACGCGCAGTTCGTCGTGGTCAGCCACCGCTCGGCGATGCTGGACCGCTCCGAACGCGCTATCGGCGTGACGATGCAGGAGGACAACCGCAGCGTCGTGACGGGCATCGACCTGTCGGCGCAGGGGGCGGTCGCGAATGACTGAGCGTGACTACCGGTCCGGGGTGAGCGGGCGTGACTGACGACGACATTCCGTTGGACATCACGGGCCACGAGGAGCGGAAAGCGGAACGCGAAGCCGGCGGAGCCGACGAGGACGTGGAGAGCGCAGATAACGCCGAAAGCGCCGAACCCGACGGCGGCGTCGCGACTGGAGTCGCCGAGGCCAGCAGTGACGACGGCAACGCGAAACGCGGGGCGACCGACCCGGAGACGCCAGACACCGCTGCGGAACTGATCGCGGAGTCGCCAGCGGATCCGGAGCCCAATCCGGAGGACGAGGTCGAACCCGTCGAGTTGCTCGTGCAGCTCGCGAAGAACGGCGAAATCGAGCCGTGGGACATCGACATCGTCGCGGTGACGGACAAGTTCCTGGAAGCGCTCGACGAGGCCGACCTGCGGACGTCCGGCCGGGCGCTGTTCTACGCGAGCGTCCTGCTGCGGATGAAAAGCGACGTGATGCTGGACGTCAGCGAGGACGAACCCGAGGCGGAGGACGAGTTCGACCGCGAGCCGTGGGAGGCACCGCCCGCGGAGATGAGCGAAGACGGACAGCCGGCCTACGACCCCGTGAACGCGCTCGAACACGAGATGGACCGCCGCCTGGAGCGCAAGCACGCGCGCGGCAACCCCGAGACCCTCGAAGAGCTCGTGCGGGACCTCCGGGACGCCGAGCGCGGGTCGTGGTGGAAGGAGTCCCGGAGCTACGACACCTCCGACTCCCCGAGCGGGTTCCGGCGCGGCGTCCAGGAACTGGACTACCACTCGGGCGACGAGTTCCGGATGGACGACGAGCCCACCGCGGAGGAAGCGCTCGGGAACGCGCACGCGGAGGACATCGAGGCCACCATCGCGGACGTGCGCGAGGTGCTCGACGACAAGTACGACGGCGGCCGAACGGAGGTCCTCTACGAGGAGATCGCGGGCGCCGGCGGGTCGCGCGTCCAGACGTTCCTCGCGTTGCTGTTCCTCGCGCACCGCGGCGCGCTCACGCTCGAACAGGACGAACTGTTCGGCGACCTCTGGGTGTGCGAGAACGTCGAAGCGGAGGACCCCGAGCCGGCGCCCGCCGACTGACTATTCGCCGAACGACTATTCGCCGAACGACGGGGTCTTCGAGGTGAGCAGCGACCGCGTTCAGAACTCGAACCAGTCGGTGACGCGGCCGGATTCGTGGAGTTTCCAGCGCTGGCGGGTCGTCCCGGGGCTGCTCGTGTCGATGGATAGCGTCGCACCGAACAGCGGTTCGAACGTGGCGAGCAGGTCGTCGTCGGCGCCGGCGGACACGTGGAAGTGGCCCATGCCGTCGTCCTCGCGGACGGCGCTCGTCAGGATGTGGAGGAACCGGAACAGCCCCTCCTCGGTTGCGTCGCCGGACTCGGCGGCCTGGAAGAACGGGTCGAGGCTGTCCACGCAGAGCCGGACCTCCCCGGGGCTCTCCGCGTCCGCGCCGACGCGGTCGAGGGCGTCCCTGGTCGCGGCGGTCAGTGCTTCGAAGTCGGTGAAGTCGTCGACGCGGTCGTACCACGCCCCGTGCGTGGACGACAGCTTGCCGGGGAACGCGGTGTCCGACTGTGCGGACGCCGCGGCGGCCGACCGCGTCCCGTGTTCGGGGGTCGCGTCGACGACGCCGAGCGTCGAAGCGTCGGTGCGGCGGGGGCTGTGGCGGTCGAGAACGGTGGAGACGTCCGATGACGTCGAGAGGAACACGTGGCGGCGGTCGAGTTCGGGCGCGCCGAGGAGTCGCTCGCAGGCTGGCCCGCGGCCCGCAGCGTCGCTGACGACGAGGACGTTACACCCGTCGCGTTTCAGTGCTGCGAGCTCGTTCGAGAACGCTTCGACGTCCGCGTGTTCCCCCATAGTACGGTGTTACAAACGTGAGAGTAGTATTTACATTTTGGGTATGTCGGGGCGAATCTTACGATAATATTCGCACTCAGAAACGACCGCTCCCGCGTCGACCAGCGATTGTGAGCGCGCGGACTGGACCGGGGCGCGCAGACCGCCTGCGGCGACACAGACCGCAGCAACTCACTCAGTGACGGTCCGCTGCTCCAATCAGAGTTGGTCGCTACCCGGCACAGCATCAGGGTTGGTCGCTACCCGGCACAGCATCAGGGTTGGTCGCTACCCGGCACAGCGGTGGTCGTCGCCCAGGTCAGAGGTAGTCGCCGACGAGCGCGTCCACGCGCTCCCGCGTGTCCGCTGGGACGGCCTCAGTCGGCGTGTTGACGGTGCCCTCGAGGGCGTGCCCGCAGTCGCAGTCGCGCTCCTCGGGCAGCGTCTCGATGGCGTGTTCGACGGTCCGCTTGATCGCGGTCTCGTTCTCCGCGGCGTTCTCCAGGACCTCCTCGAGGGTGACCTCGCTGTCCTGCTTCCAGACGTCGTAGTCCGTGACGCCCGCCACCGTCGCGTAACACAGCTCCGCCTCCCGGGCGAGTTTCGCCTCCGGGATGGCGGTCATGCCGACGAGGTCCCAGCCCTGGCGCTTGTAGAACTCCGACTCCGCGCGCGTGGAGTACTGCGGGCCCTCGATGCAGACGTACGTGCCGCCCTCCCGGGTCTTCGCGTCCGTCGCCTCGCTGGCGGCGTCGTGGAGGTGTTCGACCATGTGCGGGCAGTACGGGTCCGCGAACGGCTGGTGGACGACGATGCCGTCGCCGAAGAACGTCGAGTCGCGGTGTTTTGTCCGGTCGAAAATCTGGTCCGGCACCACGAGCGTCTGCGGCGGCAACTCCTCCCTGAGGCTGCCGACCGCGTTCGACGCGAGGATGCGCTCGACGCCGAGTTCCTTGAGCGCGTAGATGTTCGCCTTGTACGGGAGGTTCGTCGGGGAGCGCTGGTGGTCGGGGCCGTGTCGCGGCAGGAACGCCACCTCGGTCCCCGTGTCGCCGAACTCACCGACCGTCACTGGCGCGCTCGGGTCGCCGAACGGCGTCGACACCTCCACTTCGCTCACGTTGTTCAGCGGGAGCGCCTCGTAGATGCCCGAACCACCGATGAAGCCGATCATACGACGACGTGGTGTGGCGACGCACCTAAACGATGCGCTCCGCGTCGCGGGAGGCGAGGCGAGTCCTCGGACCCGAGAACGGAGCCGCCGTCAGGGTTTCTCGGCGTCGTAGGCTGCTCGCACGCGCTCGTAGAGGTCGCGGCCGACCCCGGTACTGAATTCGCCGTCCGCGGTGGCGAAGAACTCGTCGAGGCGGTCGTACTCGGTGAACGCGGCGTCCGCGTCGGCGTCGTAGCGGTGCTCCTGCTCGTAGTACAGCGCCTGTACGCACATGTCCACGAGGTCCATGTCCTTCACGAACCGGGCTTCCTGGGAGTCGCGGCGCTCGTATGCGTCCCAGTCGTCGAAGAGGTCGTCGCCGAGCGCCGCGGCCAGCGACTCGACCGTTTCGCGCTCCCGGCGCTCTTTCTCCTCGTGAGACACGTCTGGCTGGTGGTTGGGGTCGGCGCGCGTCGGCACGTCCCCGAGTTCGGCCTCCCCGATGTCGTGGAGGACGGCGAGACGGAGCGCGCGGTCCGCGTCCACGCCGGCGTCCTCGGCGTACGCGAGTGTCAACAGCGCTACGCCCCAGGAGTGCCCGGCGACGGACTCGGGGTCGTTCACGTTCCGGAGTTCCCAGCCGGTCCGGCCCTCGTCTTTCAGCCGGTAGGCCGTGAGGAGTGCGTCGACGTCGGGGTCAGGCATCGACGCGGAGCTTCCACTCGTCGCTGCCCGCCTTCACGAGGACGTCCCGCCGCACCATCTCCTCGAGGACCTCGTCGAGGCGGTCGGGCTGAGCGATCTCCATCCCGATGCGGTCGATGCCGTGGTAGGAAGCCAGGAGGTCCCGGAGCTCCTCGCGCGTGTACGGGCCGTCGTCGTCTTTCTCCATGACGCCGGAGAGCAGGTCGACCATGTCCTCGATGAAGTTCCACGGGTAGACGACCCACGTCCAGTCCTCGAGGTACTCGCCGACGTAGTCCGGGTCGAACTCGCTGGTGCCCAGCAACTGGAGGGTGGCCGTCCGGATCTCGTTGGCCGCCCGGTCCTGGACGTACTCGTGGGCTCGCTGGATGGAGCCGCCGGTGTCCGCGATGTCGTCGATGATGAGGACGTTCTTGTCCTCGACGGAGCCCTCAGGCATCGGGTACCGGATCTCGGGTTCGCCGGACTTCTCGGCGGTGCCGACGTAGTGTTCCATCTTGAGGCTCGTCAGGTCGTCGAGGCCGAGGAAGTCACACAGGCAGCGACCGGCGAACCAGCCGCCGCGCGCCAGCGCGACCACGACGTCCGGCTCGAACTCGGACTCCTTGACCTCGTCGCTGACGTCGCGACAGAGACCGTAGATGTACTCCCAGTTGGTGATAGTGCACTTGAACTCGTCCGGGAGGTCGCTCATTGCGTATTGGGAGTCGCACACGTCGCTACTTAACGGTTTACAGGCGGGGCGGGGTCGAGGTCGCGGAACGTGTCACCGTCGTTGCCGAATCCGGGTTCTGGAAACCTTCAAGTCCGACTACCGCCATCCAACAGACATGTCCCCGCAGCGACTGGACGACCGGCGCGGCCGCACCCGAAGGCGCGTTCTCCAGTCCGTGGGCGCGGCGGCAATCGCCGCGCTGTCCGGCTGTGCCAGTGGGAGCGACGGAGCGACGACCAGCACCGCGACGACGACCGGGACGACCGCCGACGTGACAGCCACCGAGACAACGGCGACCGAGACCCAGCAGACGACTACCGACCCGACGGCCCAGCGCGAGCGGGCGGTCGAACTCGTGCAGCGGCTCGGAGCCGGCGAGTACGAGACGGCGTTCGAGATGCTGTCGGCGAACGTCCGGAGCCAGTATTCGGCGTCTCGACTACAGTCCGACTGGGAGCAGACGGTCGGCGACTTCGGGCGCTTCGAGGGGGTTTCGGGGACGACCCGGGACCCAGTAGGCGGGTACGACAGGGTAGTGGTCCAGGCGCAGTTCGAGGCCGGCGTGCTCGGCGTGCAGGTGGTCTTCGACGGGGTGTCGATCGAAGGCCTCCAGTTCGTGCCGCTCCAGCAAGCGTACTCGCCGCCCGCGTACGCCGACCAGTCCGCCTTCGAGGAGCGGGAGTTGTCGCTGCAGTCGCCCGCCTGCGACCTCGGCGCGGTATTGACGACGCCGACGGACGGCTCGGACGCGGGCGTCGTGCTCGTGCACGGCTCCGGACCCAACGACCGCGACGAGACGATCGGTCCGAACAAGCCGTTCAAGGACCTCGCGTGGGGGTTGGCGACCGAGGGGGTGGCGGTGCTGCGGTACGACAAGCGCACGTACGCCTGCGACGTGGCGACCGCCGACCTCGGGTTCGACGCGCTGGTCGTCGACGACGCACTGACCGCGCTCGGTCGCCTGCGCGACGAGACGGACGTCTCGCGGACGGCCGTCGTCGGGCACAGCCTCGGCGCGTACGCGGCACCGAGAATCGCACGGCTGGACGGCGACGCGGCCGCGTTCCTGCTTGCAGCGCCATCGCGCCCGCTGTACGAACTCGTTCCCGAGCAACTGCGGTATCTCGCCCAACTGGACGGCGAGACGACGGACGCGGAGCGCGAGCGCATCGAGCAGGCGGAGGCGACCGCCCAGCGACTCGCCAGCGGCGACTACGAGGGCGGCGGGTTCGACTGGGCCGCGTCGTTCTGGCGGGACGTCGCCGACTACGAACCGGTGGCAACGGCGGAATCGCTGTCCGCGGACGTCTACGCTCTGCAGGGCGGCCGCGACTACCAGGTCAGCCCCGAACAGGACTTCCCGGCGTGGCGGGACGCGCTCGGCGACGACTCCACGCGCCGCTACGACAGCCTGAACCACCTGTTCATCGCGGGCGAGGGCGAGCCGAACCCGAACGAGTACTTCGAACCCGGGAACGTCGACGAAGCCGTCGTCACGGACCTCGCCGACTGGCTGGCCGACTGAGAGAAGAACACGCTGGACGCGCGTGCCGCGACCCCACACCGGGAAGGAAAACACGCAACACCCGGGAGCGTGAACCCGGGAGCATGACAGAGACGCGGACGCTGCTCGTGGACGCGTTCACGAGCGAGCCGTGTGCGGGGAACGCGGCGGGCGTCGTGCCCGACGCGGAGGGGTTGACCGACGACCAGATGCAGGCCGTGGCGGCGGAACTGGGCGCCAGCGAGACGGCGTTCGTGCGGGAGAGCCCGGACGCCGACCGCCGCATCCGGTACTTCACGCCGACCACCGAGATCGACCTCTGCGGGCACGCGACCGTCGCGAGCCACGCGCACCTGTTCGCCGACGGCCGCATCGACGCGGGCGAGCACACCCTGGAGACGAACGTCGGCGTGCTCGACGTCGAGGTGACGGCCGACGGCACGGTCTGGATGACCCAGAACGCCCCGACGGTGCGGGAAGTCGACGTTGGCTACGAGCGGGTCGGTGACGCGACCGGCCTGTCAGTGGAGGCGCTGCGCGGCGCGAGCGACGACCTGCCGCTGGCGGTGGCGTCCACGGGGCTGCCGTTCCTCGTCGCGCCGGTGACGTACCTGTCGGACCTCGGCGACGCCAGCCCGGACTTCGACGCCGTGGAAGCGCTCGCCGAGGACGTCGACGCGGCGGGCGTCTACGCGTTCTCCTTCGACACGCTGGACGGCGACGCGACGCTCCACGGGCGCGCTTGGGTTCCGGGCGCAGGCGTCGAGGAGGACCCCGTCACCGGCACCGCCAGCGGCGCGACGGGCGCGTACCTCGACCACTTCGACGCGTTCGGCGGGGACATCGCCGACGAGATGGTGTTCGAGCAGGGCCACTTCGTCGACCGACCGGGACGGGTCAGCGTTCGCGTCACCGACAGCGATGCACCCCGTGTTGGCGGTACGGCCGTCGAGACGCTCGACGGTACCTTCCGGATTCCCGCGGCAGAAAGCGACGACATCCTCGAAGCCTGACGGTCCAGAACGGAGCCGGGAGCAGAGGCAGGCGCAATGGAAGCAGCAGACCGGCGTGAATCGGGACACGAGCAGCGGCAGACGCAGGGCCTGAACCAACATAGCAGGGCGTGCGCCCTCAGATCAGGGTGTGACCCCACAGATTCGGGCTCGTCGGCGCCCGCGAGTTACTTGTCGGCGCCCGAATCGGTGGACGGTTCGGCGGGTTCGAACCCCGTCTCGGAGTCGATCGAATCGGAACTCCCGGTGGACTCGGCCGCACTTGCACTGTCGGTCGTACCGGACGACCCGGTCCTGCTCGTGGACGTACTCGAATTCGAGAAGTCGTAGGGCTCGTCCTCGCGGAGCTTCCTGAGTTCGCGGTTCGCGGACTGCAGTTCCGTCTGCATGTCCGAGAGCCGGTCGTCGACGACGCTGACGATGTCGCTTTTGACGCGCTGGGTGTCGAACGTGTCCGCGAGCGCTTCCTCGTTGGCTGCGGTCAGCGTCTTGTACAGCGCCCACGCCTTCCCGAAGCGGTAGACGGCGAGGCCGACGACCGCAAGCACGAGCCCCGGAATCAGCGCGGAGAGCATCGCCTGCGGCGTCTCCGTTTCGAGTACCGGCTGGCTCAGGTAGGCGCCCGCGGCGACAAACCCGAGTCCCACCACCGCGAACAGCGTCGTGATCAGGAAGTACTTGCTGGAGTGTACGGCAGCGCGTTTCGCGTCCATGCCCGGGGGGATGTAAGCCGGCGATTAAAAACCTCCGCCCGGACGACCCGGGACGTCGACCGCCAGGCCCGGGCAAATCTGTACTCGAAACCGAGTTTGGAAATACTTGCGGGAGAGGGGTTCGCAATCTACTTATGCGGCTTACTGGTGTATTTACCTGCCACATGGCTGTACGCTGGCTGGAGGACATACGAGCCGACGACATCGAAAGTGTCGGCGGCAAGGGCGCGTCGCTCGGCGAGCTCACGGACGCCGGGCTGCCCGTCCCGCCGGGCTTCGTCGTGACCGCCGGAACCTACCGGCGGTTCATCGAGAACGCGGGTATCGACGACGAACTGTTCGACGCGGTCGACGTCGACCCCGAGGATTCCGGCGCGCTCGCCGACGCCGAAGCGGCCGCCAAGGACCTCATTCTGAACACGGAACTTCCAGAGGAAATCCGCGAAGGCATCCTCTCGTCGTACGACGAACTCGACGACGGGAAAGCCTTCGTCGCAGTGCGGTCGTCCGCGACCGCAGAGGACCTGCCGGACGCGAGTTTCGCCGGTCAACAGGAGACGTTCCTGAACATCACGCGCGAGGACCTCATCGACCGCGTGAAGCGCTGCTGGGCGTCCCTGTTCACGCAGCGCGCCATCTACTACCGCGAGGAACAGGGCTTCGAACACCGCAAGGTCGACATCGCGGTGGTCGTCCAGAAGATGGTCGACGCCGAGAAGTCCGGCGTGATGTTCACGAGTCACCCCTCGACGGGCGCCCACGAAGCCATCATCGAGGCGGCGTGGGGGCTCGGCGAAGCCGTCGTCTCCGGGGCCGTGTCGCCGGACAACTACCACGTCGACCGCGACAGCGGCGAAGTCGAGGACGTCGCCGTCGCGGACAAGAAAGTGATGCACGTCCGCGACGAGGACACCGGGGAGACCGTCGAACGCGAGGTCCCCGACGAACGCCGCGAACGCCGCGTGCTCTCCGACGAGGAGATCAAAGCCCTCGTCACCATCGGGGAGCGCGTCGAAGACCACTACGGCGAACCGCAGGACGTCGAATGGGCGATGACGGACGGCGACATCTACATGCTGCAGTCCCGCCCGATCACCACCATCAACGAGGACGAAGACATGACCGAATCCACTGAGGAAAGCGGCGAGGAACTCGTGAAGGGACTCGGCGCCAGCCCCGGCATCGCGTCCGGGCCGGCGCGCGTCGTCACCAAACTCGACCAGCTCGACAAGGTCGGCGAGGGCGACATCATCGTCACCGAGATGACGACGCCGGACATGGTGCCCGCGATGAAGCGCGCCGCCGGCATCGTCACTGACGAAGGCGGGATGACGAGCCACGCGGCCATCGTCTCCCGCGAACTGGGCTGTCCGGCCGTCGTCGGCGCGTCCGACGCCACCGACGCGCTCCACGACGACCAGATCATCACGCTGGACGGCGACCGCGGCACCGTCACCGAGGGCCGCACGGAGCCAGAGGAGGAACGCCAGCCCATCGAGGAAGCGCGGCCGAAGACCCCCGTGAAGCCGATGACCGCCACCGAAGTCAAGGTCAACGTCTCCATCCCGGAAGCGGCCGAACGCGCCGCCGCGACCGGCGCCGACGGCGTCGGCCTGCTCCGCACGGAGCACATGATCCTGTCCACGAACAAGACGCCCGAGCGCTACATCGACGACCACGGCGAACGCGCCTACATCGACGAACTCGTGCAGGGCGTCCGCACCGTCGCCGAGGAGTTCTACCCGCGGCCCGTCCGCGTGCGCACGCTCGACGCGCCGACCGACGAGTTCCGCCAGCTCGAGGGCGGCAGCGACGAACCCCACGAACACAACCCGATGCTGGGCTACCGCGGCATCCGCCGCAGCCTCGACCGGCCAGAGGTCTTCAAGCACGAGCTGCAAGCGTTCGCAGAACTCTACGAGATGGGGTACGACAACGTCGAAATCATGCTCCCGCTCGTGAACGACGCCGACGACGTCCGGCAAGCCCGCGACCTCATGCAGGAGGCCGGCATCGACACGGACAAACGCACCTGGGGAGTCATGATCGAGACGCCAGCCGCCGCGCTCTCCATCGAGGAACTCGCGACTGAAGGCATCGACTTCGCCTCCTTCGGCACCAACGACCTCACGCAGTACACGCTCGCCGTCGACCGCAACAACGGCAACGTCGCCGACCGCTTCGACGAACTCCACCCCGCCGTCCTGAACCTCATCGAAACCACAATCGACGCCTGCCGCGAACACGACGTCGACACCAGCATCTGCGGTCAGGCCGGGTCCAAACCCGACATGGTGGACTTCCTCGTCGAAACCGGCGTCTCCTCCATCTCCGCGAACATCGACGCCGTCCGCGACGTTCAACACGAAGTCAAGCGCGTCGAACAGCGCATGATTCTCAACTCCGTACGATAGACGTACTCTTTGCTCTGGGGGGTCGCCAGGGGCGACCCCCTCGGCAAAACTTGCGGGGAAAGCACTCCTCACTCCCTGCGGTCGCTCGTCGGCCTGCGTCGTTCACTTCGTTCACTCGCGCAGTGAACCGCGGCCTTCGGGGTCTGTCGAACCGCTCACGGGTCGCTTCGCTCCCCGTTCGCGCAAATCGAGGCGCTCGTGCCTCGCGCCTCGCGCCGCTCAGGCCGCGGATGCTTGCAACTTGATCACGCAAATCGCGATAGGACACCGTTCCAGCCTGTCGAGTCCCCAACACGGCGTCGACGCCATCAGCTAACGGACCGCAAGCCGTTTCAGCGAACTGTCCATACTGGCGGATATGCTGGCCTCCCACGCCGCGTTCCTGCTGTTGGTCGCGGGGTCGACGCTGTTCTTCGCCGGACTGGCGGCGCTGAACGTCCGGCACGCCGACGAGACCGTCCGTGAGCGCACGGACTGGCTCGCGGAGACTGTCGGCGTCGAGGACCCCGACCGACTGCTCGACTACCACCGGCTCACGACCGCAGCGTCCCAGTTGGAGAGTGTCGTCGTCCTCGGGTTCGTGTTGCTCGTTCTCTACACCGGGCTGTTCGGGGACGCCGTGAGCGTCGTGTACGATACAATCGGGAACGACCTGCTCGCGGGCGTCGCCGTGTTCGTCGGCGCGACGGTCGTCGTCCAGGCACTCGGAGTTCCCTTCGACGCCTTCGACACGTTCGCCGTCGAGGACGCGTTCGGGTTCAACGAGCAGTCCCCGACGCTGTTCGCGCGCGACAAACTCGTCTCCACCGCGTTCTCCACCGTCCTCGTCGCGGTGCTCGCCGCGGCCGTGCTGTTCACCGTGCAGCAGTTCCCGCAGTGGTGGTGGGTCGCCGCCACCGGCGTCGTCGCGGTGTTCCTCCTCGCCACCCAGGTCATCGTGCCGCGCGTGTTCCTGCCGCTGTTCTACGACTTCGAGCCAGTGGAGAACAGCGACCTCCGGGACGCCGTCGACGACGTCTTCGAGCGCGCGGGGTTCACCTGCGACGACGTCTACGTGATGAACGCGAGTTCCCGGTCGGGGCACTCGAACGCGTTCTTCACGGGCTTCGGCCGCACGAAGCGCGTCGTCCTCTTCGATACGCTCGTCGAGCAACTCGACGAGGCCGAACTCCAGAGCGTCCTGGCCCACGAACTCGCCCACTGGAAGAAACGCCACATCTGGCAGGGGATGGCGTCGAACGTCGTGCAGGTCGCCGTCCTCCTGTTCGTCGCGTCCGTTCTCCTGGACACCGCGTGGCTGTACGCGATGTTCGGCGCGCCCGAGACGCCCGCTGCAGGCCTCCTCCTGGCGTCGCTGTGGCTGGAGCCGATCAGCCAGTTCACGCAGCCGCTGACGAACAAGCTCTGGCTGGCGAACGAACGCGAAGCCGACGCGTTCGCCGTCGACGTGATGGGGGACGGCGATCCGCTCGCTGGAGCGCTCGCGAACCTCACCAGCGAGAACCTCGGCAACCCCTTCCCGCACCCGCTGTACGAGGCGTTCCACTACCAGCATCCGCCCGTCCCCGAGCGCATCCGCTACCTCACCGAGGGGTAAGCGACCGCGGCAACCGGACGCCCACGGGCGTTCACAGATATCACACCACAATTGTCGGATGTCACACTTACAATCGGTCGTCCGCCGAGAGCGCAACCGCTAACTTCCCCTTGCTACTCGCGTGACCTATGCCCCGCGCGGAGCAATCCCCCGCCCCACAGGACTTCGACCGCGTACTCTCCTCGATGTGCACGGAACCCCATCCCGCGGCCCGGGACGCCGCGGAGCGGTTCCTCGCCGACAACCCCGGCGACCCAGCGACGTACCCGGCGGTCGCCGATCTCGAAGCCGAGGCCGTCGCGACACTCGGTGACGTCGTCGGCCTCGACGACCCACACGGCTACGTCGGGTCCGGCGGCACGGAAGCCAACATCCAGGCAGTTCGCGCCGCCCGAGAGCTCGCTGACGGCGACGTGAACGTCGTCGCGCCGGAGAGCGCACACTTCAGCTTCAGGAAAGCCGCCGACGTGCTCGGCGTCGAACTCCGGCTCGCGCCCACGACCGACGACCACCGCGCGGACGTCGAGGCCGTCGCAAACCTCGTAGACGGCGACACTGCGCTTCTCGTCGGCGTCGCCGGCACCACGGAGTACGGACGGGTCGACCCGATTCCCGCGCTCGCCGACGTCGCCAGCGACGCGGACGCGCGCCTCCACGTCGACGCCGCGTGGGGCGGGTTCGTGCTCCCGTTCACCGACCACGACTGGACCTTCGCCGACGCGCCAGTCGACTCCATGACCATCGACCCGCACAAGATGGGGCAGGCTCCGGTCCCGGCCGGCGCCTTCCTCGCACGCGACTCCGAGACGCTGGACGCGCTCGCCATCGACACCCCGTACCTCGAATCCGACGTCCAGCCGACGCTCACCGGCACGCGCTCCGGCGCAGGCGTCGCCGGCACGCACGCAGCGCTCGACGCACTGTGGCCGGACGGCTACCGCGACCAGTACGAGCGCTCGCAGGCCAACGCCGAGTTCCTCGCCGCGGAACTCAGCGACCTCGGTTACGACGTCGTCGAACCCGAGTTACCGCTCGTCGCCGCCGACGTCCCGGACAGCGAATTCGAGGTGCTCCGGGATGCAGGCTGGCGAATCTCCCGGACCGCCGCCGGGGAACTCCGCGTCGTCTGCATGCCCCACGTGACCCGCGAGATGCTCGCGTGCTTCCGCGACGACCTCGCCGAAGCCAGCAGGGTTTAATTCGCGGCGACCCATAACTCGGCCAGTGTCTCCGTCAGCCGTGGTCGCGGCCTCCATAGACGTCGCCGGAATCGAGAACGCAGTGCGCGCCGCAACCGGGTGGCCCGGTCTCGGCGTCATCTTCGTGTACTCGTTTCTCATCGCGTTTATCCTCCCGTTCCCCAGCGAAGTCGTTCTCTGCTCGGCCGGCTACGTCTGCGCGGAAACGGCACACCTCGGCCTCGGTATCCCGTCCCCGCTCGTCGTCTCGTTCGTCGTGCTCTCCAGCAGCGTCGGGAAGGCCGCCGGGAGCATCGTCGCGCTGCGCGTCGGCTACGGTGCGAGTCACTCCGGTCCCGTGTTGCGGGCTGCTCGCCACCTCGGGTTCGACCCCGTACAGTGGTCGAAACGCCGGATGGTCGGACTCGTCCGGCGGTACGGCTACTACGGGATGGCGCTCGGACTGTCCGTCCCGGGCTTCCCGGACACCATCTCGATCTACGTCTTCTCCGTCATCGAGAAGGACTACCGACGCTTCGCCGCGGCCGCGTTCACCGGCAGCGTCGGCCGCCTCGCCGTCACTATCGTCGTTCTGGAGGGTGCCCTGGTCTTGGCGTAAGCCGAGACGAGTCAGACCAGCAACGGTTAAGCACCGGGACTGTCATAGCAGAGACATGCTCGGACTCCGCTCGGACCGCCTCGTGACCGGCGGGCTCATCATCCTCGTCGGGGTGCTGTTGTTGCTATCCACGACTGACGCCCTCCCCACCGAATCGCTGTGGGACTTCTTCCCGGCCGTGTTCGTCGTGCTGGGCCTCTGGGCGCTCGTACGGAGTGGGTTCCGGAACCTCACGGGCCCCGTCATGGTCATCGCCGTCGCGAGCACGTACCAGGCCAAGGCACTCGGGTACGTCACTGACGAACACATCGGCACCTGGTGGCCGCTGTTCGTCGTGCTGTTCGGCGTCCTCGTCCTCGTCGGGCGGAACCGACGAGCACGCCGCGCGGTGTCGACGTCCACCAGCGACGCCGGCACCGTCTCGCTCGTCAGCCTCTTCTCGGGCACGCAGCGCCGCGTCACGGGCGGCGGGTTCCGGGGCGGCGACATCTTCGTGGCGTTCGGCGGCGCGGAACTCGACCTCCGCGACGCCGATACACCCACCGAAACGGCAGACGTCGAATGCCTCGTCGCGTTCGGCGGCGCAGAGCTCAACGTCCCCGACGACTGGCAGGTCGAACTGGAAGTGCTCAGCATCTTCGGCGGATCGGAGGACGAACGACCGCGTCGCTCCGGCGAGGTCACCGACGACGGCCCGGACCTCGTCGTCACCGGACTCGCGCTGTTCGGCGGCGTGACTGTCTCGCCCTGACAAGGTTTTTGCGTGGCCGCACCGTTGTTCGGCTGTGACTCGGCACCGGCGCAGTGCGCGGCCGGACCCGATGCGGATGCACGCGTAGCGCCGACACCGGGTGGACCGTCCACCCCCGGGCCCTCATGCAGCCGCCGGGTGGACGAGAACCCCGTTTCTCCCGCGAGCATCGTCCCCACACCGGCGGAACCGGAACGACGCGACACAACCAGCGGGCTTTAGGCCCGCGCCAGCAGAAACAGCGAACATGACTTACGAAGACTTCCCGACGGACGACCCTGCGGTGGTCACTGCGGGGTTGCCGTACGCGAACGGCGACCTCCACATCGGCCACCTGCGGAGCTACGTGAACGCCGACGCGTTCACGCGCGGCCTCCGAAAGCTCGGCCAGCAAGCCATCTACGTCTGCGGCAGCGACATGCACGGCACCCCGATTGCCGTCGAAGCCGAGAAGGAGGGCGTCAGCCCAGAGGCGTTCGCGCTCCGCCACCACGAGCAGTACGAGGAGACGTTCCCGCAGTTCAACGTCGAGTTCGACCAGTACGGTCACACCCACGACGAGACGAACACCGCACTCACGAAGGAGTTCGTCCGGTCGTGGGAGGACAACGGCTACGTGCACGAGAAGGAGATCAACGTCGCCTACGACCCGGACGCCGACCAGTGGCTCCCGGATCGCTTCGTCGAGGGCACGTGCCCGTACTGCGGCGAGCACGCCCGCGGCGACGAGTGCGACGAAGGCTGCCAGCGCCACCTCGAACCCGGGGAGATCGAGGACCCCGTCTCCACCATCACTGGCAACCCCGCGGAGTACCGCAAGCGCGAGCACAAGTTCCTCCGGTTGTCCGCGCTGCAGGACCACCTCCAGGGGTTCATCAACCGCGTCGAGGGGACGAGCAACGCCCAGAACCAGCCCCTGGAGTGGATCGAGGGCGAACTCCAGGACCTCTGCATCACGCGGGACATGGACTGGGGCATCGACTATCCGGGCGATGGCGCCGAGGACCTCGTGCTGTACGTCTGGGTGGACGCCCCCATCGAGTACGTGTCCACGACGAAACAGTACAGCGAGCGCGAGGGCGACCTCGACTGGGAGTCCGTCTGGAAGGACGGCGACGGCGAGGTCGTCCACGTCATCGGCCGCGACATCATCCAGCACCACACGGTGTACTGGCCGGCGATGCTGGAGGCCGCGGACTACGCTGAACCGCGTGCGGTCTGCGCGGTCGGGTTCGTGAACATCGACGGGAAGGGCCTGTCGACATCGAAGAACCGCGCCATCTGGGCTCAGGAGTACCTCGACGAGGGGTTCCACCCGGACCTCCTGCGGTACTACATCGCGACCGCCAGCGGGTTCGAGCGGGACGTGAACTTCTCGTGGGACCGGTTCGCGGAGCGCGTGAACAGCGAACTCGCGGACGTCGTCGGGAACTTTGTCTACCGCGCGCTGCTGTTCGCGGCGCGGAACTTCGGCGGGACGCCGGACGCCCGGGTCAGCGACGAGGTGGAGACCGAAATCGCGCAGGCGATGGACGACTACGAGGACGCGTTGAACGACTACGACCTCCAGTCGGCGGGCCAGCGCGCCGTCGCCCTGGCGCGGTTCGGCAACGAGTACATCCAGCGCAACGAACCCTGGAAGCTCGACGACGACGAGGCGGCGCCCGTCATTCGGGACTGCGTGCAGCTCGTGAAGGCCGTCGCGGTCCTGCTGCAGCCGTTCACGCCGGAGAAGGCGGACGCCATCTGGTCGCAGATCGGTGAGCCGGACTCGGCTGCGGCGGCCACCGTCGGGGACTGTCTGCAGGCGCCCGCCGGGGAGTTCGGTGAGCCCGAGGAGTTGTTCACGAAGGTCGAGGACGACCGCGTCGAGGAACTCGACGAGAAGCTCCAGTCGAAAATCGAAGCCGGTAGTAGCGACGAGGACGACGAGGCGGACGTGAGCGAGGAATCAGCGACCGAACTCGAACCGCTCGCCGACGAGCGCGTCAGCTTCGAGGACTTCCAGGACCTCGACCTGCGCGTCGGCGAAATCCAGACCGCGGAGGGCGTCGAGGGCGCCGACGACCTCGCGCGCCTCGAGGTCGACATCGGCCACGAGGTGCGCCAGATCGTCGCCGGTATCAAGCAGCTCCACGACCTTGAGGACCTCCCGGGGACTCGCGTCGTCATCGTCGCGAACCTCGAGAAGGCCGAGCTGTTCGGCGTGGAGTCCAACGGCATGATTCTCGCCGCGGGCGAGGACGCCGACCTCCTGACGACCCGCGGGGACAGCGAACCCGGCACGAAAGTCAAGTAGGGCTTGCAGGCGGTGGGTCGCTCCCGGTACGAGTACCGCCATTCCGCGTCCGAACGCACCGGGCGAACGCTACGTCACGCGCCGGGTTGGTCCCGGCCCACTATTTGAACCTACGCAGGACCCAGGCCAGCATCCGCCCACCGAGCCGCGGGAGGCGTGAGCGACGATCTCCTCGGATTGCTCGAACGGGGAGTGAAACGACCCGTGAGCGGGCCGAAGGCTCCGGGAGGTCGCCGGTCCACAGCGCGAGTGAGCGGAGCGATTGAGCGCGGGCCGACGACCGACTACGTCGTTCGAGAGAGCGCGGTGCGCTCGGTCGGCGACAGCAAAACGTGGCTACGTTCGGTCCTCGGCGAGTTCGCCGAGGTCGTCGACGTGCATGGCTTCCATGGTCTGCATTTCGATGCCGTAGCGCTGTGCCGCGATGGACGCGGCGAGTGCGGAGTCGTGGGAGTCCGCCTCGAGTAAGAGGAGGACGTCGCGTTCCCCGAGGAGAATGTAGGCGTCGAGGAGTTCGCAGTTCCGGGTTTCGAGGTCCTGCTTGAGGTCACCCCAGATGGAGGCTAGTTCCTGGACGTTCTGGTACTCCCCGGTCTCGACGTTGGCGAAGGCAGCGTACGTCGGCATAACTTCGGATTGATTGCGGACGACAAAAATCCCTATGGCTCTCGTGGTACTCGGAATCGAGTAAATTACGTACGTTTTTGCGTGGCGGCAACGTAGGCTGCGGCAATGAGGAACGCGAAGATCGTCTGTACGCTGGGCCCGGCGACAGACGACGAAGCGTCGATTCGGTCGCTCGTAGACGCGGGGATGTCGGTCGCGCGCATCAACGCGAGCCACGGCTCGATGGCGGACCGCCGCGAGCTGGTGGCGACGGCGCGCCGCGTGGACGACGCGACGGAGAAACCGGTCGCGGTGATGCTGGACACGAAGGGGCCGGAGGTCCGCACGGCGGAGACGGACGGGACCGTGCACGTCGAGACCGGCAGCGTCGTGGAGTTCGTGCCGGACGGGGAGACGACCGGCGAGACCGTCGGTCTCTCGACGAGCATCGCAGCGGCCGGACCCGGTGACCGAGTGCTGCTTGACGACGGCCGCATCGAGACGGTCGTGAAGTCCGTTGAGGGTGACGTGGTCGTTGCGCGCGTGGAGTCCGGCGGGGACCTCGGTGGTCGGAAGGGCGTGAACGTACCGGGGGTGGCGCTGGACCTCGACGTCGTGACTGAGAAGGACCGCCGGGACTTGAAACTCGCAGCCGAGGAGGACGTCGATTACGTCGCGGCGAGTTTCGTGCGGGACGCCGACGACGTCCTCGAGGTCGGGCGCGTCCTGGAGTCGTTCGACGCGGACATCCCGGTGGTCGCGAAAATCGAGCGCGCTGGCGCCGTGGAGAACCTCGACAGTATCATCGAGGCCGCGGACGGCGTGATGGTGGCGCGCGGCGACCTCGGGGTGGAGTGCCCAATGGAGGACGTGCCGATGATCCAGAAGCGAATCATCCGGCAGTGCCGGGACGCGGGCGTTCCGGTCATCACGGCGACGGAGATGCTGGACTCGATGGTGCACGCGCGGCGGCCGACGCGCGCGGAAGCCAGCGACGTCGCGAACGCGGTCCTGGACGGGACGGACGCCGTGATGCTGTCCGCGGAGACGGCCGTCGGCGACAACCCCACGCGGGTCGTCGAGACGATGGACCGCATCGTCCGTGAGGCCGAGGGCAGCGGCGAGTACGCGGAGTTACAGGAGCAACGCGTCCCGGAAGCCGACGGGACCGCGAAGACCGACGCGCTCGCGCGGTCCGCGAGATACCTCGCCCGCGACATCGGCGCGAGCGCGGTCGTCGTGGCGTCCGAGTCCGGGTACACGGCGCGCAAGGCCGCGAAGTTCCGGCCGCGCGTGCCAGTCGTGTGCGCGACGCCCTCGCACCGCGTGCGCCGGCAGCTCGCGCTCAACTGGGGCGTCCTCGCGGAGTACGCAGAAGTCGCAGAGGGCGACGCGACGACCGTCGTGGAGCGAGCGGTCCAGTCCGCCGTCGAGTCCGGTGTGGTCGACAGCGGCGACACCGTGGTCGTGCTGGTCGGGATGATGACGGAACTGGAGGGCGCGAGCACGACGAACACGCTGAAGGTCCACGTCGCGGCGGAGACGCTGGCGGTCGGGCAGTCCGTCGTCAGCGGTCGCGCGACTGCGCCCGTGGTCGTTCTCGACGACGGCGACCTCGGCGACGTCCCCGACGGCGCTGTCGTCGTCCTGGACCACGCGTTCGACGACGAGTTCCGCGGCGACCTCTCCAAGATCGCGGCCATCGTGAGCGCGAAGTCCGGGATGACCGGCTACCCCGCGATGGTCGCCCGGGAACTGGACGTGCCGATGGTCGGGGACGCCGACCTCGAACGTATCGACGACGGCGACCTCGTCACCGTGGACGGCGAACGCGGCGTCGTCTACGCGGGCGACTCCTGACCACGCGGCCGCCGTCTGAGTCAGACGCTCGCGCTACCGAATTCGTGCGCCGCCGAGGAGTCCGCTCGTCGCTGCGAACCCGCGCGTTTTTCAGCGCGCACCCCGTACCTAAATCCATGTCCGAGGACGACCAGCGGAAGTGGCGCTACGAGCTCGACGAGGTCGGCCCGGACGCCGAACCGGACGTGCGCGCCATCGAGCCAGGGTCGCCGAGCGCCGAGAACGTCGCCTTCTTCCTGCTCGGCGTCGCCGTGATGGTCGGCGTGCTGGCTGTACTGCTGTTCGCGTGAGCTCGGGGTTCGGGCAGCGGGCACGGTGGCTGTGCGGGTAACGGTTTTCCCACCCCCGCCCTAACTGGCTGACATGGTCGAACTGTTCGGACAGTCGCTGTCGTTCCTGCTGGTCCTCGTCGGGACGGCGCTGTGTATCATGGAGGCGCTGGCGCCGGGCGCCCACCTCATCGTCCTCGGCGTCGCGCTCCTCGCCGCCGGCCTCATCGGATTGTTCGTGCCGGCAGCGGCCACGCCGTTCATCCTCGCGATCCTCGTGCTGGGCATCGGCCTGTCGGCACTGTACCTGTACCGCAACTACGACATCTACCAGGGGACCGGGCGCGGGCAGACCCGGGACGCCGAAGACCTGCGCGGGGAGCGCGGCTACGTCGTCGAGACGGTGACGCCGCGGTCCGGCCGCGTGAAACTCGAATCCGGCGGGTTCGACCCGTCGTACGGCGCGCGTAGCATCTCCGGCACCATCGAGGAGGGGGCTGACATCGTCGTCGTGGACCCCGGCGGCGGCAACATCCTCACCGTTGAGGCCGTGAACGGCCAGGACGACATCGACCGGGAACTCGACAGGGATCCGACGGACGCCGACAGCGCGTAACTACGCAGTCGCTGTCCGCTAGAACGCTCACCAACACTTATTGTCCGGTCGCCGGACGTTGCAGTATGGAGTTGACCCCGCTTCAGGCGAGTAGCACCGTGATAACGGCGGTCGGCGTGCTGTTGTTGCTGTTGCTCGCTGTCATCGTCTACGAGACGGTCGAAATCGTAGACGCCTACGAGAAGAAAGCGCTCACCGTGTTCGGGGAGTACCGCGGCCTCCTGGAACCGGGTATCAACATCGTACCGCCGTTCGTCGCGCGGACGTATCCCTTCGACATGCGGACGCAGACCATCGATGTCCCGCGCCAGGAAGCCATCACGCGCGACAACTCCCCGGTGACCGCGGACGCCGTGGTGTACATCCGGGTGCGTGACGCGAAGCGCGCGTTCCTCGAGGTCGACGACTACAAGACCGCCGTGTCGAACCTCGCGCAGACGACGCTGCGCGCGGTGCTCGGCGACATGGAACTCGACGACACGCTGAACAAGCGCCAGCAGATCAACTCGCGCATCCGCACGGAACTCGACGAGCCCACCGACGAGTGGGGGATTCGCGTCGAGAGCGTGGAAGTCCGCGAGGTCAACCCCTCCCAGGAAGTCCAGAAGGCGATGGAGCAACAGACCAGCGCCGAGCGCCGCCGCCGCGCGATGATCCTCGAGGCGCAGGGTGAACGGCGCTCCGCCATCGAGAACGCGCAGGGTGACAAGCAGTCGAACATCATCCGCGCGCAGGGCGAAAAGCAGTCCCAGATCCTGGAAGCGCAGGGTGACGCGATCTCCACCGTGCTCCGCGCGAAGTCCGCGGAGTCGATGGGCGAGCGCGCCATCATCGAAAAGGGGATGGAGACCCTGGAAGGCATCGGCGACGGCGAGTCGAACACGTTCGTCCTCCCGCAGGAGGTCACGAGCCTCATCGGCCGCTACGGCAAGCAACTCGCCGGCAGCGACGTCGGCGACGGCGGCGCCGACCTCGAGAGCCTGGAGTTCGACGCGGAGACCCGGGAGCTCATCGGCCTGGACAACATCGACGAGATCCTCAACCAGATCAGCCAGGAGGCCGACGTCGACCCCTCCGAGATCGAAGAGCAGGCCGAGGCCGTCCAGCGCGGCGAGGACAGCGGCCTGCAGGCCGCCGACGAGGTCATCGACAAGATGGACGAGGAACTCGACATGGACGAAGGCAACGGCGACAAGGAGTCGTAGCGCCGTCGAGAGGCCTGTACACGCCTGGTAGAGCCGGCATCGTCCCGGTCACCGTCAGGTGGTGACCAGATTACAGCCCACCCCCCTGGAGTACCGAACGCTTTTCTCGTGGTACCCCGTACGTGGACCTGAATGGGCATCGACGAGAACAAGCGCGCGACCCTCCGTCGGTTCGCCGCTGTCGGCGCTGCGAGTCCGCTCACGCGGCTCGCGGGCGACGAGGGCGGGGGCGGAGACGCGGACGCCGGCACCACCAGCGACGTCCGCGACGCCATCACCGGCTACGTGACAGCGACGCCCGGCGCGCACTTCTCGAAACTCCGCGACGACCTCCAGTTGGGGACGGGAGAGACCCAGCACCACCTGCGACGGCTGCTCGACGAGGACGCCGTCGAGAGCACTCGCGACGGCGACTACAAGCGCTTCTTCCCTGCGGGCCGGTTCTCGCCGTTCGAGCAGCGCGCGCTGGGCTACCTCCGCCGGGAGACCCCGCGGGGGATGGTCGTGGAGCTGCTGCGCGACCCGGAGACCACGCCGGGCGAACTCGCAGAGAGCCTGGACGTGTCCCCGGCGACGGTCAGCAAGTACGCGGCACAGCTAGAGGACGCCGGCGTGCTCTCGCGAGTTGACGGCTACGCCGTGCAGCAGCCGGAGACCCTCATCACGCTGCTCGTGCGGTACGCGGACTCCTTCGACGCGACGGCCGTCGAGTTCGCCGGCGAGGCCGCCGAATTGCTCTCCTACGAACCCTGAGCGGTCCCTGCCGGGACGGAGTTCTCGACGTCCCAGCAATGCGGCTCGCGGCGCAGTCGCCACGGAGAAGCGGCTGAGGCGGCCTTTAGCCAGACAAGAGCAACGCTACGAGCTCGAAGCGACCGAGGAGACGGCGGAACGTGACAGACACTGGGTGCCCGGCGGGCCCGGGCGGAGAACGCGAGCGTCACTCGGTGGGATGACGGCCCCGAGTGAACCGAACCGGCGCGGGAGTCAGGCCTCGACTTTCCACGTCGTCGACGAGGAGTACCCCCAGCGTTCGACGTCGACCTCGAACTCGCCGTCCTCGATGGCGGGCATGTTCGCGCCGACTTCCTTCGCGGAGAGGTCGAGTTCGTCCCCGATGAGACGGGACTTGAAGTACGTGCGCTCGTCGGCGTTCTCGCGGAGGTACTCGAGGATCCGGTGCTGTTTCGGCGTGAGTGCCTGACTCGCGGCGGCTGTCGCGCTCATACCTTACCGTTGGTCGGTACCCCCAAGAGGGGTTTGGTACGACCAGTAAATCCAGCGCAGTCTTGCGGTTTTGCTACCTTCGAGTACGGGGCGGGGCCGGCGTGCGGTCAGTGTTGGTAGGCCCGGTTAACGTCGCGTCGGGATTCTCCGCGGCCGCGAGCACGACGGCTTCGAGCGCGTCGGCGAACGCCGAAGACAGAAAGTTCTTACCCGGTCACGGCCGAATCCTGGCACAATGACGGACTCGGGCGTCGAGGTGAGTGTCGTCCTCCCCGCGTACAACGAGGCGGACACCATCGAGACGACGGTGCAGACGACCCTCGACACGCTCGCGGCGTTCCTGCCCGACGACTCCTACGAAGTGGTCGTCGCGGAGGACGGCTGCGAGGACGAGACGCCCGAAATCGCGTCCCGGCTCGCCGCCGAGGACGACCGCGTGCGGCACTTCCACAGCGACGAGCGCCTGGGCCGCGGCGGCGCGCTGAACGCCGCGTTCCGGGACGCCCGCGGAGACACGCTCGTGTACTTCGACACGGACCTCGCGACGGACATGCGCCACCTCGAGGAACTCGTCGAGAGCGTGCGCTCAGAGGGGTACGACGTCGCCACCGGATCGCGTTGGATTCCCGGCCAGCAGGCCGAGCGCCCGGCGAAGCGCGGAATCCCCTCGCTGGGGTTCAACATGGCCGTGCGGACGCTGCTGGGCTCCGAACTCCGCGACCACCAGTGCGGATTCAAGGCGTTCAGCCGCGAGGCCTTCGAGTCGCTGGCCGAGGACGTCGCGGACGAGCACTGGTTCTGGGACACGGAGATGCTGGTGCGCGCACAGCGCCGCGGGTTCGACGTCGCGGAGTTCCCCGTTGAGTGGACGCCGAAAGGCGACTCGAAGGTGGACCTCGTGCGGGACGTCTTCGGCATGGGGAGCCAGATTCTCCGGACGTTCTGGGAGTTCAACGTCAGCCCGTACGCGAACCGCCGCACGGGCATGGTCGTGGGCGTGCTACTGTCGGTGCTGGCGTTCTCGTTGATGTTCGTGTACATCGACGTCGGCGCGTTCGTAGACGCCGTCCAGGCCGCCGACCCCACGCTGGTGGCCGTGAGCGCGGTCGTCTACCTGCTGTCGTGGCCGCTCCGGGGACTGCGCTACCGCGACATCCTCTCCGAACTGGGATACAGGGAGAACACGTGGTTCCTGACGGGCGCGGTGTTCATCAGCCAGACCGGCAACCTCGTGATCCCGGCGCGCGCCGGCGACGCCATCCGCGCGTACGTCGTGAAAGCCCGGCGCAACATCCCGTACACGACCGGGTTCGCGTCGCTCACTGTGGAGCGCGTCTACGACCTGCTGACGATCACCGTGCTGGCGGGCGGCGTGCTCGTCGCGCTCGCGGCGTTCGCGCCGGAGACGGTCGCGGAACTCGCGGCGACGGCGGCCGGCCAGGGACTGAGCGGCCAGGAGTCGCGCGCGGTCCAGCAGGCCGTCGTCGTCGCGTCGGCGGTCGGCGTGCTCGCGCTCGGCGCCGTGGCTGCCATCGTGGTGTCCGCGCGCTCGGACTCGAACTACGTGCGTCAAGTCGTGGAGTGGGCCAGCGACGACTCCTACACGGAGTACGTCGCCAGCGTCTTCGAGCAGTTCGTCGGCGACATCCAGCGCGGCGCCGCCGACACTCGCGCGTTCGCCCGCATCGGCGGGACGAGCGTCCTCATCTGGACCATCGACGTCGCGACCGCACTCCTCGTGTTCCTCGCGTTCGGCCTGGACGTCGCGCTCGTGAGCCTGCTCGCCGTCGGCTTCTTCGCAGTGAGCGTCGGCAACCTCGCGAAGGTCATCCCCGGGCCGCCGGGCGGCGTCGGCATCTACGAGGCCGCGTTCGCCGCCATCGTGTCGACGCTGCTGCCGGTGTCGTTCGGCCTCGCCCTGGGCGTGGCCATCGTCGACCACATCGTGAAGAACGTCGTCACCGTCGCGGGCGGCGCCGTGTCGATGACGTGGCTGAACGTCTCGCTGACCGAAGCCGTCGAGGGTAAGGACGCTGACCTCTCCTCGGACCCCGACGCACTCCCCGTCGACGAGTGACGTCGTCCAGCACACCTGGGCAACTGTCTGTAGAAGCCATCGGCAGGCCGCCAGTCAGTAGTAGTCGGTGACGAACGGCCCGAGCGCGCCACCGACTGCCGTCCGGAGCGCTTCCGTCCGGTCAGTGATACCGTCCGTGAGCACGCCCGCAGCGCCCTGGTTCTCCGCGACCCCCGACGTGTCCAGCAGGTCGTCCATCACGGGGCCGAGTTCGTCGCCACTGTGGAGGCGGGCGGCGACGTCGTCCGGCAGTCTGAGTCGCGGGCCGCCGCCGATTTCGGTGCGCTGGCCGTCGCTGGCCGCAGCCCACATGATCAGGAAGAGTCCGGAGTCGCGCTCTGCTACCCCACCTTCCAGTCCGATGCCGAGGTCGTAGTCGCCGGCCGCGAGCGCTCGCTCCGCGCGGTTGCGCGCCCCCCGAATCGTCTCGTCGTCCCCCCACGGCTGTTCGGGGACGCCGCTGGCGACCGATACGGCTTCGACTGTCGCGTCCGGGACCGCGCCGGCGACGGCGTCGCGCTTCACGGGGTTCCCGGAGCCGACTGCAACTCGCATACGGCGAAGCACTCGCCGGGCGCTCCTTAGTCGTCCCGGAACCGGCGGCCGGCGCGAGCGCTGACCAGTCCGCGGTCACTCGCCGTGGAGGCGGTCGGCGAGGAGTTCGAGACCGTCCAGCAGGCGTGGGCTGGGCTGATTCAGGAGGCTGTCGTCGACGACGTGGACGGTGGCGTCAAGGTGCCAGCCGCGGCCCTCGAAGTCGGGGTCGACGCGGTCGCCCTTCCCGCAGACGTGGACGACGACGTGGTCCGGGTCGGCGGCTTCGACGTCGCCGGCGGTGATTTCCGTCGACCGGTCGCCCGCGTCGACGAACGGATACTGGCCGCCGGCGGCCGCCACGACGTCTGGCACCCAGTTGCCGGCCGCCATCGGCGGGTCCGACCACTCCTCGCAGTAGACGACGGGGCCGTCGTCTGGCGATTGCTCGCGCACGCT
>Ga0207851_100275_pt1 | contig 32180 bp, 27 predicted proteins | sample A23E3SouthBayCA_FD_187747 | JGI IMG/M metagenome (GOLD analysis project Ga0207851, IMG submission 187747) | Aerobic enrichment media microbial communities from Eden Landing Ponds, California, USA - A23 E3 (SPAdes) | ecosystem: Environmental > Aquatic > Marine > Unclassified | place: Emeryville... | reverse complement strand
CCAGTCCTCGTTGCCGAGTTCGGCCCACGTGTCGTAATCGTAGGGGTGGCCGCGGACGTACGCCATCCCGTTGATCATCGTCGACCCGCCGAGGGCTTTGCCCCGCGGCCAGTCGATCTGCCGTCCGTTCATCGTCGGTTGCGGTTCTGTTTTGAACGCCCAGTCGAGATCCGACTCCATCAGTTCCCAGACCCGGGAGGGGTCTTTCACCGCACCGCGGTCGCTCGCGGGCGCGCCGGCCTCCAGCAGGAGCACCTCGACGTCGTCGGCCTCGGTCAGTCGATGTGAGAGCACACAGCCTGCGCTCCCGCCACCGACGATCACGTAGTCGTACATCAATGATGATGTGTGAGATAGAGTGACAAATATCATTCGGTCCCGGTCACTGACTCACCAAGACCGGGCGGTTCGGACCACCCTTTATGTTCGATCGCCGAGAAGCACCGTCGAGATGAAAGCTGCGCGCTACTACGGGAACAGAGATGTACGCATCGACGACGTTGAAGCGCCGTCAGCGGACGCTGGCGAGGTACTGATCGACGTCGAGGCCTGTGGGATCTGCGGGTCGGACCTCGGTGAATACGTGTACGGGCCGCGTCGCGACGACGACGAATATCTCCCGTACACGATGGGCCACGAACTCGGCGGAACGGTCGCCGCGGTCGGTGAGGGCGTCGATTTGGACGTCGGCACCGCCGTCGGAGTGAACCCGCTCATCGCCTGTGAGGACTGCTGGTGTTGCGACGCCGGGAAGTACAATCTCTGTCGGAATCTGGAAGTGATCGGTGCGCACCGACAAGGTGGGTACGCCGAGCAGGTCGTCGTACCGGCGGGAAACGTGATTCCGCTCCCCGATGACCTGTCTCCCGCGGATGCCGCGGTCGCGGAGCCGTTGACGGTCGCCTACCACGGTCTCTTGGAGTCGCCGCTCCGTCCGGGTCACTCCGCCGTAATCGTCGGGATGGGACCGATCGGCCTCGGGATGGTCCAACTCGCGAAGGCCGCGGGTGCGAGCCCGGTCATCGCCTCCGGTCACCGCGAATCCCGCCGTCGACTCGCGGCGGAGTGCGGAGCCGATATCGTCGTCGACCCCCGGGAGACAGATCTCGCCGAACGCGTCGCCGAGGAGACCGAGGGCGGTGCCGACGTCTCGTTCGAGGTCGCGGGGAACGAGTCGGCACTCGTCGATGCGATCACGTCGACCAAAGCGAGCGGGCACACGACGGTACTCGGCGTATTCAAAGGCTCAGTCGAGATCGATCCGATGGAGTTCGTCAACCACGAGCGGACGATCAACGGTTCGGCCGCCTACGAGACTGGGCCGCGGGCCGATCAGGAGTTCGGCGCGGTGTACGAGATGCTCGCCACCCGGGAGTTGGACGCCGAACTGCTCGTGACGTCGCGGATCGCGCTCGACGACATCGTCGACGGCTTCGAGGCCTTAGCCGACAGCGAGAGCGGCGAGGTCAAAGTCCTCGTCGAACCGTGATGCGCGTGGGTTTTCGGCCGTCCACGACACGCTGACGCGAAAAGATCAAGGTACCACGCTTGGACGTTCACTCACCCGATTCACCGATGGCTAATCAACAGGACGACGCACCGAGTTCGGTGTCGCGATCGCTCTACGAACAGGGAATGACGGACGGCCTCCCGATAGTGCCGCCCACCGACGAGAAGGTCGACGAGATGCTTCGGGGAACGGCGCACGACCGCGAGCACGTCCTCGGTCGATTGGGGAATAAAGACACGCCCATCACCGTCGAGATGCTCGCTTCTAACGCGGTGATGGCAGGGTGCTCGCCGCCGTATATGCCCGTCCTCGAAGCCGGGATCCGAGCGCTCGCGGACCCGAAGTCCAACTCCATTCAGGTGTCGGTGAGTACCGGCTCGTGGGCATACCAGTGGATCGTCAACGGTCCCGTCCGGAACAAACTCGACATCGAGAGCGGATCGGGCGCGTTCGGGCCGAACTACCACGCCAACCGGACGATCGGCCGCGCCCTCGGTCTCGCATACAAGAACACCGCCGCGCTCCGTCCGGGCGAGAAGGATATGGGCGTGATGGGGAATCCGTTCAAATTCAGCCTACTCGCCGGCGAGAACGAGGAACAGAGTCCGTGGGAGCCCTACCACGTCACCCACGGCCACGACCCTGCGGAGAGCACGATCACGCTCGCGGGGCCGAACAGCTTCATCCAGTGGTTCCCCCACGAGAACACCGCCGAGGAGATCCTCGAGGGGATGGTCCGAAACACGCCGCCGTCGATGGTGGGCGGGCGACAGCAGGGCGGCGATATCGACCAGACCATATTCCACCTCGTCAACCGGTACAACGCCGAGGAACTGGCCGCCGCGGAGATGAGCAAGCGAGACATCAAGGACTACCTCTGTGAGAACTCGTATCTCAGAGCCGAGGACTACCAGAAGGGAACGCTGTGGGACGGCCCACTCCGCCGACGCGAGGGGAACGTGCGCCCCCGGCAGGTGCCGCAGATCGACGGCCCGGAGTACGTGAAAGTCGCCACCGTCGGCGGTCCCGGTCGCGTCAACGCCATCGTCGGCCCGTCGATCGGCGGACCCGTCACGAAGCCGATCCACTTCCCCGACGGCTGGGAGGATCTCGTCGAGGAGTACGCGTTCGATCGGCAGTGGTTCGACGGGGCGACGTACTGATAGGGGGTATCGTACGTCCTCATCGAATTCTCCTCGGACGGGACGGCGAGAATCGATCGACAGCGCCCCCGGGATTTATTACCACACCACGTAATCTGCGGATATGATCGACCTCTCCGGAGAGACAGCGATCGTCACAGGCGCAGCGCAAGGATTCGGCGAGGAAATCGCCAGACGGCTCGGTGAAGCCGGGGCAAACGTCGTCCTCGCGGACGTCCAAGTCGAGAAGGGAGAAGGTGTCGCAGCCGACATCGCAGACGACGGCGCGGAGACCATCTTCGTCGAGTGCGACGTAACCGATCGCGACTCCGCAGAAGCGCTCGTCGAGGCGGCCGAAGACCGATTCGGCACCGTCGAGATGCTCGTCAACAACGCGGGGGGTGCCGGCGGCGAGACGTTCCAAGAGATCGAACAGGACGCTTGGCAGTTCGGCTTGGATCTCAACCTCACGGGCCCGTTCAACTGTTCGAAAGCCGTGATGCCGGGAATGTTGGAGCACGGGAACGGCCGTATCGTGAACATCTCCTCGATGGCCGGTCGCAACGTGACGGTCAACGGCAACCCGAGTTACACGGCCTCGAAGTGGGGGCTCATCGGCCTGACCAAACACGCCGCCCGCGACCTCGGACCCGAGATCCGGGTGAACGCGCTCTGCCCCGGTGGCAGCCCGCGCGGTCCGATGGGCCGATTCGTCGAGCCCGACGACGTCGCCGACGGCGTCCTGTATCTGGTGTCCGATCTCGCGGAGTTCGTCGACGGCACGGTCCTCGAAGTCGAAGGTGGCAGTCATCTGAATCCGTCGGCCGACGATCTCGACTTGGACTACGAAACAGGTAACGACGACAGCTAAGCGACGCGGAGCGGATTGAGTCGCGAACGACGCGAAAAGGCCCCATTGATTCTTCTGACGTGTTCGGCCGTTGCGGTGAGTGGTGAACGGACGCCCGTCGCAGTGAGTGGTGAACGGACGCCCGTTTCAGTGAGTCGTGAAGGACTCCTCAGTCCGCCATCTTCGTCACGACCGGACAGTCGGCGTTCAGCAGGACTTTCTGCGCCGTGTCGCCGAACACGGCTTTCCCCGTCGGCGACCGGCGACGGCCCCCGATAACGAGAAACCGCGGTTCGACGACGTCGGCCTCGGAAATGATCTCGTTCGCGACGTTCCCGACCGCGCCGCGCGGTTCCACGTTCTCGGTGTCGACGTCGCCGAGCGTCTCGGAGATGAAGTGGCGCACGAACCGTTCGGCGCTCGCCGCCTCCTGGGTGAACGAGTAATCCGCGAACTCGGCGATGTCGCGAATCGACGCCTCGTACTCCTCGTGTTGTTCCGTCGGTATGACGTGTAACGCGATCAGCGAGTCGTCGTACCGCTCTGCGAGATCGTATCCGATCTTGAGGACCTCTTTGGACTGTTCGGTTTCGTCGATCGCAGCCAGAATTGCCATACCCCCTCCTCATACCGAAGCAGCAAATAAGTTGTTCTCCGTCGCTGACGACCGCCGAAGCGAGGAGGAAACGCGGTGCCCGAGAGCGTCGTCAGGAGAGGTCGATACAGACGTTCTTCGTCTGGAGGTGCGACTCGAACGCGTACATTCCCATCTCGCGGCCGATCCCGCTCTTCTTGTAGCCGCCGAACGGCGTCGCGCCCGAGCCGCCGAACCACTGGTTCACGTAGACGGTTCCGGCCTCGATGTCACGCGATAGCTGCAGCGCCGTGTCGATGTCTTGGGTGAAGACGCCGCTCGTGAGACCGAGCTCGATGTCGTTCGCGATCTCGACGGCCTCGTCCTGATCCGAAAACGGAATCACACAGAGCACCGGTCCGAATATCTCTTCTTGGGCGATGGTCATATGGTTCTCGACGTCCGAGAACACCGTCGGTTCGACGAAGTAGCCGTCGCGGTCGGGCGCGGTGCCGCCGGTTTCGAGCGTCGCGCCCTCGTCGATGCCGGTCTGAATATACTCGAGGACTTCCTCGAAGTGCGCCTCGTGATTCAGCGGGCCCATCTCGGGATCGTCCATCCCCGCACCGAGGCTGTATCCCTCCGCGCGCTCGACGATCATCTCGACGAACTCGTCGTAGACGTCCTCGTGAACGACCGCTCTATCCGCGGCCGCACAGATCTGGCCGGTGTTGCTGAAGATGCCGGTCTGAATCGCGGTAACGGCCTCCTCGAGGTCGGCGTCGGGCATCACGACCGCGGGGTTCTTTCCGCCGAGTTCGAGCGTGACGGGAGTGATGTTCTTCGCTGCGGACTCCATCACTGCCTGGCCCGTGGGGACGCTTCCGGTGAACGAGATCGTGTCGACGCCCTCGTGACCCGAGAGCGCGGCCCCGGGTTCGGTCGCGCCGGTGACGACGTTGATGAGCCCGTCTGGAACGCCCGCCTCCTTGCAGACTTCCGCGAGGTGCAGCGGGGGAAGCGGCGTCGTCGGCGCGGGCTTGATCACGACCGCGTTCCCCGCAGCGAGCGCGGGGGCGATTCCCTGTGCCGCGAGGTTCAGCGGCGTGTTCCACGGAATGATCTGCGCGCTCACGCCGTACGGTTCTTCCATCGTGAAGTCGACGCCGTCTTCACCGATCGGAATGCTGTCGCCTTGGACTTTGTCCGCCGCGCCCGCGTAGAAGTCGAACGTTCCAGCGGCACCCTGAATCATCCGTTCAGCGTACGATATCGGTTTCCCCTGATCCTTGGTTTCGATCTCCGCGAGTTCATCCGCGTTCTCTCGCACCGCGTCGGCGACGTCGCGGAGGACCGCACCGCGTTCGCTGGGTCGTTTCTTCTTCCACTCGACCTGAGCGCGTTGGGCGGCCTCGACCGCGCGGTCGACGTCCTCGGCTGTCGCGGCCGCGTACCGCGCGATCGGCTCTTCGGTGGCCGGGTCTTCAGTCGTTCGATACTCCTCGTTCGCCGGTGCGACGCTCTCGCCGTCGATAAACAGCTCGTACTGTTGTTGCATTGTGAGTGACATTGTGTTACACTGGTGGGGATAGCTGCCGGACTCTGACCGGGCGATCTGACTCGTCGGTTCGGCGTTGCGCCACATAATTCTATTCATCGACCCGATCGAACGGGGAGCGGAGCGTAGTATCAGGCGTCGCTCGCTCGTCCGAATCGGTTGCGTCGAAGGGGTACCGATCGTCCGGCTCGACTCCTCACCGGATGATACGTGGTAGCAAAAGGTATATGTCCTATTATTTACTATAGACACCTATGGGACTCGTTACCCCTGGCTCGGACACCGGCAACGTCGATCAGAAGCCGTTGGTCCCCAGAGTAGACACGCTGGCCGGAAAGACGATCGGACTGTACGACAACGGGAAACCGGCCGCAGAGCCGCTTCTCACCGCCGTACAAGAGAAACTCGAAGATCGGTACCCCGACGCGACCTTCAGTTGGTACCACGTCGAGCACCTGAACCAGATCAAAAACGACGACGAGCAGGAGGCCGTCGTCGAGTGGGCCGAGGGCGTCGACACCGCGATCGGCGCGATCGGCGACTGTGGGTCCTGCACGAAGTTCCTCGCGTGGGGCGTCGAGCTGATCGAAGACGCCGGGACACCCGGTGTCGGCCTGATCGACGAGGGCTTCGAGCTGGACTACCAGTCGAACGCGATCGAGCGCGGCCGACCACTCCGCTACAAGAAGACCCCCGTCCGCTGTGAGACGACGGATCTCGATCGGATCCGCGAAGAGGTCTCCGAGGACGTGATGGACGGTATCGAAGACGAACTGACCCGACAGCTGAACGACAAAGAACGCGCAGAGCCGGTGGCGCAGTAACACACCGGGACATCGAACTTTATGCCCGAACAATCGCAAGACGAGCAGTCGTTAGCAGAGATCAACAAGTCGCTGTATCGCGAGGGGATGACCGACGGCCTTCCGGTCATCCCACCGACCGAAGAACGGGTCGACGAGATGCTCCGCGGAACCGACAAATCCCCGGATCATATCGTCGGCCGCCTCGGGAACAACGAGAATCCACTGACGATCGAACGGCTCGCCGCCAACGCGGTGATGGCGGGTTGTATGCCGACGTATATGCCCGTGCTCGAAGCGGGCGTGCGCGCGCTCGCGGATCCGAACTCGAACTCGATTCAGTTCTCCGTGAGCACCGGCTCGTGGGCCTACCAGTGGATCGTGAACGGGCCCGTCAGAGAGAAGCTCGGCATCGAGAGCGGGTCGGGCGCGTTCGGACCCAGCTTCCACGCGAATCAGACGATCGCGCGGGCGCTGGGGATGGCCTACCGGAACACGGCGAAGATCTACCCCGGCGAGAAGGATATGGGCGTGATGGGCAACCCCGCGAAGTTCTCGATGCTCGCAGGTGAAAACGAGGAAGCGAGTCCGTGGGAGCCCTACCACGTCACCCACGGCTACGACGAAGACGAGAGCACGATATCGCTTGCCGGGCCCAACAGCTGGGTACAGTGGTTCCCCAGCCAGAATACCGGCGAGCACGTTCTCCGCGGAATGATCGAGAACACACCCACGTCGATGCGAGCCAATTCCGGCGAGGATCTGAACGTGACGATCACGCACGCGATCAACCCGTACAACGCCGAGGAACTCGAAAAGGAAGGGCTGAGCAAAGACGAAATCAAGCAGTATATCGTCGAGAACTCCTACTACAAGACCAACGAGTACGTCCGGTCGTTCGGCGACGACGAGAAGGTGCCGCCGCGACAGGTCCAACAGTACGGCGACGTCGACGCGGTCAAGATAGCGACGATCGGCGGTCCCGGACGCGTCAACGCGATCTTCGGCAGTTCGATCGGCGGCCCGGTGACGAAGAAGATCGAATTCCCGGACAATTGGGAGTCGCTTCTCGAAGAGTACTCGATCGAGGAGAACTGGGTTCCCACCGAGGGATTCTACGAGTAATCACGCGTCTCGACCATCGCTTTTCGCGGTTTCGACAACGGCTGTCACAGATCAGTACGATCGTGAACGACGGGCACGACCGGGGAGAAACTTCGACGTCGATTCGAGAATGAACGCGCTCGCTACGGACAGACCAGAATCTTCCGCTCCGCTCGCTCGGGGTCCTGCAGCGCCTCGAACCCGTCTTCGACGACGTCATCGAGGTCGATTCGCGAGGTGACGTACGCGTCGGCGTCGAGCTCGCCGGAGGCGAGTTGACGAATTGCGACCCCGTACTCCTCGTTGAGTCGCGGGCCGACGAGATGCGACGTCGAGCCGCCGACGGTCCGCTGGTGACGGACGAGTAGTTGCGGATCGATCTCGACCTCGTCGCCGAAAACGCCGATGATGGTCGTGTGACCGTCAGCTTTCGTTGACTCGATAGCCTGGTTCAGCGTCGTCTCGTGGCCGACGGCCTCGAAGGCGACGTCGACGCCGGTGCCCGTCTCCTCGTGGATGCGCTCGACGGGGTCCTCTTCGGTCGGGTCGATCAGCACGTCGGCACCGAAGTCCGCGGCAATCTCGCGTCGGGCGTCCTGCGGTTCGGAGACGTAGATCGGTCCCGCCCCCGCCGACTTCGCGGATCGAAGGGCACCGAGACCGATCGGACCCGTCCCGACGATGGCAACGCTATCGCCGATGCCGAGCGGAGACTGTCGAACCGCGTGGAGACCGACGCAGACGGGCTGTGCAATCGCCGCGTCGGCGGGTGAGACTCCATCGGGCAGCGGAATCGCGTTGTCTGCGCTTTCGACGACCCGTTCGGCGTACCCACCGGGGCGGGCGGACGTCGCGTTCAGGTCGCGACAGAGGTTGTACTTCGCCTCTTGGCAGCACCAACACTCGCCACAAGGCGTATGTGGCCCGAGAGCGACGTCGGTTCCGACCGCGATATCGACGCCCTCGCCGGTCTCGACGACGGTCCCGCCGATCTCGTGGCCCAGCGTCATCGGGAGCGCGTCAGCATCGAAGTAGTCGTCTGCCTCCTCGTAAAAGTGCAGGTCGGAGCCACAGATCCCACAGGCGGCTACGTCGACGAGTACCTCCCCCGGTCCGGGCTCCGGTTCGTCGACATCGTCGATACGAACGTCTTCCACACCGTAGAGTCTAGCTGCTTTCACAGCCCGTAGTTCGGGTAAATGATATAAAAATATTGAGGTGGGGGGAGTCCTCGTGTGGGCGTTGGGGGGATAGAGAATAGGGAGTTGGTAGAGGGCAGGAAATGGAAGAAATGGGGCGTTGGTAGAGAGAGGTAAATGGGAGAGAATAGGGAGTTGGTAGAGAGAGGTAAATGGGAGAGAATAGGGAGTTGGTAGAGGGCAGGAAATGGAAGAAATGGGGAGGTGGAAACCTTTTTGCCCGCGCTGTGGGACCCTTGAGATACCAATGCCACACGACGTTATTATCATCGGGACTGGCCCCGCGGGGCTGGCCGCCGGGGCTTACGCCGGCCGAGGAGGCCTCGACACGCTGTTCTTCGAGGACGAGTCGATCGGTGGGGAGCTCGTAAACAGACACGAGATCCGAGGGTATCCGGGCTTTCCGGACGGCGTCTCCGGGACCGAACTCCGTTCGAAGATGGTCGATGAGGCCGAGAAGTACGACCCGGATGTCACCCTCGAACGGGTCGAACGTGTCGAACCGGGGGAGCCACACACGGTCGTAACGGAGAGCGGCGAGTACGAGTCGGCGGCCGTCATCGTCGCGACGGGGAGTAGCGACGGCCACCTCGACGTCCCGGGAGAGGAGGAGTACGCGGGTCGGGGGATCTTCTACTGTGCGACGTGCGACGGCCCGCTCTATCGCGACGAACGGATCGCGGTGGTCGGCGGCGGCAACCACGCGGCCATCGACGCGGTGTTCCTGACGGAGTACGCCAGCGAGGTGCTTCTCGTCGCACCGGGGGACGAACTGGCGGCCGACGAGACCCTCGCCGAAGAAGCCAGAGCGCACGAGGACGTCGAAATCCGGACTGGAACGACTGTGACGGAAGTCCTCGGGGAAGACGGCCTCGTGACCGGGATCCGCGTCGAAAGCGACGACGGAGAGGAGACGATCGAACTCGGAGGCGTGAATGTGAACACGGGATATCGAGCGAATTCGGCGTTTCTGGAAGGGACGGTTTCGCTCGATGAAGACGGGCGTGTCGTCGTCGGGCCCGCGATGGAAACCGACGTGGAAGGTATCTTCGCCGCGGGCGACGTGAGACAGGGAAGTCCGATGGAAATCGCCGCCGCCGTCGGTGACGGCGTCACGGCGATCGAGGCGGCGAAACGGTACGTCGCGAGCCGCGGGGAGTAGTACGTCGCGAGCCGCGGGAGTAACCCGTCCAATCGCGCTCGACGCGCAGCCCTGCGGATCACTCACGCCCGATTCGGAAGATCGGTGGTTCCGGTGCCACCGTTACGTTAAAATGGATGTCTGTCAACCTCGCAGTATGGCGGATGTGTACGATCCAATCGAGACCCAGCCGTGGGACCAAATTCTCGCCGAACACGAGCGGTTGCTGCCGAGACAGATCGAATATCTGCGGGAGCACTCGGAGTTCTATCGACGTCGATTCGACGAGTGGGGAATCGATCCCGACGACATCGACTCGCTGGACGCGTTGCAGACGGTCCCGTTCACCACGAAACAAGACGAGCGCGAGTCACAGCGCGACACCGTTCCCGCACGACCGCTGGGAGAACACCAAGCCGCGCCGAAATCCGCGCTCAACCGGACGATCTCGTCGTCCGGAACGACAGGGAAGCCCACGTACTTCGGCCTGACTTCACAAGATCGACGGAACTGGAATACGGTCCAACAGCGATCGTTCTACACCGTCGGCGTCCGGCCCGAGGACACCGTACTCTTCGGGGCCGGACAGACGATGATCACCGGCGGAACGCCGTACTTCGAGACCCTCACGAAACTGGGGGCAAACGTGGTCCCGGCGGGAGGCGAAAGCACCGAACGGTTGCTCTCCGTCGCGCTGGACGTCCAACCGGACATCCTCTGGACGACCACCTCGCACATCCGGTATCTCTCCGAGAACGCCGAGGACGTCGTCGGCGTCGCCCCCGAGGACTTCGGGTTCGAGAAGGTGATCGGCGGGGCCGCCCCCGGAATCGCCAACCCCGAGATCAGAGGCGAGTTCTACGACGTCTGGGACGTCTCGCTCGTCCGCGAGGCGATGGGGTTGGGCGACGTCCTCGGCAGTATGTGGGCCGAGTGCGAGGAGGAGGAGGGAATGCACTTCCACGCGCAGGGGTTCGTCCACGTCGAGTTGATCGATCCGGAGAGCGGCGAGGTGAAACCGTTCGAGGAGGGTGCAGAGGGCGAGTTGGTGTACACGCACCTGCGGCGCGAGGCGACGCCGCTGCTCCGGTTCCGTTCGGGCGATTACGTCGAAGTCACCGGGACCGACTGCGAGTGCGGTCGAACCGCGCCGAAGATCCAAGTGATGGGCCGAGCGGACGATATGCTCATTTATAAGGGAATGAACGTATTCCCGTCAGCGATTCGGGACGTCATCTCCGACATTGACGGCGTCGCGCCCCGCCTTCGGGTCTTGCTGCCCGAAGAAAATCAAGTGAACTTCGAGGAGCCGATCCCCATCGAGATCGCGCTGGAACCCGACGCCGATCGGGGGGCGACAGACGCCGCCGAGGAAGTCGTCACCGTGGTTCGCGAACAATTGAAGGCGCGCGTCGATCCGACCGTCACCGACGTCGCAGACCTCCCAGCCGGCGAGTACAAGACGAAGTTACTCAAACACCGCGAGGAGTGAGGAGTGACCGCGCTCCGCGTCAGTCTGCTCCGGACAGGAAGGGAATCGTCCACGAACAGATGAGAACCCGCAGACGGCGTTGTTCCCGCGCCGGGGAGGATATTACTGCGCGGCTTTCAACAGATCCGCACCTTTCTCGGCGATCGCGATCGTGGGCGCGTTGGTGTTGCCGCTCGTGATGTTCGGCATCACCGAGGCGTCGATCACGCGGAGGTTGTCGAGCCCGTGGACGCGGAGGTCATCGTCGACGACCGAGAGGTCGTCGTCACCCATCTTCGCCGTACAGACCGGGTGATAGCCGCTAACAGCGTTGTTACGAGCATACTCGGCGATCTCCTCGTCCGTCTCGACGTCGGGGCCGGGAGCGACTTCGACGTTGCGGATCTCCGAGAGGACGTCGGAGCGCCCGATCTTCCGTGCCCAGCGGATGGCGGTAACGAAGTCCTCGACGTCTTTCTCCGTCGAGAGGTACTGCGCGTCGATCGTCGGGTGGTCCCACGGGTCGTCGGACTGGAGCGTAATGCGGCCGCGGCTGGTGGGACGGAGCGGCAGCGCCATCACGGAGTAGCCGTACTCGGGCTGATCCGGCGAGAGTCCGGGGGCGATGCCGAACTGGATATCCGGGGCCGGGAGATCCGGAGCAGATCGGGCGAACGCGCCCACGCTCACTCGATCGTATCGGGTTCCCTTCTCCGAGGCTCCCGCGGGCTGTGGGACGGGCTCCGTCGTGTCGAACGCCACGGGAACGCGAAGGTGGTCTTGGAGGTTGCGGCCGACGCCCGGGAGGTCAACCTTCACGTCGATGTCGTGGTCAGCGAGGTGGTCCGCCGGGCCGATACCCGAGAGCATCAGCAGTTGTGGCGTCTGGATCGCGCCTGCGGAGACGACAACCTCGCCGCCGTCGCGGACGGACGCCTCGTGTCGTGACCACCCCTGTTTGTAAACCACCCCGCTCGCGGTGTCACCGTCGAAGGCGAGTTCGGTGACGTGTGCGGCCGTCTCGACAGTGAGGTTCGGGCGATCCAGCACCGGCTTGATGAACGCTGCCGCAGCACTGTGTCGGTGTCCGTCGTCGATAGTGGAGTGATAGTAGCCGACGCCGGACTGCTGCTCCCCGTTGAAATCCATATTTCGCTCGAGCCCGACCGCCTCGGCTGCTTCCACGAACAGCCGATCGAGGTCCGTGGGATCGGATCCCCGAGAGACGGTCATCGGGCCGTCGCTACCGTGGTACTCCTCGTCGCCGCCGGCCGTGAGGGTCTCCGATCGCTTGAAGTACGGCAGCATCTGCTCGTAACTCCAGCCGTCGTTCCCATCGTCGGCCCACGTATCGTAGTCGTAGGGATGCCCGCGGACGTACGCCATCCCGTTGATGACGCTCGATCCACCGAGTGCCTTCCCGCGCGGCCACTCGATGGATCGGCCGTTCATTTCCGGTGTCGGTTCGGTCGCGAAGCTCCAGTCGAGATCGGAGCCGAGCAGATCCCAGACGCGCGTTGGATCTTTGACCATATCGCGGTCCTCTTCCGGCGTGCCCGATTCGAGAAGGAGTACGTCGACGGAGTCGTCCTCGGTAAGTCGATGGGCCAACACGCAGCCGGCGCTGCCGCCACCGACGATGATGTAGTCGTACATACGGGTACTGTTCCTTCGCTGATTTGTAACTAATAATTTTTGGATAGCGGTATCCCCGGCGGCAGGGAGACAGCGGGCAGGTCGGAGTCGACGACCGTGTGGCACAGTGGTCTAACAGAGTTTTTGATAATGACAATTGTTATTGTCTTGCGCCCGCCATAGGTGAGTATGCCTTCCGAGAAATCCGGTCGTCGGATCAAATCGGTCGACAAGGCGCTCCAGATTCTCGATTACATCGCGGAGACCGGCCAGTGTAGCGTCTCGAAGATCGCCGATCACATCGGCTTGTCTCCCGGGACGGTCCACACCCACCTTGCGACGCTCAAGAGCCGAGGATTCGTCCAACAGAAGGGAGAGCAGTACACGCTCGGAATGGAGTTCATTCCGTTCAGCGAACGAGTCAGATATCAGACGCCGCTGTACCGTGCGGGGAAAGACGAAGTCGATAAGCTCGCACACGAGCACGACGCGGTCGCCCACCTCGCGACCGAATACGACGGGAAGCTCCTGTTGCTCCACGAAACCTTCGGGAAGGACGCCGTCGGAAAGCAGATCCACATCGAAAAGCGGAACGAACCACAGGAACACATGCATTCGACCGCCGCAGGAAAAGTAATTCTCGCGCATATGCCTCGGAAGGAAGTCGAGGAACTCATCGACAAAGTGGGCCTTCCAGCGTACACCTCACACACGGTAACGACCAAGGAGTCGCTCTACGAGGAACTGGATCGCATCGCCGAACAACGCTACGCGGTGAACGAAGAGGAAGTCGTCCACGGGAACAAGGGAATCGGCGCGCCGGTACTGCACGACAACGGTGACGTCGCGGGCGCGATTAGCATCTCGGGTCCCGCCAACAACTGGCGCGACGTCCGCCTCGAAGAGGAACTGATCGAGTCTGTCATCAGATCGGCGAACAACGTCGAAATCGAGATACACACCGGCGAAAGTATGCAGTGATTTGGGAGCATCAAATCTGGATTCCACTGTCACCGTCGGAATTCATTACAAGTGTATCGTTGTAATACATAGGGAATGACAGTCCTCACTCCCAGCTGCGGTTTGGTATCGAACAGAACGTCCGTGAATGCGCCCCGGATTCGAAATATCCGTCCGTTTCCTCGACGAACGTGTCGAAGCGACTCCATCGAAGGAGTTTGTTGTAGTCAAATCACGAGTGTCCTCTTGGAACCGTCGGGGATGTCCTGCGAGAACAGTGGGGGACTCTAGTCAGAAGAGTAGTTATATACTAATTCGTATAGTAAATTACGCATTTGGGATGCTAAGACGAGAATACGTCAGTAAATCGTCTCAGAGGTTGTATTCGTGACCTTTCTACTATCTAGTAATAGTTCGGTACCCTAATATTTCGTCGATTAAGATAGTAATCAGATGTGTCAGACACCGTCGCTGGGCTTCGTGTCCACGTTCAGAACAGCGGACGATGAGAGCCGCATTCGACGGACTCGAAGCGAACGTCCGAGGGTTAGTCGGCGACCCGCTCGATCGCTTCCGCAATTCGCGGCGGGTGCGGGATGTAGTAATCCTCCATCGACAGCAGCGGCACCGGAATGTCGAACCCGGTCACCCGCTCGATCGGCGCTTCGAGGTACATCAGCACCTCGTCGTTGATCGTGGCGATAATCTCGCTGGCCCACCCGCCCGATTTGGGCGCTTCGTGAACGACGACGCACCGACCGGTCTTCTTCACCGATTCGAGAATCGTCTCGCGGTCCATCGGCGAGATGGTCCGGAGGTCGATCACTTCGGCGTCGACGTCGATCTTCTCGACGGCTTCGAGCGTCTTGTGCATCATCGCGCCCCACGAGATCACCGTGACCTCCTCGCCCTCCTGTCTGACGGCGGCCTCGCCGATCGGGACCTCGTAATCGTCGTCGGGGACGTCCTCGCGGATCGACCGGTAGACGTGTTTCGGTTCCATAAACAACACCGGGTCGGGATCTCGAATGGACGCTTTGAGCAGGCCCTTCGAGTCGTACGGCGTACTCGGGATCACCACTTTCAGCCCCGGAATGTGCGCGTACGCTCCTTCGAGACTCTCAGAGTGGTGTTCGAGTGCGCGAATCCCAGCGCCGTAAGGCGTCCGGACCACCATCGGGGCGCTCCACTCACCGCGGGTCCGCCACCGCATCCGACTGGCGTGCGTCACGAGTTGATCGAACGCCGGTGGCAGGAATCCGGAGAACTGGATCTCCGCGACCGGGCGGAGACCGAAGACGGCCAGTCCGACTGCGCCACCGGCGATCGCGATCTCCGACAGCGGCGTGTCGACCACTCGCGTTCCGCCGAATTTGTCTTTCAACCCCTCGGTCGCTCTGAACACCCCGCCGGTTTCGGCGACGTCCTCGCCGAAGACCACGACGCGCTCGTCGCGTTCCATCTCCTCCGTCAGCGCCATATTGATGGCGTTGATAATAGTTTCAGGCATAGATACTCACCCCTTGGGCCGCCGCTCGATATACTCCTCCAACTCGTCCAGTTCGTCGAGGCTCCGTTCGAGCTCTCGAAGTTGGGCTTCGAGTTCGGACGGCAGTTCCTCGTAGAGATAGACGAACAGTTCGTCGATATCGCGTGGACCGTACGCGTTCGCCGCTTCGATCGCCGCGTCGAACTCCTCGTCCACCTCGGCGACCATCGCCTCCTTGTCGACTTCGTCCCACAGACCCTCCGACTGGAGGAACGTCTCGTACCGCTCGATGGGGTCGCGATCCAACCACGGTTCGACCTCGTCGCGATCGCGGTACTGCGTGGGGTCGTCGCTCGTGGAGTGTCCCTCTCGACGGTAGGTGAGACCCTCGAAGACGACCGGATTGCCCTGCATCGCGAGTTCTCGGGCTTCGCTCATCGCGTGGTACGTCGCCAGAACGTCGTTCCCATCGACGCGAATGCCGTGGACGCCGTAGCCGACCGCCCGCTGAGCGATCGAGTTGGCGTTCGTCTGTTTCTCGAACGGCGTCGAGATCGCCCACTGGTTGTTCTGACAGTAGAAGATGGCCGGGGCGTCGAGAACGCCCGCGAAGTTCACCGCCTCGTGGAACGCGCCGGTGCTCGTCGCACCATCTCCGAAGTGCGCCGTGACGACGGCGTCGGTGTCGGTGATGTTCATTCCCCACCCGATCCCGGTGACGACGGGGAGATACCCGCCGACGGAGATCCCGATCATACAGTTTCGCTGCGCGAGGAACTTCTGGGCGTCGTCGATGCCGCGCCAGAAGAGCAGAATATCCCGCAACGATACGCCTTTCATCAACATCGCGCTCGTCTCGCGGCCCATCGCGAGGAGGTAATCCTCGTCGTTGAGCGCGTAGCCGCTGCCGACGATGCTGGCTTCGTGGCCCCGACTCGAGCCGACGGTCCCCATCTCGCCGCGTCGCTGGAGGTTGATCATCCGCTCGGCGTACCGCTTCTCGACGAGCATCCATCGATAGAGATCGACGAACTCCTTGGTAGTCAGATCCGGAACGGCTTCGGAATCGTACTCGCCGTTTTCATCGATTATCTGATATTTCTTGACAGGAAGGTCATCCTGTGTTATCCACGGGGCGTCAAGATCGTCAGCCCGCTGTGAGGTGTTTTTAGTCATACGTCGTTCGATCCGTACCGGTTGACTTATCGGGTCGATAATAAATATTCCGAACGATTGAGGTAATGGATCGGTGTTGTCGTCGATCCGCGAGACGGGCGGGCCGTGGCGGCGACCCGTCACCGTGGGGAGTAAAGCTAAATGAACGCGTCAGTATCTTGGAACACGAGATGGGTGAACACGGCTCTCGACCGATAGCGACCGGAGCGCCACAGTTCGTGCCGTCGTCGACGAACGCAGTCGCATATTCACGGGGACGATTCCGATGATCGACGCCGCCGAGGAGCGAGTCATCGACTGCGACTGGCACTATCAGGACTCGTTCACGGAAATCGCGGAGTATATGCCCGAACCGTGGCGCACCAAGTACAGAGACAGTTTTTGGGAGGAGACGGGTGTGACGCAGGCGCTCAGCTCCTTTTTCCCGACGTCGACGGGCGACAGGCAGAACTACGGGAAGGTGCTGCGGGAGCACTCGAACTATCCGGACGAGCCCGAAGATCCCGAACGCGTCGGCGAGGGAATGGATTTCCTCGACATCGACGTTTCCCTCCAGATCTCACATCTCATCCTGGCCACCGGCGGAATCAACGCGGACGACGAGCGGATTCAGGCGTTCACTCGGGGATACGTCGAGTACATGCTCGAAGAGGTGCTCGACCCCGACGAGGGAATCTACGGGCTGGTCCCGATTCCCTACAACGACATCGACGCGTCACTGGGAATTCTCGAACGCGTCGAGGACGAGGACGCCTTCGTTGGCGCGTGTTTCGTCACCGCAGGGGCGAGTCCACCGCTCGGCAACAGAAAATACGACCCCATCTACGAGCGCTGCGAGGACCTCGGATTCCCAGTAGTCTACCACACGGGCGGGTCGGGCCTCGATGAGTACGTCCGCGCGGGTTATCAGGAGATGATCGAGACCCATACACTGGGATTCCTCGAATCGAACATGTCCCAGATCGTCAGCGTCGCCTGTCAGGGCGTCCCCGAGAAGTTCCCTGATCTCGACATCGTCTTTATGGAGTCCGGCGTTACCTACATCCCGGGACTCGTCAGCCGCTTGGACGAAGAATATCTCAAACGGCCCGAAGAGGCACCACTGCTCGACACGCGCCCAAGCGAGTACATCACCGACTTCTACTTCGGCACCCAGCCGCTCGAAATCTCCGCGCGCAACGACCTGCTGGAACTCTGCTTCGATATGATCGGCACGGATCGACTGCTCTATGCTTCCGACTACCCCCACTGGGACTTCGACAGCCCCTCCGTCATCAACGACCTCCCGATGCTCGACGACAGCGACAGAAGAGCGATTCTCGCCGGCAACGCAGAGCGGGTGTTCGGCTTATAGGCGCAATTCGGTCCCGAGCGAGATCGCTCATCGGCTCTCCTCACACACCGAAAAATCCGATTCGGAATCCCTCCGAACGGCCGTTCAGTTCGACGGGATGTAGTCGTTGGTCGCGTACTCGGTGACGTCGAAGCTCTCCTCGACGAAGCCGAGGTTGACCATCTCGTCCATCGTGAACTGCAGACGGTCCATATCGATGGTGAGGTCCTGACGGTAGTAGTCGTTGTTCGTCAGGAAGAAGCCGTCGACGAGCGGTTCTGGAAGCTCGAAGTGCTCGGCGGCGAGCGAGACGACCTCGCTGCGGTTCTCGTACGCGTAGTTGACCATCTCGCGGAAGTCCTCGCCCCACGCGGCGATCGCATCGCCCTTCTCGTCGAGGGAGTTGTTGGAAGCGACGGTGTACGCGAACGGGTAGGGCTGCTCCCACGTCTCTTGGGAGGTGTAGACCGGATTGAACCCCTCGCCACGGGCCGGGACCGCGAAGATGGCCGGGAACACGCCGGCGTCGATGCGACCGTCGTTGATCGCCTCGACGAACGTCGGGAACGGCAGTTCGACGATCTCGGCGTCGTTCTCGGGGTCGAGACCGAGCTGCTGGAACTTCTTGACGACCAAGGCGTGGACACCGGTCCCTCGGGCGTTGATACCGATGGTCGCGCCTTCGAGGTCTTCAGGCTCGGTGATATCCGAGTCCGACCCCGAGAAGATGGTGATCCCGTACCAATCGGGGTGAGCGTCCCAGAAGTCGGTGGCGATCATCGAGATGTTGCCCGGGACCGCTTCTTGGCGAACTGCGGACGCGTAACTCACCGTCGAGAGCAGCGCCATATCGGCGTTGCCCGCGGCCATCTTGTTCAGCGAGTCGGGGGTACTCTGGTCCCGAGTGACGTTGAGTTCGTACTCGGAGCCGAGGTTGGTGAGCTCGCTCTGGATGTCCTCGATGGCGAACAGCGAGGCGATGTTCTCGATAGGGACCGTGAACGCGAGATCGAGTTCAGGTGTCCCACCGGTGACGTTCGAGAGCGCTGAACAGCCGGCGAGGCCGGTCATCCCGAGCGTTCCGATCGCTGCGCTGGACTTCAAAAACGACCGACGCGACGAGTTGTCGAATGGCATCGTAGAGAGAAATAGAAGCAACCTAAATAAATGTTTGTGAATGTGTTTCAAGACCGATCGATGACACAGCGTAGGCGAGAGTCCGCGTAGAAAGTCCGAATGTGTCAGATTCGTGTACCTTCCAGCAGTTCGGCGACCTTTAATCACACGGATGTAGGAAGATCCCTGAAGACACAGGCAGGTTCCTCATTTCGGTATCGTCACCGTAACCGAAGTAGTTCGGGAGCGCCCATCTCTCTCTTGGGTGGTTACGCGATAGCAACCCATTACCGGGAGACGGCGCTACGACTTCTCCGTGGGAGAGGAACGCTCACATCGGAGCGACGGCTCCCACATATCGCACGAAATCAGATCCGGCAGGAACGGTAGCGAGTCTGTAACAAACTCGATCACACGGCAGCGTGCGATCGACCGGGCAATGGGTTGCAAACGCTACGTAGCCGTCGAAGGCGGGGGAGTTCAGTACAGTTCAGTAATTGACGCGCGCTTTCGATTCGATTTGGCCGATCCACTGTCGGTCGTCGAGGTCGCCCTCCTGCCACTCGATCGTCTCCCACTCGGGATCGAAGACGAGATATCCGCCCGCGTTGAACTCGATTCGGTGCCCGCTGACCGGATCTCGGACGTACAGGAACTTCCCGCGGGAGATGGAGTGCTGGCCGATCCCGTCGGTCGGAATGCCGTGCTCGTTCATCGCGTCGTGGGCGTCGAAGAGGTCGTCGGCGGTGTCCACCTTGTACGCGATGTGGTGCAGCGCCGGGTCGTTACCCGCGTCCTCGTCTTCGATGACCGCGGCTTCGATCTTGTTGCCGTTGGCGCTGAGGAACGTTCCCCAGCGCGATCCGTCGGCGCGGTTGTACCGCTCCTGCACGCGGAAGTTGAGCGCCTGCTGGAGCCACTCGCGGAAGTCGTTCGCGGCGGGGTCCCAAAGCTGGACGTGATCGATCCGCCGCGGTGCGATCGGGTTCGTCGTCGTCCGCGAGTACGTCTTGTTCTTGAGTTTCGAGCGCCGCTCGGCCGGTGGATCGGGCTTTTCCATCTCGTAGTAGAACTCGAACTCGTGGCCGGTGGGCGTGGTAAAGCGGAATGCCTCGCCCTGACCGAGTTCGTCGCCGGCTTCGATCCACCTCACGTCGATCCCCTGCTCGTCGAGGACCGCCTCGAACTCGCCGAGGTACTCCGGCTTTCGGGTCTGCCAACCGATGTGGTCGACGCCGGCCTCGTCGGCCTCGCTCAGGACGATCGAGTGGTGATCGAACTCGTCGACGGCACGGAGATACGATGTGTCGCCGTCACGTTCGACTTCTTCGAACCCGACGGCGTCACAGAAGAACTCCAGCGAGCCGTCGAGATCGGGTGTTTCGAGCGCTACGTGACCGAGACGCGCGAGCTCTGGGGTCATTGTGATCGAATGACGGTCGGCGACGATAATAATTCATTCGTCTGCGGCCGTTCGTGAGAGACGAATCCGGATCGTCGAATCGACGTCCGAGCGAGTTACCGGAGGGACTCGATCGCGTCGAGCCGCTCGGACAGCACGGACTTGACGGACGCGAGGTCCCCGCCGATCCTGATGATCTGGTGGCCGTCGTCGACGGCCGATTCGATGGCGTCGGGGTCGGTCTTGATGACGCCAGTGGGGACGTCGGCCGCGTGGCACGCCTCGGTGATCTCTTCGATCTGTGCGACGACCTCGGGATGCGTCTTCTCGCCCGGGTGGCCCATCTGCACGGAGAGGTCGGACGGACCGATGAACACGAAGCCGAGTTCCGGAACCGAGAGGATCTCGTCGAGGTCGTCGACCGCGGTCGTCTTCTCGATCATCACGCCGAGACAGACCTCCTGGTCTTCGGTCTCGATGTAGTCGTCGGGACCGAGCCCCCACGTCCGGGAGCGACCGCTCGCCATCCCTCGCTCGCCCGGTTCGCCGTCGTAGACGAATCGCGTCGCCTTCACGGCCTCGCGGACCTCCTCGGCGTCGTCCACGCGCGGGATGAACAGGTTGCGCACGCCGGCGTCGAGGACTTTCCGAACCAGCGAGGGATCGCCGCTCGGCAGGCGGACGAACAGCTCCGTGCCGCCGACCTCGGCCGCGCGCGTCAGCTCCTCGAACACCGCGCTGTCCCACGGGCTGGGACCCATATGCTCGAAGTCCAGCCAGACGAAGTCGATACCCAATTCGCCGTAGATCTCGATCACCGTCGGCGAAAAGGTCGAAGAGCGCGCGCCGAAAACGACGTCACCGCTCTCGATGGCTCGCCGGAAACTGTTGTGTTGCTCCATTGTGGGATCGACTGCGGCAGCGAGGAGGTTATACGTTCCGATCCACCCGACGCCGGGCGGGATTCGGCGGAGCGACTATCGACGGAGCAACCGAAAAAGTGGGACAGATGCGGCGTCTCGAACCGCGCGGGAAACCGAGTTACTCGTCGTCCTGAACGATCTGGAAGCGGCGGCCGTCGGGGTCGCGGAAGTTGGTGATCGTTCGGCCGGTCTTGTCGACGTGGTACGGGCCGACGATGGCGTCGACTTCCTTGTCTTCGAGGTCCTCGGTGATCTCCTCGATGTTGTCGACACCGAAGGCGATGTGATTGATGCCGGGGACTTCCTCGCCCTCGACGGTGTGGATCTCGAACAGCGGGCCGTCGCCGTCGGCGGGGGAGAGCTCGAAGGACTGGCCGTGGTGTTCGGTCTCACGGTGCTCTTCGTAGCCGAGCTTCTTCAGGAAGTCAGCCATCTCTTCGGCGTCGCTCGCTTCGATCTCGATGTGGTCGATCTCACCGATCATACCTCCAAAAAGCCGAGCAACGGTAGTAAGTATTCCGATATGGAACCCCGTACGGTCGGGCTCCGACGGCCGAGATTCGATAGACGCCGACCCGATTGGGCGTCGAAGAACGCCCTTACGACTCGTCGGGCAGCAACCCGGATCGGAGTTCGGCGCGGTCCAGTTTCTCGGTTGCCGTCCGCGGGAACGCTTCGTCGACGAAGTGGTATTCCCGGGGTCGTTCGAAGCGCGCGACGTCCTCGCTGTCCAGACACCACGCTTCGAGGTCCTCGGGGCCGACTGTGGGATCCGTCCGGCGGACCACCGCGACGACCTTCTCGCCGTACTCCTCGTCAGGAAGGCCCACGACGGCGGCCTGCTCGACCGCCGGGTGTTCCAGCAGACGCTCTTCGATCGGCGTCGGGAAGACCTTGATCCCCTTCGATTTGATCATGAAGTCCGTCCGCCCCTCGACATACAGGTAGCCGTCCTCGTCCTTGTACCCGAGGTCGCCGGAGTACCACCAGCCGTCCTCGAAGGCTTCCTCGGTCTTTTCGGTGTCGTTCCACGCCCACGCGGCGCAGTCGGGACCTTTGATGATAATCTCGCCGGTCTCTCCGGCCGGTTTCGTCGCGTCCGGCTGCCCGCCGGGCTCGACGACGCGAACTCGCGTACCCGGGATGGGCTTTCCGACGCTGCCGGTCCGGTCGTCGGCGAGTTCTTCCGCGCTGATCTCCGTGCCGAGCACCTCCGTAGCCGCGTAGCTGTTGAACACGTTCTCACAGATGTTCTCGCGGATCTCCGTGAGCGTGCGTTCGTCGAGGTACTCGCCGCTCGTGACCACGCGGTTCAGCGAGCTGAGGTCGTACGCCGAGAGCGAGTCGAGTCGGAGCACCTCCTGCCACATCGTCGGGATCAGATCGGCGGTCGTCAGCTCCTGCTCGTCGATCAGTTCCACGTACGCTTCGGCGTCCCACTCCGAGAGGAAGTACGTCGCCGCGCTCGACGACAACGCAGGGAGGTACAGCATCAACCACGCCGCGAACGACGGCGTGAACACGTGCGCCTGTGCGGCGTTTCGATCGAGCGCGAGGAGCTTCTCGAGGTGCAGCGCCTTGTGACAGAGTGCACGGTGGGTGAAGCACCAACCCTTCGGCCGCCCGGTCGTCCCCGACGTCCAGAGGATGGCGGCGAGGTCGTCCTCGTCGACCCGGATGTCCGGTTCGACGGCTGCGTGGGAGTCGATGAACGGCTCGTGTGACCGCTCGTAGTCGGTGTGTTCGCTCCCGGTCGTGATGACCGCATCGAGATCTGTCGTGATCTGCTCGTAGAGGTCGTCGGCGACGAACTCGGAGAACTCCTCGTCGATGACGAGCACGCGGGGGCGGATCGCATCGATGCAGTAGCGGATCGTCTCCGCCGACGCGCGGGTGTGCAGGTTGGATACGAGACATCCGGCCTTCATCGCGCCGTTGTACAGCACCGTGTGCGCGATCGAGCAGTCACAGAGGAACGCCACCCGGTCGCCCTGCGCGCAGTGCTCCCGGAACCCGTTCGCGGCGCGGAGGCTGCGCTCCTCGAACGTCGACCACGTTATCTCGCGGCCGGTGGTCGCCTCGCCGTAGGCGACGCGGTCGGGGTTGTTGGTCGCCGCGATCTCCGAGAGTTCCGGCAGCGACGGCAGCCCGTTGGTGGATGTCGTATGCATCGGTCGTTCAGAGGTCGATGTAGTTTCTGAACATCCGGTTATCCGGAACGTCGAGGTCGAGCAGTCGCACGGCGTTGCCGCCGAGGATCAGGTTCAGTTCCTCCTGCGGGAGGTCGCGATCCATTGCGAACTTCTGGAGCTGTCGAAGACTCGGCCCCCAGAAGTCGACCTGGTGGGCCGGGAGCCCGCGGTCGGCGACTTGGTCCCAGTAGTACGGCGGTTCCTCGCCGGGCTGGCTGATCTGCGGCATCGACGCGCCCCAGTCGGTTCCCCAGAGCAGTTGATCGACGCCGATGTTGGGGTCGTTCAGCGGTTTCTTCAGCAGATCGGCCCAGTAGAGACCGATTTCGAGGTACACGTCGTCGAACGAGGCGGCGACCTGACAGCACTGATCGACGTGGTGTTCGCGCCACGTCGCCTGCATCCCGCCGTGATCGAAGATGATCGGCACGTCGGGATATTCGGCCTTCATCTGGCTCGCGAGCGTCGGGTCGCTCCAGTCCGGGAAGTAATCGAAGATGCCGAGGCCCGTGGCGTAGCCCGACACGTATCCCGTGTGCCAGCGGATCGGCACGCCGTGTTTGTCGGCGACCTCGAAGAACTCCCGCAGTTCGTCCTTCCGGTCGGCCCAGTCCATCGGCTCGGTGGTGGTCGGATCGTACGGCATCCCCTCGCCGATCATCCGGAAGCCGTCCTTCTCCAACCACTCGTCGACCTCCGCGGCGGCGGCCTCGGCCGTCCACTCGATCTCTCCGCGCTGGGCGGCTTTCATCGTCTGGACGGGGTAGGCGGCGGCGACGAACTTCTCCGGATGCTCTTCCATCATTTCGGCGTGCATCTCGTTGGTGAACCCGAACGTACCCGGCAGGAGCACGCACATATCGACGCCGTAGGTGTCCATATCACGGAGGACGCGATCGGAGTTGTCGTAGATGATGACCTCGTCGTCCTCGGTCGCCTCGTCGCCCGGAACGGCGGTGATCATCTTCTTCGCGAGTTCGCCGTAGTCGGCCTCGCCGTCGAGCTGAATCCGCGCGGCGTGCCGCTGCGCGTGGCAATGCGTCTCAACTAGGAATCTGCCCAGCTTCATACGTTACCATTCCGCTATCTTTTAATAAAGGTATGTGTGAGTCGGTCGCTGTAATGCGACTGTCGGACGCATCGCGGATCAACGCCGTGCTTCGATCGGACGGAGACACGGGTCGACCGGCCCTACGGGTGAACAGGTACCATCCGTACGAGTGCGTATCCGATCTCCAAGCGTGCGATCGCATGAGTAAAAACTTGGAAATCCGACTGTATCACAGCGCCGCCGTGCGTCTACGGCGTTCACCGCGAGGCTCGCAGAGCGAGCCGAGCGGCCTTTTTTGGTCCAGATTTTTTGCGGGGGTTCGAGGCCGCGCGCAGCGCGGCCGAGGACCCCCGATAAAAAAGGTGGATTAGAGACTGCAGCGAGCGTCCGGAATGACGTCTCCGTACTCGGCGAGCACTTCGACCTGCGTGCCATCGTTGCCGCCCTCGACGCGTCGACCACCGACGAAGTTGAGCGCCGCTTGGTGATCCTCTTCGCGGAAGGAGATCGGACCGAAGACCGAGTCCCACTCCAGCCCTTCGAGTTCCGTGATGATGTCGTCGGGCGACGTGCCACCCGCGGCCTCGACTGCCGAGGCGAGCGCACGCATCAGCTCGAACGACGCGCCAGCCGTCGAGTTCGGCAGCAGGTTGCTGTCGAGCTCGTTGTACAGGCTCTTGAACTCGTTGTTAACCTCGGTGTCGAGTTCAGGGTTGTAGAAGTGCGTGCCAAACCAGCCGGGTTTGGTAACTTCATTGGGCATCGTCGACGCGGCGAACTGGCCGATCGGTTTCCCGGAGTTGAACATCATCACCTTCTCCTCGTTGAGGCCGAAGGAGTTGGCCTGCGGGATGAGCTGTGCGGCCGCGCCCCACGTGAGGACCCCGGTGACGACGTCGGCCTCGCTGTTGGAGATTTCGGAGATATACGACGACCAGTCGGTCTCGCCGAGCGGGACCAGCGTGCTGCCGGTGACCTCGCCACCGATCTCGTTCATCGACTCTCTGACGAGTTCGAGACCGTTCTGTCCGAGCGAGTAGTCCTGCGAAACGTAGTGGACACGCGAGGTGTCGATATCGCGGTCGACGTGGTTAGGCAATTCTTGGATGAACTGCGTCCCCGTCGGCGCGAGGTGTCGGTTGCTGGGCCAGATGAAGAATCCGTACTCGTTACAGTTTTCGGGGTTTTCACGGGCTTCGACCGACGAAGCCGTCGTCATCAGGTGCGGAACCTGTCCGTTCTCTTTGATGTACTGCATCACGGCGATGGAGTTCCCACTGCTCACCGGGCCGATGATGGCGTCGACGTCCTCGTCTTCGACGAGCGTTCGTGCCGCCGAGATCGAACCCTCCGGCGTGGATTCGCCGTCTTCGACGATGAGTTCAAACTCGCTACCGGCGATCTCGCCGCCGAGATACTCCTCTGCGACATCCAGTCCACGCCGGTTTTCTTCGCCGGTTCTCGCGAACGGGCCACTCAGAGCCATCACTGCACCGATCTTGACCGAATCGGATCCACCGCCACCGAGGCCGCCAATACATCCAGCACTCGATGTTATTCCCGCGAGGCCGGCCGCTTTGAGAAACGTTCTTCGTTGAACCATTGTATCCCTACACGTTTTGTTACCAGTAATCATAATAAAATTTCGGGTTGTATTCCGGCGAATTTAGCAGGTTGTGCGCCGTAGCCCCGCTGCGTCGCCAGCGACTGGATCAGGAGAGTCCGATCGAAAAGACGGCTCGACGGCTCGACGAGTTACTCCTCGCCGCGAATGAGCCCCATCAGGCCGTCGGGGAGGGCGAAGACGAACACGACGAAGAGGATACCGAGCAGCAGTCTGTACCCCTCGAGCCAGATGCTCTGGAGGACTTCCTGCATAAACACGAGTCCGATAGCCGCGGCGAACGGACCGAGGAGCGTCCCCGTGCCGCCGACGATGATCCAGATAATCACGTCGCCGGTCAGCGCGAAGGAGATGAGCGACGGTGAGGCGATCCCGATGGACCCGACGTAGACTGCACCGGCGATCGCGGAGATCGCGGCGGAGACGAGCCACGCGATCATCAGTTCGCGGTTCGTGTCGTAGCCGAGATATCGCATCCGGAGTTCGTTCTGCCGCGTCGCGGTCAGAACGTCGCCGTAGTCGCTCTTGATCAGGACGTACAGACCGAACGAGAAGGCGGCGACGACGAGCAGCGTAAAGTAGTAGTACGGAAGCCCGTCACCGAGGTCGATCCCGAGAACCTCCGGCGGGCTGAAGAAGCCGAGACCGTCGGAACCGCCGGTCACAGACGTCGTGACGAACGTGAAGTCGTAGGCGATCGCCCCGAAGGCGAGAGTGAACAACACGAAGTAGACGTCGCCGATGCGGCGTTTGATCGGGACGTACCCGACGATGAACGCCAAAATAAGCGCGAGGATGATCGCGACGGGGAAGCCCAGCCAGAACGACTGTTCGAAGTCGACGATGACCTTGGCGACCGAGTACGCACCCAGACCGAAGAACGCCGCCGGAGCGAGCGTGAGCAGTCCGGCGTAACCGAGTACGATATCCACCGAGATAGCGAACAGACCGAAGATGAGCGCCTCAGTGGCGAGGCTGGACTGGCTGGGGGCCAGTATCGGAACGACGAGCAGTAGTAACGCGCCGAGGACGAACAGGGGTCTTCGAGCCCTTCCCCGGGCGAACTCTCGGATCTCCGCCATTCGATCGCTCATTCGTGCACCTCCGGCTTCCCGAAGAAGCCTCGTGGTTTGTACAGGATGAACACCATTGCCGCAGCGAAGATGAGGATGCGAACGTACGTCGGTGCCGTCAGCAACCACCCGAAGGCGATGACCTGACCGACGATCATACTCACGACGAAGGAGCCTTTGAAGCTCCCCATCCCGCCGACGATGATGACGAGGAACGCCATCGTGATGTAGTCGAGCCCGATGGTGGGATACATCGACGTGATCGGCGCGGTGAGCGCCCCGGCGAGCGCTGCGAGCGCCGTTCCGAGGACGAAGGTGATGGTGTAGATCCGCGCGGTGTCGACCCCGAGGATCTCAGCGGTCGGTTGTCTGTTTGCAGTCGCGTGGATTTCGAGCCCAAGGCGCGTTCTCGTCAGGAGCAGTCCAATCCCGAGTGCGACGATAGCCCCGACTAAGATGACGAACAGTCGATACGACGGGTACGTGACCCCAAGGAGTTCGATCGATTCCGGGAGTGGCGACGGGATCGTGTAAGAGCGGCTCCCGAAGTACACTGCGAGCGCCTCTTCGATAACCAACCCGAGTCCGAACGTCCCGAGGAACCCGAGCAGCGGCTCGTCGTAGAGCCAGTAGAGGACCTTGCGTTCGAGAACGTACCCCAAGACCGTCACAAGAACCACAGAGATCACGAGGCCGAGCCAGAAGTTCCCCGTCGCTTGGATCACGATGTAGGTGCCGTAACCACCGAGGGCCAGCATCGCGCCGTGCGCGAAGTTGATGAGGCCGATCAGCCCAAAGATCAGAGAGAGTCCGCTGGCGACGAGAAAGATGATCATCCCACGGCTGAGGCCGTTCAGGGCGTAGGTGATGAAGTTATCTGCGGTGATGAGAGGTATTTCGTACATTTTCTATCACGAAGAGTTATCGGCCAGATGATGGCAGTCGGGCCCTCGACGACTGTGCAAGTGAATGTTCGTCATAGATAGCACACTGTAAGAGATAAACCACATCATATTATATTTTTTGTTAAAAGAGGCAGCACATAGTCCCACAAAAACAGCGGAAACAGTGGCTGAGAATGGCGAATTCGGCGTTCGCAACAACGCCAGATCAAGGCGGTCCCCGCATCACAGCGTGCGGGGGGTGAGCAATCAGTTGCAAACGGGGAGAGCAATCAGTTGCAAACGCTCCGATAACAACCGAGTCGAAACTGGGTCGATCGAATCCGGAGAGCGATCAGACAGTCAGATACTTGTCCTGAAGTGCCTCGTCGCCGAGGAACTCCGAATCTCCCTCTTCGACGATCTGACCGGTCTGGATCATATACCCGCGGTCGATGAGCGGGAGCATCCGGTTGATGTTCTGCTCGACGATCAGGACCGCTCGATCGCTGGCGATGAGCGATTCGAGGATCTCGACGACGTCGTCGATGATCGCCGGGGCGAGCCCCTCCGTCGGTTCGTCGAGAAGGAGGAGATCGGGGTCGGTGACCAGTGCACGCCCGATGGCCAGCATCTGCTGCTCGCCGCCGCTCAGCGTCCCACCGCGTTGATTCTGTCGCTCTCTCAGACGCTCGAACTGTGAGAAGACGTTCTGGATCCGCTCTTCGATTTCCTCCTCGGACACTGACGACGACATCGCGAGTTGGAGGTTCTCTCGAACCGACAGGGCCGGGAAAATCTCACGTTCTTCAGGAACGTACGCGATGCCCTCACGAATGATTTCGTGTGTCGACCACTCGGAAACGTCCTGACCGCGGTACGTGACGGTTCCGGTCTTGCGGTCGATCCGGTTGACGAGGCTGTTGAGGAGGGTCGTCTTCCCCATCCCATTCCGACCGAATATCCCGACAACTTCGTTCGATCCGAGTTCGATCGAGACGTCGAAGAGCACCTGACTGTCCCCGTAGAAGGCGTTGAGGTCCTCGACAGAGAGAAGATTACTCACCGAGATACACCTCCTTGACTTGCTCGTTTTTGACGACGTTCTCCGGCGTGTCTGTCGTGAGGACGGCTCCGTTGTGTAACACCGTAATGCGGTCAGAAATCGCTCGCACGAGGTCGATATCGTGTTCGACGATCAGTATCGTGTACTCGCCCCGCAGTTCTTCGAGGATCTCGCGGACCTCGTTCGTCTCCGATTCGTTCAGCCCCGCCGCCGGTTCGTCGAAGAGGATGACCTTCGAATCCATCGCGAGGACGAGCGCGATGTCGAGGAACCGCTTTTGGCCGTGCGGGAGGTTCTTCGCAACCGTATCGAGTTCGTCTCCGAGGTGAGCCCTCACGGCCACCGCCTCGATCTCGTCGGAATAATCCGCATCGCGATCGAGCACGCTGCGGACGGTGTTCGTCGGGTCGCGGACGGCCAAGCGGAGGTGCTTTCTGACGGTCATCTCCGGGAAGTACTGGACGACTTGGAACGACCGGCCGATTCCTCGGCGGGCGATAGAGGATGGAGACTCCCCGACGAGATCTGCGCCGTCGAACCGAATCGACCCACTCGTCGGCGTCAACTCGCCCGTGATGAGGTTGACCGTCGTCGTCTTCCCGGCCCCGTTCGGCCCGATCAGCCCGTGGATCTCCCCGTCACGGAGTTCGAGGTCGACTTCGTCGACTGCGACGACCGAACCGAACCGCTTGGTGAGCCCTTCGACAGAAAGCATTACGCTCGTTCCCCCGGTCGGTAGAGAAACAGTTCGACATCAGAACCCGCTAAATTCGGGGCGTGAGAGACGTTTGTTGCCATTTCTGCGTTCTTGCCCGATTGTTACCGTCTATCAATATAATCCTTTTGTCTCCCTGAAGCCGTTCGGTCTTAGCGGCTACGGCAGCGCAGCGGTCGCTCGAAAAAATCGAACTGAAAATAGCGTCGAGTGACAGTGTACCCGCGGAACTACAGTCGACCTTGCCGCCACTCCTCGGTGTCGGGGACCTGATTGAAGGTGTAGATGTGGAGCCCGCGGATCCCGTATTCGTCGGCGTGCGGCGCGAGGCCGTCGACGAGGTCGTCGGGGCGGTATCGACCACGCGAGCCGATGAACTGCTTGACGAAGCCCACGAGTCCGGTCGTCTTCTTCAGGAAGCGGACCGAGTCGCCGACGCCGACCTTCTGGGAGATGCTCAGGAGCTTCTCGTATTTCATCACGCCGGGAATGCCGACCTCGATGGGGAGGTCGACGCCGCGGTCGCGAACCGTGTCGATCCAGTCGAGAATCGTCTCGGGATCGTAACAGAGTTGCGTCGCGATATACGTCGCGTACGGGGCTTTCTTTTCCATCTCTTCGGCGAGCGTCTCCTCGTCGATGAACTCGTGGCCCTCGGGATACCCGGTGATGCCGATCTCGTCGAACTCGTAGTCGAGATCGTCGAGCGCGACCAACATATCGTACGCGGAGGTGAACTCGCCGATCGGTTCCTCGCGGTCGCCGCCGGGCACGAAGATGTCCGAGATGCCGACCGCGGTGAGGCGCTCACAGATCTCCGCGAGGTGCTCGGAATCGCGGACGTAGCGCGCCGACACGTGGGGGACGACCTCGTACCCCGCCTCGGCGGCCCGCTCGGCCGCTGCGATCGTCGCTTCCAGTTCCAACTGCGGCGAAGCGGTGATCGTGATCATCGCTCCGTCCGGGAGGTGTTCGATCTCGTCGTCGAAGCTGTCGAACGGCATCAGCTCGAATCGCGGCGATGCGAGGAGTTCAGACGCTGTCGACGCGTACTGATTTGTCGTCATTAATTCATCTCGCGCGTGCAGGGTGATAAATTTTGTCTTGCAACCCCACGAATGCGACCACGCAATCGCTAGATTCGGTACCGATTCGGATCCCGACCACACCGAAGCCCCCCCACGAACGACCGCAATTACGCTCAGCGATTGTCAGACGTGTACGGAACCGGCGCGACCGTCGTCGAAATCGAGGTCACCGCGTGGCGTTCGATCGCCGGATTTCGACGGCCTTCGGGTTCTCCCCAGCGGAGCGTGAGTTCGGTTCCCGGCTCCGCGTAGTCGGTCTGGACGACAGCCAGCGAGAGCATCGTCCGCTCGTTGTAGGTGTACGCCGCCCACGTGGACATCCCCACCGTCTCCCTATCGTCGAGCACCGCGTCATAGTGCGACGCCGAGCGCCACGGGACGGGGAAATCCATAAATTTGCCCGGCGTGCCGTCAGCGAGCAGCGACGCGAACACGTCGACGACGTCGCCGTCGTCCCACTCCAGCGTAACGAGCGTTCGCTCGGGATCCGCCGCCTCGGTTTCGAGGGCCGCCTTGCCGACGAAGTCGTGATCGAAATCGATCAACCGACCGTAGCCGAGTTCGATGGGCGTCACGTAGTAGTCGGTGACGTCGTCGGAATCGAGGCTCCCCGCGATGGAGTAGTGCGCTTCGAGGCTGTGGGCGCTGAGCCACTCGCGGTACTCCGCCATCTCGTCGCTCTCGTATACCGCCGGAAGCGGCATCCCGACCCACCCGGAGATGACCGCGGAGCTCCCGTAGCTCTTCGCGCCCAGTTGTCGGATTCCCCGCTCTCGGCCGGCGTCGAGCACCCGGGATTTGATCGCGTCGCCGTCGGCCCACGGTCCCCAGAACTCGAACCCGGCCTCGCCGGACATCCCGTGTCTGAGAAGCGTCGCCTCGTGGCCGTCGATCGTCACGTCGTCGAAGTGGAAGAACCCCAAGTCCGGCAACGGGCCGTCGACGACTTCCTCCATCACTGCGACCGCTTCGGGCCCCTGCACCTGATAGCGGTAGTTCTCCGGCGGTCCGTCGCGAACACCGGAGGTTTCGTCGCGACGGGTGGTCACGTCGTACTCGCCCGTTTCGGCGTGAAACTGGATCCAGTTCGGGCCCTGCGGCGGG
>Ga0207851_100274_pt1 | contig 32551 bp, 28 predicted proteins | sample A23E3SouthBayCA_FD_187747 | JGI IMG/M metagenome (GOLD analysis project Ga0207851, IMG submission 187747) | Aerobic enrichment media microbial communities from Eden Landing Ponds, California, USA - A23 E3 (SPAdes) | ecosystem: Environmental > Aquatic > Marine > Unclassified | place: Emeryville... | reverse complement strand
GGCGGGTCAGTCGCCGCCCGCCGGGGCACGGCCCCGGTCGGGCGCGTCGCCGGACGCCTGCGCCGGCCCCGGTCCGTCGAGCGCGATGGCGTCGACATTCGCGAACAGGAAGCCGGCGAAGCCGGCGCGGATGAGCAGGCTCATGTACTCGCCGATCACCGCGCTCACGAACTGGTCGAAAAGGCCGGCCACGGCGATCAGCGCGAAGACGATGAGCATCCCGATCAGGAACACGAGGAGGTTCCGGGCCTTCCAGTGGAGGAGGCGCTGGTCGTCGGGGAGCCGCTGTGCGCGCTCCCAGACCGGACCGAACAGGAGGTACGCGATCAGGAGGTGGCCGCCGACGGTGACCAGCAGACCGACGAGCGCGAGCGGGCCGCCGAGCGTCGCCGCGACGTTGAAGCTGACGACCTGCACCGCGGGGACGGCGGCGAGGACGGCGAGCGTCCGTCTGGACTCGCCGGCGAGCACGCCCGTGATCACCCACAGCACGGAGTAGCCGACCAGATCGTCGACGAGGCTGACGAGATCGAGCGTCCCGTCGCCGACGGTGACGGCGCCGATCCCGGCCGCCGTCAGCGCGGTCGTGGCGGTGCTGAGTCCGACGACGGCGACCACCGGATAGCAGTACTGCCGACGGGCGTTCGGGATCCGCCCGAGCCAGGCCAGCAGACAGGCCAGCGCCGCGCCGTTGACGGCGACCGAGACCGCGTACACGGTCGCGAGATCAGTCATCGTCACCACCCGCCGCGACGCGCTCGAACCGGACGTCGGAGCGACCGTCGGAACCGCTCTCGCGGGTTTCGAACGTCGAGAGCAGCGACAGCAAGTCCGTGGTGCGGTCGGCGAGGTCGTCGGCCCGCTCCCTGACCGACGCCATCGTCGACGCGGTCTCGTCGGCGGTGTCGGCCAGCGCTCGCGCCCGTTCGGCGACCGCCGTGGCGGTCTCGGCGGTCTCGGCGACGGTGGCCGCGACCTCTTCCGTGGCGACCGCGCCGCCCTCTGTCGCGTCGGTGATCTCCGCCATCGCGTCGTCGACTTCCTCGAGCGTCCCGGTCAGCGACCGGAGCGTCTCGCCCGCGTCGGTGACGGTGTCCACGCCGGTGTCGATCCGGTCGCTGGTTCGACCCATCTCGTCGGCGACCTCGTCGACGTCGCCGCGCGCGTCGGCGACGATCGCCTCGATCTCCGCGACGGCCTCCTGCGTCTCCTCGGCCAGCCCCTTGACCTCCTCGGCGACGACGGCGAACCCCTCGCCGCTGTCGTCGGCGCGGGCGGCTTCGATGTTCGCGTTCAGGGCCAGCATGTTCGTCTGCTCGGCGATGTCGTCGATGATCCCCGTCGTCGAGGCGACGCCCTCCATCCGCTCTTCGAGTTCGCCGACCAGCCGACCGAGTTCGTCGACGGCGGCCTCGACTTCCTCGATGACGTCGATCGCCTCCTCCGTTCGCTCCGCGCCGTCCGTCCCGACCCTGCTCGCCTCCCCGGCACGGTCGGCGACCTCGTCGGTGGTCGAGGCGACCTCCTCGATGGTGGCCGAGAGGGTTTCCGTCTCGTCGACGGCCGTCTCAAGGCGGTCAGCCTGGGCCTGGACGTCGTCGGCGACCGCACGGACGTCGGCCGCGACGGACTCGTTGAGCGACTCGACCTCGGCCGCGTCCTCGGCGACGGCGTCGCTGGCGCGTTCGACGCCCCTCGCGAACGCCCGGATCTCGTCGATCGTTCCGGACAGCTCCGCGGTCATCTCGCCGTACGCGACGGCGATCCGCTCGACCGCGTCCACGTCCGCGTCGTCGTCCAGCGAGCGGGTCAGGTCGCCCTCGGCCGCGGCCGCCATCGCGTCGCCGATCTCCTCGGCGTGCCCGAGCAGTTTCTCGTTGGACGCCTCGGCTTCCTGGCGGGCGCGTTCGGCCTCCTGGCGGGCGCGTTCGGCCTCCTCACGGGCGGTCTCCGACTCGTCGAAGGCCTCGCGCAGCGAGCGCCGCATGCTGTCGAAGCCCGTGGCGAGTTCGCCGAACTCGTCGGGTCGCTCGATGTCCGGCGAGGCGTCCAGGTCACCGTCTTCGACGGCCGCCGCCGCGTCGGTCAGCCGTCGCAGCTGGACCGCGGCGTTGCCCCCGAGGACGATCCCGAGCAATCCGATGTTGAGCGCGAGGACGAACAGCGTCCCGGCGATCGCGGCCATCCCGGCGTCGGCTGCCGCGGCGTGGGCGGCGAACACCGCACCGAACGCGAGCGTCACCCCGAGCGTCAACAGCAGCGCCGCACCGATCCGACGACTGTAGTGGGTCGCTATCCACCGGTCCGTGCGTCCGTATTCCATCGAACGTGGCTCTCTCAGTCCCGGACTTATGCGTACTCCTCTGAGTACAAATCCTGATAATAGAGCCGCAGTGTACGGCCGTTTCAGGCGCCGTCGGACCGCCTCTGTCACGAACGATCGCTTCAGGAAAGCGGTGTGACGGGCGCGGAGCGCCCGGTCCCGACCCCGCCACTCCATGCGCACCCGGGAACCCGTGGCGTCTATCGCGGTCCGGCATCGTGCTGGTCGCCCGCGGCGCTACAGGTCCGCGACGGCTTCGATGGCGTCGGTGAGCGCCCGGATGCTCTCCAGGTCGTGTTCGCCCATGTGGCCGATGCGGAAGGTCTTCTCGCCGAGCTGGGAGCCGTAACCGTTCGAGAAGACGAAGTCGTACTCCTCGGAGACGGCGTCGATGGTGGCGGCCACGTCGATGTCCTGCGTGTTCTCGATGCACGAGACGGTCTGGGAGCGGTACCCCTCCTCGGCGAAGAGATCGAAGTGCTCCCGGGCCCAGTCGTGGACGTACTCGGTCATCTCCTGGTGGCGCTGGTCGCGGGCCCGATGACCCTCTTCGAGCATGTACTTCATCTGCTTGCGGTAGGCGAGCATGACCGGGATGGCGGGCGTCGAGTGGGTCTGGCCCTTCCGGTCGTAGTAGTCGAGACAGCGCTGGAACCCGCCGTACCACGACGACGAATCCGTGGCGAGTTCGCGCTCGTAGGCCTCGTCGCTGACGACGCAGACCGCGAGACCGGGCGGCATCGCGAAGGCCTTCTGGGTCGAGGCGAAGATCACGTCGATGTCGTGCTCGTCGATGTCCACGTAGTCGCCGCCCAGCGCGGAGACGGCGTCGACGACGAAGTACGTGTCCGGGTACTCCGCGACCACGTCGCCGATCTCCTCGATGGGGTTGCGGACGCCCGTCGAGGACTCGTTCATCACCGTGGCGACCACGTCGTACTCGTTGTCGCTGTCTTCGATGGCCTCGCGGATGTCCTCGGGCTTGATCGCGTCGCCCCACTCGTATTCGAGGCGGTCGACGTCCTTGCCGAGGCGCTCGGCGACGTTGGCGTGGCGCTCGCTGAAACTGCCGCAGGTCGGGACGAGGATCTTCTCGTCGACGAGGTTGAGCGTCGAGGCCTCCCAGAACTCGGTGCCGGAGGCCGTGAGGATGATGACCTCGTTGTCGGTGCCCAGGAACTCTTTGGTGTCCTCGACGATGGTGGTGTAGAGGTCGGTCATGCGGTCCATGCGGTGGCCGAACATCGGCTGGGCCATCTCGTCGATGACGTCCTCGCGCACCTCTGTCGGACCGGGGATGTACAGCGTCTTGTCGGGGTAGTCGCCGGTGTATTCGCGTTTTTCGGTCACGGGAGCCCACCTCGGGTGTGCGTGGTACTCCACCCCCCGACGGCATGGTAGTTTTGATACCGGCGTGAGCGCCCGGGCGGCCGCGCTCGGTTCGGCGGGGCGACTCCCCCCGTTCATTCGACGCCGAGGGTCCCGACCGCGTAGCCGGTCCCGGCGACCAGTGCGGCGAAGAAGACGAACGGGACGAGAACGACGAGCGCGGCGACGACGGAGTTGCCGTCCATCGCGGTGCCGACGCTGGCTCCGATCCCGGCGATCACGAGGACGGCCGCGAGGCCGAACGCGCCGTCGCGGACCGCGTCGAAGACCGTCCGCCGCCGCGCGAGGTAGGCGGTCGAGCCGAGCCAGGCGACGAACGCCAGCAACACGCCCGTCCCGCCGAAGGCGATGCCGAAGACGAAAAGCGAGATGAGGCCGATGACGATGCCGGCACCGATGCCGACGACGACCGTCAGCGAGTTGTCGACCAGCCCGTCCGGGTCCAGCACCGTCCCGCTCTCCCCGGCGGCGTCCGCTCCAGACCCGCCGCCCGCCGCCGCAGCGGTGGCGGCACCTCCGCTCGCTCCGCCGGCGGCCGTCGCGCCGTCCGCCGCGTCCGCGCTCGCGTCCGCGTCGACGGTCCCGCCCCGCTCGTTCTCGACGGTGGCCGCGGTGGACTCGACCTCGGGCGACTCGTCGCTGGTCCCGTCGATGGCGTCGGTGATCGAGTCGAGGAACCCGCCCCCCTCGTCCTCGACGCCGTCCGCGAAGTCGAACTCCGCGCCGCAGTGCATGCAGTAGGAGGCGTTCACCCCGACGGGCTCCCCGCACTCCGGACACGAAGGATCGGCGTCGTCCACACTCATTGACGGGACAACTCGCGGCGACCAGTAAAAGTGTATCTCCGGCCCGACCGCGGACGCTCCGCCTGCCCGCCATCGACGCCGACGAGGCCGTCGACGAGGTGGCCCGCCGCCCGACCGTCCTCTTTCGGTGAGACCGGGACCGCTGGTGCTGCCACGTGAGACCGAGACCGCTGGTGCTGCCACGTGAGACCGGGACCGCTGGTGCTGCCACGAGAGCCGCCCTCGCCGGCCCGCGTCGGCGGCTATCGCGTGAGGGCTTCGACCAGCCCGGCGATGGCGACGGCGACGACGCCCGCGGCCAGCAGGAGCGACTCGTAGCCGAGTCCCGCGGTGACGGCGAGGCCGGCGAACGCGAGCGGGCCGGCGGCGCGGCCGAGGAAGGTGACGCTGTTGCGCAGGCTGAACGCGCCGGCGCGGTGTTCGGCGGGGGCCCGCTCGCCGAGCGCGGCGTCGATGGTGGGGAGGAGCAGTCCGATCCCGGCGCCGACGACGACCATCGAGGCGCCGACGAACGCGGGCGTCGGCGCGACCCACGCGCCGAGAAAGCCCAGGCCGTAACACGCGAAGCCGAGAGCGACGATCCGTTCGTTCGAGACGCGACTCGCGAGGCGACCGGCGGAGGCCGCCGCCGCCATCGAGGTGGCCTCGGCCGCGAGCAACACGCCGCCGAGAAACAGCGGCGAGACGACGTCTCCGAGCAGGAATGGGACGGCCGTGAAGACGACGCCGAAGGCCAGCGCTTCGGTCAGGAACGTCGCGCCGAACAGGCCGAGTACGGCGGGGGTCGCGACGGTCTCCAGCGCGTCGCGGAGGTAGTCGACGCTCCGCGCGGACGAGGGGCGGGGCGACTCTTCGAGCGCGACGAGGGCGAACCCCGCGACCGGCAGGGCGGCGAGGTAGGCGAGGAAGGGGGCGTTCCACGCGGCGGTCACGAGCGCGCCGCCGAGGACGGGGAACAGGGCGGCCCCGGCGGAGAGGACGGCGACGTTGCCGCCGAGGACGGCGTTGCGCTGGACGCCGTCGAAGGTGTCGCCGATGATAGTCACCGTCGTGATGAAGATGGCGGCGGCGCCGGTTCCCTGGACGACGCGCAGGGCCACGACCGCGGGGTAAGACGGGGCGGCCGCGATCGCCGCGCCGAACGCGCCGAACACCGTCAGCCCCGCGACGAGGACGCGCTTGCGACCGATGCGGTCGGTCAGGAGACCGATGAACGGCGAGAGGACGATCCCGACGACGAAGTAGCCCGCGACGAGGACGCTGGCCTCGGGGTCGCTGAGAGCGAACCGGTCGCGGACGGCCGGGAGCGCGGGACTCACGAGCGGGACGCCAAGCGGCGCGACGGCGGTACTCGCGAAGACGACCTGCACCGTCCGCGACCGGAGCGGGACCCCCGTCGACCCTCCCGCTCCGGACTCGGTGGTACCCATACCGGCGACCCGCGCGCCGGACGACCAATAGTAAGCGGCCGCTATCGCGAGCGCGGCGGCCGATATCCGCGCTCTGGCGATCAGCGCCGACAGGTCCCCTCGCGTAGCGCGCCCGGTGACAGTCCGGATCGGTTCCACCTTACCGGCCGACCCCACTGCGGACTGGCAGTCTATTACTATGGCACCGGCGCGCCTGTCGAGCGTCGAGATGACACCACAGAGAAGCGGGGACGCGACCTCGACCGACCGCCCCCATTCGCTCCCGGCCGACCGCCTCGACGCGCTCCGCGGCGACGTCCGCGGGGCCGTCCTCGAACCGGACGACGACGGCTACGACGACGCCCGGCGGATATGGAACGGCATGATCGACAACCGCCCGGCGCTTATCGTCCGCTGTACCGGCACCGCCGACGTCGTCGCGACCGTCGAGTTCGCGCGCGAGACCGACCACCGCGTCGGCGTCCTCGGCGGCGGGCACAACGTCGCCGGGACGGCCGTTCCCGACGGCGGCGTCGTGGTCGACCTCTCGGCGATGACCGGCGTTCGGGTCGACCACGCGGCCGGGACCGTCCGCGCCGAGGGCGGGGCCGAACTGGGCGACGTCGACCACGAGACGCAACTGTTCGGGCTCGCGACGCCGCTCGGTGCGGTCTCCGAGACGGGCATCGCCGGACTGACGCTCAACGGGGGGTACGGGCACCTCTCGCGCGAGCACGGCCTCGCGGCGGACAACCTCGTCTCGGCCGACGTGGTGACCGCCGACGGCGCGGTCCGGACGGTCGACGCGGACAGCGACCCCGACCTGTTCTGGGCGCTGCGCGGGGGCGGCGGGAGTTTCGGCGTCGTCACCTCCTTCGAATACCAGCTCTACGAGGTCGGCCCGGAGGTGTACGCGATCTTCGAGTGGTACGACTGGGACGAGGCCCGCGCCGTCATGGGCGATTTCCGGGAGTGGACCGCGAACGCGCCGCGACAGGCCGGCGCGTTGCCGTTCGCGGCGCACGTCCCCGAACTCGCGGAGTTCCCCGAGTCGTCGTGGGGCGAACCCGCGGTCGCGTTCCTCGGGTCCTGCCGGGACGACCTCGACCCGGCGGGAGTGTACGCCCCGCTCCGCGAGGGGCGGGAGCCGATCGCGGACTTCAGCGGGCCGATGGCCTTCGCGGACCTGCAGTCGGTACTCGACGAGGACTACCCCGAGGGTCTGCGCTACTACTGGAAGTCGATCTACCTCACCGACCTGACCGACGAGGTGTTCGACCTCGTCGTCGAGTACACCGAATCGGCTCCTTCGAAGCTCTCGACGCTCGATGTCTGGCATCTCGGCGGCGCCGTCGGCGACGTGGCCCGCGACGAGACCGCCTTCTGGTTCCGCGAGGAGCCGTACATGTTCACCATCGAGGCCAACTGGGAAGAGCCCGCCGAGGACGACGCGAACGTCGAGTGGGCCCGCGACTGTTTCGCCGCGGTCGAGTCCCTGCCCGTCGCGGTCGGGCGATACGGCAACTTCCCCGGCTTCGAGGAGGACCCGCCGGACCTGCGCTTCGGCGGCAATTACGACCGCATGGTCGACGTGAAGACGACCTACGACCCGGAGAACCTGTTCGGCCCCGAGAACGGGATCGAACCGCGCACGGACTGATCGCTGGCGGTCGTTCGGTCGCGCCGCGCTGGCGGTCGTTCGGTCGCGCCGCGCTGGCGGTCGTTCGGTCGCGCCGCGCTGGCGGTCGTTCGGTCCCACCGGCGATCGCCGACGGGACCTCCGTGCTAACCATCATCACAGAAATTCTTGCCGTAACTCGCGGTTATAGATGCTTGGAGATATATGCACGACACACATGACCGATCCGTACGGGTTCGGGACGCGCTGTGTCCACGCCGGCCAGGAGCGGCCGGACGAGGGCACAGGGGCGCGCGCCCCGCCCATCTACCAGACCACGAGCTACGTCTTCGAGGACGCCGACCACGCGGCGGACCTGTACGCCCTCGACGCGGAGGGTGACGTCTACTCGCGGTTCGACAACCCCACCGTCACCACCCTCGAGAACCGCCTCGCGTCGCTCGAAAACGGCACCGCGGCCGTCGCCACGGGCTCCGGGATGGCCGCGCTCGACGCCGGCACCTCCATCCTCGCCGGCGCCGGCGACAACGTCGTCTCCGCCTCCTCTATCTACGGCGGCACCCACTCCTACCTCTCGAACATGGCGAGTCGCCGCGGCGTCGAGGCGCGGTTCGTCGACACGCTCGACCCCGACGCGTACGCCGCGGCCATCGACGAGGACACCGCCTACGTCCACTACGAGACCATCGGCAACCCCTCGCTCGTGGTTCCGCCGATGGAAGAGATCGCCGCAGTCGCCCACGACCGCGGCGTCCCCGTCTTCGTCGACAACACCTTCGGCACGCCCGCGCTCTGCAACCCGCTCGACCACGGCGCCGACGTGGTCTGGGAGTCCACGACGAAGTGGATCCACGGCTCCGGCACGACGGTCGGGGGCGTCCTCGTCGACGGGGGCTCCTTCCCGTGGGGCGACCACCCGGAGAAGTTCCCGGAACTCGGCGCGCCCAACGCCGCGTTCGACGGCGTGACCTTCGCCGACCGCTTCGGCGAGCGCGCCTTCGCCGTCGCCGCCCGCCAGCGCGCGGTCCGCTCGCTCGGCGACGGACAGAAGCCCTTCGACGCCTGGACCACTCTCCAGGGCACCGAGACGCTCTCGCTGCGGATGGAGCGCCACTGCGAGAACGCCGCGACCGTCGCCGAGCACCTCGCCGACCACCCCGGCGTCGCGTGGGTCACCTACCCCGGACTCGACTCCCACGAGACTCACGACCTCGCCGCCGAGTACCTCGACGGCGGGTTCGGCGGCATGGTCGCGTTCGGCCTCGACGGGGGCTTCGAGGCGGGCAAGCGTTTCTGCGAGGCGACCGACCTCGCGCAGTTCCTCGCCAACATCGGCGACGCGAAGACGCTGGTCATCCACCCCGCGAGCACCACCCACGCGCAACTCTCCGCGGACGAACAGCGCGCGAGCGGCGTCACGCCGGACCTGATCCGCCTCTCCGTGGGCATCGAGGACGCGGCCGATATCCTCGCGGACATCGACCGGGCCATCGACGAGGCGAACGCGGCCGCGGGCGGACCGGCGGGCGCGGGCGGAGGTGACTGACCGTGGAGGTCGAGCGCGACTCGGTCTCGCTGGGCGAGTTCGAGTTCGAGTGCGGGCGGCAGATCCCGGAACTCGAGGTGGCCTACGAGGCCTACGGCGAGTTCACGGGCGACAACGCCGTGCTCGTCTGTCACGCGCTGACCGGGAGCGCTCACGTCGCCGGTCGCCACACCGACGACGAGACCGACGGCCAGGCCCGCGCCTGGTGGGACGACATCGTCGGTCCCGGCAAGGCCATCGACACCCGCGAGTACTACGTCCTCTGTGCGAACACCCCCGGGTCGTGTTACGGGACGACCGGGCCGGCGAGCGTCAACCCCGAGACCGGCGAGCACTACGGCACCGACTTCCCCGCCGTGACGGTCGCCGACTGGACGCGCGCTCAGCGACGCCTCCTCGACGAACTCGGGATTCCGCACCTCCACGCCGTCGTCGGCGGGAGCGTCGGCGGCATGAACGTCCTCGAGTGGGCCAAACGCCACCCCGACCACGTCGAGCGGATCGTCCCCATCGCCGCGGCCGCGCGCCTGGACCCGCAGTGTCTCGCGCTCGACGCCATCGCCCGCCGGGCGATCACCACCGACGACGACTGGAACGGCGGCGACTACTACGGCGACCCCGATAGCGACGGCGACCCCGACAGCGACTGCGACAGCGGCTCCGACCGCGACGGGGGTACCCACCCCGACGACGGGCTGGCGCTCGCCCGCCAGATCGGCCACGTGATGTACCTCTCGAAGGCCTCGATGGAACAGAAGTTCGGACGGCGGGCCGCGGGTCGAGACGCCGCGCGGACGTTCCCGACCGACCCCGCCGCGGGGTTTTTCCCCTATCGGGAGGTCGAGTCTTACCTCGATTACAACGCCGAGAAGTTCGTCGACCGCTTCGACGCCAACGCCTATCTCTACCTGACCCGCGCGATGGACAACTACGACCTCTCTGCGGGCTTCGACTCCGACGAGGACGCGCTGGCGGCCTTCGACGGCGAGGCGCTCGTGATGTCCTTTACGGCGGACTGGCACTTCACGGTCACGCAGGCCGAGGAACTGGCCGACTCGCTGCGCGCGGTCGACGCGCGGACGGCCCACCACGTCGTCGACTCCGACCACGGCCACGACGCCTTCCTCGTCGAACCCGACCGCGTCGGCCCGCCGCTGTCGGACTTCCTCGCCGACGGCGTCGACGGCACCGCCGTCTCCGACACCGACGACCCGCCCGAGGAGGAAGGGCGGTCGTTCGCGCCGGTCCACACCAGCCTCTTCTCCGACTGACGCCCGGGTCCGTCTCCGACTGACGCCCGGGTCCCGTCTCCGACTGACGCCCCCTCCGATCTCCCTCCGCCGTCCGGGGCTGAGTGGCGCGCACTACCCAACACACTTTTTTCGTTGTACACCGTCCCTCCCTGTATCACTCGCGGGGGAGAGTGGGTTCCGGCCCCACCTCGCGTGCCCTCTCGACCCGGAGGCCCACAGGATGGACATGGACCCGGCCGCCGCTGGCCCGACGATCCGCGCACACCCGAACCGCGACGGCGTGCAGGCGGTCGACCCGATACAGGAGACGCAGTTCGCGCTGTTGACGCCCGAGTCGGTGACTCCGACGCCCTGTGACACCGACCGCTTCTGTTTCCCCGCGGACACGGGTGCGACGATCCGCACCGACACGGTCGAGACGGCCTACACTTCGGGCGTCTGGGTTCGCGACCCCGACGGGACGCTCGTCGATCAGGTGACCGACAAAGAGACCAAGAGCGTCCCGTCGGGGTCGTACAGCCTCGGTCTCACCGCGACGCAGATCAACGTGCAACTCGCCGTCGAGGGGGCGCTCACGATCGAGATGATGGACGACCGGACGCGGATCACCTCGCCCGGCACCGAGGCGATCCACGTCGGCGCTCGCTCGGTCCACGACCAGCCCGCGGGCACGGTCACGACGACCGACGACCCGGGCGACGTGATGGCCGCGCTCTCGACGCTCGGGTCGGCGCTGAAGACCACGTCCTGCGAGCGGTCGTTCCCGACCCTGCGCGGCCACCCGCCGCTGATCGAGCGAGGGTCCGAACTCTCGGTCCCCGACTCCATCGAATCGCCCGACACCGGCGTCAGGCTCCGGGTACCCCGGTCGTTCGAGTACATCTACCCCGTCGCGCCGCTGGCGTACTACCTCGGCGCGACCGTCGAGTCCGACGCCGCCCCGGCCATCGTCACCGACGGCTGGGAGTACCCGCTCAACGTCGCGGGCGACTTCGAGACGACGGTCGGTCGCGTGCTGAAGCAGGTGTTCCTCCTCGACTGCGTGACCCGGACCGAGGGCTACTACCAGAACCCTCTCGCCGAGCGCCGGACCGTCGAGGACGCCGTCGATCTGGACTTCGCCGCGCTGTACGACCGCCCGCTCGCCGAGCAACTCGAGGCGTATCTCGACGTGCCCTTCGAGGCCATCGCCGACGCGGTGCCGAAGTGGAAGCTCACCGCCGACGTCAGGCCGGAGGCCGAGTACGTCAGCGCGCTCCCGTTCCTCGCGGACGAACTCGCCGTCGTCAGGTGCCCCTCTCGGCGGATGCGCGCCGGCGACAGCGCCGGCGAGAAGAGCGAGCTCATCGACTCCTTTTTCCGCGACCAGTATCCGCAGGCGCCGTCGGCCTCGCGAGGGCTGGTTCGGGGCGAAGCGGGGGGTCGAGCGAGCCGGTCGAGGGCCCAGCAGACCGTCGAGAACACGGTCGTCAGGCCCGACGAGGCCGACAGCATCGAGCAGGCCTACGTCGGCGAGGGGATCCCGGTCAACGCGAGCAAGATGACGGTCGACGCCTACTATCGGCGACTGGAGTTCGAGCCGTCGGCGGAGCCGCGGATCCGCGTCGTCGTCGTCTGTAACGACGAGCAGATGACCGACGAGAACGTCGTCTCGGACATCTACGGGACCCGGGAGTGGTTCCAGTTCGACATCGTCGTCGAGGAACAGCTCACAACCGACGAACTCCGGGAGACGCTGACGCGGGACGCCGACCTCCTCCACTACATCGGCCACGTCGACGACGAGGGGATCCGCTGTCCCGACGGCTACCTCGATGCGACCGAACTCGAGACGGTCAACGTCAGCGCCTTCCTGCTCAACGCCTGTGACTCCTACGACCAGGGCCGCGCGCTCATCGAGGCCGGCGCCATGGGCGGCATCGCGACGATGGCCGACATCATCAACGAGGCCGCCACCTCCGTCGGCCGCACCGTCGCCAAACTGCTCAACCAGGGCTTCCCGCTCGCCGCGACCGTCGAGATGATAAAGGAGTACGAGCAGATCGGCCACCACTACCTCGCCATCGGCGACGGCAGCACGTCCATCGTCGAGAACACGTCCGGGACGCCGCACAAGAACGTGATCGAACCAGCTGGGAACGGGGAGTACCAACTCACACTGTTTGGATATCCAACACTGAATGCGCCGCTAGGGACGATCTTCACACCACAACTCGATAACGTATCAGAGTTCTCCCTCAACTCCGGAGCGATGAGTACTCATACCGTTTCGGAGGACAGTTTGCTCTCTTTCCTCCAGCAGGCCGAAACGCCGGTCGACCTCAACAGCTCGCTGCAGTGGAGCAGCGAAATTACAGAACTCTGATTTAGGGACCGGTCTCCGAGATGCCGTCGTTCGCCACGACAGTTCCGACCTGTGATAGCAGTATCAGCGCGCTGAACGTAATGCCGATCCATCGGGGGTTCTCTTCGAGGAATTCGCGGAACCGCGAGTTTTCTTGGCTCATAGCCAACTGTTCATTTTGCCGGAATGTGATTGAATTTATCTAAAAGTTTGAGATAATTGGGGAGTAATATTATCAATCCAAGACAACAGGGCTGACAGTAACTTCTGCAGACATGTGGCCGACCAGCAACGAAAACACTCATACCGATCTGGCCGGATCGATCCGGTAACGAACGGCCGCTGGCCGGGAGCGCTTCTCATGTCCGACGATCCCGACGCCGCCGACCAGGCGGCGACAGTGCTGCTGCTCGCGCCGGAGGTCGGGAGCACCGCGGGCGTCCTCTCGGCGGCGGCGCTGGACGGCGGTCGACAGCCGGATCGCGCGGTCGCCGTCACCGTCACCGGGAGCGCGCGGAACTGGGTGGACGGCTGGGAGCGACGCGCGCGGTCGAACGCGGCCGTCACCTGCGTCGATGTCGACGGGGCGACTAGGTCGGCCGCCGTCGCGACCGGCGATGCGGACGGCGGCGTCGATATCGAGCGCGTCGCCGACCCGAGCGCGCTGGAAGAACTCGGACGGACGGTGTGCGACGTGCTCCAGCGCGCCGACGACGAGGGGGAATCGATCGCGCTGTTCGTCCACACGCTTGACGACCTGCTCGCGCACGTCGACGAGGCGACCGCCTTCAAGTTCGTCTACACGCTCGGCGAAGTCGTGCGGCGCGTGGACGGAGTCGCCTACTTCCACCTCGACCCCGACGCGCGGGACTCCGAGACGGTCGAGACGTTCTCGGTCGTCTGTGACCGGACCGTCGAACCGGGGGAGTTCGAGACCGACCGGACGACCGCGTGACCGACCTGAAACCGAGAGACGACGAAGGGACGATGATTTATACCCCGCCGCCGATACCGGAGCTATGGCCGCGGCACGGCATCTGGTCGTCGTCGGGGGCGCCGACGCGGACGCGACGGACGCCCTGGCCGACGCCCTCCGCGACGAGTTCGCCGTGCGGACCGCCTACAGTCAGGCCGACCTGCTCGCGAGTCTCGACGACGAAGTCGACGTCGTCCTCGTCGACACCCGGCTGCCGGACCTGAGTGCCGACCGACTCCGCGACCGGATCCGGACGGACGACCTCGACTGCCAGGTCGGCGTGCTCACCGCCGAGGAGGCCGAGACTTCGACGGACGCCCGGGCGCGAGCCGCGCTCGCCGACGCGCTCGTGACGCCCCCGTCGGCGGACGACGACGAGGCGTGGCGCGCGGCGGTGTCCCGACTCGCGGCGCGCGCGCACTACCGCAAGCGACTCGAGGAGTACTACGACGTGGCCGACGAGTACGCGAAGCTCGTCGTCGACACCCGGTCCGAGGACGGCCCCGACGGCGAAACCGCCGAGAGCGCCGCCGGCGACGAGGACGTCGCGGCGGAGCGCGAACGTCTGGCCGACCATCTCGACCGTCTTCGGGACGACCTCGAAGAGGCCTACGACGACCTCGACGTCGAATCGGTATTCGACGTGGCGATGGATCCGTGGGCCGGGAGTCCGCCGCCGTGGCGCGACGCCGCGGATCCGACCGACGACGACGGCGTCGATCCGGCCGACGACAGCGGATCGGATACGACTGACGACGGCGGGTCGTGACAGACCCGCACATACATTTATGCGCGCTCCGGGCGATCGATCGGGTATGAGCGAGTCACAGGAGAGCGCCGAGCTCGGCTTCGGACAGACCGTCTACGACGACGAGGGAACCAAGCTCGGGACGATCCGCGGGTTCGACGAACACGGCTTCTACGTGACGACAGACGACGGGATCGCGGCGCTGTCGGCCGAGCACGTCACGGCCGGCGCGGCCGGCGAGGCCGAGCTGATGTGGCGCTGCTGGGAGTGCGGCGAGATGGGTGACATCGAGAAACTGCCCGAGCGCTGTCCGTCCTGCGACGCGCCGCGCGAGGAGATCTACTACTGGACCGAGGACTGATCCGGGAAAGCGTGGACGTCCTCGTCTTCGGCGCCGGTAGCCTCGGCAGCCTCGTCGGCGGCCTGCTCGCGCGGCGCCACGACGTGACGCTGGTCGGCCGCGAGCCACACGTCGGCGCCGTCCGCGAGTCCGGACTCCGGGTCGAGGGCGCGGTCACCGCGACCGTCCACCCGACCGCCGCGACCGCGGTTCCCGACCGGGACGCCGCCGACCGCTTCGACCTCGCCGTCGTGACCGTCAAGGCCGACGACACCGCGGAAGCCGCCCGCGTGATCGCCGGCCGCGCCGACGCCGTCCTCTCGCTCCAGAACGGCCTCGGCAACGAGGAACTGCTCGCCGACGCCCTCTCGCGTCCGGTGCTCGCGGGCACCTGCACCTACGGCGCCCGTCTCGTGGAACCGGGCCGCGTCGAGTGTACCGGCGTCGGCGAGGTGACGCTCGGCCCGCGCGAGGGCGACGACGCCGACGAGGAGTCGGTGGCCCTCGCGGACCGGGTCGGCGCGGCCTTCGCGGAGAGCGGGATCGAGACGACCGTCGCGGCCGACATGCCCCGCAGACTGTGGGAGAAACTCGCGGTCAACGCCGGGATCAACGCCCCGACGGCGCTCGCTCGCGTCCCCAACGGCGCGCTCGTCGACGGGCCCGCGAGCGAGACGGCCCGCGAGGCCGCCCGGGAGACGGCGCGCGTCGCCCGCACCGAGGGAGTCGACCTCGCGGACGACGAGGCCGCCGCGGCGGTGGCGTCGGTGGCCGAGGCGACCGCCCGGAACACCTCCTCGATGCGCCAGGACATCGAGGCGGAACGCCGGACGGAAGTCGACGCGATCAACGGCGCCGTCGCCGAACGCGGCGAGCGGGCCGGCGTCGCGACGCCGGTCAACGAGACGCTGGCCGCGCTGGTCCGGGCGTGGGAGCGCGAGCGCGGGCTGCGCGAGTGACGGGACGGGGGTCGGGTGCGCAGTGCGGGGGCCGCGCTGTCCCCGCTATCCCGTCGCGTTGGCGGTGACGCCGTCCTTGTTCGTGAAGAAGGCGGTCTCGCGGCCCCACGCGCGCAGGCGGTGGGTCTCGACCTCGTAGCCCTCGAGTTCGGGCGCGACCTGGTGGCGCGCGCGGTCGGAGACGACGACCACGAGCGGGTCGTGCTCGGACATGTTTTCGACGGCGCCGCTGACGCTCTGTTCGCAGGTCACGTCGGCGTCGTAGATCTCCACGTACCAGTGCAAGGGCAGCGCGTTCCCGATGTTCAGGCACTTCGGATCCATCCCGCCGATCCGGGGGTCGTCGCGGACGTACGGCGAGCCGACGAACAGCACGTCGACGCCGTCGTGGTTCGGACGGTTCTCGACGAAGCGCATATCGGGGCGGAAGTCGTCGGCCGGCTGGGCGTACTGGACGAGGTCGTTCTCGTCGCTGGTGGGGTTGAGGTAGACGCCGTCGGCGAGCGCGAACGTCATCTGCCCGGCGATGAGGAAGAGGATGAAGACGGTGATACCGAAGCGGATCGGGTCGCCGCCCAGCGCGTCGCCGGCCTCGCGGACGACGAAGGCGAGGCCGACGCCGGCGGGGATGGCCAGCGGCACCAGCGCGTTGACCATGATCCACGCGTTGGCGATGTCGGTCCCGAGCGGGTAGCCGATCACCGAGACGAAGCCCCAGTAGCCGGCGAACATGACGAGAAAGCGCGGCCGGCCGCGGCCGTAGCGCTCGACGACGAAGCCGAACACCGACAGGACCGACAGCGCCAGGGCCGACTGCTTCAGGGCGTCCAGCGCCGTGTCGAAAAAGTCCATGTACTGGTCCAGCAGGCTCCGGTCGCCGCCCGCTTCGCCGGACTTGCCGAACCAGCTCTCGTAGCCGCGGGTGATGTCGTCGACGGTCGTGCCGACGAGCTCCGGGAGCTTGAGCGGACTCCCGAGCGCTTCCCAGAAGCCGATTTCGGCCGTGCCGGGCGTCCGCGGCGCGTAGAAGTACAGCGTCACCGCGCCGAAGACAAAGCCCACGAGGACGACGTGGCCCAGGTAGTACAGCGGGTCGTCGGCCACGCGGTCGATGCGCTCCTTGTTGGCCCGCATCCGGGCGACGAGCCAGTCGACGCCCGACTGGTCGTCGCCCGACCGAAACAGGGCGTGGTCGATCAGCAGCGCGGTGCCGCCGATCCAGCACAACAGATAGACGGCGGCGTTCTCCTTCGACGCGAGCGTCAGCGCGGCGAAGACGGCGGCGTAGTAGACCGGGCGCGCCGACCGCTTGTCGTAGGCGCGCACGAGTAGCCCGAAGGTGACGAAGGCGAACGCGGCGACGGGGATCGAGCTCCGGAAGAAGCGGGAGTAGTAGACCAGCAGGGGGTTGAGCGAGAGGAAGAAGGCGACGCCGAGGATCTCGTCGCCCTCCAGGTGCTCGCGGAAGAGCAGGGCGGCGAGCGGGAGGAGACCGCCGACCAGTGCGACGAACAGCCGCATCGTGAAGTCGTTGGCGCCGACGGCGGCGAACAGGCCGGCGTTGACGTGCTGGACGAGCGGGCCGTGGATGATCGGCCGGTAGGAAAAGGAGCCGGTCTCGAGGAAGTAGTCGGCCCACCACGCGACGCGGCCCTCGTCGAAGTGCGAGACTCGCGACCCGAGGAAGGCCAGACGGGCGACCAGCGCGACGACGACCAGCGCGAGGACTCGCCGGGTCGTCCGGTCGAGGCGGGAGAGGCGGTCGAGCCCGGGGACGTCGGCGAGTCCGGATCCCTCGGCGTCGTCGGCGTCCGCGGGGGGGTCGGCCCCGGAGTCGGCTGCGGCGGGGGCGTCGGCCGCGGGGTCGTCTGCGGCGGGGTCGTCGGGCGAACGCGACATATCGCCGGTGTCGCTCGCTCTCGCTTTCAACCTTTTGAAGCCACCGTCCGGCGTTTGAGTCATCGCACCCGGTCCGGTCTGGGTCGGTTCGTCGGTCACGACCGTGAGACGACCCACAGCGCGGCGATACCGCCGACGAGGATGGCGAACCAGTAGCTCGCGACGCGGTAGACGGTGGCGACGGCGTAGCCCGACGCGGTCGAGAAGCCCGCGAGCGCGCCCAGCAGGACGACGAGCGCGGCGGTCACGCCGCCCAGTCCGCCGGGCGAGGGCGTCAGCCCGGCGAGCGTGCTCGCGGGGACGATGAAGAAGACGAGCAGCAGGGAGATGGAGCCGCCGACGGTGAGGACGGCGAAGTAGAGGGGAAGCGCGAAGAAGAGCCAGCCGACGTAGGAGAACACGAGGGCGTAGGCGAGCGCGCGGCGGTCGGCGGCGATGCGCTCGAAGGCCGTGTTGAGCTCGCGCATCCGCTCGCGGATCCCCTCGATCCCGAATCGCTTCGTGCGGCGCGTCACCGGCGCGACTATCCGGAGGACGAGCCGGCCGATCCGGTGGCGATAGCGCCAGCCGACGGCGGCGACCAGCGGCGCGCCGATGGCGAAGGCGACGAGCGCGCCCGCGATCGGCTCCAGCCGCTCGGGGAGGTTCGCCTGCACCGCCAGCACCGACATCCCGACCGCGGCGAAGGAGAAAAAGGGCAGGAGGTTGAGCAGGTCGGCGGTGACGACGGAGGCCAGCGAGTCCTCGTAGCTCGCGTCGGTGTCGCGCGAGAGGACGTAGGCGATGAAGGGCTCGCCGCCGGCCTGGCCCATCGGCGTCACGTAGTTGGCGAAGGTCGCGGCGTAGTAGGTGACGACGAGCTTGCTGAAGGGGACGGGCACGCCGACGACCCGGAGGACGACCTGCCAGGCCTTCGCCCACGCGACCAGCCCGACCGCCGTCGAGAGACAGCCCGCCGCCAGCCACCGCGGGTCGGCGTTCGCGAGTTCCCGGCGGATCGCCTCGGTGCCGATGCCGACCGCGAGCAGTCCCAGCAGGACGCCGGCGACGACGAAGCCGGCGGCTATCTTCGCCACCGTCCCGCGGTCGAGGAAGTCGAAAATCTCGCTGCCAGCGCGGGGCACGGTTACTCGATGTAACCCAGATCGCTGAGTCGGTCTTTGGCCTCCTCGCCCATGTCGTCGAGGACGTCCTCGCCGGCGTCGCCGGCCCACTCGCCGTCGAGTTCGCCCTCGAAGGTCGCGAGCGCGTCCTCGGTGTCCGCGAGGACGGGTTCGTCGCTGCCGGCCACATCGTCCAGTTCGTCCGGATCTGAATCGAGGCGGTAGGCCTCGTCGGGGATGCGCTCGTTCCGGATGAACTTCCCGTCGGGGCGGCGCGCGGCGCGCATCCGCGAGTAGAATCTGGAGTCCTCGCTGATCTCGATGCCGGCCGCGCTGGCCTTGCTCTCGAGCTGGCGCAGTTCGACGACGGGCCGGTGGTAATCGACGAAGGCGTAGTCGTCGAGGTCGCCGTCGTCGTGCGCGGGAAAGCGCGACTGCGCGGCGGCGCGGTCGTCGGGAGCGTCCGCAGCGAAGTCGCGATACCCGTCGCGGATCAGCGACCGCGCGGGGTCGAACGGTTCGCCGCCCGCGGCGGCGGCGGCCCCGGCGTGGTCGAGGACGGTGTGATAGAGGTCCTGCAGTTCGACCTGCGTCTCCTCGTCGCGCTCGGCGGGCAGGTCGGGGTGTTTGACCAGGAGGGGCACGTTGACGAGCGGGTCGTAGATGCAGAACTCGTGGCCGTAGAGGTCGTGTTCGCCGTGGAGTTCGCCGTGGTCGGCCGCTACGACGACGAGGGTGTCGTCCCAGCGGTCGGTCTCGCGCAGCCAGTCGAACAGCCGTCCGAGGTGGTGGTCGAGGTAGGCGAGTTCGGCGTCGTAGAGGCCCTCGATGTCGGCCCACTCGTCGTCGTCGATGTCGCGCGCCCCGCAGTTGTACTCCTTCGAGTTCTGACAGACTTCGGTCGAGTCGACGCCGGGGGCGAACTCCGCGGCGAACTCGTCGGGCGGGTGGTACGGGAGGTGGGCGTCCATCAGGTTGATGAAGGAGAACCAGGGGTCGCCCGCGTCGTCGGCCTCGGCGACGAACTCCTGGGTGCGGTCGACGATGTCGGGGGTCTTGGAGTCGCCGCCGCCGCCGGATTCGAGGTACTCGTGGGCGGTGTTACCGAGTTTGACGAGCGTGTCGGCGACCCGGCGCAGCGCGGGACTGTCGTTCATGGCCTTCCAGGCCCGCGAGAGCGGGCCCGAGAGGAACTCGCCGGGCATGACCTGGAAGAAGTTGTCCTGGTCGTCGAAGCCGTCGGTGAGGTTGGTGTAGGGGGTGATCCAGGCGTTCGAGGAGTAACACGAGGAGGCGTAGCCGGCGGTCGAGAGCGACTCGGCGAGCGTGGTCGCGTCGTCGAGATAGGGGTTCTCCTGGGTGGCCCCGTGCTGGGTGGGGTAGAGTCCGGTAAAGAGAGAGGCGTGGACGGGGAGCGTCCAGGGGGCGGGCGCGACGGCCTCCTCGAAGACGGTCGCCTCCTCGGCGAAGGTCTCGAGGGAGGGCGTCGTCGGTCGGTCGTAGCCGTAGACCGAACAGTGGCTCTTGCGGACCGTGTCCATCACGACGAAGAGGACGTTTCCCGGTCCGTCTGTCTGGCCCATACACGCCCGAGCGCGGGCCACGGAATTAAACTCCGTGATTCCCGAGTGGCCGGGCCGCCCGGAACGGCGACCCGGTCGGGCCCCGGTCCGCTTTCGATCCTACGCCGGGACCGCCACGACGATCGCGACGAGGCCGCCCGCCCCCCAGAGCACGGCCCCGACGCCGAACGCGAGGACGCGGAACCGCTGGCCGGCGTCGCCGGTGAGGACGTCGTGCCGTCCGGCCCCTTCGTCGCGGAAGGCCACCCCGGAAGCAGCCATGTCCACGTCGGTCCTGTCTGCCGGCCGGACCACCCACGCCGCCGCGAGAAGCGCGACGAACATGACGGCGAGCAAGCCCCCGGCGGCGACCAGTCGCGCGCTCGTCGAGGCCACCGTGATGTCCGTCGTCGCCACACCCACCGCCGCGAGCGCGGTGACGAGCGGGTACACCACCGCGTACCTGAGTACGTCCGCCACCGGCGTCTCCGTCGCGTCGAATATCGATCCCGAGTCCTCCATTCTCGTTGAAAGGACAACGCGAGGGTGGGGTAAAAAATCCCGGCTCCGGAACTGGACCCCGCTACACCAGTCTCATCGCCGGAAGTCCCCAGAGGATCGCGACGAGACCGCCGAGCCCCCAGAGCACGGTCCCGACGCCGAAGGCGAGCACGCGGAACCGCTGGCCGGCGTCGTCGGTGAGGACGTAGCTCGGTTCCATCCCTTCTTCGCGGACGGCGCGTCCCCCACCAACGTGTATGTCCGCCCGCTTCCTCGGCCGAATCATCCACGCCGTCGCGGCGCACGTGACCAGCATCACGACGAGCAGGCCTCCGGCCGCGTTCAGCCACACGTCCGGCCAGCCCACTGCCACACCCACCGCCGCGAGCGCGATCACGAGCGGGTACGCCACTGCGTACCGTAGCACGTCCGCCACCGGCGTCTCCGTCGCGTCGAATATCGACCCCGCGTCTTCCACCTCTCCCATTTTCGTTGACGTGATAGCGCACGGGTTAAAAACGTGTCCCCGTGACGATGTGAAATACATCTCTGAGAACGCTTTAGTGACGCCCACGCCTGGCCGAATCTATGATGGACGCGTTCGCTGCGGGTGATCGGGAATGAGCGAGGGGGCGACGGCCGAGGGGACGGTCGACGGCGAGTCGGACCCGCCTCCGGAGACCGACGACGCGGTGGCCGACGGGATCGACCCGGTCGCGCTGGCGCCCCAGCTCGCGCTGGTCGCGCTGTACCTGGTGACGATCCTCGCCGGCCTCGCGCTGGTCGACGAGATGCTCGCCAACGAGATCATGCTGTTCCAGGACGAGACCGACGTGGGCAACGTCGGCGTCTTCGCCGCCATCGTCCTCGGGTTCACCGCAGTCTTGCTGTTGGCCTTCCGCTACGGCGTGAGCATGGCGCTGTTGCGAGTCGGGCTGACGCTGTATTTCGGCCTGCTCGTCGGCACGGTCTTCGGCGTCGCGACCGGCATCGGGACCGTCGCCGGCGGGAGCAGTCTCCTCGCGGGGCTCCCGACCAGCCCGGTGCCTATCGCCGTCGGCCTCCTGAGCGGGGTCGTCCTCCTGGTGTATCCGGAGTGGTACCTCATCGACCTGGCCGCGGTCGTCATCGGCGCGGCGGTCATCCCGATGATCGGCCTCGGGTTCGGGCCGCTCCCCATCGTCGTCCTGCTGGTCGTCTGGGCGGGTTACGACGCCTACTCCGTCTACGTCTCCGGGCACATGCAGGAACTCGCCTCGGGTCTCGGGGAGCTGAAACTCCCCTTCGTCTTCGTCGTCCCGCGCTCGCTGTCGTACTCGATGGTCGACGACGAGTTCGACCTCGGGCTGGACGACGAAGACGACGCGGGCGATGACGGCGAGGCGGACGACGAGGTCGCGTCCGACGCGAGCGCGGGTCCCGACGAAGACGCCGACGACGGCCCGGAAGTCGCGCTGCTCGGCCTCGGCGACGCGATCATCCCGGGGATGCTCGCGGTCAGCGCGGGGCAGTACCTCGACGCGCCGCTGGTGGTCCCGGCGCTGAACGCCAACCTCCCCGCGGTCGGCGCGGTGGCCGGCGGGCTGGTCGGGATGGCCGCGCTCACCTACCTCGTCCACCGCGTCGAGGGCGCCCACGCCGGCCTCCCGCCCCTCAACGCGGGCGTCCTCGCCGGCTACCTCGTCGGCGCCGTCGCCGCCGGGATCCCGCTCACCACCGCGCTCGGGCTCTGACAGCGGTTCACCGCCTGGTCGACTCGTCTCCCACGCCGCGACCGCAACCTGCGTCGCCGATCGACTGCAACATGTTGCTACAGGTCTGAACTCGACAGCCGCGTACCGTACCGTATGGAACTCGACGACAGACTCCCGGTCGAACTGCCGACGACTGAGACGGCGCTGACGCCGCTGTTGTACCTGATCGTCGCGGCGGCGACCGTGCTGGGTGCGGCCCACCACGTCGACCACGTCGTCCGCGGGAACCACGTCGGGTGGCCGCTCACGCCCCACGTCAACCCGTTCACGTACAGCCTGTCGATCTATCCGCTGCTCGCCGTCAGCCTGTATCTGACCGTGACCGACCGCGTCGACGCCGGCTACTGGGCGGGATTTCTGGCGTTCAGCGCCGCGATGCTCGCGTACTTCCACGTCAGCCCGTGGGCGGTCGAGCCGCCGCAGGACGTGATGGTCCCGTATGCGAACCCCTTCGCCGGATATCTCGCCTTCGGTATCCTGCTCGCGCTCATCGCGTCGGTCGCGCTCGGGTCGGCCTACGCCGCCGCGCTCTGGTACCGCGCCCGGTTCTGACAGCACTCACGCGTCGCTCGCCGGCGTGGAAACAGAGAGAACCGGTCGAGAGACGGGGCCGCTCAGAACGGGGCTTCGGGGCCTTCGTCGTCGCCGCCGACGTCGCCGCCGCGGGACTCGCCCGGGAACGACGGCGAGGCGCCGCCGGACATCCCCTCGCTGCCGCCCATGCCGGTGTCGGCGTGGACGGTCTCGATCTCCGGGATCTCCTTGGTCATGCGGGTCTTGATGGCCTGGATGGTCATCGGGGAGATGCCACAGCCGGAACAGGCGCCGCCGAGCTGGATGCTGACGGTGCCGGACTCGCGGTCGATCTCCTGGATGGCCGCGCTGCCGCCGTGCATCTGGATCTGCGGGAAGTTCCGCCGCAGGAAGTTCGTGATGCGCTCGCGCAGGTCGTCGCCCTCCTCGGTCTCGGTGCTCATACTGTCTCTGCGTTGGTGACGACGGGGCTTAGACCTTTGGACTCAGGTGTTCGTTCGCCCGACTGCGACGCCGCGCTTCCGAACGCCGCGGGATCGGTCGCGAACCGCGGACCGGATCTGTCGCGAACCGCGCCGGCCGCTCAGAACGAGACGTCCGTCTCGATGTCCTCGGCGGCCTCCTCGAGACCGTCATCGCGGACGCCGCCGGCGTACTCGCCGGAGATGGCGGCGTCCGTGAGGGTCTCCTCGAACTGCGTGCGATAGCGGTGGTTCGCCGCCCGGGCGGCGTCCTCGGTGGCGACGACGCGCCGCGCTCGACGGACGGTCGCCGCGTCGGCGTCGAGCGCGTCGGCGATCGCGTCGTCGCTCTCTTCGCGGCGGTCGCGCACCTCGCTGGCGTCGACCGCGTCGAGTTCGTCCCCCCGGATCAGGTGCAGATCCATTCGCGCGCGGAACACCTCCTCGGCGGTCGTCTCCAGCGCGGCGGCGATCTCGCTGTCCCCCTCGTCGTCGTAGAACGCCCGCACGAGGCGGACGTACGTCTCCGTCTCGAAGTCGGTGGCGAACGACTCGCGCTCGCGCAGCGTCGCGACGACCTCGTGCAACCGCTCGTCGTCGTCGCCCTCGGAGCCGAGCGAGCCTCGCGTCTCCGCCTGCGACTCCGTGACCGTCCCCTCCTCGGAGACGTCCATGAAGATGTCTCGCAGCTGTTCGGTCTTCTCGTCCATCCCGACACACGATCCGGGGTGGCGCACGTAAATATATGGTGACGACCGCGGCGTAGCGCCGGCTTACCGCGCGCGTCGGGTTGCACACGACGGGCGACGGCGCGGGCGACAAAAGACATATCCTGCCGACAGTCGGAGGTGGGGTATGACCGACGAGGTGGACCTGGCGTTTGACGAGCAGGGGCGACTCCCCGCCATCGCCCAGGACGCGGACTCGGGCGCGGTGCTGATGCTCGCGTACGTCACGCCCGAGGCCGTCGAGCGGACCCGCGAGACCGGCCGCGCGCACTACTACTCGCGCAGTCGCGAGGAACTCTGGGAGAAAGGCGCGACGAGCGGCCACACCCAGTCCGTCGAGGAGGTCCGCGTCGACTGCGACGGCGACGCGCTGCTGTATCTGGTCGACCAGTCCGGCGGCGCCTGCCACACCGGCTACGAATCGTGTTTCTACCGCACCATCGACGGCGAGGTCGTCGGCGAGCGGGTGTTCGACCCGGACGAGGTGTACGAGTGATGGCCCGCGACCGGACCGCCGCGCGAGGCCGACACCGCGCCGACAGATGAGCCAGCACACCGCCGGCGCGACCGACGACCCGCTCGCCACTGCCGACTCGCTGATCTCCGACCTGGAGGCGGCGTCCGAGGACCTCGACCGCGCCCGCGAGCGCGTCGCCGAGGTCGGTGAGTCCGACCTGCAGGAGGTCGCCGACGCCTACGGGAAGCTGACCGCCCTGTTCGACCGCTACGAGGAGGAGGTGACCGGCGACGGCGACTTCCAGACGTTCATCGAGTTCCAGGGGCGGATCGCCGAGCTGACCGAGAACCTCTCCGAGGACCTGCGCAACCGCGAGGTGTTCGAGGAGGTCGACGACCTGCTCCAGCAGCGCCGGCTCACCGAGGGCGACTGGGAACGGGTGCGCGCGGCGCTCGAACCGGTCCGCGCGGACGTGGAGCGTCTCGAAGAGCGCGAGGCGGCCCGCGAGGCCTACGGCGACGCCCGCTTCGCCGTCGATCGGGAGATCGACGACCTGGCCGAGCGCATCGACGACCTCGAGCGGCTCGAACGCCTCGGCGACGCCGACCTCGACGCCCCGACTGGGCGCCTGCGCGACCCGATCGAGACCTACAACGACGCCGTCACGGACGCCTTCGAGGACTTCCGCCGCGAGGCCAGCGCCCGGGAACTCCTCCGCTTTCTCGAGACGACCGGGGCGTTCCCGCTCGTGCCCTTCCGCTCGCCGCCCGCGGACCTGCGGGAGTTCGTCGAGAGCCACGAAGTCGGGACCGAGCCTATCGGGCAACTGCTCGAGTACGCCGACTACTCGCGGTCGAAGCTCGACCACTACGTCGCCGAGCCCGACGCGCTCAAGCGGGCGGTCGCGACGCAGCAGACCTACCTCGAACGGCTCGACGCCGAGCCGCTCACCGTCGACTGGCCGCCGGCCGAGGCCGCGACGCTCCGGTTCCGGGCCCGCGAACTGACCAGCGTCGTCGCGCGGTTCGCCGACGAGACCGACCCGTCCGTTGACGGGGCGAGCGAGGGCGAAGCCGACGACCGGTCCCCGCTCGTCGCGCTCCGCGCCGTCCGCGCGCTCCCCCGCGAGACGGACTACGAGCGGTTGCGGGACAGCGCGCAGGCCCGGGCGCAACTGGGTGCCGACGAGCGCGAGCGACTGGCGTCGGGGGCCGTGAGCGACGAACTCGAGGCCTGCCGGACGGCGAAGTCGCGACTGGAAGACGCGCTCGAGACGCACCCGTCGCTGTAGCGGTCCACCTTCCGGAAGAGGGGCGCGCTCTCAGTCGACCCGGCGACCGGCGATGGCGCCGTCGAACACCTCGGCGAGTTCCTCGGCCCGTGACTTCGAACCGGCCTCGGCGTAGATCCGGACGACCGGTTCGGTTCCCGAGGGTCGGGCGAGCACCCAGCCGTCGCCGAAGTCGAGCCGGTAGCCGTCGGTCGTGTCGAGGACGCCCTCGGACCGCTCGGCCGTCCGCTCGATGGCGGCGAGCATCGCCGCGCGCTCTTCCTCGTCGTCGTACCCGAGGTCGAGGCGGACGTTCTCGTAGCCGTCGTATCGCGCCGCGACCGCGCTTGCCGGGTCGCCGCTCGCGGCGAGCAGTTCGACGAACCGAGCGGCGGTGTAGGCGCCGTCGCGGGCGAGCCGGTAGTCGGGGAAGAGGATCCCGCCGTTGCCCTCGCCGGCGACGGGGACCGACGCGCCCTCGCGGCGGAGTTCGCGAATGCGCGAGACGATGTACGTGCTTCCGATGGGCGTCAGCGCCAGGTCGGCACCGGCGTTCTCGACCACGTCGACTACTCGCTGGGTGGCGTTGACCGCCGAGACGACCGTGTCGCCGGCCTCGACGGCGGCGTCGGTCAGCGCCGCGAGCGCCGCGCCGCCCGCGACGAACTCGCCGCGCTCGTCGACGAAGATGGCCCGGTCGGCGTCGCCGTCGTGGGCGATCCCCAGGTCCGCGTCGGTCGCGCGGACGAACGCCTGCAGGTCGCCGAGGTTCGACGCGACCGGCTCCGGGTCCCGGCCCGGGAAGTGGCCGTCGGGCTGGGCGTGGACCGTCCGGACCTCGCAGCCGAGTTCGCGGAAGAAGTCGGGGCTGGTCAGCGAACCGGCGCCGTGACCGGGGTCGAGCGCGACCGTCAGGTCCGCCGCCGCGACGGTCTCGCGGTCGACCGCCGCGAGCAGGTCCGCGACGTACGCCCGGCGTGCGCCCTCGATGCGCTCGGCCGTTCCGGTCCGCTCCCAGGTCACGTCGCGGTTCTCCTCGGCGAACAGCCGTTCCTCGATCGCTTCGATCTGCACGCGCGAGCACTCGACGCCGTCGTCGCTGACGAGCTTGATACCGTTGTACTCCGGGGGGTTGTGCGACGCGGTGATCATCAGGCCGTAAACGCCCTCGCGCTCGGCGTAGGCCTGCAGTCCCGGCGTGGGGATCCGCCCCAGCCGGTCGACGTCGAGTCCGACGCTCGCGAGGCCGCTCGCGGCCGCGTCGGCGAGCATCTCGCCGGTCGCGCGCGTGTCGCGACCGACCGCGACTCGTCCGTCGCCCCAGACCGAGCCGGCGGCCGCCGCGACCGCGACCGCGTCCGCCGGCCGCAGGTCGTCGCCGACGACGCCGCGAACGCCACTGGACCCGAACACCTCCATACCCCTACTCGGCGGTCCCTCGGGATAGTGGTTCCGGACCCGCGCGGCTCACAGACGAGGGACGGACCGGAGAGAAGCGAGGGTCGCGGGGAAAAGCGGCGTCAGTCAGCTCGCCCGAACGCGGGACGGCTCGGTCGACAGCAGCGGTCTGAGCCGGATGCCGAGGAGGTAGCCGGCGATGCCGCAGGTCACGCCGTAGAGCAACACCGTCTGTATCGGGAAGCCGACGGCGTAGCCCGGCGAGATGGGGCCGGCCCAGTAGTTGACCGCCCAGCCGAGGACGGGCGCGCTCGCCAAAAGCGTCGAGGGGAGCGCCCCCGCGCCGGAGAGCGACCCGACGGTCGCGAGCGTCACGAGGCCGAGCGCCGCGACGATGAGCAGCGCGTGCACCTCGCTCGAGAAGGTCGGATAGAGCTGTTCGATCAGCTTATACGAGTCGCCGACGGCCACCTCGCGGGCGACGAGCGCGCCGATCACGACCGCCGAGAGCGAACTCGCGGCCGCGCGCTCGGTACGCCCGACCAGTAGCGACCACGCCGCGCCGGCGGTGTCGCCCGCCGTCTCGCCGTCCGACTCGTCCGCGCCGGACCCGCGGTCGAGCGCCGCCGAGACGGTCGTGCTGGCGGCGGTCGTCGCGCTCCCGACCGCGGAGGCGCTCGCCGTCGAGACGGCGTCGCTCAGCGAGGACGAACTCGCGCCGGCCGCGGCGGTGCCGGTCGGCGGGATGGCGTCGCCCTCGGGCACCGCGGCGAGGTCGTCCAGCACCGTCGCCGCGATCCGGTCGGCGCCGTTCTCGAAGCGCGGCGCCGCGGGCGGGTCGGCGGCGACGGCGCGGACCTCGTCGGTCGTCTCGGCGACGGCGAAGCCGGCGACCGCGCCGCGCTCGATGCGGTCGGCGACGGCCCGCTGCTCGGAGGTCTCGGGCACGACGACGCAGGGCGTGCCGCCGACCGCGGCGTCCATGATCGTCGAGTAGCCCGAGCAGACGACCAGATCCGCGCCGCGGATGTAGGGCAACAGCGACGGGACCGCCTCCCAGTCGTCGCCGCCGACGTTCAACACGTCGTACCCGTCGTCTTCGAGCGCGGCGGCGGTCTCGTCGAACGACGAGTAGTGGCTCGGGACGAGCACGACGTCGGGGGCGTCGTCGGCGACGCGGCCGCCGTCGTCGAGCGCGACCGGCGGAATCCTCGTCGCGTCGGATGGGTCGGTGGCGTCGCCGGGCCAGATCGCGGGATAGAAGAACTCCCGCGTGACCGACAGCTGGAACCACGTGTGAAAGCGGGCGCCCGTCCGTTCGACCGGGTCCTCGTACAGCGCGGGGAGGTCGTGTTTCAGCGCGTAGAGGGGGACGTCGACACGCGAGGCCGCGAAGGCCGCGAACATGTCGTCGGTGACGACGGCGTCGGGGTCGACCTCGCGCAGCCACGCGAGGTAGTCCGTGACGCGGTCGGCACTGGCGGGGAGGCTGCGAGCGAGGACGTCGCGCATCGATCCACCCTGATAGGTGTCGATGTAGTCGACGGTCGTCGGCTCGTAGGCGTCGTAGCCGTTGAGTTCGACGAACCGCGAGCCGGCGCCGCCGCCGGCCATCACGACGTCCGCACCCGCCTCCTGGAGGGCATCCGCGATCGCCAGCATGCGCGTCGCATGACCGGCGCCTTCGGGGTAGTGGGCGACTGCGATCGTTGGGGACATGCGTCTACACTCTCTCGCACACAACGTCTCCCGGTGTGTAAATCAGTGTTGCGGTATGTCCACCGAACCAACTATTCGCGAGGGTGGTCAACGCGTAACACACCGCTCGTACCCGGCGATCCGGGCGATACGACGCGCTCGCGGTACTCCTCGTGACCGCGACTGAACTCGCAGAAGTGACAGCTGGTGCGCGGGTTCGGCCGCGGGCCGCCGCGAACGAGGGCCCGGGCCGGATCCGATCGTTCGGCGTCGGCGTCGGTCTCGGTCGTTCGGCGTCGGTCTCGGTCGTTCGGCGTCGGTCTCGGTCGTTCGGCGTCGGTCTCGTTGGGCCGGCATCGGATCCTCTAAACGCGGGGCCGTCCGATGGGCGCGTATGACCGCAGACCTCGTCGAGACGCTCCGGGCGGCCGAGGCCGTGAAGTTCGGGGAGTTCGAGCTCTCCCACGGCGGCACGTCGAGCTACTACGTCGACAAGTACGTCTTCGAGACCGACCCGGCCTGTCTGTCGGCCATCGCCGACGCCTTCGCCGAGCGGTTGCGGGCCGATGGGCTCGGGCGCACGAAACTCGCCGGCGTCGCCCTCGGAGCGGTCCCGCTCGCCGCCGCCACGAGCGTCGCCGCCGACACGCCCTACGTCATCGTCCGTAAACAACAGAAAGAGTACGGCACCGCCAACCTCGTCGAGGGCGCTCTCGAGGAGGGCGAGGAGGTCGTCGTGCTGGAGGACATCGCGACCACCGGACAGAGCGCCGTCGACGCCGTCGAGGCGCTCCGCGACGCCGGCGCCGTCGTCGACACCGTCTACGTCGTCGTCGACCGCCAGGAGGGCGGCCGCGAGAACCTCGCCGACCACGGCGTCGAACTCCGCTCGCTCGTCACCGCCGAAGACCTGCTCGCCGACGCGCCCGACGACGTCGACGTCTGACCGGTCACACGGCCAGGTATAGGCGGCCCCACGGCGAGAACCGCCGTCCAGTCGCGTTTCGGTCGCCGCGAAATTCGCCGCTGGCGTCCGGAGCGAATCGGACGGCTCGACGCTTGTGAACCACTCGCACGGGAAAACAGCGGGTCCACGTCACAACGTTTTTATCCGCATACTGTCTACCGCAGGGCAAGATGGCAGGTGACTGCTTTACAGGCGGGCCGCGCGCCCCATAACCAGTCACTGCCACGTTCTCGCGCTCGCAACCAACCCGGAAGCGACGCGTAGCGGTTCAAACTCCACCCATGTCACAGCAAGACACGACGATCACGGTCGAACTGCCCGATGGAAGCACGCTCGACGTCCCGTCGGGCTCGACAGTCGCGGACGTGGCCTACGAGATCGGTCCCGGCCTCGGCGACGACACCGTCGCCGGCGTCCTCGACGGCGATCTCGTCGCCAAGGAGGCCGAAGTCTACGACGGCGCGAACATCGAGATCGTCACGCCCTCCGCCGACGAGTACCTCGAGGTCCTGCGCCACTCCGCGGCCCACGTCTTCGCGCAGGCGCTCCAGCGCCTCCATCCCGACGCGAAGCTCACGATCGGGCCCTGGACGGACGACGGCTTCTACTACGATATCACGGGCGTCGACATAGACGAGGCCGACCTCGAAGACATCGAGGAGGAGGCCCACGAGATCATCGAGGAAGACCTCCCCATCGAGCGCGTGCTCGTCGACCGTGAGGACGCCGCTGAGCGCTACGCCGACAACCCCTACAAGCGCGACATCATGACCGAGGAGGCCGCGGGCGAGGACCCCATCTCCTTCTACGAGCAAGGGGAGTTCGCCGACCTCTGTCAGGGACCCCACGTCGAGTCGACCGGCGAGATCGGCGCGTTCGCCCTGCTCGAGATCGCGGGCTCGTACTGGCGCGGCGACGAGGACAACGACATGCTCACGCGGGTGTACGGCACGGCCTTCCGCGACGAGGGCGAACTCGAGGCGTTCCTCGAACAGCGCCGCGAGGCCCAGGAGCGCGACCACCGCCGCATCGGCCAGGAGATGGATCTGTTCTCCATCGACGAGACGACGGGCCCCGGGCTCCCGCTGTACGAGCCCAACGGGAAGACGGTCCTGAACGAACTCTCCGACTACGTCGCCGAACTCAACCGCGCCGCGGGCTACGACGAGGTCGAGACGCCACACGTCTTCCGGACGGAGCTCTGGAAGAAGTCGGGCCACTACGAGAACTACGTCGACGACATGTTCCTGCTGGAGGTCAACGACGAGGAGTACGGCCTCAAGCCGATGAACTGCCCCGGCCACGCGACCATCTTCGACCAGAAGTCCTGGTCCTACCGCGAGCTTCCGGTCCGGTACTTCGAGGACGGCAAAGTGTATCGCAAGGAGCAACGCGGCGAGCTCTCGGGGCTCTCGCGGACGTGGGCCTTTACGATCGACGACGGCCACCTGTTCGTCCGCCCCGACCAGATCGAGGAGGAGGTGCTGGCGATCATGGACATCATCCTCGACATCCTCGACACGTTCGACCTCGAGTACACGGTTCAGCTGGCCACGCGCCCCGAGAAGTCCGTCGGGAGCGACGAGATCTGGGAGACCGCGGAGTCACAGCTCGAGGCCGTCCTCGAGGGAGAGGACGTCGACTACGAGGTCGAGGAGGGCGACGGCGCCTTCTACGGCCCGAAGATCGACTTCGCCTTCCAGGACGCGCTGGGGCGCAACTGGGACGGCCCGACGGTCCAGCTCGATTTCACCATGCCCGACCGGTTCGACCTGACCTACACGGGCGAGGACAACGAGGACCACGAGCCCGTGATGATCCACCGGGCGCTCTACGGCAGCTACGAGCGATTCTTCATGGTTCTCATCGAGCACTTCGACGGCCGGTTCCCGCTCTGGCTCGCGCCCGAGCAGGTCCGCGTCCTCCCCGTCAACGACGAGGTGGACGACTACGCCGCCGACCTCGTCGCGGACCTCGAAGGCGACGGCTTCCGCGCGAGCGTCGCCGACGGCGACAGCACGCTCCAGCGGAAGATCCGGGCGGGCCACGACGAGAACGTCCCATACATGCTGATCGTCGGTCCCGACGAACGCGACGCCGGCACCGTCTCGGTGCGCGACCGCCAGGAGCGCGAGACGCGCGACGTCGATCCCGACGACTTCCGCGCGCACCTCCGGCGCGAGCGCGACGAGAAGCGCGTCGACGTGACCTTCCTCGACGACTGAGAGCAGGCCCCTCGCGATCGAGCGCCTGACTTTTTTGCCCCGCCCGCACGATCGACCGATATGGACGAGCGACGCGTCCCCGAAGCCCTCCTGGCGTGCTACGTCGCGACGCTGCTCGGCCCCGCGGCCCTCCTGTGGGGCCGCGAAACCGGACAGCTGGCCCTTCCCGGTGCGGTCGCCGCGGCCCTCGCGGCGGGTCTCGCGAGCGCCCTCGTCGCGCGGACCGTCGACGACCTCGTCGCGAGACTGTCGTCGTGGCGGG
>Ga0207851_100273_pt1 | contig 32616 bp, 33 predicted proteins | sample A23E3SouthBayCA_FD_187747 | JGI IMG/M metagenome (GOLD analysis project Ga0207851, IMG submission 187747) | Aerobic enrichment media microbial communities from Eden Landing Ponds, California, USA - A23 E3 (SPAdes) | ecosystem: Environmental > Aquatic > Marine > Unclassified | place: Emeryville... | reverse complement strand
GGGCGCTCTGCGCCCGTTCGCACGGCCGAGGTGGCTCCGCCACCTCGCGGCTTACGTCGCCCGTCTTCGTCGAGAGCGCGGCCCCTTCCAGTCCCACCCATCGGAGGATGTGCAGCTGCAATCGCTTAACTAAAACACGACCCCAGACATCACAATACGGCGATACGAGAATTAGCTTGCTTCCGAAAAATAGCCCTCATATTGGCTGTATACCTGTTCCCTCAATTCACTCACCTGCTGTTTGAAATCAGGTATTGAGTTTAGCCGAGGAAGGTGTTCGATGACATTGTGGTATAAAATGGAGTTTCGCTGGTTCATTTTCTCCTCCCAGCCGTCTTCACCAATAAATATAGACCCACCCAAGTCGTCCTCGTCGACATAGTCGTACGAAAGGATATGCTCGAAAGCGTCCTGTACGCCTTCACGGCCCCCTGAATCAATTACCCTTGCTAAGCTGTTGACTCGTAGATTATCTCGACGCTCTGCGGCAACCCATAGTTCGACAATCATACGAGTTAGACGAGCGACTGCCCATTGCTCATCGTTCTCGGCTGCCGTGACTGCTACGTTGGCTAAATCAGATTCAAGATTTGAGGGATAGGGTCGGTCGTGAGCCCAGCAAGTGAAGAGATAGTGTCCCACTTCTGTTTCAAAACGGTCATACAACTCTCGGTAGTCTCCTTGCTCAATTTCACCGATTTTCTCTTCAAGCAGCTTTGACCAAGCGTCCCGGATATACGCGAACAGAGTATCAACGACTCGCTCACCCTCTGTCTTCCGTTCTTCATCTCCGTTTATATTAGTCGTGAGGGCGAGCGCAAGATGTTCCACATATATCACCGTAGAGGTTGCAATTCTTGGAGTGCCGTGTTCGATGGAGGACTCTAGTATCTGTTTGAAGCGTGAATAGTGGGGTTTCTCAAGTCGGTCATTTTCGTGCGTCTGTTCACACAGGTATTGCAGAGTTTTGGCAGCTTCGGTACCGATGCTGCTTTCGCCGTTTTCAGCAGCAGTTGTCGCGATCTCTTTTTGGCTAAGGGCGATTTGATAGAGCGTCTTGTCAGTCCCTCTCTCGACCGCAGAATCAATAATGCGTTCCCAATATCCAAATAGGTCTTTCTGTTGGAGACTGACTTCTTTTCGCTCTTCTTCATCCAGTTCACTGTAATCAATCAGAATCTTCTTACTTGCCTCACTCAGGGTGTGAATAGCATAGATTGCTGTATGGTTATCGTTGTCTTCGAGTGCTCTTTGCCCAATCTGGAAAATTTCTAATACGGGGCTTCGAGCAGTGTGGCCATCCTCTTGGAGTTCTTCGGAGAAACGCCGATACGCTTCAAAAGAAACGTCCTCAAGCAAATCATCAAGTAGCGATTCAGGGTTCAGATAATTGAGCATATCATCCTTGACGTCGATAACCGAAAGGAAACTGAACGAGGCACCACCGACTCCGACAGCTATGAGCAGAATTAGTCCGAATATTGGGAGTCGTCCCGCGAGTGGGTACAGTTCAGGGACAAGAAGCATCGCAATCAGAGCAAGAGCGATTGAGGCCCCGAAACGCAGAATCGTACTCGTGAGGAATTGGTCTTCCTCAAAGCGTCGTCCAATTAGGGGAGTAAACTGATTAGCTGCGATTTGGACGCTCAATAGACCGACTGAGACGATAATCGCTAACAGAGATGCCTGTGCGAGTGCTAAGACTTGGAATAACAATAAGAAGGAGTCAGCTGGGAGGATTACCAAGAGACCGGATGAAAGTAGGCCTATAAGCAGACTCACCCCGAGATCGAATCGCCAGAAATCAGGGAGTACGCGAAAGTCCATACTAGTAATTGCTTAATATTACTTAAAAAATAATCTACCGAACTGATAATAAAGGCAAGATATTTGTCCGGTCCTAGCTCGAATAACTTGATGTCGTAGGGTGCCAGCGGCAAGGTTCCTTCCCTGTAGTGGGTGCTGTTTGATCCAGATTGAAACCAGCGAGAAAGATAGTGTTCAGATAATCAATGGCTAACCGTGAATCCACCCTCGGGAGGAATCGAAAGGGGTGTCGGGAGCTTCCGAGGTCCTCACACCCGCAATCTCCACATTTCAATCTTATCTGAACAGTACTACTATCAAGAACTCCATACCTAATCTTAGCACAGCTGAGGCCGGATTTCTGACCGGTTCATTCCCTAGAATCCGCGTGAAACTCCACTCGATGGAGTGACCGAATTACAGGACCGTTGACTACCGCGAATAGACCGAAGAGCCCGTATCAGAGATCGGCATCCAGCGCGACGTTCGCGCGGTCGATCCCCGCACCCACTTTCGGCTCGATCGCCGCGACAGCCTCGTCGTCGTAGCCGCCCTGCCCCTCGCTGACGAGAATTTCGCGGACGTCCCAGAGCACCGAAACGATCGAGGAGAGGCGCTCGTTTGCGGTTCGTTCCTCGCCGTTTTCGGCGGCGGTGACCGCCTCTTCGGCGAGAGAAACGGCACGCCGGAGGCGATCGAGCACCGATTCTTGTGTCTCTCCAGTGCGGTTCCGGTCGGTGTCGCTGTCGCTGTCCGCCGTGCGTGTTGTCACGGCCGTGTCCGTCGTCTCGGTCGTCTTCTCCGCGTCGTCCCCCGCCAACGTCTCTGCGAGGACGTACAACTCGTCGAGTTCGTCCCGGAGTGTCCTCGCGAGAGGCAATTTACCAGTCTGAATCCCCGCTCGAACCGCGTTTCCGTCGTCGCCGAAGGAGTCCGGAGTGACGCGATACGCCCCTGGGCGACCGTCCCGGTCGACGACCTCCACCGTGTAGCGGCCCTCGCGGTGGACCGCGACCGCGAAGCGATCCGACTCGACCGGCTCGGAGTCGTAGACGACGCCCGCGTAGTCCTCGATCACGCGAACGCGCGCGACGCCGTTCGTCTCCCGGGCGTCGCCTCGGATCCACCCGGCGTCCTCGGTCGCGACCACCGTAAGTTCGCCGTCGCCGCCGGCGCGAACGAGCCCGCCCTCGTGGACGAACCGCTCCGCGAGCGGTGCGATCCCCGGGCCGTTGACGACGAGCAGGTGCGGCCCGGGCTCGACGTGGAGATAGCCGAAGATTCCGTTACGAGTCACCACCGCGGTCGGGTCGTCGCTCGCGAGGCGAACTGCCAACTCGACCGGCGGCGCGTACAAGGAGACGCTGGCGACGTCGGCGACCGCGTCCCCCGCCGCATCGCTGACCCCGTCGAGCGCGCCGTCGACACCGCTGCGAAGCTGTCGGATTCGGCCGACGAGCCGGTTCCCCAACCCTGCAGGCTCGGAACCGTCGATCCGACGTCGGTGACGCGGATCGGTCACGTCGGCGAGCGGGTCGGTGAAGCGTTCCTGTTCCCACGGGATGCCGACCGACGTGATGTGGCTCGCGATCGCATCCTCGACGAATCCGGGGATCGCGAACTCGAAGCTCAACTGCGGGCCGACGAAATCGTCGATGACGTCGCGGAGCGGCGCGAGCGGTTCGAGCACGTAGGTCGCATCCGCCTCGTCGGCCGCGACCGCGCTGTCGGGATGGGCGAGCACGAGTCCGGACTCGCGCAGCGGGAGGTCCGCAGGCGGCGTCGGGAGTCCGCGCCACGAACCGACGGTCACGCGCTCGTCGATCAGGTCCGCTCGTTCGATCGACAACGACGGGTGTTCGTGGAGGGGGACCCCATCGAGCTCCGGGAGCACGAAGGGGAGTCGAGCGCCCTCATCGCGCGGGAGTCCGTACGCGAACGGGCCGCGGAGCGATGACGAGACGTCTAGCACGTCGTTGGTCACGTCAGAGGTGAGGTCGGCGGTGGGGAGCCGCTCGAAGCTCGGGACGAGTCCGTTGACCTCGCTGGCGCTGGAGTGCGAGCCGACCTCCGAGAGGATTCCCGGGCGCGTTCCCTCGGGGATCGCCGGATCGAGAAACTCGTTGTTCGGACTCTGCCGCGAGTGCGCGCTTGCCGAAAGCAACAGCGGCTCGCCGGTCTGCCGGTTGACGAACACCTGCAACAGCTCCCAATCGTGCCAGTGGAAATTGACGGTGAACTGATCGAACACGGAGTAGAGCCAGTACTGTACCGCATCGATCCCCTCCGCCGCCTCGACAACGTTGTAAAACACGGTCGGCGCGGGCGGAGCGCCCGTCTCCCGAAACTCAGCCGAGTACTTCTCGAGTGCGACGAACCCGTCCACGACCGATCCGTCGTCGGTGTCGACGACGTACGGCCGCGGATCGGTCGGATACCACTTTTCCAACGCGCCGAAGTACAGGTCGGGAGCGTATCGCGCAACGATCGCAGGAATCCCTTCGGGGGCGTCAGTAACGTCGTCGCCGGGGGTCGACACGTCCTCGGCATCGTCGGCGTCGCTGTCGCCGTCGCTGTCTCCGTCACTAGTGTCATCTCCCCGGGAAACGTACCACGCACCCACCCCACCACTTCCGATGAGTGCCGCGAGCCCCGCATATCCCAATACCCGGCGGCGTCCGTCGTCCTCGGGGGCGTCCGCGTGCTCCCCGTTCGAGTCTGTCATCAGATCTATGAGTAGAGGGGTCCAGTGTATGTTAAGCGTTACCTATCAACAAATTCTCTGTGGCCGATGTCGGACACGGCGGTAGGCGGGTGTCGGGTGCCGAGAATCGGATTGTACCGAGCAGTCGGCCCGGCCGAGATGCCTGCGAGTGGAAACGAGATGGCAAGCAATCGACTAGTAGGCAGTCACCTCACAACCGCTGAACGTTTATACTGCCTCCAATACGCACTGTAGGTATGGGCAGCACCCGCGGACGTGCCATCGGACCTCGTCACGCGAGAGGCGAGTATCGGGACGAACCCACAGGGTGGCACTGAGATGGCTGTCGCAGTCACCGGACTCGTGTTTTGGATTCTCGTCGCGCTCGCGACAGTCACCAGTCTGGGGACCGCGTGGGCTCTGGGCGCGAACAGCAACTCACCGCCATTCGCGCCAGCGATCGGTGCCCAAGCCATCTCGACGATGAAGGCTGCGTTCCTCATCGGTATCCTCGCCGCGTTGGGGGCACTAACCCAAGGAGGGAGCATCTCGGCGACGGTCGGGTCGGGGCTGGTTGCGAACGCACAGATCACCTCGCTCGGCGCGATCGCTGGCCTGCTGACGGCGACTGGCTTTATGGTGTTCGGGGTCTACTCGGGCTACCCGGTTCCCGCGGCGTTCGCGACGACAGGCGCGATGGTCGGCGTCGGGATCTCACTGGGCGGGGACCCGGTCTACGGCACGTACCAGCGCATCGCTCTCTTCTGGATGCTCGTCCCGCCGGTTTCGGGCGGACTGGGCTACCTGACCGCGAAGATCCTTCGCCGCGACGACATCCCCGAGACGGTCGGGGTGCCGCTGTTGGCGGCCGTCGTCGGGGGGATCGTGGCGAACATTCAATTGAGTATCATCCCCGCACCGGCCGGAGGTCCACAGGGGACGATCGCCGGGTTGGTTGGATTTCTCGTCGACTCGGCGGCGCTGCAAGCCGGTGGGGAACTCCTCGTGACGCTGCTGGTCGCGGCGGCGAGCTTTCAGTTCATCCGGCGACGGACGCAGGACTCGGTCGACCGCGGTATCAAGACGTTTCTCGTGCTGCTCGGGAGCGTCGTCGCCTTCTCCAGTGGCGGCAGTCAGGTCGGACTCGCGACTGGCCCACTGGAGAACCTCTACTCGGTAGAGTTGGGTGTCCCTGGAATCGTGTTGCTCGCACTCGGTTCCGTCGGGATTCTCGGCGGTGCGTGGATGGGTGCACCGCGGCTCCTGCAGGCAACGTCCCGTGAGTACGCACAGCTGGGCACACGCCGCTCGATTGCGGCGCTGGTTCCGGGATTCATCATCGCGCAGGTGGCGATCACGCTGGGCATCCCGATCTCGTTCAACAACATCATCATCAGCGGCGTCATCGGTGCTGGGCTCGCAGGGGGGACAGCGGGCGTATCGCGCCGGAAAATCGGCGTCACGGTGCTGTTTTGGCTCATCACGCTGGCCTCGTCGACGGTCATCGGATTCGGGCTCTATCGGGGGTTCGCCACCGTTCTCGGCGTGTAGTCACCGGACGACGGTGACCGTCACGGGTGCGCCACCGACGACATCCGTCGCGACGGTCCCGAGCAGTCGCCGAGTGAGTTTGTGTCTGTCATCGCCGTGGCCACCCATCACAATGTGGTCGACCGCGTGAGTTTCCGCGAACTCGATGATCGTCTCGGCGGGTTTGCCCGTCTCGATGGCCGTGTCGACATCGTAGCCTGCCTCTTCGGCCCGATCCTTCGCGCGATCGATGATCGCTTGGGCGCGCTCGCGGGCGGTTTCCTTCCGTCCTTCACCAGGGTCCACGATGCCACCTTCGCTCATCGTACTGTCTAGCGTCGTAATTACGTTGAGTACCGTCACAGGGCAGTCGAACGTCTCCAGTGCGTGGACGAGTGCATCGTCGGACAGTGGCGAGCCGTCCAGCGGCACCAGCACGTGCGATGGCGTCATACACCCACTGTGTGACCGAACACCAAGTCACTTTTCGAGGTCGTTGTACGAGTCGTCGTCGATGACGTCGCCGACGGCGACTCCCAGTTCGTTCCACGCGAGGCCGAGGCCGACCACACCAGCGCTCCCGGACGCCAGCCCGACCGCGAGAGTCAGCAGCCCCGGCGAGGTCCGCTCGCCAACTTGCGCGATCCAAGGATCGCGGATCTCTTGAAATAGGTACAACCGACAGTACGAGAATCGGATCACACCAAACAGTCGGCCGGGTCGAGAGCACCGACGAGCGGGGTTCTTTACCCCTCGGTGTCGCACGGTGAGATATGGACGGCCACACGTCCGGTGGCACACCGCAGGACTTCCGCGAGCAAGTGCGCTTCTATCTCTTGGATCACCGGACTCGGCTCGGACAGACGATCGACATCGCGCTACTGGGGTTGAATTTGGCTTTCGTTGCGATTTTCGTGGTGCAGAGCTATCCGCTCTCGACCCCGACGCGCGCGGCGCTGTGGCAGGCGGAGGTCGCGATCGCGGCCGTGTTCACCGTCGAATACGTTTTGCGACTGTACGGCGCGGAAAGTCGATTCAGAGAAGCGACCGACCCCTACACCGTCGTCGATCTGCTCTCGGTGCTGCCGACGCTCGTCGCCGTCGTCGCCGTCGGGCCGGCGATCGGCATCAACATCGGCTTCCTGCGTGTCGTCCGCGTCATCCGCGTCCTTCGCTTCTATCGGTTCACCCGCGACGAGGAGTTCTTTTTCGGCACGGTCGAAGCCAGCACGCTTCGGTCGATGAAATTGCTGCTCACGGTGGTCGTCATTTTCTTCGTCGGCGCGGGGCTGTTCTACAGCGCCGAAGCATCCGTCAATCCCGACGTCTCCAACTTCGGAGACGCGTTCTACTATATGATTATCGCGCTCACTACCGTCGGCTTCGGCGACATCGTTCCGGCCACGCAACTGGGGCGGTGGGTCACGGTCGCCGGCGTCCTCGCGGCCATCGTACTCGTCCCATGGCAAGCGAGTAAGATCGTCCGCGCGTGGACCAGCGGCGAGCAGATCGACGTGACCTGTCCGAACTGCGGCCTCACTGGCCACGACGCCGATGCGTCCCACTGCAAGGCGTGCGGGCACGTCATCTACCAAGAACACGAATCCGAGCAATGAGACACGGGATCGATGCTGGACAGTCGTCTGCGACGGTAAAAGGGGGAAGTCCTACCGATCAATTGCTACGCAATATATTACTACAAAGAATATATCCACTCCGGATAGTAACCACAAGTCATATTAATGGCGACGTGGATGCATCAGGTACCGAATGACTCGCGATCGCATCCTGACGACACACATCGGAAGCCTCCCACGAACGCCGGAACTGCTCGACCTGCTGACGCGCAAGCAGGACGGCGAGAACGTCGACGAGGACGAGTGGCACCAAGCCGTCGTCGACGCCACCGAAACCGTCATCGAGCGGCAGGCCGACATCGGCCTCGACATCATCAACAACGGGGAACAGCCCCGGGTCTCGTTCAACTGGTACGTCGCGAACCGGCTCTCGGGTATTGGTGACACGCGAGACGCCCCGCTCTGGGACGACCTCGCCGACTACCCCGAGTACGCCGAGGACGCGTTCCACGCCGAGGGGATCGACCTCACCAAGCAGCCGTCGGTCACCGGCCCCGTCGAGTACATCGGGGAGGACGCCGCCCGCGAGGAGATCGACACGTTCTTCGAGTTACTCGAAGCGAGCGGCCTCGATTTCGAGGGCACGTTCATCACCGCTGCCTCGCCTGGAATCGCCGCGGCCACACTCGTCAACGACTACTACGACTCCCACGAGGAGTTCCTCTCGGTCGTCGGCGGGGCGCTGAAAACGGAGTACGAACTCATCGCCGAGACCGGCGCGACGCTCCAACTCGACGCCCCCGACCTGCTGACGACCGGGCACCGCGGCTTCGGCGACCGTCCGATCGAGAAGCTCAAACCGGTCGTCCAGATGCACGTCGACGCGCTCAACGAGGCGACGAAGGACATCCCCGACGAGCAGATCCGCGTCCACACCTGCTGGGGGAGCTACGAGGGGCCGCACCACCGCGACAAGCCCCTCGAAGAACTCATTCCGATCCTCTACGACCTCGACATCGGCGGGCTGTCCATCGAGGAGGCGAACCCGCGGCACCAACACGAGTACCGCGTCTTCCGCGAGCACCCGCTGCCCGAAGACTGGACGCTCATTCCGGGCGTCATCGACGTGAAGACGAACGTCGTCGAGCACCCCGAGGTCGTCGCCGACCGCATCGAACGCGTCGCCGACGCCGTCGACGACCCCAGCCGAATCGTCGCCGCCCCCGACTGCGGCTTCGACACGCAGGCCGGGCTGGCGATGGTCCATCCCGAAATCGCGTGGGCGAAGTTGGAAACGCTGGTCGACGGCGCGGAACTCGCCACCGAGCGACTGTTCTGACTGCGCGGGCCTCGGTCGGTCCGGTTTTCACGGCGTAGCCTTTTTCGACGCTAGAATCCGCTCAGCGGAGTCCAGTTCGTGCGCCAACCGACGAGCGCGACGCGTTCGGTACTGCGGATGCGGGTGTCCCCTCTCGACGACTGTCGAAGGAGCCGAGTCGGACTAGCTAGTCTCCGCCGTCCACGACTCCGGCAGCGGGACGACGCTAAACAGGTATTCATCGTAGACGCCGTCGAGGTTCGTCGGGCTCTCCTCATCGGTGTGCGACCGACAGAGCGCGGCTGTCGCCTCGACAGCACCCTGTCCGGTCTCCTCTTGATACCGTTCGAGCACGAGGAACTCCGCGAGTTCGTCGCAGTTTCGACGGTGGCAGACGAGCGGAAGTTCCGGAGGCTCGCCGTCCTCGCCGAGGATCGCCGGTTCCGCCTCGTCGGCGCGGGCCAACGCCTCGTTGATCTCTCGCTGCCGCTGCCGTCTGAGCTCGTGGGCTGCTTGTTCCTCCCGTCCTTCTTTGGTGTCTGCCATACCTATCAATGTGATTTCAAGCTTCATAAAGACAGACGCTGGGCCTGAACTGCCCGCTCGAAAAACGAAATCCTGCTCGCTGTCGCTCGCAGAGTTCTATGGGTCGGGGCGGACTCAGTACGCTACTGTTGCGGTCTCTTCGCCCCATATTTCGGAAATAAGACGCTCTCTCGACGGGGCTCGTGAAAGCCTATGACAGCACACCGAGATGAACTCGAACCCCATCGATCCGAGAACCGCGCGCGAGCTATACCTCGACCACAAGGCGACCCATTGCACCGAAGCAACAGTGCAGGGTCACCACTACCGTACTAAGCACATCATCAACTGGTGCGACGAGAACGACATCGACAACCTGAACGATCTCACAGGTCGGGATCTCCACCAGTTTCGACTCTGGCATATGGACCGTGGCGACATCAACAAAGTCACGCTCCGCCAGCATATGTGTACTCTCCGCGTTTTTCTGAAGTGGGCTGCCTCCATCGAAGCAGTCCCTGCGGACCTCTATGACAAGGTAATGGTTCCGCAAGTCGGTCGCGGAGAGCGCCAGCGCGATGATATGCTCGATGCTGAGACAGCACAGGAACTGCTCCGGTACTTGGAAAAGTACCACTTCGCGTCTCGACGACACATTATCGTCGCCTTGCTCTGGGAGACGGGAATTAGGACCGGAGCAGCGCATTCTATCGATTTAGCGGATATTCACCTTGACGAGGGGTACATCGATCTGATCCACCGTCCGGACCAAGGGACGACACTCAAGAACGGCAAGAGCGGCGAACGGCCGATTGCTATCACCGAGGGTCTCGCCGAGTTACTCGGCGAGTACATCGAGAATACACGGAAAGACAAGGTCGACGATGCCGGTCGGGAACCGCTCGTCACGAGTAAGTTCGGACGCCTGTCTCGAAAATCGTTCCGCCGTATCGTCTATGACACGACTGCACCGTGCTTCCAAGGGAAGAACTGCCCGGACTGCTTCGACAGTTTCGACAGGAAGTGTCCGGAGGCAGTCGGTCCCCACGCTGTTAGACGTGGAAGTATCACCCACTTTCTGACGAAGGATGTCCCTGCGGAGATAGTGAGCGATCGAATGAATGTAAGTAGAGACGTGCTTGACCAGCATTACGACAATCGATCTGAGGAGGTCAAACTTGAACAGAGGAGGGTATATCTCGACAATATCTGAAACAGGCTGTAGATCTCAGTTCGACTCTAGTGCAATCTTATTTATAACTGAACTGCCCGGGGCGGCGCTTTTATGCAATAGCGTGTATGGGAGGATGCTATGATGTTATCTGAGGGTCAAATTGAGACAGTCGTAGAGGCTTGGCGGAAGTTCGAGTCAGTGGACTTCCAGTATGCGTCCAGCAAAGGCGAAACTCACGAATTGGGTCAACAAAATGACCGCCGACGCAAAGAACTTCCACAGAGATTCGATCTTTTGAGTCAATTTTTAGAGGGTGAGATAGATGCCGAAAGCCTCCGCGCTGAGATGGCGGGAATGGCCCAAAGTAACAAATTATGGGGTTTCAGCGGTTGGGGCGGCGCTGTCTTCTTTGATTACTTATTGAAATCTGTCCGAAAAAGTGGCGATGTGGATATAGATTCGCTGTTACGGGAGACCCTAAAACCACCAGAAGGTCACGATGCAGCGCGCGAGAAGATCACCAATCTGGAGCGCGTTGTGGGAACACTACGAGAAGCTGATTTAGAAATGGCCAATCTTCCACGGAAAGGAGATGTACCATACTTCCTATCTTACTTTTGGCAATTAGACGAGCCAGATGAATATCCAATATATTACAAATCTATGCGGAACGTGTTTGAAGAAATGGATATATGGACAGAGTCAGAGGATCTTGGAGAAAGTTACGTTGATTTCTGGCAGATTAATGAAGATATCCGTACGATACTCGAATCCGAGACTTCGCGAGATATACATCTCTGGGAAATTGAACGATTATGTCTGTTTATAGAGAATATGAATGCCAAAGAGCAGGTGTGGGAACCAGAAACAAACGAAGAGTACCGTGCTGCTTGGCTTTCTGAGCGGTATCAAGACGCACGAGACTGGGACCAGCTCGAGGCAACAGCTGACCGGACCTCAGAAGCAGTCCATCGTCTTGCCAAGACACTCGTAGATGTCAACGTCACGTTTGACACCGAGGTCCTCACAACATTATTCCGACTATGTCAACACGGCGGTCAAATTAATACGGGCACGAAACAAGATGCGGTTCGAGAACTTCCTCTCCCGGACGATGTAGAAGCTGATTTAGTCGAACTAATCGGTGAGGGAACTGGTAGCGTCGGGGGACCGAACTTCAATCTGAAAGTACCTGATACGGAGACAGGTGACGAACTGAAGGAAATTTTTAATCAACTTCTCATAGGCACCGAGCCAGAATCCCTTGATGAGGCTGTCAAACGATTATCTGCGCTCGATATCGACGGACTCCAGTCAGGGACTTTATCTCCAATAATTCATTATCTCCACCCGACACACTTCCCTATTATCAACGGTCTCGTTGTCGATGGCGTAAAGAAATACTTTGACAGGAGTTTCTCGAAATCGTTCGATGATTATCTAATATATCGGGACCGATATCAATCCCTTCGCGATCAATACTGTTTCAACGAGCACTTCCGTGATCTCGATTACTTCTTCGTCTGGGCCGACAACAAATCCGGTGACTGGGATCATAATTGGACGTGGATGCTTTCTGACGATGGTGCATCTACCCGGGACGTATATGCGATTCAGCCAGGGTCTTCTGGCAGTAATGGGGGATACGACGACCGGAAGGCACTATGGCCAGCGTGGCGTGAAAACGAGTTTATCAGCGTCGGTGGTGAGGATGGAGATCTACGGGAACTGACTGACGACGAGAGAAAACAGAAGGGTGATTCTCATAGCTGGGCAGCGACTGAGGCTTGGGAGACCATGATGGAGATGTCGCCTAGTGATGTTGTAATTGTGAAATATGGATCGAAGGAACTTGTTGGCATCGGCGTCATCAGACCAGAGTCCTATGACTACAAACCCGAAGGCCCCGGGTATCAAGAAAGAGAGGATGGAGCAAAAACGGCCCATCCCCACATCCGAAGTGTTGAGTGGATTATAACCGATGCCGATGGCTGGAACCATTCATCAATTGGTATCGGCCAGTTTAGGCGGAACACGGCATACAATTACGACTATTTTGAGGAACTTCGGTACAAGTTTGCATCACAACTTGGTGATGGTGTTGAGGTGTTTGAAAGCCTTGAAGCAACTAGTCATACACATTCCGGAGGTTCAGAAATAGATTTCTCAGGGACGATATCAGGACCAAGGCCAGCGATTTTAGCACCTGACCAATCACCACCGACGATCAATATCGATGACGAGGATCTCATCAAAGGCCTGTATTATCAGGATGCACCGGGGCTAGCCAATCGGATTCGTGCTGCGCTAATTGCAGGCAAGCACATCGTCTTCACAGGGCCTCCGGGGACCGGAAAAACAGAGCTGGCTGAAAACGTCGCTGAGGCCTTATTCGAGCTTGATGATGCCCACTTTACGGGGTATAAACTCACGACGGCCACAGCTGACTGGACAACGTTCGACACGGTAGGCGGCCGGATACCCGAATCGGCCGGTCAGAGACTTGTTTTCACTCCTGGTTTCGTCTTGCAACGGTTCAAGGATCTAGCAACAAATAGTCAAAAAAATGATATCCTCATCGTTGACGAATTAAATCGTGCTGATATCGACAAGGCATTCGGTCAATTGTTCACCGTTTTGTCTGGGCAACAAGTTGAACTTCCATTCGAAATCGAAGATTATGCAGTCGAAGTGATCCCACAGGGACGGTTCACGGGAACCCAACCGGACCCCCATCAGTTTGTGATCCCCAAGACGTGGCGGCTACTTGCGACAATGAACAGTTATGATAAGACCTCACTGTACGAGATGAGCTATGCATTTATGCGACGGTTCGCGTTTATCGATGTCTCTATCCCGGATTTAGATGATTTAGATTCAATAGCCGAGAGAATTGCATTCTTGGCACCCTATCTGGCAGTTTGGTATGATTATGAATCCGAGGATATTGATGCCGAGACGCTTGATTCGGATCCTGAACTACCTCGGTCAGTAGATGTCAATGCGGTCGTTACTGTCTGGCACGCTTTAACAGTCGGAGAGGAAACTAGGCCTGTCGGACCAGCTGTTATTGAGGATATGTTGCAGTATCTGGATAGCCACGATGGTCCTCTGGAAAAACGCCTAGCAGATGCAATTGTAGCATATGTCTATCCGCAGCTTGAGGGGATCGGCAACCAAGAGAGTATTGTCGAAAAGCTCACCGATTTGAACGCTGACGCCGATCAGCTTCGAAGTACAGCGAAAACAATGTTGAATGTATCCTTTGGCCAAGGTTCGGATGATCTCTTTGATGGGTCTACGTGACAATGGATAACGAGACGTTGCGCCAAGAAGTTAGCGAGCTTGCGTTCGGATACGTTATGTCCGGAAGGCTGAGTCAGGATTGGTTAGGACAGCAACTTGCACCTGATCAACTCCCAGAACGATTTCACGACTACTCAGCACTTGTTGATCTGCACGTAACACTAAATCCGCATATCGCTGCCTTTGCCCAGAACCTCCGTCCTCATCTTCGGACAATCAAAACGGAAACCCGGACTGAAGACAATCGTTCACGTGACAATATCGAAGGTCATATCGACTGGCAACAGACTTATCAGCAGCGTTATCAGGAGACACCCAGTGACCGAACCCTGTTTATCACTCAACGACGGACCGAAGAGTATGATATACCCGAAAACCTTGTTCTGAAGAAACTCTTATCGGTCATTTATGATACAATAACTGAACTGGAGGATATTGACTATGGCTGGTTAGACGAACGTTGGAATCGCGAGGCATCCGGTCACAATGAGATCCAGGAATTCAAACGTATATACACTCGAAATGTCCATCTTGACCGTATTACGACGCCGAGCGATTCCCTCCCGCCTCGGATGATTCAGGCTACAAAATCAGCCCGAAAGGGGTTCTATCGATTCGCAGCTCGGGGTCTTGAGTGGCGAGATAAGCTTCTCGAAGGTAAACCAGATGCTCTACAAGCCGTTTTTCAATCGACCGTTATTGAGCCATCTGAGTCGACCCTGTTTGAACTGTTTGTGCTATTTCGAATCCTCGAGGCGCTTGAACAGCGATTTGGCACGACAGGGAGAGTCCGACCCATATCAGGCAGTGGAAACGCCTTGGCGAAGACCGGGACACCTCCATGTTATGTCTATCACAACAGCTCCGCTAAGGACCGCAACCTGAAATTCCCCCAAATGCCACCACCGAGTGATGATATCCTCGACCGACCGCATCATTCCCAACAGACCGATTCTGAATGGTTAGCGAGATCTCAGACAGTTCACTACTGGCTGGAGTCGATTAGGGATCAACTCTGGGGAAGCAAAAAGCAAACCGGAAAGCCTGATGCTATCGTTTTCAGACCCGCTTCTGCTGAACAAAATCGGTTCGTCCGTGATATCCTTATTGTGGAGGTCAAACACTCCACCAACCAAGAAACTATTAACGAGGGGATCGCCGAAACTCTCCGGTACGTGGCGTATGCAACCAAGCGTACGAACCCGCCAGAGTTCTTATTCCCCGATGCGGCAGATGAGGGTGCTTTTGGAGCAGAGGTTCACGGACTACTTGTGATACAAGATTATGACTTTGATACAGATCTCACGGAGATTAATGGACCAATCGATATTGTACAAGCGTCGGACCTCCAAGAGAGACTCCCATCGGTCCTCCGGGACGTGTTCGAAGCAGGAATAACGTCTCCTCAAAATCAGAGTTCAGTTGACGGATAGGCTGAAATACGAGCAAATAGGGCCAAGTGCTGTTTCTCCCCCCGATTGACTCATCCAGTGTACCCGACAAGCAGGATAACCCGGCCAAAAATTGTGTTTCAATAGCGTCAGGGATACCGATTAAGCTCATTTATCACCTACTACGGTTCCACCATCTGTCATAGCGTATTGAGGAAGAGTGGCTTCGAGTGCCTCTCGCCGTCGTCGAGACTTCCGCTTCTCGCTTCGCTGGTCGTAGTGCTTGTCGAGCACAGGTACCGAGACGTCGACGCGATCACTCAGCAACTCCTTCGGCACGCCCTCATCCAATTGATGCATAATCGACCACTTGCGAAGAGGGTGGGTACTGGAACTCGATGGGCACGAACTCGCCTTCTGGCTTCGCGTCGCTTCACAGTTCTCCTGTTCCCGATTGTGCGGACATTCGTTCGAATACGTGCACGGCCGCGTCATCTTGTAGAAGTCCCGCCGCATCGTAGTAGTTGTGACCCGGCCTGCAGGCGTAGTGAATAGCGGCTCGCGACTGTAGTCATCCAAGACCTCGTTTCGGTGGTGCTCGATGTAGTCGTCGATGAATTTCTGCAGCGACTCGGAGATGTTGACGATTCGCTCTCCATCGATACCGTTCTTGAGTGGCGTCCCGTATTCGTCACGAGACTCCGGTCGATGGCGGAGGTGGATCACGAGATTCTCTCTGTCGACGTCTTCGAGGTCGATTGCACGGACAGCTCCCATCCTGAGACCGATCTCAGTGATGAGTTCGAATTCGGCGTGGGCGCGGGAGGCGTATTCGAATCGTCGGAAGTACGACTGGATACTCTCGACTTCCTCAGTGCTGGGAACGAATTCGTTGACTTCCTCAGATGGCGGGACGTTCGGCATCGGGACGCGCTCCGAAAGGTCGGGGTGGACCGCGTCGATATCCTCACAGAACTGCAGGAACGTTCGGAGGATAGCGAGAGTACCGTTGAGACTGACCGTAGTCAGATCTGTCTGGCTTTTTCGCCAAGTCTTGAATTCCATCAACTGACGTCCGGTGACGTCGTTCAGATTGTCGATGTCGGCATAGTCCGTCCAGTCGACGAAGATTCCAAGAGCCGAGGAGTGCTTACGCTGCGTCGAAGTTCGCAGGCCGTCCCGCCGGTGTTCGAGATACCAGTCGAGGGCTTCCTGCGGTGAGAGTGGTTCCAGTTCGCTCCCAACCATCACCTGCTCCGACTGGCCGTTAGTATATATACTGTCCAATTAATTGGGATTGGTGACTCGGAGGAATTGGGTAGCGAGGACGCAATAATTGGTGATCAGACGAAGAATAGTGCGATCTTCTCTGGTCTAAGACTCATTTCAGTACCACCGTTCTGTCGCGCGCACTTTTTTGAGCTAAGTTTCCTCAAATCTGTATTCTGACTCGACACATTCGAGAAATTTTCTCGGCCGGTTCGGCGCTCAGCTCATCCCACAAACCCCGAAGTGCTAACGATAACGATAGCCCAATTCCCTGCGATTGGAAATGTCCCTAATTTAGCGAATTGGCAGTCCTCCGAATTAGAGAGTTACCAATCCCGGCGGTTGCGCATATTAGCAATCCCCCGGGATTGCCAACATTACCAGTTTGGCTGAATCACCAACATTCGCAACCAGTTTTTATAACGAGAGTTCCGATAGAGGGTGCCCGCGAGCGTTTCAAGGTTTAATTCGGTTCACAAACTATATCCACCAGATGACTGCCTCCGTCTATTACCATCATCCCGGTAATCCCCAGTACTCTCTTGCATACGTCACCCAAGACAGGGATGAGATAACGACCACTGAGGAAGACGCCATTATTGAGCAATACGACCTCGACGAGGAATTTTTCGTGCTGTATACGAACCAGGGGGCCAGCGGTACGGTCGACACGCTCGACGACGACTTCGAAGACGCACTCGACGAAATGTCGCCGCAGGATCGAACGATCACGATCCGACTGCTACAGATATTCGAGGAGATTATTGAGGAGAAGCAACTCGAAGAGAAGGAAAAGCTCGAAATTTACAAACAGATCGAACTAGAGCGGATTCCCGACGCTATCGACCGGGTCGAGTGGAACCGGGCAGCGGTCGATATTGCAGGGCAGCTTATGTCTACGCTTATTCTCAAGCACGCGCTGCCCAATGCTAATCACCGAACATCTATCAGTATGGCACAGTGGTATCTGGAAAGTATCGAAACCGGGTTCTCGTTTCCTGACTTCGCGACGGAAGAGTACGAGTGGAAGGAGTGGGTGAACGAGTACATTACCGAGTCGAAGCGAATCCTCACGGTTCGACGGAATACGACGGCGTTCTCGTTGCTCTCTGAGTGGGGTTGTAACGTCGTCAGGCGGAGGAACGACATCGAGATCACTCTGAAAAAGTACGACCTTGATCTTACTCAATCAGCTGCCTACGAATACTACGGAGACGTGCACACAGAACTCTGTACGGATTTTCTGATAGAGTCCGTCAAACGTGCTGGATACAACGAACTACTCAGCACTGAGGGAATCGGAAAAGCGGCGTTCGTCACGTACCTCGAAGAGACAGAATAAGGCCGCTAGTCTTGGAGGTGAGCGACAGTTCGGCCCAGTTCGCGGGCGTGTTCGCTCTCGCTGATATCGTATCGCTCTTCAATCGATCGAAGTCGTTCCTGAAACGTCATTGGTGTCTCCTCCGGTTGCCTCTACATAATCTGAGGGGGTTCCCGCATAAGAGCTTTATCCTGACCATCCTCTCTGAAACTGTGTTCACTCACAGTTTCTTTCCAACTGTCTCCGACAACGGCTTCTGTGGATCATCAGCCTAGTCATTTCTGTACTTTCTCCCTTCGGGACACGCATCAGGAGTTATATGATAATCCCGAGGGGTATCTGAGATATGGATAGAGGGCTAGAGCTGCGAATCAAGGGACATCTCTACGAAATTCGAGAGACCAACGACGAGGTGATCGATTCTAGACAAGGATATCCAATGGCAGAGAAGGGCTACGAAAAGACACTCCAGAGCGTCGCTAACTGCTCGAACCCGGAGTTGGTAGACCACGTTGCAGAGAACATCAAGGACCACATCTGTACTCGGGAGGAACGGCCGAGAAATCAATCAATTCGTCGGAACGCTCGGATGCTTCTCGCTGAAAAGGACATTGTCGCAGATCACTATCTCAACAAGGCCTGAGATCAGGGACCCTCGTCATCGATTGGCGTCTTTTCAGGACCAAAATTTCCAGAGAATCGGCGGAGGGCTATTAGAGGGGATCCGTTCGTTCGATAGCCTCGGCTAACCGGTCAAGAGAAGCAGGATCACAGGACTCTTCGACGTGGTTAATGTTCCATAATCCGGAGTTTCGAATCTTCTCATTCGGACTGTAACTACCAAGCCAACTGTCACCACGGGGATCAATGGGTTCGGATTTGTAGTTGCTCACCAGTGCGATGGTATTCCGTTCGACGTAGGCCCGGTCACTCTCGGGTCCTGGTTCGTCGCCGACGTCAACCCAGAGGAATGGGAGATCCCGGATGTACTCGCTGACTCGCTGCTCAAGTTCGAGTTCAGTAAGCCTGAGTTCGCGAGCAGCACTGCTTCCATCTCCCCACTCAGGATAGTCGTGGTGAAGATCGTCTCGCTCGATCAGCGCTTCACCGACACGCTCGCGGAAGACTGACCCCCGATGGTTCCCTCCGCCCTCGTATGTCCCGCTTAGCGCGCCTCGATGAGTTCGGAGCCGACTCCACAATGTGGTCCCACTCCCCGAAGAAACGGCGTGAGTGCCGATGCGTGTGAGGCGTTGGGCGTCATCCGACGTACTGTGTTCGTCATTCACGAAGAAGAAATAGACCCCACGATCCGGCCAATCCATATAGCCGTCACAGTTCTTGAGCTTCTGAGTGCCTCCGACTCGCTGCTCCAAGTCGTTCAATAACGCGTACAGTCGATCAAGCTGAGATTCTCGATCCATCGTTCCACCTACGCCCATTCGAGGTCGGCGGCCGAATACGAGTATTGCTTGATCTTTTCCTCCTCACAGTGGTTGAATAGCTCTCCCGGAGCTATTGTTGAGTCCCCGATTTGGCTAGTGTAGACTACGACAACGGGTTCGTCCGATTCGTCATCGCAACGGATCACAATAGCCTCGTCGGGATCGTCGTGATTCCCGTTAACGACCGTATCTCCCGGCGCAAACGGATTCGTGGCGAAATCGAGGTTCGTATGCTTGTACGTGTACAGCTTGATGTCCTGATCGTCGCAGTACGACGAGAGCAGGGCCACATCGATATCTCGCCAGTTACCGGGGCCAGCGTCGAGACTGCTCGGGAAGGCGACGCAGACTGCCTCACCGTCCATCTCTTGGCCGTAGATTCCGACCTCCTTCTCTGGTGGGAGAACCTCGACGACGACCGCCACAGATGCATCTTCGTCGTCTGCTTTCTGAACGCGGTCCCCGGGCGAGAAGGGGTTCTGCGGCTTCTGATTCATATGGGCCGTGTTCGGTCCGAGATCCATCAGTTCGTTCATCGGGCGAGCGGCGAGATGATCCAGCTTCGTGGGTTCGTCTCCCGAGTACGCCTCTTGGGTTGCCACCTTCGACTCCAGTGTCTCGACGCGCTCCCAGCCGAGCAAGATGAGACCGTCCTCGTTGTCTCGGTGCCACACCATCACGATGATCTCGTCGTCGGGATCCTGCTCAAGCAATTGGGACGGACGGAATGCAGAAACGTCGCGAGATGTCTTGACGTCGATTTCGTAACCGAAGACCTCGAAGTCGTACGATGAGAAACTCTCCGCATTGCACTTCCGGAGCGCTTCCTCGTTCTTCCACTCCCACATTTCGACGGGGAGGTACTCACGGCAGAATTGTTCGAACGCTAGTTCACCGAGGTTGCCGCGGCGCTTGGTCGGGACGTCGTTGGCACCTTGCTTCACAGCTTGGTGGTGGGCTCGTTTTCGATCGATATCGTCGGGGGTGTAGAGATACACTGTTTTGGGATCTGATGGTAAGGTGATGAATCTTTATTGAATCGGAGCAGCCGTCTGCAGTCTCGTCGATTAGAGCTGTATTTCACCTACTCAGGCGACACTACACCTATTGGATACGATCGTGGGATCGGAATGGATTCGTTCATTCGTGGGTGACGAAATCAACACCGCTTCGCGGACATTTCCCCGAACGGCTGCACTTTCGGTCACGGCCCCGACAGCGGTATTTCGGTATCGGTCGTCGTCGAGATCGTGTCCCGAACGCAATGCGCCCGTTCACACGAACCGTCTCACGAACTGCTCTTGGATCTCTCAGCGCACGGCTTCGAGCCCGGGCCGCGGACGCCGCGACGTGCGGCCGTCAAACTGGCTCGCGTGCGGCTGGGGTTCGTGCTCTACATCGGAACCGAGGAAGCGGGCTACCACGTGCAACTGCGTCCCGGCCCGGAGAGCGGGGGTCTCGAACCGGTTCGCGTCCATCGCGGGGATATTCTGACCGCGAGTGAGACGGAGCCCGGGCTGCCCGGTATCGACGGCTTGGCTGACTGGCTGCGGTTCGTCATTGAGTACGCTGCGGAGACGGCGAGGGAAGAGACGGATTCGAGGGTTTGAGTGGGTTGATTATTCAGCCGACGAATTATACGTACGAAACCTCTTTTCCATTGATTTCCGTAGTTCCCTTAACCTGAAGAAGCTCTTCAAACGTCATCCCTTCTGGCTTTAGCTCAACAGTTCGCGGAGGGCCAAAGATCCGTTCTTCATCTTGCTGGCCCATCAGACTGCTATTCGTAATGAAGAAGCTGAAGGTTGCTTTCTCGACATCATCGGCTGCCAGCTGTCGGGTTGCCGCCAGTATCGATCCCGAGTGATTCGGATCGATTGTCGTAATTGGCTCACGAACAAAACGCACATCGTCTTCTCCCGCTTTGAGTGAGTTCCCTATTCGCTTCTTTGGATCGCCATCATCTCCGATACGTCTCAAATCTATGGAGTCACAGCCGGATATCCAGCCATCCTGAGTCTCATATTCAATACAAGTTTTCACTTCGAGATCTGTTGCCACTCCATTGCCGAAGTTCGATAACCAAACTTCGAGCTTTCCCCCGTCTGCTGAACGACGTTGCACGTCGACGTGAGGTTTATTCTGGAATCGTAATTGCTGGGACTGGAGCTGATATTGTCCGAAGTACAGTACTACCAATAGCGCTGACAGAGCGATTGAAGCAAACCCCTGATTGCTGTTTACTGCCGCTCGGAGCTGAGGATGGAACCACAGCCCACCCAATAATATTAAGATTACCACTGCTCCAATAATCCATCTCAGTCGGGGATCACGAGGACTGATTATCCTCATTCGGTATCGTTACCCAGTGTGGGGAAGTCCGAGATCTGCTTCTGCTCACCAACCTTCTCACGGGCATACTCTCTACACTTCTGTTGGAGCTTTTGATACTCCTGCTCTATTTTGTACTTTACCCACTTCTTCTTCAATGTCTTCTCAATACCCTGCCGTGAGGTATATTGAGAAACCACTTTGTAGTCTGCTTCCGCATCGTCCCAGTCACAGAGTAGCCCTATCTCTTTGCCAAGGTCAACAATACTGTCAGATATCTCTTCGATCTGCGCTCTTTCGTAGTTTCTCGCTCCAGATTCAACCTCTCGATAGATATCTCTCTGATTTATGTACGTATTCCTACCCTCAGAACTGTATCCTCGTGTGATGACACGGAGCTGATCTACATCGGCTGTCTTTGGAAGTATACTGATTGTTCCAGTTGCAGTATCCCGGTTTTCCAGCTCCGAATTTAGCTTACCGATTGAATGGGTGGCTAATCGAGATAGTTCCTCAATTGGGTTCTCAGATGAGAAGCCATCCGGCATCTCGTCGGGAAGACTCTTAATAAGATTAATTTCCTTATCTGTTCGATTCACACTCCAAACTTTGATATTTTCTCCCCTTGAGAGGATTTTACGGGAAGCCTTGCTGGCGTGGTTGTCGTATGTTGCAAGCACAAATTCTGCAAAATCCATACTTTTCCCGAGATAGTTGCTTTCGATATACTCCCGGTTATTTTCGACTTCTTCTCGTTGCTTCACGATATCATTAATAACCGATCCAACATTCGTCGGAAGGCTGGCCTTTGCCTCGCCAAAAATCACCCTACCCTCCAGATCGTGAAGTAAAAAGTCGAAGTTCTTGACACCGCACTCTTGGAGAGGATCCGCCCGTATGAATCGATAGCCCTGAGGAGACGATTCGGCAAATGGGAAAATGCAGAAATTGATGAGTCTTCGGTGTTCCTCTTCCTGATCAATAAACGCCTCTAGGTCCTCTTTATATCCCTCTTTATCAAAATCAGCTTTTTTCGAGATGATGCACTCTTGATACGCACCCCTGTAGTCCTTCGTATGATGGTCTGGTAAATCGTCGGGAGGATCGATATTGACCATCTATGCGGCGGTTTGAACTTCGTGTAATTGTAGCTCGGCGCGCCCATCGACAAGCTGCAGAATGCAAAAGTAGAATTCAACTAATGATGGAAAGGAACAGCTCCGTTCTGGGACGATTCTCATTTCTTCTGAGGTAGCGCTAATATTAAAGAACGAATCACGTCGCTCGTCTACCACCTGGGCGCTAAAATCGAGTGAGCCAGCCTGCATTTTGACATCTGTAAAACTGAAGTCGACCCTGTCGCGGTTTATGGTGCCTTCGACGAAATCTTCCGCCATTACGCGAGTGAACTCACGGTCGAAAGCAATTTCACCCGCTTCGATATTAGGCACCGTAATCGACAAATTTCCCGACTTCACCTCCTCTTCTGTGAATCGGATCTTCTGCGTTAGGTCTTTTAGATCGAGGACGTTCTCAATGACTTCCTCAACCAATTCAAAGAGCAAATCGAAGTTTGCTAGACGAATTTTCTTCAGTGTGAATTTGCCAGCAGAGTCGATCTTGAGTCCTAAATCCTGTTGCTCGTATTGGATTCGGACTGGGACGACTCCGTAGCTGCTTCTCAACTCTTCAATTGCTTCCCGGCCATCCCGTCCTTTATATTCGATTGATCTATCCACTGTTGGGCGAATATCCGCATCTGCCATATCGCGGACCCGTTCAGATTTGAATTCGGTAATCCGAACGTTTTCGTGACGTTCCAAGACGATCTCGTTCATCCGTTGGAAGTCTTCCAGCATAATCGGCATCAAAGAGAGATCATTTCGGCTGTTGAGTGACGGGAGAAGGACCTGATCAATAGCCTCCTGAGTTTCCGCTGTCAGAACCGCAATAATTTCATCATCGTCCTCGTAGGGCCCGATGAAGAAGTCCGCACGATCCTCATATCCCATTCGATTTGTGTACTTTGTGGAGACACGGGTCATATCACCGTAATCCTGCGTTTCGAACCTATCGGAGAACTCTGCAGACCAGTTATCCTCTGCAATATAGAAGTAGAACTTTAGTTGGTTTATATGGTAAGGCTCAAACGCCTCTTCAGGGTGATCAATTACCTCCTGACAGAGTTCTTTGAGGGTGTAATCGTCTGGTTCTATTTTCATATTCTTCCCTTGTTTCGCATCATCAGATCATCGTGTTCGCTTAGAAAGTATCGTGTCAAGGCACCTATTAAATGTACTCCCAAACAGCTCATATCAATTGGACGGCTCCCGCGCCAAAAAAATGGGCTGACTTGATTTAGGCATATACGATCTCCCCCCCCAAACATTTACCCAGATTGGCAATCAGTTCACAGTAATGACTAGAAGAGAATTGTGGAGGGGCCAAATCATTTCTCTACTATTCTGGTTGAAGAGTAAATTCATCACATTGCTATCTTGTTTGAAGCGTCAATTTTTCACCTTACTGTCTTTTTCGCTCGTGGTTGGAGCAGGCTTACTCGTTTACAATTATTATCCAATCACGACACTCGAACCAATCACCGCCGAATCTGCCGAGACAATTAATTTTCTGGAACTCGTAGTACCTGCAGTGTTTTCAGCGGTCTTGGCGATCCTTTATCTGAGAATGAGTGGAACTCAGCGTAGACAAACAGAGATTCAAGACATTCAAACTAAACTCCAAGAAGCTGAGCAAAAGCCGATAATCAACGTTCATAGTCTCGATGCAACTGCTGATTCAGTTCTGATCGAATTGGAAAATGTGGGAAGTGGCACAGCGGAAAATATCTCGATTGTCGCTCACATATACATAAATGGCTTAGATGCCGAGAGAGCAATTAAAGAACCGCTACATCGGAATTTCTTAGTTCGGGAAGGCTCTGATCCATTTATTCGATCAATTGGTTCTGGTCAGAAAAGTAGGTTTTCTGGAAGAGTATACTTGCCAAGCAAACAGTACGACGGATTTGATGAAACGTTCTCTTCCGGGTTAGAATCTGCATTTGAAGGTATTAGCACCGACACGTTCTATTTGCAATTTGAACTGCAGTATGAACATAATATCCCTAACAAAAAAAGAGCTCGACAGTTTATCACTCCACTACGAGCCTCAGCTTCTAGAGGGTATACTTTAGAGGATGTAATCAAGGGAGGAACCTCTGCACCAGAGGAACTAAGAACGATTCTGCAGTCAAATGATAGCAGTCTTCGAGAGCCTACTGTTTTGAATTTGTAGGTGCTGGCCCGTCACAACGCACTTTCAAGCTTGCAATTCTTTTGCCATTAGGGCATTCGCAAATGAATAGATCCACCTCTTTTTGGCCTCGGTATTTTGATGGCAACCTCGTCTTCATTAGTGCTGATTTGTCCTCTCCCCCTTGTGTAACAGATAGTTTCTGTTTATCAAAGTCCCACCCAATTCCAGAATCTAACGAACTTGTTCGAACCTCAAACGGATCTGGAATCTGGATATCTAAATCGATGGGCAGTTCATCTTCGGAGATCGATGAAATTTGAATCAAAAACGGACCTTCTGGCTGGAGAAGAAGTGTTTCATTTTGATTAGGGGGGGTTCGTGTTGGCTTCAGTTGAACCTCGCAAAGAGGAATGTTCAGACCAAGAGAGTGTTTGATCCGGGACAGCAATCTTGAACTCACCTACTGACGACTGCAGCTTCGAACTGCTGAATTATATACTCGCGAAGGGAAACCCCTTTACAAACACTGTCAATCAAATTGTCTTCTTTGTCCGGCAACGGGATGTCCAATTGGCCATCTGCATAGGTTACTACTCCACTATCGTTTTGGAATTCGAATTTAAGCCGTGCGATTTCAACAGGCAAATCTTCTCCAGAATGTATTCGATTGATCTCCTCCCCCTCGTAGGCTACAGGACTGGAAACTTTGATAATCTCTTTTGCAGACCGTATGAAATCGCAGATTTTCTGATGCGTGGGTGAAAAATCAGTTTCAATTGAGAGGTCTTGATCAACGCTGTCAATGAGCTCACTAAATACCGTGTCCGGTTTCGGAGTATCCTGATCCAAGATTAGAAAAACCAGCTGAGAACTCTTCCGCCGCTCAATAACACCCTCTATTTTCTTCGGAGATCCGAAGAGTGGCTCGGTTGTAAATCTGAAGGGGGTGCAAGTGATTTCTTGCCCTTCAAACTCGTACGGATGCTCTCCCCCTTCTCTCGTAAGTAGGTCTTGGGCGGTTCGAGATCGTTCTTCATCAAACTCAAATTTACTAGTAATTCGTCGTGGCAGCAGCTCAAGCGTCCCGTTATCCCGGATTCTCCTCACGCTGTCAACCGGCATAACTTATTTCTTACTATTATTTTCCGTTCTCACAGCTATACTTTTTGCGGTACGAATTTTAGTCGAAATCGAGATTGGCGTGTTTCTTAGGATCTTCCTCACGTAGGTCTGCATATTTCTTGACCAGGCTATCGTAATCGAAATCATATTCTGCACCGTTTGTCATATCTTTCGCTTGTTCGTACAACGTGTGGAAGTACCGGGGATGTACGTACTTGTGTTTGGGATCCAGTTCTTCCCACTCCAAATACGTCTCTAAAAGCTGCTCAAGGAATAGGTTAGTGATGAGTGTCCGCTTGAATTGGTGTGCACTCCCGACCGATTTTTGTGCCATTACTCGAATGTTCCCATCCGCGTATAGTTGCGCATCAACTTTGATCGACTCCCCATCTGGATCTGCAATCTCAAAGATTCCTTCAAGCTTATCGAAATTTCGATCATCGAGTATACCTGCAATGATTGGGTGAGAGTTGGTGATACTTCGAGAGTCACTTACCTCATTAGACCGGCCGAAGTACGAGAGATTCCCCTTCATAATAGCGTCCGAGAAGTGATCGATGTCAAGGCGCGGTGGACCATTCACTACATCCGATTTCCATACAAGCCACAAGAGGAATTCTGGATCGAACTCAATGGGCCGAAAGTTTGACCCGTTGAACAGAGGCGATAGCTGTTTCTGGAGATCATCCATCTTCCCCTGACTCCCTTGGAGGAATAGATATTTGCCGGGATACAGGTATGCGTACGCCGACCATTCATCTCGAATGAAGCCTTCGACAGCATCTCCATCTGAATCAACGACCTCCTCATTGAGATCATATTTTTCCTTGGTAAATGCCAGATCGATCACTTCTTCCGTAACCGATTTGAGCATCGGCGAAATGTCGGAATATCGATTGAGCCACTCCTGGAGTTGGAGGTCATCGAAACCAAAACCGGGTTGTGATGGTGTACCCTCCTCAAACGCAGTAAGTTTCGCAAGGGCATCGTCCTTCGTCAATGACTGGAGAGCCCCGTCTTCAGCGGCGTAAACTGCATTGATGACCAGTCTACCATCATACTCGAAGCTCTCTTTCTCGTCATTCGGATTATTCATTCTAAAATGTATTTTTGATGTGACTGTTATAATTGTTTTCGTACTGACCCTCGCTTTTGAAAGTCGGGGCCAGCCGCCCTAATCCTCGACAGAAATTCCCTCAACGTAGTCGACGACTTCATTCCGAATATACGCAGCAAAGTCAGCGGAATCGAATGAAGAAGGCTGGTATACTTCTATGTAACCGCTCTCAGTGAGAGATGCCTTGATAATGTTCTGTTGGAATTCGTACTGGATTCCGAGTTGATTCACCTGAGATCGCCCTAGAGCATCACCAATATCTGAGTCATCAACAACGTGATCACCATAGACAACGCCCTTTTCAGCGGTCCCTGTATTTCCATAGAAGCCCAGTTGCCAGAGGTGAGTCTCTTCGTAGTCTGCTGCCATCGACGTGAGGTTTAATTGAGCCCGGTTGACCGACCAGCCTAATTCACTCGATAGTATGTCATAGAGGAATCTACCTTCTCCGCTCTCAATGACCAAAAATTCACCAGGAACAAGCAACCATTCGGTGTGAAGTGTCTGTTTCACTGGCTTTGTAACTCTGGTTATGGAGCCGTCCGACATCTCGATATCCTCGGTTTCGTCTGGAATGTCGGTAGCAGCGTGTCCTGTCTGGACCGTTACTCCAAGCTCTTGATCCGTCGTTGTCTTGTGAGGTTCAACACAGTATTCGTACTCGATTCCATCCTGTACTGTGGTCTCGTGAAATCCGTCAATTGGTTCTGCGGGTGAGTTAATTAGACCAAGAACACCTGATTTCATAGCTAGCGGGCATTTTTAGCCCAACCTATTAAATTAATAGATTGTCAGATAGTTTGATTATTGCATTGGGAATAAGCCACCGTCAATATTAGTGATTATTCGTTCATCCCCCCACGTCGCCTATTACCCACACACGCATCTGACGATCTGTGATCGACACAGAAACAAGCAAAATTCAGCCCGAGAAAGACGAATTAGTCGTTGACGGGCTCAAGCTCGGAAGCATCGAATTCCTCGTCGAGGTAGGCAATTCCCTTGTCCGTGATCCCATAGAGACCACGGTAGACCTTTTTGAGCAGTCCGTATTCAGCCAACTTCTTTGCACGAATGCTAGCGTGCTGACGAACAGGCCCGCCAAAGGCTTCAATCGCCGATGGGGTCAGGTTCCCGTGCTCCCGGATGAGTTCCAGAATTCGGTCGTCGGAAGGAACCATCCAGTCGGCGGATTGTCTCATCTCGTTCGTGGTTGTAGAGGCCATTATCATAGACTCACCGATAAACAGCATATAAGGACGGTTGTAAATCAATACACTACAACTTACAATTGAACGCTTTACAATCGTCAGTAAATTATAAGTCAGACGGATTTTAACGATGAGGTGACCCAGCCCTTTCGGGCCAGAAAGCCCGACGTGTTGGAGCACGCCGGGGTTGGGTCGAATCCCTGACCGGGGATTTTCAATCGACCCATGAGCGAATCAGCGAACCAGGGCCAAAACGATTGCCCACAGACTGAGTCGTACCGACACCCAACCGCACACGGCGACACCTTCGCCGACCTCCCCGCGTTCGCCCGCGATCTCTGCTGGGCGATCGCCCGCCGCGGCCCCAGCAAGGGCGTCGCGCTGAAAAACGAGATCGAGGCCTACTACGGCGAGTCGCAGAATCACGGGCGCGTCTACCCGAATCTGAACCGCCTCGTCGACGAGGGCCTGCTAGAGAAGACCGCCCTCGACAAGCGCACGAACGAATACGCGCTGACCGAACACGGCGAGGCCGTCCTCGACGCCCGCCGCGCGTGGATCGACGGCGAAGACGGCGACGGCGAGGGGGCCGAATGATGGCGATCGCCCATCCCGCCGGGCGGAGTAATCGCGTCCGGCTGGTCCGCTGTCCCGCCTGCGGCAGCAAGCTCTCCGAGCTGCGTGTCCGCACGAGCACGCACATCGCCTCGCATCTGCCCGAGGACTTCGGCCTGACGCCGCTCGGGGAGATCAACACCACCTACCTGCCGACCGGAGGTGAGGCTTAGTGGCATCTAGTTCCTCCACGACAGACGGCGGTGAGGAATTGACTGAAGACATTTTTCACGTCGTTTGCCACGACTGCTGCACCGAGGAAATCTACTCCGAAGAGCACCAAGCGAAGGGTAAAACTCAAGATCACTCCCGAACCAGCGGTCACAACGTCGAATACGCGTATATTGGTACATTCCACTGTGGAACAAGTGATTAGCGGGGTACCAACCACAAAGCCATGGTTGGAGCTACACTCAAAGAAAACGGTTCATAAGTGATCGTTGTACCAAGCGAGTGTTTCGCCAAACCGCAATCCATCCGTCGGTATCGAAACCTCAACGGTAGCCTCATTCAGTAGCGGGAGAAGTTCGTCGTAATAGTCACGGCCAGCGTGAAACTCCAGTCGATGATCAGAAGCGATCAATCCTTTAGTACGTAATTGGTCGTACACTGTCTCTGACCATTCCTTTTTCTTCGCTACCGGCGCACCACTCAATGTCTCGTTGTAAGGTTCAATCGACGGACCATCAGGTTCGATTAGATGGTGTTTCGCAGAAAGGATGTACCACAAATCAGAATTTGCTTCAACGTACTTACGGGCCTTTCTGAAGAACGCCGATTCCATATAGAGATTCTTCGGCTTCGCCGATTGCTCACGCTTACTCTTGGTGCAGCTTATGAGCCCAATTTGCATACCTTCGAGACAACCAGCCAGTATGAAATAGATACTGTAACCTAGGTGCGCAGGATGAGGATTTCGTTCAAACTGTCAAGACACGTTCATAGGAGAGATCAGGGCAATTTCTTTCAGCCATCAAGGGTGGCCAACAGGCGAATTGGCAGGACCCACCCCCCTCGGTACCTTTATTATAATCCACGGTTTCGATCATCGCGAGTCCCGGACAGAGGCGAGGGCCGACCACAGTCCGTATGGGTCCCGGAAATTTGAGAGGCGCTATATCGCCATCTCAAAACCGAATACGGGCGCTACAGGCGCTGTGTCCCAATAGAATCGGACTGTTAGAGACCGTACGAACCGCGTATGGGTCGGGGCGGATTCGAACCGCCGACCTGCTCCGTGTGAAGGAGCCGTCATAACCGGACTAGACCACCGACCCGTGCACCAGATTTTCCCCGTCGCTGGACTTAAGCGTTCTTCTTCGCTGACTGCGAGCAGAAACTGAAGCCACTCAGTACGACGGCGACTCCTCGGGAACGTCGTCCCGGGCGTTGACGAGCCGACCGAGGACGAACAAGGCGTCGGAAAGCCGATTGAGATACCGAATCGCCTCCGCGTTCGCTGGCTCGTCGGCGGCGAAGTCGACCGCGCGCCGTTCCGCTCGGCGGACGACTGCCCGGGCGTGGTGCAGCGTCGCGCCCGCCTCGCTTCCGCCGGGGAGGATGAACGAGGTCAGCGGTTCGAGCTCTTCGTCGGCCTCGTCGATAGCGTCCTCCAGTTCCTCGACGTGCTCGGCGGTGACGACCGGGGCGTCCTCGTCGGGGGCAGGATTCGCGAAGTCCGCCTGCACGATGTGGAGGTGGTTCTGGATCCGTTCGAGCGTCTCGTCGACGTCGTCGTAGCCGGTCGGGCGCGCCGTGCCGATGAGCGCGTTCGCCTCGTCGACGGAGCCGTACGCCTCGATCCGCGGGCTCGTCTTCGAGACCCGGGACATATCGCGGAGATCGGTCATCCCCTCGTCGCCGCGGCCGGTGTAGATCTTCATTGGCCGGCGAGCGTGCGCTCGACGTACGTGATGATGTTATCGCTCTCGTTCATCGTGACGCCGCGGTCGTCGTCGATGAGGACGGGGACGGCGCGCTGCCCGCTGACGCGCTTCACCTCGTCGCGTTCGGAGTGGAGCGCGTCGACCCAGACGGTCTCGTAGTCGACGTCGTGCTCGCGCAGGGCGTCGTGAACCGCCTCGCAGTGCGGACAGCCGTCGAGCGCGTACAGCGTGATGCTCATAGCCGACTCTGCGGACGCCGCAGCAAAGAGGTTTGCCCGTTCCGGGTACAGCCGAATGCGACGCCGCCCCCGTGACTAAAGTGAACACACCGCGTATCGGTTCGTATGAGCGTCACGGGGCTCTGTCAGATCTGCGAGCGCCGAGAGGCCGAGTACGTCTGTCACCGCTGCGGTGCGGCCGTCTGTACCCTTCATTTCGACAAGGAGCACGGCGTCTGTGTCAACTGCGCATCCGCCGAGGGAACCGAAGACGTCGCGGACGACGCGGGCGACGTCCCGAGGTTCCGGTAACGACAGTGCGGCCGGGGTCGCCACCGCGACGGGGTTCGCCGCCGGCGAGGGTCAACCGCGATACTGATTCAACTGTCTTTTGAGCCGACGCGCCGCATCCCCAGCGACCTTCGCGAACGCCTCGCCTTGGTCCTCGCCAGCGAAGATGATCCCGCGCGAGGAGTTGACGAGACCGACGCCCCCAGCCAGCCCGTACTCGACGGCTGCCTCGGCGTCGCCACCCTGTGCGCCGATCCCCGGCACCAAGAACGGGAGATCCGGGACCTGCTCGCGGATCGACTCCAACTCCTCGGGCGCGGTCGCGCCGACGACGAGGCCCACGTTGCCGTGTTCGTTCCATAAGTCCGCGAGTGCGGCGACGCGCTCGTAGACGGTCTCACCGCTACTCAGTTCGAGATCCTGCAGGTCCGCGCCGCCGGGGTTCGAGGTCCGACAGAGGACGAAGACGCCTTTGTCGGCCCGGTCGAGAAACGGTTGCAACGAGTCCCGACCCATATACGGATTGACGGTGATCGCGTCGACGTCGTCGAGCAGTTTCGCGTACTGGCGCGTCGTGTTGCCGATGTCGGCGCGCTTGGCGTCGAGGAGGACGGGGACGTCTTTGCCCTCGGCGTAGACGATCGTCTCCCGGAGCGCCCGCCAGCCCTCCGCGTCCTCGTAGAACGCCGCGTTCGGTTTGTAGCAGGCGGCGTGCTCGTGGGTCGCGTCGATGATTCGTCGGTTGAACGCCCACTGCGGGAGGTCCTTGTCGAGCAGATGTTCGGGCAGTCGCGAGCGATCGGCGTCGAGGCCGACGGAGACGACGCTGTCGATCCGGTCGATCCGGTCGCGGAGTCGCTGGAAGAACGGCGCGGTCATAGTCGATGCTCCCCGTCCGAGAAGGAGTAGGTTTCCCTTCGGCGCAGGTCGGTGACATAGATTTCCCTTCGGACCGGACCGAAGAAACCGGAAACCGTTAGGGTGACCCCGCGGAATGAGCCGGTATGACAGACGCCGCCGACCTCGCCGCGCGCGTCCGCGAGGGCGACCTTCGACTTCACGAACTGGACGACCACGCCGACGCCGACACCGCCGCCGAGGCGCGTCGGCTGCTCGTCGAGCGCGAGACCGGCGCGACGCTCGACGCCGTCGGCGACTACGGCTTCCCGGCCGAGCGCGCGGAATCGAACATCGAGAACAT
>Ga0207851_100272_pt1 | contig 32707 bp, 34 predicted proteins | sample A23E3SouthBayCA_FD_187747 | JGI IMG/M metagenome (GOLD analysis project Ga0207851, IMG submission 187747) | Aerobic enrichment media microbial communities from Eden Landing Ponds, California, USA - A23 E3 (SPAdes) | ecosystem: Environmental > Aquatic > Marine > Unclassified | place: Emeryville... | reverse complement strand
TCGTAGCCAGCCCGCCAGTCCAGCAGGAGGTCCTTCGTGAGGAACGAGGCGACGATCATGCGCACGCGGTTGTGCATGTACGCCTCGTCGCGGAGTTGCCGCATCCCCGCGTCGACGATTGGGTAGCCGGTCTCGCCGCGCTTCCAGGCTTCGAGTGCCTCCTCGTCGTCGCGCCACTCGATGGGGTTCGCGTAGTCCTTGTAGTTCTGCGTGACCACCTCGGGGTTGAACGAGAGGACCTGCGCGTAGAACTCCCGCCACGCGAGCTGGCCCTGGAACTCCACGACGCTCTCGCGTTCCGCCTCGCCGTCTGCGGCAGCACGCGCCGCCTCGGTCCGCTCGAACACCTCGCGGACGCCGATCGTTCCGAACTTGAGGTCAGGCGAGAGCCTGGAGGTCGCGCCCTTTGCTGGGTAGTCCCGGGCGTCCTCGTACTGATAGATGTCCGCTTCGCAGAACGACTCGAGGCGCTCGCGGGCCGCCGCGGTGCCCGCCGGCGGGACGTCCGCGTCGGGGTCGTCGAAGCCGAGGTCAGCCAGTGACGGAATTGCGTCGCCGGAGACGGCCGCGAGGTCCTCGGGAGCCGGTTCGGGCGCGGGGTCGTCCTTCTCGCGGTCGCGCCACTTCTTCCAGAAGTACGTGTAGACGGCGTACGGGTCGCCGGCGTTCGTCCGAATCGCCCCGGGTTCGTGGTGGACGGCGTCGTGGTACTGTTCGTGGGTAATCCCGGTGTCGCTCAGCGCAGCACGTACTGCTTCGTCGCGCTCGTCGGCGAGCCCGGAGTAGTCGTGGTTCCAGACGACGCGGTCGGCGTCGTACTCGCCGGCGAGCCGCGGCAGCACCGCCGAGGGGTCGCCGTGCCGCACGACGAGGTCGCTACCCAGGTCGCGGTAGCGCTCCCGGAGGCCGTCGAGGGCGTCCAGCATGAACGCGACCCGGGGCGGCCCCGCGTGCTCCATGACGCCGTCGTCGAAACAGAACACGGGCACCACGTCGCCGAATTCGTCCCCGTCAGCGGCCGCGGCGAGACCGAGGTTGTCCGTCGTGCGGAGGTCCCGGCGGTGCCAGAAGAGCTGCATGCCCGCTACGTGGAGCGGCTCGCGCGAAAAAGTACCGGTGCCCGCGGCGCGCGCAGTGCGCGGCCGTCAGTTGAAAATGCGGAAGGAACCGCGGCCGACCGCGACCTCCTCGGTGTCGCCGTCCGGTTCTTCGGCAGTCACTGAGACCTCCGCGACGCCCACTGTCGACCCGACGCGAACGACGCTGGCGTCGGCGACGAGGTCACCGCGTGCTGGCCGCAGGTACGAGACGTTCAGGTCGATTGTCGCCACGCCCGCGCCGACGGGTTCCTCCAGCGCCGTTCGGACTGCGAGGCCGCCCGCCGTGTCGATGAGCGTCGCCGCGATGCCGCCGTGGACGTTCCCCTCGCCGGCGCCGTGGTTCGTGAGCTTCTCGTCGTACGGGACGCGCAGCGTCATCTCGCCGTCGCCCGCGGATTCCACGTCGAGGTCGAGAAACGAGAGGAACCCGTGGTCGTCGACGTACGACTGGATGAACGCGGACGCGTCGTCGGCGTCGAAACCGGTCATGCGTCTGGATGGGGCGGGACCCGGGAAAAGCCCACCGAGTCGGAAGCACCGTCGGCTACGGGAATCTTCTTGCCGCCGTCCCGCGTTGGGTCAGTCGTGACCAACTTAGTCCGCACCATCGAGTCCGTCGTCGAGTCTCAACCGGACCGACCGGCGGTCGTTTACGAGGACCACGAACTGTCCTATGGGGAGTTCTGGGCGCAGACCGGGCAGTTCGCGGCCGCCCTGCGCGAGCACGGCGCCGAACCGGGCGACCGGGTCGCGCTCTACCTCCCGAACCTCCCGCAGTTCGTGGTGGCGTTCCACGGCGCGCTCCGCGCGGGGTGTGCCGTCGTGCCGATGAATCCCCAGTACAAGAGCCGCGAGATCTCGCACCTGCTGTCGGACTCCGGCGCGACGACGGTCGTCGCGCTCGCGGACGTGGTGCCGTTCGTCGAGGACGTGTGGGACGACACCAGCGTCGAGCGCGTGGTTACCGTCGGGGGCGACACCGAAACCGGGACGCCGTTCCGGGAGTTCCTCACCGAGGGCGACGACAGCGTCGCGGAGCGCGCCGACGACGACGTCGCCGTCCAGCCGTACACGTCCGGGACCACAGGGAAGCCGAAGGGCGTCCAGCTCACCCACCGGAACCTCACCTCGAACGCCGAGCAGTCGATCGGCATCGTCGAGGGCGACGTCCAACCCGAGGACCGGAAGATCGGCGTGCTGCCGCTGTTCCACATCTACGGGATGACGGTGACGATGAACGCCGCGCTGTTCGCCGGCGCCGCGTTCTACCCGCTGCCGACGTGGGACGCACAGGAGGCGATGGCGCTCGTCGCGGACGCAGACCTCACGCTGTTCGACGGCGTCCCCGCGATGTACAACGACGTCATCAATCAGCCGAACGCCGAGGAGTTCGACCTGTCGTCGCTGCGCCAGTGCACGGTCGGCGGGTCCGGCATCCCCATCGAGGTGCTGCGGCGCTTCGAGGAGCTCTACCCCGTGAAAATCTACGAGGGCTACGGGCTCACCGAGACCAGCCCGGTCACGCACTTCAACAGCCCGAACTGGGGACGCCGCGTCGGCTCCATCGGCAAACCGCTGGAGGGCATCGACGCCCGCATCGTCACCGAGGACTTCGAGGACGTCCCGCCAATCGAGACGGGGCCGGTCGACGAGGACGACGCGGACATGGACGAGATTACCGGCGAACTGGTCGTCGCCGGCCCGAACGTCATGAAGGGGTACTCGGGGCTCCCGGAGGCCAACGAGGAAGCGTTCACCGAGCGCGCCGGAAAGCGGTGGTTCCACACGGGCGACCTCGGCTACCACGACGAGGACGGCTACTTCTACGTCGTCGACCGGAAGAAGCACATGATCAACACCGCGGGCTACAACGTCTACCCGCGGGAAGTCGAGGAACTCCTGTTCGAGCACGACGCCGTCGCGGACGTCGCCGTCGCGGGGATTCCCGACGACCGCCGCGGCGAGACGGTGAAGGCGTTCGTCGTGACGGCGCCCGACGCCGACGTGACGGAAGACGAACTCAAGCAGTTCTGCCTGGAGCGCCTCGCTGAGTACAAGCACCCCCGCGAAATCGAGTTCGTCGACGAGCTACCCCGCACGACGACGGGGAAAGTCCAGAAGTTCGAACTCGTCGACGAGTAGCGAGTCGCAGGAGCGTCCGGTACCGTCGGTCGCCCGTGCGGTCAGTCGCGAATCCGGCCTGGTCGGGAAAGTGGACGTGCGCACCGGACGCGTCACATCGAACCGCCAGTACGCCTGTTCCTGGACCGGAGTCAGGCCTCGAGGACGGGGAGCGGACTGACCGGACAGAGCAACGAGACGTTGTCGAGGAGGTGGCGCAGGACGTGGACGTGACCCACTCCGACGACGAGTAGCAAGCGGTCGGCGTCCGTCTCCCCGGCTACGAGTCGCAGGTTCTCGGTAATCTTGAGGTTGCGTTCGTACCAGCCGGTGAGCAGACGCGACCCGACGTAGCGCTCCTCGGGGCCGCCGAACGCGGCGGTGAACTGCGCACGGTCGTTCGCTCGGAGGTGCTGTTCGCGGTTGTGGCACGCGAGGAACTCGGTGACTGCCGAGTCGCCCCACACCTCGACGTGGTCGTGGGACTCGGGTGCCAGCGACGCCGGGAGCTTCTCGGACCCGGCGGCGACCTGTGCTTGGAGCCACTCCCCGTCAACATCCCGGTCGAGGTGGGCGGCCATGTCCATCATGTAGTCGACGGCGTGGACGCGGTCGTGCCCCAGGCGTTCCGCGAGGCGGAACCCGATCTGGACGACCTCGCTCTGGCACGTCGCCTCCGGGTCATCCAGGCCCGTGCGGGGCGACTCGAAGGTCGTCTGTTCGGCGTAGTCGCGGTCGCCGGTCTCGTAGTCGCAGTAGATATCGTCGACGTGGTCCTGGTGACGGTGCGAGCGTTCGACGCAGACGCCGTCCGGCGCCCAGTCCGCGAGGCGCGTTATCAACTCCTCGAACTCTCGCTGTCGCTCCGCCGAGAGCACGCCCTCGACGCGGGGGCTATCGAGGTGGTTCGTGCCGAGCAACAGCACGCGAGTCTGTTCGGGTTCGGGCGTCGGCCAGCGGGACTCGCAGTCGGTCGATGTCACGGGTGACTGCACGGCAGCACCCGACGTAACTGTTCGCAGAACGTCACTTCTGTTCGAGCCGCGATAGAACTGTGTTTCTATTCGACGGCTGTCACTCTGTCCGGACTTCGAGCACGTCGAGGTCGCCGTCGAACACGAACGTCCGCGTCTCGTCACCGAGCGGAATCGGGAGGACGATTCGCACCGGATCCATCGACTCGACGGTGCCGCGACCGACCTCCAGCCACGGAATCTCCCACGCCGGCGTCGTTCGCACGTCGATGCCGTGGTCGTCGTGGTAGGCAGCGACCTTCGGATGGGAGAGCACGGCCAGTTGGACGGCGGCGTTGTACGCGTGGCCGCACCGTTGGCAGTCGTGATAGACCATACCGAGCAGGTCGCTCTCGGCGACCCATTCGGGGGCGTCGTCGTCAGTAGTGAAGTAGAGGCGTCGGTCCAGCGGTCCGTAGCAGTTCAGGCAGATGCCGGCGTCCACCGCGGCGGCGACGACCCGGTTCCAGCGGCCGACCACGGCGGGCGCGTCCTCGACCGGTTGGTCCGCCACCAGGCCGGCGGGCACCTGCGGGTTGGTGAACATCGCTTCGCAGTCCTCGCAGTCGATGGTGACGCCCTGATCGCGGAACCGCGCGACGAGCGACCCGCCGCAGTTCAGGCACTCGCCGTCGACGGACACGGGGTCGGCGTCGAGCGCGGCCGTGTACCCGCCCGCGAGCACGGCGCCGACGAGGCGCTCACCAGGCGGCGTGACCGCGTAGCCCTCGTCGGTCTTCGCGACGAACTGGTCGGTGAGTTCGCCGAGGTGGTAGTTGAACCGTCCGGGGTCGTCAACGCCGGCACGGTCCCGCAGTTCGGAGAACGACAGGGGGCCGTCGGCGGCCTGCAGCGCGCGGAGGATGGCGAACCGCGTCTCGTCGCTGACAAGCGCGAACGCCTCCTCGGGTGAGAGGCGGTCGATTCGGGGGTCCTCGTCGGGCATACGTGCTCCATCGACAGCGTGGCGGTTCAGTGTTCGCCCTGCGGGACGGGGTACCAGTTCAGTGGTCCGTCGAGCGCGCGGAAACGGAGCGCGGGTTGTCACTCGTTGACGCAGTTTTATGCGACGGTGCAGCCAATCTCGATGCGTGACTGACCGCACCGTCCACCTCCCTGTCGCCGCACAGGACTCCCTCGACGACGTCGTCGGCATCGGCGAACAAGCGGAAGCACTCGGCTACCACCGGGCGTGGTTCCCGGAGACGTGGGGCCGCGACGCCGTGACCGCGCTCGCCGCGCTCGCAGACGCCACCGACGACATCGGGCTGGGAACCAGCATCGTGAACACGTACTCGCGCAGTGCCGCGCTCCTCGGACAGACGGCCGCAACCCTCCAGGAGCACTCCGGCGGCCGGTTCCGCCTCGGCCTCGGACCCAGCGGCCCCGCCGTCATCGAGGGCTGGCACGGCGAGGAGTTCGACCGGCCGCTGCGACGCACCCGCGAGTACGTCGAGGTCGTCCGGCGCGTGCTCTCCGGCGACCAGGTCGACTACGACGGCGACATCGTGCGGACGCGCGGGTTCCGCCTCCGACAGACGCCGCCGGACCCAGCACCCGACATCGACGTGACGGGAATGGGGCCGAAGGCGGTGGAACTCGCGGGCCGGTTCGCGGACGGCTGGCACGGCCTGATGTTCACGCGCGACGGGTTCGCAGACCGCCTGGACGACCTCGAGCGAGGCGCAGAACTCGGAAACCGAGACGTCGACGACGTCCGGACCACGTTCGTGCTGCCGTGCTGTGCGCTCCCGGACGGCGACCAGGCCAGGGACCTGGTGCGCCAGCACCTCGCGTTCTACGTCGGCGGCATGGGGACGTTCTACCGCAACGCGCTCGCCCGGCAGGGCTACGAGGACACCGCCGAAACCATCTACGACGCCTGGCAGGCGGGCGAACGCAAACGAGCGATCGGTGCCGTCGGCGACGACCTGCTGGACGCGCTCGGCGCCGCCGGCACGCCCGAGGCGGTCCGCGAGCGCGTCGCCGAGTTCGAGGCGCTGGACGGCCTCGACGCCGTCGCCGTCTCATTCCCGCGGGCCGCCGAACGACCAGTCATCGACCAGACGCTGGAGGCCGTCGCGCCGGAGTGACTGTCCGGTCCACACTGCCCAGTCGTTCAAGGGTGAAACCCGGGCCGGGTTGTCGGCCGTTTGACCCCGTTTTTTGCGGCCGGCGCTCGTGGACTGTCCGTATGCAGGTAATCGAGGTCACAGAGTTCGGGGACGCCAGCACGCTCGAGCGCGTCGAACGGGAACGGCCGGACCCCGGACCGGGCGAGGTTCGCATCGACGTGAAGGCGGTGGGCGTGAACTTCGCGGACGTGATGCAGCGCCGCGGCCACTACCACGGCGGCCCGCAGCCCCGGTACGTGCCGGGAATGGAAGCCGCGGGCATCGTCGACGCAGTCGGCGAGGGCGCGGAGCGCGAGGACGGCGAGCGCGTCGTCGCGATGGTCGACGGCGGCGCCTACGCCGACTACGTCACCGCTCCGGCGGTCGCGCTGTTCGACGTTCCGGAAGGCACGTCGTTCCGGGAGGCCGCGGGATTCCCGGTGCAGTTCCTCACCGCGCACCACTGCCTCCACGAGTGGGGCGGCCTCGAGGCGGACGAACGCGTGCTCGTTCAGGCGGCAGCCGGCGGCGTCGGCACGGCGGCGGTCCAGCTCGCCGACGCGGCGGGCGCCGAGGTGTTCGGCACCGCCAGTACCCCCGAGAAACTCGATCTCGCGGACCGCCTCGGCTGCGAGCACCCCATCAACTACACGGACGCGGACTTCGCCGAGGTCGTCGAGGACCGCACGGCTGGCGAGGGCGTCGACCTGGTACTCGACGGCGTGGGGGGCGAAACCTTCACGCGCAGCGTCGACGCGCTCAGCCACTTCGGGCGCGTGGTCGCCTACGGCGCGGCGTCCGGCGAACCCGGCACCGTGGACACGGCGACGCTGCTGTTCGGGAACAAGTCCGTGGAGGGGTTCCACCTGGGCCGCGCGATGCAGCGCGACCCGGAACGCGTCTACCAGGCGGTCCCGGAGCTCTCGAAGATGCTCGCGGCGGGCGAGCTGGAAGTCGTCGTCGGGCAGACGTTTGACCTCGCCGATGCCGCCGACGCGCACCGCGCACTCGAGAACCGCGAGACCACCGGCAAAGTCGTGCTGGAGCCGTAACGTCGGACTGTTGTGCCAGATCGGGGCAGACCAAAGCGCTCATTTGACGTACCCTCGAAACTTTCCGTCCCCTCGGTCTCGTGCGAGTATGCCCAGTCGACGAAGACAGGTAGTGCTGGCAGTGCTGGTCGCCGCGCTCGTCGCGGCGGCGGGATGTAGCGGGATTCTGGGGAGTACAGAGACGGACCTCCTCGTCGTCAACAACGACGAACAGTCCCACGAGGTGACCGTGGAAGTGCTCGACGACGGCGACGTCGTCTACAGCGAGCAGGAAACCGTCGACGAGAACACGAACAACGACTTCCCCACCTTCGAGGGGAGCGGCGAGTACACCGTCGCGGTCACCGTCGACGGCGCGACCACGGAGTCGGTCCACGAGTTCAGTGAGGACGATGACACGCTCTCCATCGGCGTGCAGAACGACGCCTCGGTGATTATCGGCGGGTGACCAACCCGGCCGTCGCAGGTCACCGCGAGGTGACGGCTTCGATGTCGTCGCGTCGTCCGTCGAGGACGTCGAACTGATCGCCGCGACGACGTTCCAGCCAGTAGAGCAGGCGTTCGGCCCACGCCAGTTTCTTCGCTTTCTCGTCGCCGACGCTGGGGTCGTCGAAGTCCCAGCCGGGGAACACGAGGTCGGCCGCTCCGAAGTGGTCGGCGAGAAACGCTGCCCGGTCGCCGTCCGTGAAGCCGCCGAAGTTGTAGACGGCATCGACAGGTGCCGCCTGCGTCGTCCCGAGGACGTGGGCCGAATCGAACGTGGGCACGTGTTCGCGGACGGCCGGGACGTTGTCGCCGTGGGCGTGCGCCGCCACCGGAACCCCGGCTTCGGTGAGCCGTCTGGCGGTCGAGGGGTTCTTGTCCAGGTCCGTCACCATCATGTCGACGTCCACGCCCGCGTCGTCGAGCACGTCGACGGCCGTCGACGCAGCGAACACGCGGTCCGCCGTCGCTGCGATGTCCGTTTCGTCGGTGAGACGGGGCGCCCCGCCGGCGATAGCGACCCGCTGGCCCGAACAGTCCAGTCGCGGCAGGTCGAACGGCTCGACGTGCGCTGCGAGGACGTCTCGCGCCCGCTCGTCGGCGGCTCGGCCGAACCCCAAGTCGGCCAGAATCGCCTCGTAGACGGGCTCCCAGTCGTCGAAGTCCATAGCTGTGGCTACCAGACGTGAATAAATAGGAATCCGTGGTCCGAGCCGGGACGCCCCGCAAAGTACCCCTACCCGACGGGGGTCCGGCTTCCATCAGCGGCTTGATGGTCCGTCGGTATAAGTTTTCCCGTTAGTTCCCGGGTTGTGACCACGACGCGACGAGTTCGCCGAGCGCTCCGTCCCGCGACTCGAGGGCTCTCGCTGCCGTCTGGAGCGCTTCGACGCTACCAGCGACGAAGGCCGGGTCGTCGCCAACCACGGCGATACCCTCCCCCGTGAGCGCCTCGCGGTCCGCCGCAGTGAGCCCCGCCACCTCGTACGCGCGGGCCGTCGCGTGCCCCGCTGCCGCCTGTTCGAGGCGGTCGGCGCCGGCAGTCTCGCCGGCCGGAGCGAGTCTGTCGACGTGGCGCTGTGCCTCCCGGACTGTCGTCACGTCGAGTTCCTCGACACTGCCCTCGCGCAGTCGGTCACGCCGGAACTCGTACCCGACGAGTGCAGCGTCTCTCGTCTCAGCGACGTCGTGGGTTCTGACGACGTGCGCGCCGCGCTCCACCGCCATCGACGTCGCCGCCAGCGACGCGGGGAGCGCTTCCTCGGTCGAACGCCCCGCAACCTCCCGGAGGAAGTTCTTCCGGTTGATCGAGACCAGAATCGGGTGTCCGTGCCCGCGGAACTCCCGCAGGCGGTCGAACGTCTCGCGGTCGTCTTCGAGCGACTTCGCTTCGCTCCACCCGCCGAACGCCGGGTCCACGATGGTCTTGTCAGTGAACCCGTTCAGCGTCAACGCCTCGTAGATGTCATCGACGGTCTCGACCGCCCCCGGTCGCTCGAGGTCCGGCGGACTCGCCATCTTCGCGACGGCGACGTCGTGGGCCTCGCAGACCGCCGGCATCTCCGGGTCCGCGAACCCACAGATGTCGTTGACCATGTCGAACCCCCGAGAGAGCGCTTCGTCGGCGACCTCGCTGTACCGCGTCTCGATGGAGAACACGGCGTCGCCGTCGACGCGCTCGATGGCCTCGATGGCGGTGTCGAGGCGGTCCAGTTCCTGCTCGGCGGACAGGACGTCGAAGCGCTTGTTCGCGGACTCCAGGCCGACGTCCACGATGTCCGCGCCCTGGGCGATCAGTGACTCGTCGACGTACGCTGCGGCGTCCTCGGGGTCGTCGAAGACGCTTGGGTCGTACGGCGATTCCGTCGAGACGTTCAACACGCCCATGATGCGGGGCGGGTGTCCGTCACCGATTGAGAGGCCGGCGGCGTCGACCGTCTGCATGCCTCCAACCGTGGGCTGACCGCGCATAGGCGAATCGGTTCCGGGGCTCCCTGCTCCCGTCGCGGTCCCCGCGAACCGGAGCGCGCCTTCAGGCGACTTTTGTGCGTTGCCCGCGTAGCCCTCGACAATGACGAAGGTGAGCATCGGCTTCCGGGGGTGGCGCTTCGAGGAGGACGACGTCTTCGACGAGCACGGCGACTACCGGACGTTCGAGGAGATGAGCGACGACGCGAGCGCGCGCCTCCGTCGCCTGCCGGCGCTGATGGACCGCCCGTGCGACGCGTGCTATCTCGCCCACGGTGACGACCAGGACCAGCGGAACACGCCGGCCGCCGTCTACGGCGAACCCCGCGCCGAGGTGTTGCTGTGCGACGAGCACGAGCGCGACTTCTACTACTGGTTCCTGGAGGCCGACGGCGACCAGTACCGCGGCACGGAAGCACTCCAGGAGGCGTTCCGGGAGTGGTTCGCGGACGGCGGCCGCGCGCCGGACTGGTACGACGGCCCCGAGCACGTCGCCACGGACCCCGGGAACACGCCGGACCCGGACGTTCCGGACCCCGAAATCTTCAACGTCGAAGTTCCCGAGGACGAGCAGGCGCGCGTGAACCTCCGCGAGCCGGTGGAGGGCGTCGACGAGGACGACCTCGACCTCGAGGCCGACTACCCGACCGGCGATGAGTAAGCCAGCCGTCGCCGTCGTGGACGCCGAGACGTCCGGGAACGTCGGCACCATCGCTCGCGCGATGAAGAACTTCGGCTTCGAGGACCTGCTGCTCGTGGACCCGCCGTATCTCGGCCGGGACTCCGAAGCCTACGGGTTCGCGGGGCACGCTCGCGAGGACGTGCTGCCGAACGCGCGCGAACTCACGTTCGACGAACTCGCCGACGAGTTCCACACCGTCGGCTTCACGGCCGTCACGAACCAGGACGCGACCAGCCACGTCCGCTTCCCGTTCCGGACGCCCGCCGAACTCGCCGACAGTCTCGCGGACGTCGAGACCGACACCGCGCTCGTGTTCGGCCGCGAGCGCGTCGGCCTGACGAACGACGAACTCGCGCGCATCGACGAGGTCGCGGCGATTCCAGCGAGCCACGACTACCCCGTCCTGAACCTCGGGCAGGCCGCGACCGTCGCGCTCTACGAACTCCGCGACCTCGCGATGGACGAGACGCAACTGCCAGACGTCGAGGTCCACCGCGCCGAGGAGGACGCCATCGAGGGGTTCTACGACCACGCCGAGCAGTTCCTCGTGGACGTCGACTACCCCGCGGAGAAGCGCGACAAGACGATGCGGATGCTCCGGCGGATGGTGGGTCGAACGCACCCGACCGGCCGGGAGATCAACACGATTCGCGGACTGCTGCGGCGGGCGCAGAACCAGATGAAGTAGTGCGGGTGGGCGCCGCCGCGTCGTGACGTCCTTCGGGTTCGAACTCCCTGCATTTGTGCAGTCTGTCGGCACGCGATTCGAACGTTACTGGGTTCGGACGTGCCGCGTGCTGGCGGCTCAAGGGTTCTCGAGCAGAAATTATAGCGCGTGATAGTTCGAGGCGAGCGTTTATCAGGGAGGACCGAAGGGTGACCGGTATGACAGAAACAACTGAGGTCGCGCAAACGGATCGGTCACTGGTCCGGCGGTGGGAACGCGCGCTGCAGGACGTTATCAAGTACACGCCGAGCGGGGACACGATTCCCGACGAGACGTGGCGCAGCAGACACCGGAACGTCCTCGTCTTCCTGCTGGCCCACGTGCCGGTTCTCCTGGTACTGGGTACGTACGAGGGGACGGAGTCCGCGGTCACGGGCGCGACGATCCCCGCAATCCCGCTGACGACTGTCCTCATTGAGGTCGGTGTCGTCGTCGCGCTCGCGGCCCTCGCGAGTTTCGGGTGGTTCGGACGACGCACGCGGACAGCGCTGGCGACCCTGGGGTTGGCGACGACCTCGGCGTTCCTCGTCCACTTCTCCGGCGGGTACATCGAAGCCCACTTTCACTTCTTCGTCGTGATGGCGGTGGTCGCCGTCTACGAGGACTGGCTGCCGTTCCTGCTCGGTATCGCGTACGTCGGCGTCCAGCACGGCTACTTCGGGATGATCGACCCGAGTCGCGTCTACAACCACACCGCGGGCATCAACAACCCCTGGGCGTGGTCGTTCATCCACGCCGGCTTCGTGTTACTGCTGTCGGCCGCGCTGATGTCGCACTGGTCGTCGACCGAGCGCTCCCGCGAGGAAGCACGAACCCAGCTGGCGGAGGCGCGAGCGAAGACCGAGGAGGTCCAGGACCTCGAGGAGAAACAGGCGGAGCTGGAGCGTGCGCGGGCGCAGGCCGAAGAGGCGGAAGCCGAGGCGGAAGCCCGCCAGGCGGAGGTCCAGCAGTTGTACGAGGACCTTGAGGCGCAGGCGGACACGTACAGCGCCGCGATGGCGCGGGCTGCGGACGGCGAACTCGGCGTCCGGTTGGACGACGACACCGAGAGCCAGGCGATGGCCCAGATCGCGGCGTCGTTCAACGAGATGATGGACGAGACCGAGTCCGCGATGCTGGAGATCCAGTCGTTCGCGGACCGTGTCGCGACCGCCAGCGAGGAGGCGAGTGCCGGCGCGGGGGACGCCCAGCAGGCCAGCGAGGAGATGAGCGAGTCCATCCGGGAGATCGCCAGCGGTGCGAACGACCAGCGGGAGATGCTCGAAACCGTCTCCGGCGAGATGACCGACCTCGCAGCGACTGTGGAGGAAGTGGCTGCGTCCGCGGAATCCGTCGCCGACCGGTCTCACGAGACCGCGCAGGTCGCGGAAGCCGGCGAATCGACCGCAGAGCAGGCAATCCAGAAGACGCGCGCGGCGCAGGAAGCCATCGATTCGACCGTGGAGAACGTCGAGTCACTGGACGAACAGATGGTCGAAATCGGCGAGATTGTCGAACTCATCGGGGACGTCGCCGAGCAGACGAACATGCTGGCGTTGAACGCGAACATCGAGGCGGCTCGCGCCGGGAACGGAAGCGGCGGCGTGAGTGGTGACGGGTTCGCAGTCGTCGCAGACGAGGTCAAACAGCTGGCGAAGGAGACCCAGGAGTCCGCGAACGACATCGAGGGCCTCATCGACGAGACGCAGTCCCAGACGGAGACGACAGTCGAGGAGGCGCGGGCGGCAGAACAGTCGATGCAGGACGGAATCGATGCTGTGGAGGACGTCCTCGAGGCGTTCACGCAGGTGGCGCAGAACACCGAGGAGACGGACACGGGCGTCCAGGAGATCAGCGCCACGACTGACGACCAGGCCGCGAGCACCGAGGAGGCGGTGTCGATGGTCGAGGAGGTCGCCGACATCAGTCAGGCGACTGCCGGAGAGACCGAGAGCGCGTCCGCTGCCGCAGACCAGCAGGCGTCGTCGATGTCGCAGGTGAGCGCCAACGTCGAGACGCTTCGCGAGCAGGCCGAGCGGCTGCAGTCGCTGCTCGCGACGTTCGACGTGGGCGCCGCGGATGCCGAGTCGGGCCGAACCGATCCGGGCGCCGAACCCAGCGCTGCGATGCACGACGGCGGGCGTCCCGAGTAATCTCGCGAACCCGACTGCGCGCTCCGGAGCATATAATCAAATTAATCTGGTAATTCGGTAGAATATTACGAAAAATAGAATAACTCCACGGGTCGACTACTGACTCGTGGCTGGGTAGAGGAGCGAGTATAGAAACCGCCGTTTAATAGCGGTACGCGGGGGAATTATCCTATCCTCGGCGCTGACTCGGTAGGTCTGACCAAATTTACAGTGATCTTGTCAGGGTTCGCGTAGGTGAAGGCCAATATCACCGTAGGGGGCTGAGAGCAGTCTTTGTGTCGTACATGGGCGCCCCATCGAATCTCACAGAACAAATCCGGGGTGACCAAATTACCAACTAAATACATATAACTGTATTCTGTTCTTTCGGTTCTGCTGAATCGACTGTTTGTCGGTCGAGTGCGTCAAATGCTGTTTTGCTGGCTGGTCGAGCGTCCCGAGGCTGGACACGCGAGTCGAGTGCGAACTGGCCGACTGCGTGCAGCGCGTGTCCGACCGACCTCCGCGACGAGCCTGTCGCTCGAACGCGCTCTGACGCTACCGAAAGACTTGATTCGCTGGTGGCCGAGGACTCCCTATGCACCAGATTTCGCTCTCCAACAGTGCCTTCGAGGGCGACAACAACGCCTACGTCTTCGCGGACGGGCCGGAGACCGTCCTGGTCGATACGGGCGATCAGATGACCTCCACCCGGGAGCAACTCGAGGCGGAACTGGCGGAACTAGGCGTGGAACTGTCGGACGTCGACCGGATTCTGCTGACGCACTGGCACGGCGACCACACCGGCCTCGCAGGCGAGATTCAGGCGGAGAGCGGGGCCTCGGTCCACGTCCACGCCGCCGACGCGCCGCTCGTCTCGGGAGACGAGGATGCCTGGGAAGCGATGTGGCAGACGCAACGGGAACTGTTCGCGTCGTGGGGGATGCCGGAGGCGAAACAGGAGGCCCTGTTCGACCGGATGTCGTACTCGGACCTGTCCGGCACGGACCCCGACGTCACGCCGTTCGAGGACGGCGAGACGTTCTTCGTAAACGGTCAGGAGCTCAGGGTGGTGCACGCGTCCGGGCACGCCGCGGGCCTGTGCCTGTTCGAGTTCGACCAGGCGGACCGCACCGAGGTGTTCTCCGGGGACGCGCTGCTCCCGAAGTACACGCCGAACGTGGGGGGTGCGGACGTCCGCGTCGACCGCCCGCTCGAGAAGTACATTCGCGCGCTCCAGGCCATCGCGGCGGCGGACTACGACCGCGCGTGGCCGGGCCACCGCGACCCAATCGACGACCCGACGGCGCGGGCCGAAGAGATCATCCACCACCACGAGGAGCGCGCGTGGCGCGTCCTCGACGTGCTCCGCCAGCAGGGGCCCTGCGACCCGTGGACCGTCAGCGCGGCGCTGTTCGGCGAACTCCACGACATCCACGTGCTCCACGGCCCCGGGGAGGCGTACGCGCACCTCGAACACCTCGAACACGCGGGCGTCGTCGAACGAGTCGGCACCGAATATCGCGTCCGGGACGCGACGAGAGACGAACTCGACGCGCTGGACGAGCAGCGCTGGGACCTCGGCATCTGACGCCCGCAGCGGCGGTCCGGCGAGTAGGCAGTCCGGTGGCCGTTACAGGTCCATCGCTTCGGTGGCGACCGTCGTCTTCTGTATCTCTGTCGTCCCGCCGATGATGCTCAGGATCTTCGCGTCGCGGTAGTAGCGCTCCAGGGGCAGGTCCGTGCGGTACCCCTTGCCGCCGTGGACCTGCATCGCGTTCCGGGTGACGAACTCCGCGGCGTCGCTGGCGACGTACTTCGCCTTGCTCGATTTCCGGGTGTCGCCCTCCCCGTCGGCGATTGCCGTCGCGGAGTCGTAGACGAGGTGGCGCGCGCTGTCCAACTGGGCGTCCATCTCCGCGACAAGTACCTGCACGGCCTGGTATTCGCCGACCGCCTGGCCGCCCTGTTCGCGGTCGCCCGCGTACGCGATGGCGTCCTCGAAGGCGGCAGTCGCGATGCCGGTGCCGATGGCGCCGAGCCCCGTGCGAGCCATGTCGATGGTCCCCATCGCGATACGGAACCCGCTGCCGACGTCGCCGAGCAGCGCCGACTCGTCGACGAACACGTCGTCGAACGCCGAGTCGCCGGTCACGTGGCCGCGCATTCCCATGAACTCCGAGCGGTCGAACGCGAAGCCGTCGTGGTCGTCGACTGACGGCGCGAGGAACACGCTCACGCCGTGGCCCTCGTCGGGTCGAGGTCGTTTGCGCGCGACGACGAGGTGCACGTCCGCGACGCCGGCGTTCGTCCCGAAGGACTTCTCGCCGGTCAGCCGGTAGCCGTCGTCGGTCGCCTCGGCGACGGTCGCGAGTTCGCTCGGGGAACTCCCCGCGCCGGGTTCAGTCAGCAACATCGCGCCGACCTGGTCGCCGCGCGCCATCGGTTCGAGGTAGGTTTCCTTCTGTTCGTCGGTGCCGTAGGTGGCGATCGGGAGCGCGGCGAACGTGTGGCCCTGTATCGTTTCGGCGACCGCGCCTGATGCGGCCGCTATCTGTTCGACGGCGAGACAGTACGAGACGAAGTCCGACCCCTCGCCGCCGTACGCCTCCGGCAGCAGGATGCCGAGCAGCCCCCAGTCGCCGGCCTCCGCGACGACCTCGCGGGGGAACTCGTCGTTTCGTTCGATACGTTCGGCGGCGGGTTCGACGACGTCAGCGGCGAACTCCGCGGCCCGGTCCCGGAACGCTCGGTGTTCGTCCGTGAGTGCACTCTCGATGAGTCCCATACCCCCTAGACGCGGACGACAGCCTAAGTATTCACAGGGGACCCGTCAGCATTACCGCAAGTCGGTCGGCCGGGACTGGCTCGTCGGTCGGACTGGACGGACTCGTCGGTCCGCCGGCACGGGCTCGTCGGTCGGTCTGAACGAATAGAAAACGGCCGAAATGAGCCGTCAGTCGGTCCGAGAAGCCGTCGAATCCGGCGCGTCGCGGGACTCGTACCGAACCGGGTCCTCGTCGACCCGCCCGACGACACCGGATGCTGCCATGTCTGCGAGGTGGGCCGCGGCCTCGCCGGCCCCGAATTTCACGTGAATGCCGCGCATCTCGCCGAACAACTCGACGGCGACGTCCCATGGGGTCGCCTGGTCCAGCGCTTCCACGTGTTCCCGGACGCGCCGGCGCCGCTCTCGGTGATGCTCCCGAATTGCCTCGAACCGCTCCGGGACCGCCAGGGACGTCCCGTGTCCGGGGTGTAGGTCGCCGTCGTGGCGTTCGAGCAGGTCCAGTGACGCCAGGAACGACGAGAGCGGGTTCGCAGCGCGGGTGTCGCTGCCGCCGACGTTCGGCGTGTACGTCGGTAACACGGTGTCGCCGACGAAGACGTGGTCCTCGAACGAGAGCGCGATGTGGCCTTTCGTGTGGCCCGGCGTGTGCAGCACGGTTCCGCCCGCGACGACGTCGCCGCCGGTGTGGGCTTCGACGGGCGTCTCGCTGGGGAGTGGGGAGGGCGTATCCGAGTCTCTGACCTCCGCTACGCGGGGCTCTGGGACGCCCCAGGATTCCAGCGTCGCCTGGTCGCGGGCCCGCCGCTGTTCGTGGGTGGCCTCGTACGTGGCGACGAACGGCGCGTCGCGTTCGTGCATGTGGATGGTCGCGTCGCTCGCCGCAGCGAGTCGCGGGGCGAGGCCGCAGTGGTCGACGTGCCAGTGTGTGACGACGACGTGTTCGACGGCCTCGAAGGCGAGGGTGGTTCGCTGCAGGCCCGCCAGCAGGTCGTCCCATGCGTCGTCCCCCGGTGGGCCGGGGTCGACGACGAGGCCCCGCTCGGGGACGACGTAGGCGCTGTTCGTTCCCTCCGGACTGCCCGTGCCGACGGCGACGCGTTCGACGTTCATCGCTCGCCAACCGTCTGGGCCGCGTGGGTCACTCTGTGCTCGCAGCCGGCGTCTGTCTCTGCGCTGGGTCTGTGATCGGCGTCTGTCTCTGCGCCGGGTCTGGAATCGACGTGTGTCTCTGTGCTGGAGCTCGTGTACATTAGTGTCGTGTGGGGGTTCCTGAACGTACCGAATCCGTGCTGTGGCGACGCCCCACTCTCAGTTCGCCTGGTGTTCCCGCTCGCGTTCCCGGAGTTTCACGCGCTGGATTTTGCCCGTCTCCGTCCGCGGCAACTCGTCGACGAACTCGACCGCTCGCGGGTACTTGTACGGCGCGAGCGTGTTCTTGACGTGGTCCTGGATGTCCGTCTCGAGGCTCTCGCCGGTGTCCACGCCCTCCGCGGTGACGACGAACGCTTTCACGATCTGGCCGCGCGTCTCGTCTGGCGCCCCGATGACTGCGACCTCCGTGACTTCCTCGAGTTCCTGGATCACGTTCTCGACTTCGGGTCCCGGGATGTTGTAGCCCGAGGAGATGATGAGGTCGTCGCGGCGGGACTTGTACTCGAAGCGGCCGTTCGGTTTGTGCACGAAGATGTCGCCCGGGTAGCTCCAGCCGTCGACGACGGCGTCGTCCTGTTTATTCGGGCGACCCCAGTAGCTGATGCCGGTGGGACCGCGGACGGCGAGCAGTCCGGCTTCGCCGCGGTCGACTTCCTCGTTCGTCTCCGGGTCGACGACCTTGCACTCGTAGCCCGGGACCGCGAACCCCGTCGCGGACGGGTCGACGTCGTCGTGGTGACGGTGGCTGACGAAGATGTGCAGCATCTCCGTGGTCCCGATGCCGTCGAGGATCGTCATGCCGTAGTCGTCCTGGAACGCCTCGAACGTGCTCGGCGAGAGCGGTTCGCCCGCGCTCATGCCCAGCCGCAGCGAGGACAGGTCGTACTCGCTCGGTGCGTCTGGGTGTGCGGACAGCATCTGGTTGAACGCGGTCGGGATGCTACACAGGATCGAGATTTCGTGTCGTTCCACGGCGTCGAGCAGGTCGCCCGGCTTTGCGTCCTCGACGAGACTCGTGGTCGCGCCGAACCGCAGCGGGAAGGTGACGAGGTCGCCGTAGCCGTACGCGAACGGCAGCGGCGGGTTCCCGCCGAAGACGTCGTCGCGGTCGGGTTCCAGGCAGTATCGGGCGTACGTGTCCGCGGTCGACAGGAGCTGTCGGTGCGTGTGGACCGCGCCTTTCGGCTGGCCCGTGGTTCCGCTCGTGTACAGCATCAGTGCGAGGTCGTTCCGTTCGGTGTCGTATGCCTCGAGTTCCGGGTCGCCGGCATCCAGCATGTCGTCGAACCGGAGGTGGTCGTGGTCGACGTCGGCGCCTCGTTCCGCGACGATGACGGTCTCGAGGGTGTCGAGTTCGGGCATCGCTTCTTCGAGTTCGTCCAGGAGGTCGTCGTAGACCACGGCGTGCGTCGCGCCCGCGTCGTTCACGATGTACTCGAGTTCCTTCGCGCGGAGGAGTTTCATCGACGGGAGCGCGACCCCGCCGAGTTTCTGGACGGCGAGGCACGCGACGATGGCTTCCGGTCGGTTCGGGAACCGCACCAGCACGCGGTGCCCCGGTTCGACGCCGCGGTCCCGGAGTGCGTTTGCGAATCGATTCACCCGCTCCTGGAGGTCCGCGTACGTGATCTCCTCGTCCTCGAAGCGGACGGCCGGGTCGTCGCCACGGCCGTCCTCGACGTGGGTGTCGACCAACTCCGTGGCGACGTTCAGTGACTTCTCGTAGTGGACTTCCGGGACCGCGTGGAGGAGTTCGGGCGCGGACTCCGCATCCGGGAGCTTGTTACTCGGGACGTGCTCTTGCATACCATTCCCCAATGCGGCCTTTCCGGATATAGAAGTTCCTACTGACACACAATCTAGTGCCGTTGGCCGACCCGGGCTCCGTATACCTAGCGGAATCAGCACTTTGGCGTCTCTCTGGCTATTTTTCCGTGACGTTATGCGCGTTTCAGTGACGTATTTCCCCGACGCCAGCGCGATATTTCACGATTTCTAACATGATGGTTGGCGAAACAATACAGAGGCTATAAAGTTTGGTGCTGCGTCACTCGGCACCGACCGACAGCCATGGACGAACAAGAAGTCGTCGACAAGACGAACGAAGTGCGTGAACTGCTAGCGGAACTCCGCGACGAGTGCGACATCCCCTCGATCGCACACTCCGCCCACCAGGCGGACGTCTACTGCCACGGTATCCTGTGGGAACTCGGCGCGGAGGACGCGACGACACCCGAACTGTCCGCCGACCCCCATGGGGAGGAGTGACCGATGCGGGACAGCTTCAGGCCGCTGTACAACGAGAAGGCCCGCGACAGCAAGCACTGGAACGAGTACATGGAGACGATGCCCCGGGAGGAACTCGACGCGTTGCACCTCCGGCGCATCAAGCGGAACGTCGAGTACGCCTACGAGAACATCCCGTTCTACCGCGACCTGTTCGAGTCCGCGAACGTGACGCCCTCGGACATCCAGTCCCTGGAGGACTTCAACACGAAGGTCCCGATTCTCGACAAGCCCGACTTCATGGAACTCCAGGAACAAAGCGAGAACTCGCCGTTCTCCGGCCGGGACCCCGCCGGCTCCGAACACCACCTCTACCGGTTCCAGACCAGCGGCACGACCGGCACCCCGCTCCAGGAGGCGATGTCGTTCCCCCTGACGATGAAGATGGGCGAGTGCTGGACGTACGGGTTCTGGAACTGCGGGATGCGGCCAGACGACCGGTTCTACTTCGCGTTCCCGTTCGGCACCTTCGCCGGCTTCTGGAGCGCGTACTGGGGCGTCAGGCGTCTCGGTGGGGTGGTCCGGAGCGGTGCCGGCCTGTCGACCGAGGAACGAATCACCGACATCGTCGACTTCGACCCGGACGTCGTCGTGATGACGCCGACGTACGCGACCCACATGCTCGAGCGAGCGGAGGAGATGGGCGTGGACCTCTCGGACACGAGCGTCCGGTTCACGGCGCACGCCGGGGAGAAGGGGCCGCACGTCGAATCCATCCGGAACCGGATTTCGGAGGGCTGGGGCGCGGAGGTCTTCGACCTCTACGGGCAGTCCGAATCGCCGTTCCTCGGCCCGACGATGGACACGGACTCGGGCGGCGTCCACCCCTGTGAGCCGTACTTCTACTCGACGGTCATCGACCCCGACACGGAGGAGGTCCTCGAGGAGAACGGGCAGCGCGGTGAACACGTGATTACGACGCACATCCCCGGGGCACCGGGGCTCACGCTCCGGTACCGCACCCACGACATCGTCGAGGTGTACGAGGACCCCTCGGAGGTGTTCGACACGGACATCACCTGGAAGTTCTTCAAGGGCGGCGTGCTGGACCGAACGGACAACATGCTCTCCGTGCGGGGGACGAACGTCTACCCGCGTGCGCTCGAAGAAATCGTGACCGGCGTGCCCGACACGTCGAACCACTACGAGATTCACGTCAGCCGCGAGCGCGGCAACGACCAGGTGGAGATTCGCATCGAGGCAGAACCGTCCGTCGACCAGTCGGCGTACACGGACCTCGAGGAACAGATCCAACAGGAGGTCAAGGACGCCGTCGGTGTGACGGTGGCGGTGAACGTGCTCGAACCGTCGGAGCTGCCGCGGTACGAACTCAAGGCCCGGCGCTTCTACGACCACCGGAACACCGGTTAATCGGTCCGGGCACACAGCCAGACCAGTCACGTCCGTTACGAATCACCGCCGTCGAACAATTGTTCCCTTCCGCTGTCCCGTAAATTGAGCGCGCAAATACGTACGCCAGATTGGAGGGATGGCACCAACAGGTATAAATAAACTTAGTATAATTATGCACCGTGCCAACACATGCACAGGCGCTCATTCCTTAAAGCTAGCGGCAGTGGCGCAGCACTCGGCCTCCTGGCCGGCTGTATCGGCGGCGACGACGGCTCGTCGGGACCGATAACGATTGCTGCACTCGAACCGATTTCCGGACCGTTCTCTGCGTGGGGGCAGGTCCACCGGGCGGGGCTCAGGTTCGCGCTCGACGAGGTCAACGAGGACGGCGGCGTCCTCGACCGCGACCTCGAACTCGACGTGACCGACACCGGCGCCGACCCCGGGGAGGCCGACTCCGCATTCCGCCGGTCGGTCGAACAGGAGAACGCGGTCGTTACGACCGGCGCTGTCTCCTCAGACGTCGGCATCCGGGTCGGCCAGACGGCCGAAGAACTGGAAGTCCCACACTTCCTGCACATGTCCGGGGCGGACGAGGTCATCTCCGAATCCACCCGGCACGTGTTCCGCGTCGGACTCCTCCCCGCGTCCTCGTACATCCGGGCGCAGGCGAGCGCGTTCGAATCGGCCGACTACTCGCAGGTCGGCGCCATCGTCGGCGACTACGCGTGGGGCCAGTCCGCCCGCAGTGCGATCAACGAGTTCTTCGACGTCGACGTAAACGTCGAAGTCGCGCCAGTGGGCGCGGACGACTTCAAGTCCTACATCCGCCAGATGCCCGACGACCTGGAGATGATGATCGCCAGCGGTCACCCGCCGGGGTCGGCGACCATCGCGAACCAGTTGTTCGAACTGGACTACGCCCCGGACGTCGTCACCGGCGCGAGCACGCCGCCGCAGCTGCTGTCCAACGTGTTGAGCGACGAGGCGCTCAACGCGTACACTCACGTGCACCAGTCCGACCCGTACACGGATGCGTTCGCCGAGACCGCGAGCGCGTTCGCTGACTCGGAGGACGCACAGTTCAACACGCACACTGCGTACGGCTACATGACTGGGAAGCTCATCGCGGCGGCCATCGAAGAGGCCGGCGAAGCGGACCCGACGTCTCTCGCCGACGCGGTGCGGGACATGGAGTTCGAAACGCTGTCCGCCGCGCCGCTGCAGTACTCCGAGACCGGAGAACTCGACAACGCCGTCGTCGCGTACAGTAATCTGGTGAAGGAGTCGCCGTCGTACTACTCCGACGGCAACTACAGCTACGAGGAGCTCTTCCGGTCGGACCCGGTGCCGGCCCGCCAGCCGGGCGAGTAACGAATCCCGGAGAGCCGTTCTCTGAATTTCCACTCAGACGCTCATCAGTTCGACCACAGTTCGACGCGATGACCCAAAACATATACAACTCCTGGCACGCATCGTCGGTACAAGCTTATGGTTGCCATTGACACGCTAATCGCAGTCGCGGTGGACGGCCTGGCATTCGGCGTCTTCCTCGCCCTGCTCGGCGTCGGGATTACACTCGTGTACGGGCTCGGAGACGTCCTCAACCTCGCGATCGGGGCGTTCTCCGTGCTCGCGGTCATCTTCACGACCTCGCTGATCGAGCAAGGATTCGGCCTGGTAGTGGCGATGGTCGCCGGGCTACTCGGCGTCGCCCTGCTCGGGCTGGCCGTCGACAGAACATTGCTCTCGCTGGTCTACCGCTCCGAGGGCGAGGAACGAATCCTCCTCGGTATCTTCACGACGCTGGGGTTGACCATCTTCATCGACGGCACCATGATCAACTTCTACCCCTCCCGGTACAACCTCCCGGTCGACACCGGCGTGTTCAGCCTCGGTGGCATCGGCGTCACCGGCGGGTCGCTGGTCATCATCGCCGTCGGCGTAGTCGCCATCGCAGTCGTGTTCGCGTTCCTGCGCGGGACGTTCATCGGGAAGGCGACGCGGACCGTCTTCCAGGACGAGCGCGGCGCGAGACTGGTCGGCGTGAACCCGCGCGGAATTCGGACGCTCATCTTCGTGCTGTCCGTCACTGTCGCGGGGCTGGCCGGCCTGGTGTTCGCGATCGGCTCGAACGTCTCGGTGTCCTCTGGCTTCGAGTTCACGGTGCTGGCGCTCATCGTCTCCATCGTCGGTGGCGTGCGTAGTCTGACTGGTGCGGTCGCCGCGGGCGTCTTCCTCGGCGTCGTCAACGAGTTCGCGAACTTCTTCGTCGGATCGTACATCGCGACGATCATCCTGTTCGGGACCGCAATCGTTGTGCTCGTTGCGAAACCCGAGGTGATCTCATGAACTGGCTCCCAGGGAACAGCGCGCGGGACCTCTCGGTCCTCGGCGTCCTGCTGGTCGTCGCACCGCTGCCGATTCTCGGGAGCTCGTACTACGAGGGCGTGCTGGCGCACTTCGTCATCTTCGCGATGCTCGCGGTCGCGCTCAACATCGTGTTCGGCGAGACCGACCAGCTGTTCCTGTTCATGGGCGGGCTGGCCGGCATCGGCGCGTACGGGACGGCGCTGCTCACCGACTGGCTCGGCGTGACGGCCTGGCTGACGCTGCCGGTCGCCGCCCTCTTCGCGGGGCTGGTCGGCCTCTCCGTGAGTTGGATTTCGGCGAAACGGAAGTTCACGGTGGTGCTCATCTCGATACTCACCCTGAACCTCCAGTTCGTCATCTCGGAGGTGCTGGTCGGCGCTCGCGAGTACACCGGCGGGTCGACCGGGTTCTCCTACCAGTACTTCTCGATGGACGCCATCGCCGAAACGGTCGGCGTCAACGAGACGCTCGTGCTGTACTACCTGATGGTCCTGCTGTTGCTCGCGCTGCTGGTCGCGTACGTCGCGCTCGTCAACTCCCGGTACGGCGTCGCGTTCAACGCCATCCGGCAGGACGAACTCGCGGCTGCCTCCATCGGCGTCGACGTCGTCCACTACAAGGTGTTCGCCGGCTTCCTGAGCGCGTTCATGTTCGGCGTCATCGGGGCGTTCTACGCGCTCGAGGCGGGCTACGTGCTCCCGAGCGCGTTCTCCTTCCAGACCGTCGACGTGCTCGTGCTCATCATCCTCATCGTCGGCGGGCTCCGGTCGACGCTCGGCCCCGTCGTCGGCGCGGGCATCATCGTCGCAATCGAGGAGATGCTCGGGTCGACGTTCACGAACTGGCGGACGGCCATCTTCGGCGCGCTCCTGATCATCATCTTCCTGTACTTCCGCAGCGGCGTCATCCCCGCCGTCGATAATCTCCGCTCCGGGCGGTTCGGTCGCCGCTTCGGAGGGGCCGAGGAAGAACCCGAGGACGAACCCGCGGACTAGCCGCCGAACTACCCCTCGCACCGACTTCGGACGCGACGGCCGACTTCGTTCGCTAGGGCTGACTTTTCGGACGCGACGGCCAACTTCGTTCGCTACGGCTGACTTTTCGGACGCGACGGCCAACTTCGTTCGCTAGGGCTGACTTTTCGGACGCGACGGCCGACTTCGTCGACGTCACGACGTGCTTCCTTGGCCCCGTCAACCGGCACGCTGTCCGTGCAGTGTAACGAGCCGAAAAGACGCAGCGACGCGGCAGCTACAGGTAGGCGTCCTCGATGTGTTGGGACTCCAGCAGCCCCTGCCCAGTGTCCTGGGCCACGAATTCGCCGTTCTCCAGCAGGTAGGCGGTCTCGGCCAGCGACAGCGCCTTGTTGACGTGCTGTTCGATGAGCAGGATGGTCACGTCCTCGCTGATCGCCTCGATCTTCTCGAACATCCGGTCGGTGATCTGCGGCGCCAGCCCCTCGGACGGTTCGTCCAGCGCGAGGATCTTCGGTTCGGCCATCAATCCGCGGCCGATGGCCAGCATCTGCTGCTCGCCGCCGGACAGCGAGCCCGCCTTCTGGGAACTGCGTTCCTCGAGAATCGGGAAGAGGTCGTACACCTCCTGCATGTTCGACTCCATGTTCTCGCGGCGCTTGTACGCGCCCATCTCGAGGTTCTCCTCGACGGTCATCTCGTTGAAGAGGTTGCGCTCCTCGGAGACGTGCACGAACCCCATGTCGACGACGTCAGACGGCTGCAGGCTCTCGATGTCCTCGCCCCACAGCGTCAGTTCGCCGTCGTCGATGGGCTGGATGCCCGACAGCACGCGCAGCAGCGTCGACTTCCCGGCGCCGTTCGGGCCGACGATGGCGACGACGCCCTCCTCCTCGGAGACCGAGAAGGAGAGGTCCCACAGCACCTGGATGCCGCCGTAGGACGTGTCGATGTCGGTCGCTTCGATCATGCCGAATCACCCAGGTAGGCCTCGATGACGGTCTCGTTGTTCCTGATCTCCTGTGGAGTGTTCTCGGCGATCTTCTGCCCGCTGTGCAGTACGATGATCCTGTCGGCGACGCCCATGATTGCGTCCATGATGTGTTCGATCCAGAAGACGGAGATGCCGCGCTCGTCGCGAATCCGCTCGATGCTCTCGGTCAACCCCTCTATTTCGCCGGGCGTGAGGCCGCTTGCGATCTCGTCGAGGAGGACGAGCTGGGGGTCGGCTGCCAGCGCGCGCGCCAACTCGAGTTGCTTCTGCTGGGCGATTGGCAACGCGCCGGCCTCGACGTCCGCCTGGTCAGCGAGGCCGATGAACTCCAGGGCCTCCCGGGCTTCCTCGCGGGCCTCCGAGCGAGACAGCGACTCGGAGGACCCGAAGAGCGCGCCCGCGGTGGCGTTCTCCAGGACGGACATCTCCTCGAACACGCGCACGATCTGGAACGTCCGGATGACGCCGAGTTTCGCGATTTCGTGTGTCTCTCGCTGGACCAGATTCTCGCCGTTGAATTCGATGACCGCGCCGTCCTCCGGGTCCAGGATGCCGGTGATCGTGTTGAACAGCGTGGTCTTGCCTGCGCCGTTCGGGCCGATGAGGCCGACGATCTCTTCGTCGCCGATCTCGAGGTCGACGTTGTCGACTGCGACGAGGCCGCCGAACTCCTTCGTGACTCCATCCACGTTGAGCATTCTTACTGTGGTATTACGGTACACGGTTATAAATCCTGTCTGCCGTTCGCCCTCGAAACTGGCACCTATCGCAAGAGATTTGCCGGTACCGAGTTACGGATTCACATGGCGGAACTCCTGCGGCACAAGGTGCGGTTCGGCGAGCTGTCGTTCAGTCCGTTCGTGCACAACGCCACGTTCTTCGACATCCTGATCCGGGCGACCGAGGAGCTCTCCTACGAACTGGACTACGCGGTCGAGGACATCGTCGACGCGGGCGGCGTTCCGTACGCACCGGTCGCGATTCAAGCGGACTTCCAGCGCTACCCCCGGTACGAGGACACCATCGTCGTCGATGCCGACCCGGTCTCGGTCGGCGAGACGAACGTCCAGTTCGAGTACTCGTTTCGCCGGGCGGCCGACGACTACGAGTTCGGCACCGCGACGATGGTCCAGGTGACGATTACGCCCGACGGCGTCGCAGAGACGATTACGCCGGAACTCCGCGACAGAATCCAGTCGTTCGGCTCGGTGGACCGAGACCCGGTGGCCATCGCTCCCCGCGAACCGAACGGGCCAGGCCGCCGCTTCACGCACGACGTCACGTTCCGGACGCCGCACATCGAGGCCGCGGGACTCGGGTACTTCGAGGACTACGCGCGGGAGTTCTCGGTCTGCCTCGAACAGTTCCTCGAAGCGAACGGCCAGTCCCTGCGCTCGCTCACCGGCGACACGTACCCGTTCGTCCCCGTCGGCTGGAACTGCACGCTGGAGGACTCCATCCGCTTCGAGGACGACATCACCACCGTCGCCCAGGTGCTGGACGTCGCCGACGACGAAGTCGTGATTGCCTACGAGATGCGCCGCGAGTCGACCGACGACGTCTGTATCCAGGCCGACTTCGCGTACGGCTGCTTCGACGAGGACGGCGACCGGGTCGAGTTCGACCCCGAAGCACTGGCGCCACTGACGGCGTGAGTGAGCCGGTCCAACTGTGCGGGCGCCCCTACCCAGTGATTATAATAGGCGGTAGGCGCATCTGAGAGACGATGTCAGACCCAGACTTCGACACCATCGAGTGGCACTTCGACGAGGACAGCGGCATCGGCTCCGTGACCCTGGACCGCCCGGACGCGATGAACGCCATCGACGAGACGATGCAGCGCGAAGTCATCGAGGCGTTCGACCGATTCGCGGAACTCGACGACGAGGCCGACGGCGTCGCCGTCAGCGCCGTCGTCATGGACGCCGCGGGTGACAAGGCGTTCAGCAGCGGCCTCGACCTCGGGGAGATGCAGGGACTGGACAACCACGACGAGAAGAAGATGATCCCGGACCTGTTCTCCGACGCGACCGACGCCATCGAATCCTACGACGCGCCGGTCGTCGCGAAGGTCGACGGCCTCTGTCTCGGCGGCGGCTTCGAGTTCGCCATCGCCTGCGACTTCCGGTACGTCAGCGAGGACAGCACGTTCGGCCAGCCGGAGGTCAACTTCGGCCTGCTCCCGGGCGGCGGCGCGGCCCAACGCCTCTCGACGATTATCGGCGTGAGCCAGGCGAAAGAGCTCTGCATGACCGGCAAACACATCAGCGCCGAGGAGGCCCTGGAGTACGGCGCCGTGAACGAAGTCCACCCCGGCGAGGACCTCGACGACGCCGTCGACGAGTTCGTGAACACGCTCGCGGAGAAGCCGCCGCTGGCGCTGCGCGCAATCAAGGACGCCTCGAACATGACCCGCCAGGTCGGCTACGAGGAAGCCATCGAGTACGGCGGCCACATCTGGGTGACGATGTCCCAGACGGACGACCACGCGGAAGGCATGGAGGCGTTCGCTGAGGACCGCGAACCCGAGTTCCACGGTAGATAACTACTCTCGAACGAGACGGAGACCGAACCCCCAACGCGGATACTCGGGTCCGAGTACTGCGAGGGTGGGGCTACGGACTGGAGTTCGTCACGAGTTCAAGGTCCGCCCGGGGCTTCCCGATGCACGTCAGCACGTACCCCTCCTCTTGCTCCGAGTCGGAGAGGAACATGCCCTGCGTCTGGTCGACCTCACCGCATTCCTCGCGTTTCGCACAGCAGACGCCACAGATGCCGCGCCGACACCGGTACGGGAGGTCCAGCCCCATTTCCTCGCCGACGTCGAGGATGGACCGGTGCTCGGGCACTTCGAGTTCCACGTCTTCGTTGACGAATTTCACAGTGTACGTCTCCACCATCGTCAGACCTCGCCCTCGAAGGTCTCTTTGACCGGTTCGAGTCCGAGTTCTCGGAGCGCGCCCTCGGACTCCTCGTCCCCCTCGACGACGTCGACGCGGTAGAACTCCACGCCCCGCGGGTCGTCGCGCATCCAGTCCTCTGCGCTGTCGAGCAACGCCTCCCCGACCCCCTCACCGCGGGCGTGCTCGCGGACGTACAGTCCGTGGATTTCGGCGTGGCGACCCAGCTGGAAGATGGGGTGTTCGCCGACGACCCGGATTTCGAGGACCCCGACGTGTTCGCCCTCGTCGTTCTCCGCGAGCAGCACGGTACTGTACTTCGAGTCGACGAGCTGGTTCTCGAAGTAGGACAACCAGTGCTCGTCGGCGCCATCCCTCGCCCGGTACCGCTCGTTGAACTCCGCGAGGTGCCCGGTGAACGCGTACCAGAGGTCGAGAATCTCCTCCCCGTCCTCGACCGTGGCCTCTCGTACAGTGATTGGCATGTACTCCGGACTGTGACGTGCAGAGGTCTTAAAACCAATCGGTGGGCGCGGGCTCGCCCGATGGCTGTCGATGCTCCCGAGACGCGAAGCTGGGTGTTTCCGAGACGCGAAGCTGACGGCTATCGGCCGGCGTCCGCACGGAGCGAGCGTACTCTCACGCCTCTGGGTTCGGACGGACCGAGCTTCCGCACTCGCTGGCCGGGGTTCGAACGCGTCGAGCTTCCGCTGTCGCCGCCGCTGTCGGGCGGTCTAACCGTCCCTGCTAGCGACCGGTGTCCGGGCGGTCCGGTTCGCCCCACTTGATGCGCTCGAATGGGGTCTCGCAGTCGTTGCAGTAGTACTGGCTCTTCGAGATCTCGGGGCCGAACGCGTGGTCCTTCTCGACGTCCGTCGACCCGCAGAACGGGCACGAGACCTCGACGTCCTGTTCGCCACTGTTCTGCGGCGTCATTCTGCGGCGAACTCCGTGTTCTTGGTGCCGCGGATGGTCTCGAGAACGTCCGGTTCGATGCTCCCGGCAGCGACGCGGCGTCGCTCCTCGTTCCATGACTCCAGGGGAACCTCGGTCGGTTCGGGGACGTCGACGTCCGTTCCCTCGACGATTCCCGCGAGGTAGTCGAGGAACGCGTCCCTGAGTTCCGCGACGGAGCGGTCCGTGAATCCGGAGGCGTACAGCGGGTCGGTGTCCTCGTCGTACGCCGCCGGCCCGAGGAACGCCAGCACGTCGTCCAGCGAGTCCTCGAGCGCCGCCTGGAACGCCGCGGGGTTCGCGGCCGCGAGCTGCTCGAGCCAGCCGTCGTGGAAGTCAGTGTGGGAGTACTCCTCTTCGGCCATCTTGTCCGTGAGGCCCGTGAAGTCCTCGTGGTCGATGGCGTCGAGCAACAGCAGTGCGGCGCGGTCCGTCAATCCGAACTTGACCTCGAACTCCGTCCAGTCCGCGGCCGGCCCGTCGGTCGTCGCCGCGTTGTAGAAGTCCCCGGTGTCGCGCTCGGAGCGCAGCCAGTTCTCGTCGCGGCCCTGCCGGTCCAGTTGCAGGTAGAACTGCCGCACCTGCCCGTACTCGTCCTGGGTCATGCTGAACAGCGCGATGTTGTCCCCCATGTTCGGGCCGAGGAACGCCTGGTCGGCGTACCAGTGCGACAGCATGAGCTTCGTGTCAGCCAGCGACTGCACGAAGTCGACCGCCTCGGGCGACCAGTCGTCGCTCATACCAGCTCACCCGCTTCGACGCGTTCGTCGCGGCCGGCGTCGACTCTGACGAGGTCCTCCCGGCGGACCAGCACCATCGTCGCCCAGTCCTCCTCGTCGTAGGTGGTTTTCGCGTAGTTCTTCGCCAGTTTGTCGGCCGGCGCCTCGACACTACCGATGTGCTTGAGGTCGTCGCCGGCGCTGATTCGAGTGAACACTTCGTAGTTCATATTGCAGTCCCTGATGCCATTAGTTTCTCCTGGACGTCCTCGTCGAGACGGTCCTTCGACCAGACCGGGTCCCAGACGACGTCGATGGAGACCGATTCGACTCCGTCGAGTTCCAGCAGACAGTCCTCGATGTCGTCCTGAATCATCTGATAGGCCGGACAACCCATACAGGGGTAGGTCATCTCGACGGTTACCGTGCCATCCTCCTCGAAGACGTCGTAGACCATCCCCATCTCCACGATGCTGACGGGAATGTGTGGGTCCTCGACGTGCTCGTCGATCTGTTTCACGAGGCGGCGTTCGAACTCGGAGACGCCCTCCAGGGAGTCGACGTCCGCACTCGTGACTCGTACGTCTGATGCACTCATCTCGGTGTAGTTGCTGGTACTGTCGTCATGTGGTTAGTTCTTCGTCCGCGTGCGGCAGTCGTCTTGACGCAACGTCGAGTCAGTCGTGTCTGGACACAACATCGAATCAGCGGTCACGTCGCCCCCTGGTAGGGGCCGCCGCCCTGGATCATCTCGATGAACTGGTCTCGCGCGGGACCGCCTTCCCGCCAGCGGTCCATCACGTCGTCCCACGAGACCGGTTCGTCGTAGTGCCACTTCGCCTCCTCGACGTTGTAGGCGACCGGCCAATCGAACTCGAGGACGTACTCTTCGGCGGCCTCGTCGTAGTGGGCGGGCACGTCGATGTCGTTTTCCTCGCACAGGGGCACGATCTCGTCCAGCCAGTCCTGGCGGAGTTCGTCGTTAGTCTTCCCCTTAATCCGGTACTCGAACTGCTCGGTGTGCGTCTTCAGGTCGTCCGGGAGCCCGAACACTTCCAGCCACAGCGGGAACATCCAGTACGCCGCTTCCTGGAGTCGCTGCTTGGTCGTCTCGCTCTTCGAGGCGAGGCGGCGGAACCACGTGCGGCCGTGCCGGATGTGGAACTGTTCTTCCTTCTCGACTTTCACGAGCGCGCGCTTCCAGGGCGCGTACGACGTGTTCTCGTGGATGTCCGAGAGCAGGGTGAGACCGGCCTGGTCGCCGAACGCGTGGAAGACGGTCTGCTCGGCGAAGTCGTCGAGGTACACCTCGAATGCGTAGCCGGACCGCCACTCGTAGGGCTCGCGTTCGTAGATGAGCTCGTCGATGTCCTCGCCGAGGTTCCGCAGGAGCCGATGCGAGATGTAGGCGTGGCCGACCTCGTCCTGGATAGTCGAGAGTTCGGCGTTGCGCGCGTCCAGGCTCGGGGCGTTCACCGCCTGCCGGAACAGCGCCGGCGCGCTCATCAGTTCGATGTCCGCGTTCACCAGCAGCGGCATCTTGACGGCTTCCTTGTACCCCTCGGTCATCTCGTCGACCGATTCGATCATCCGCCCGTTCTGTATCTGTCGCTTTAGTTTCTCCTCGTCGTCTGGCGGGGTGGTTGCTGCCATCGTGATAGATACTGTCGTGCACGTACATAAAAATGTCCCTGCGGGGGATTCGCAGGGGTCTGGCGCCGTCGCTACGGGTGTCGCGCCGGCGCTGGTGTACCGCTCGGTACCCCGGTTCGGAGTTGCGTCCGCCGGTCAGTTTCGAGTGAATGCGGCCGCGCATACGCGACGAATCCAGCCCCCACTCACCATCGGCGCCCACTCACCGACGGATGTACCCGCCGTCCACGTGCACGACTTCACCAGTCACCCACGCGGAAGCGTCGCTGGCGAGGAACGCGACGACGTTCGCGACGTCTTCGGGTTCACCGATGCGTTTCAGCGCGTACGACTCCGCGATGGTCTCCTCGTGCTTCCGGACCCAGTCCTCGACGGCGGGCGTTCGAACTGTCCCCGGGGAGACGCAGTTGACGCGGATGCCGTCGCTCCCGACTTCCTTCGCGAGCGTCTTCGTGAACGAGACGTTCGCCGCTTTCGCCGCCCCGTAGACCGAGAGCCCGGGGTCGTTGCCCGTGTACGACCCGCTGGCGAAGTTGACGACGACGCCGTCCTCGCGCTCGAGCATCGACGGCAACACCGCGTGCGTGCAGTTCAAGGTCCCGTAGAGCGCGACGCCGATCCAGGTGTCCCAGTTGTCGGGGTCTGTCTCGGCGAACGGCTGATTGTTCGCGATGCCGGCGTTGTTCACCAGGACGTCGATAGGGCCGAGCTCCGCGGTCACCGTCTCGACCATCTGCTCGGCGTCGTCGTACGACCGCACGTCCGTCTCGACGCCGATGGCGTCGACGCCGTACTCGGCTTCGAGTGCCTCCGCGTTGGCCTCGGCGCCCTCGACGTCCACGTCCGCGAGCGCGACGTCCGCGCCGAGGGACGCGACGGTCTGGCCGATGGCCGTACCGATCCCGCCAGCCCCGCCAGTGACGCAGACGACCTGGCCGTCGAAGCTGAACTGGTCTCTGATGTTGGGTTGACCCATCTCGACTACGACGAGACGCCAGACTCAGTTATATCTGGCCCCGTTGGCCATGAACACCCCGAGACCCCCGGGTCGCGCGCTGAGGGTTCTCCATCCAGAGCGCCGCCCGGGACTCGCCTGGGACTGTTCTCCCAGGTGGAACAATCGAATGGCGCGTTAGAGATACTCGAACATACGAAGCTCCGTTTATGTACTCTCGCCAGGAAACCGG